>WNGL01011864.1_pt1 | contig 12298 bp, 8 predicted proteins | sample 5400591 | NCBI WGS metagenome assembly WNGL01 (sample SAMN13153377, study PRJNA577476) | soil metagenome | isolation source: 80 cm soil or saprolite under Garry oak tree replicate 1 | place: USA:California | collected 2016-06-15
CCACCTTCCTATATTAGGGGCCGAATAAGCTCCGAAACTCAATGAGAGGGATGAAATGATGAGACTCCAGAAGCACGGACTGCTGGTCGCCGCGCTGGCGGGTGTGGCGTTCCTCGCCTGCGTCAAAGGCGAGCAGACCAGCCGGTCGGCCGATTCGACGGCGCGCAACCTCACGCTCGCCCCGACCGAGTCCACGGCGGCCATGAAGGACGTACCGGCTGCGGCGACCGAGCCGGCGAAAGCGGGGCCCGCGAAGGCGACGCCCGTCAAGAAGCCTGCTCCCCCGAAGCCCGCGGCGCCGGCTCCGCTCACCCTCGCGGCCGGGGCTCGCGTCCCGCTCGCCGCGAGCGACACGATCACGACCCGCACGGCCAAGGCCGGTGACGCCTTCAGCGCCACCGTAAGCGAGGCCGTGAAGGACCCGAGCGGGCGAGTGGTGATTCCGGCCGGCGCGACTGTGTCGGGCACCATCGCGGCCGCGGAGCCCGCGCCGAACCCGAACGCGACCGGCAAGATCGAGTTGTCCCTGACGAGCGTGTCGGTGCGGGGTGCGAGCTATCCGATCGACGCGTCGGTGGTGTCGATGGACACCGTGATGAAGGGTCGCGGCGTGACGAAGGCGGACGCCGCTAAGGTCGCCGGAGGAGCTGTGGCCGGGGCGCTCGTCGGCAAGCTGCTCGGGAAGAATACGAAAGGTGCCGTGATCGGGGGCGCGGCGGGCGCCGCCGCCGGCGCGGCCGCGGCGCGCGCGTCGCGAGACATCGACATCGTGATACCCAAGGGTGCGGCGATCATGATCAAGCTGAACAAGCCGCTGACGGTGAAGGCGGCCAGGACGGCGTAGCGAGGGGGGAGAAGTCACCCTCCCTTCTTCTTCTACCGAAGCCGCGCGGCGCTGTCATCCTGAGCGAGCGCGCGGCACGCGCGCGAGCGAAGGATCTGGTGTTAGGGCGGGTCGGGGGGTCGACCTCAGAATTCGTATCTGACGCCCACCTGCGCTTGGCGGCGCAAGTAGTCGCCGACGGGCTCTGCAAAGTCGAGCAGGTTCTGTTTGGTCTGGTACTCCGAGTGGTTGGCCCAGTTGAACAGATTGAACACGTCGGCGGTCACGATCAGGTGTCCGCTCGGCAGCGAGAACGCCCTGCCCAACCGGATGTCGACCGTGCGGTACCAATAACCCCACCCGTCGCGACGCCACGTACGGATGCCGTTGGGCCAGTCGTCGTTGAGGGATCCATTTTTGTTGACGTCGGTGCCGACGGTTACCGCGAAGGGGGAAGGGCTTGCCGCGACGGCGATCGTGGAGAGCTGGAGGCCGAGTGGGAGATCGGTCAAGCCGGAAAGGACCAACCGGTGCCGCTCGTCGCCTGTGCTCCGCTGCATCGAGTACGCCGCAGAATCCGGATAGCCGTTCGTGGACTGGCCGCCGAACTCGGACTCTGCCCAGCCCAACGTGTACGCCAGGCTGATGCGCGTCGGCGCGCGATCGATCTGCAGCGAAGTGACGATGCCGTGGAACCTCGCATCTCCGAAGCTGCCCCACACGATGATGTCACCGTAGCGGCCGGTTAGTCGTCGTTGGCCGGTCGCCGAATCGACGGTATTCACGTTCACCGTCACCGGGAGATTGTGCAGGTGCTGGTGCAGGTAGTCGACGTTGAGCGTGACGTGAGCTGACAGGCGGCGTCCGATACCGGCCGACCACTGATGGTTCGCGGGCGTGTCTAGGCGATCGGGGAGAAGCACGAGGTTCGGCGGGACCGCGGCACCGCCCGTGCCGGCGACCACGCGGCGCCGCAGCTCCGCCGGGTCCGTGGTGCCGGGGTTGAGGAATGTGTATGTCCGCCAACCCCATGAGATCTTCTCGAAAAATGCTCCAAAGACCGGCACCCGATCGTACATCACGCCATAGCCGGCTCGTAGGGACGTGCGGCCATTTCTAAAGAGGTCCCACGCCACCGCGACGCGCGGCGCGATGTTGTCGAGATCGGTCTGACGGTCGCCGGAGTTGAGATAGCGTTCTCCTACGGCGCGCCGCAAGGTGGTGTCGCTGGCCCATGGCGCCACCTCGTTCTGATTCAGGGTTCCGATTTCGGCATCGTATCGTACCCCAGCGGTCACGATGAGGGAGGGCATCGGCCGCCATTGATCCTGGAGGTATCCGCCCACCAGCCAGCCGTCGATCGTGCCATGGGCGTCGTTCGTCGTGATGGAATCGAGGAACCCGACCCCGATCGTGCCGCGCTGCGGCTGCGTGCTCGTGTCGCTCAGAAACCGGAAGAAACCGTCCATGCTTGTCGGTTGATAGCCGCGCCCGTCGACGCGAGTCAGCTCGATTCCCGATTTCAACGAGTGCTCGCCGCCGAAGCGAGCGCCCGCGTACACCTTGTCGCTGAACCCGATATGGCGCTCAGCGATCGTCAGCGGAAAATCGTTGCGCCCGATTTGGATGCTCGGATACACGAACGTCGGCCCCGGGGCCAGCGGAGAGTCGTCTTCATCGTTGCGAAGCAGGTAGAGGGAGGCTTCGTTGACGAGTGAGGGCGAGGCATAGCGGTCCCGCAGCTGGACGCTGCTCACGCGGTAGGTGGAGACGACGCCAGCGTCACGCGACAGCTTCGCGCCGAAGGCGGATTCGGTCGAGAGACGTCGCGTCGTCCAGATCGCATCCACCGTATGCCGTCCGCGTGGCACCGTCAGACGCGCCATGGCCATGTGATTTCGGAACGGCGCCCGGAACGTCCCGGCGTACTGATCCCAGATGCCTGAGTCCGCCGGTGGGCGCCCCGGAACGACATCGATGAAGTTGTCGGTAAGCTGTCCTTCGTAGCTGATCGCAAAGAAGAGCCGGTCTTTGATCAGCGACCCCCGAAGATTGGCGCCGACCTGCTTACGCTGGTAGTCCGGCCTTGTGCGCTGAAAGGTCCCTTGGGCGACGAGATCGCGATTCTGGTCGAAGCCGAAGATCGACCCGTGGAGCGTGTTGCTCCCCTGGTGGGTTACCGCGCTGATCACCCAGGAAGCGCCGCGCGTGTACTCTGCATCGTACGGGTTCAACGAGACACGGTACTCGCGAATGCCTTCCTGGGGCATGAGCGACCCACTGCCTGGCGCGCCCACTAGCGCACCGGTTGCCAGACCCTTCCACTCGACCCCGTCCACGTAGAGGTTCACGAAGCGCCCCGTGGACAGCGCGCCGGCCGCCGGCGCCGACCGCCCCGCTTCCGGAGCGAACGTCCTCACGCCCGGTGCGATCGACGCGAGCGCCAGCACGTCACGGGTGTTGAGGGGGAGGCGCTCGATCTCCCGCTCGAGCACGGGGGTGGAAACGTTGAGCCGCTCTACCGGCACGGACGACGCCGCCTGGACGACGACCGGGTCGAGCTCGACCGCTCCGGGCTCGAGCACGAAGTCCAGGGTCGCTTCGTCCCCGACGATGAGCTCGACGCCCGTCTGGCGCAGCGCCCGGAATCCGACTGCGCGTGCGGTCACATCGTAGAGGCCCGGGTCCAGGCCGAGCAGGCGGTAGACACCACGGGAGTCCGCGAGCACGACGTGAGCGGTGCCGATCTCGCGGCTCCATGCCACGACCTCGGCGCCAGGCAGGACGGTGCCGTCGCTCGTGGTGACCGTGCCTTGGAGGGTTGCGGTGGTTGCTTGTGCCCCGAGCGACGACGCCACGCACGCCGCCACCAACGACACCAACAGGAACCGGCTCACTGCACTGCGACCTCGAAGCACCGCACTACCTCGGGTCTGCCCGTGTCTGTTCCATCTAGCACCTCCGGCCTGGGCCCGCAAGGCTTGCTGCTTGGGGCAGAGTTCACCCTTCAGCTGGGCCAGATCGGGAGACTCGTGCTCCGACCGAATCCGCCAATTCCGCCCATCCCTGACGAACACCCCGGTGTACGACGTGAGCACCGAATCGCCTCCCGCCGTCCACCAGACGAACTGGGCGTACACGATGGAGGTCCGCGGGCCGAGAGCCTCGATGTGTACGTTATGCCACGCGAATCGAGCGGGCGGCTTCCAATCGGACCCGTAGATCTGATTCGACAGAGAATCGAAGGGGACCAGCTCGGCACCCCAGTTGCCCAGGAAGAACGCCCCGCGCTTGTCATAACGAGCTACCAGTGCCGTGCGATTGTTGGAAGTCAGGTCGCGCGCTATCGAGTCGAGCACGGCCTGCACCGCTCCGCACGGTCATAGTTCGGCGTGCACTGGAACACTTCGTAGAACAGGATCGTCTGCGGATTGTTCACTGCATCGTCTCGGATAACGTCCAAGTCTCCCCACGTGAGGGCTCCCGCCGCATCGGTGTTGTACCATTGAACGTTCGCGGTCGGCCCGTTCGAGACGGATTGCTGAACCGTCGGCGCACCCAGTGAGGCCAGCGGTCAAAGCGGGGGCGGCAGGTGTTGAAGCATCGCGGCACGCGACTGCAGCAACTAGAGTGAATATGCCGATGAATGCGCCAGCGGAGTCGGTCGTCATGAGCACCTCCGGTGAGTCGTGCGTCCCCTTTGTTGTACCTACGTGCTATACTCAACGCCGCTCGCGCTTGAGGCGCCTGCCGGGCCACCGAGACGGGAGCGACGGATGAACCAGCAGGCGCGGCCCGTTGACAACCGCCGTGCCACCGACCGGCGGGGCGAGGGTCAATGTGTACGCGCCCTGACCACCGGGTGTCATGGTCGTGGCGACCAGCACATAGAAGGCGGTTGAATCCGCCGTAAACGTCAAGTGGGTCCCGCCGACGCTGTCGTCGGAGGCTACGAGCGTAGCCGAGCTGGACCTGAGTCTGAGGTAGTAATCGTTGGACCTGATTCTGTAGAGCTGGATCAGCGCGTCGAACGCCGTCGTGGTCTCCGTCACGTCCAGAGTCTCGCCTTGGTGGAGATCGATCAGGAACTCGTCACCGTAGGTCGAGCCAGCCTCCGCGCAGTCCGTGGTCGACAGCACCTGCTGCGTCGTCACGCCGCGAGTCAGCCAGAAGTCCTCGCAGTTCTCTTCCGAAGATGGCGTCTCGGCCGCCGCGAGGACATAGGGCCCCGACGCGCCGCTAAGGGTACTGACGGCGCCGATCACATAATTGCCACCGGCAGCGACGATTTTGACGCGCGCGTTGCGGTAGCTCGTGCTTTCGTCATAGTCGTCAAAGGCGACAACGTGTCCCGCCTCATTCCAGACAAGCAGCGACGTCAAGAGTGCGTCTGAGGCCGTCGTGACCACGAGCGTCCGCTGAAGCCCGCTCACGGGCAGGAGGTAGTAATCGATGAACCACACTCGGTCCAGGCAGTCGTATGAGTGCAGGAGCCCGGTGACGGTCTCGCCTATGCTCAAAGGGTGCCGCCAGGTGCACGGATCGACGGCGGTCTCGTTGAACGTCGCAGGTGCGAGCCCGGCGACGGTCGCGGTCACGATCACCGCTCCGACGGAGCCGAGGGACAGCTGAGCCGCGGTCTCGCCATTGGCGTCCGTGGCGCTCGTGAGCGGCGACACGGTGGCGCCGCCGCCCGCCCAGGTGACGGTCACTCCCGCCATGGGCCGGTTGTCCGATCCCGTCACCACGACGCGCAGCGAATCGCGGAGGTCGTCGCCTCCCGGACCCGTCTGGTTGTCGCCGGCGACGATGGCGATCGCTTTCGGGGTGACGGGGCCTGTGGAATCCTTGCCACAGCCCGAGAGCAGCGCCGCGGCGCCGACCAGCGGGAGCAGGACGATTGAGAGAGCGCGCATTGGACCTCCGGATCCTCACGCAGTGCGTGGACGACTCATCATTGCGCTGAACGGGTCGACACGATTTCCTTGGTGCTCATCTCACACACCCATCGGCAGAAACACCACGACGACAGCCGTGGCGCGCCGGCCCTCGCACGTGACCGTGATTGTCGCCGAGCCTCTGATCAGTGCCGTCACGAGCCCCGTGCTCGACACACTTCCCACCGCGGGATCGCTGCTCGCCCAGGTCATCGCCCGCCCGCGAACGGCGCGGCCGGAGGCGTCCCACGTCGTCGCCGTCAGCTGCACGGTTCCGCCCACAACGACGTCGACGGACTCCGGCACGATCGTGACAGCAGCGATGGACGGGAGCGGAGCCATCGGCTCGCGGCAGGCGGCAGCGAGCAACATTAGCGGAGCCAGGCGAGCCACGACGCGGACGAGAGCGGCGCTGTGGCTCACGGCTCCACCAGCTCCGCCGGCTCCACCCAATTCACGAGGTTGTTGAAAGCGGCGACCCGGTCAGCCAGCCTTGAAGTGCAGTGGCCGTAAGCGACGCTCGACTGTTGCCGCCTCAAGAAATCCGATCGCCCCGCTGTCGCCACCCGCTCCCGATAGACCAACTCATTCATGACCGCCGGCAGCGCCGGATCACGAGTCGTAAACAGCGTCAAGACCGGCACGGCGAGCTCGCCGTTGGGCTCGTAGTACAGCGACGCGTAGTGGGCGGCGTAGCGTCCCACGTCGAATCGCGGCACCGAATCGTTGATGGCCCGCAACAGTTCGGGGTAGAGCGCTCCCGCATACTCGATGTCCCGGTTGCCGACCGGCGGCTCGCCGTGTCCGCGCGCGATGATGTCGTTGACTTCCCGCGCGTGGCGGAAGAGTTGGTCTTCGATCGACATGACGAGTTCGGCGTCGCTGCTGAACGGCACCGGGGTTTGCACGATCGCGGAGATGTTGTGGGCGCCCTCCGGGCGTGCCGCCATGGCGGCGCGGGCCGGCAGGCGGATGCTATCGACAAGGTTGATCCCCTCGGGCACGCCGAGCACGCTGCCGGGAAGCACCCCCGGGTAGAAGAAGTCGAATAACAGCCGGACGTCGAACATGTAGCGAAACCGCGCGAACGAGCCGCCCAGAATGCCGCACTCGGACAACACGCCGGCGTACTGCGTGGGGTATGCCTCGGCCAGCTCGACGGCGATCAGGCCCCCCATCGACTGGCCGTACAGGTAGGTGTGGCTCGGCTCGCCGAACCGCGCGGCGAAGAGCTCGCTGAGTTCGTGGGTGCGCTGGGCGCCGTCCTTCACCGCCCAGCCGTTTTCCGAGAAGCCCGAGTAGGCCAGCGCGGAACAATGCGCACGCAGCGTATCCGCCGCCGCTCCCAGCGTCGGCAGGGCGAGCGGGCGCGCGGGGTCGACCAGCCCGTGGATGAAGATCACCAGGCGGCCGTTCCAGCGGTCCGGCAGGAACATCGCGTACAGCGCCCCTGACTCGGCAACCCCTTGAACCTGCTCGGCCCAGATGCAGGGACTGGTTGCCTCGGTGGTTGCGAGGAAGCGAGGGGCGGTCGGCGCGGTGACTTCGGGTGGTAGCGAGCGCTCGCACGCAGCGATCGCAAGGCCGGCGAGGACAGCAATCAACGCAACGAAAGTCGATCGAGTACGACTCATAGGTCACCTCCTTGGAGCGACCGCGGAGCGCGGCCTTTGAATTGGCAGGCGAGACTTGCCGACGCGACCAGGCCGGAGCCGCGCTACCGCGGTCCGGGGGGCGCCTGCGGTGGCGGCGCCAAGATCCGTGGCGGGCACGTTCCAGTCCGCGAAGTCGGAGTAGCCGCCATCCTTTACGGCCGCGACACCGTACCAGTCCGACAACCCGATATCGAAGTCCGTGACACGAGCGCTCGTCGCATTCGGGCCGGTGTTCCAGATCTCGAAAAACGCCGGCCATCCGCCCTCCCCATAACCGAAGTAGCCAACCACGTAGCCGTCCTCGACCGCCGAGTTGTCAGACCACGCGAACTCGATGGTCTGCGAGTCGACGATCGTCGCCGTGAGTCCAGTTGGACCGACAGGGGGGGCAGTACAGCCGGCGTTGGACGGGTCGGACTCGCCCCAACGATTGAAGGCGAACACGCGATAGCACACCTGCCGCTCGGGCGTGCGCCCTCCGTCTACCAGATGATGCGTATAGTTGTACCAGTCATTTGCCCCGTCTGTACCAGCTGTCGTCCAGGTCACGCCGCCATCCAGCGAGCGCTCCAGGCGGAAGCCCTCGGTGGCCGCAGGGTCGCTGCTCCAGTTGCCGGGGTCCCAATAGACGCTGATCGCTGTGGAGCCGTCCGGCGCGGGCGGCCACAACCGCGGCGCCTGCGGAGGGAAAGGAGGGGGGAGCGTCTTAGCACATGCGACGACCGAGAACTCTGAGTAGCCCGTGTTGCTGCCATTCGTTTGGAAGGCGCGGATCTTGTAGCAATACTGCGTCGACGCGGCCAGACTCGCGTCGTTGTAGCTCGTAACTCCGGCCCCTGTCGAAGCCACTAGAGCGAACGCGCCGCTCAGCCCCGAACTTGATCGGTGCACTTCGAAGCCGCTCTCGTTCGCGGAGTTGTCCTGCCAGCCCACGTCCACGCGAGTGTCGGACACGGCGACTGCGTTCGCCGCCGACGGCGCAGGTAGAGGGAGCGTCGTCGCGCACACGGCGCCAGTGAACGTCGAGTAGGTCGTTTGCTTCCCGGTCTTCTTGAAGGAGCGGACTTCGTAGCAGTACTGGGTCGCGGCGATGAGCCCAGTGTCGTTGTAGCTCGAGATGTTCGCTGACGTCATGGCGAGCAGTGTGAACGGGCCGGCCGATCCCGTCATCGAGCGGTGCACCTCGAATCCGGTCTCGTTGGACGAGTTGTCCGGCCAGGTGACGTCGATCTGCCCCTCCGACAGCGCGACGGCCCCGGCGCTCGAGGGCGGCTCCGCCACCCGGAACTGCACGGACGACGGCTCAACCACGTTGTGGTCGCAGCCGATCAGCAGCGAGAGCACCAGGAGCGAACTACCTACGGTGTAGCGAGATACGGCGACCATACAGCCTCCCCGATTGCGAGCGGGTCCACGACGGTTACCTTAAGAACCGAAGTTGCGTCGGTCGCCTTACCTGCCTCTCTCGTGCGGCTTACGGCGCGCGTAAGGGCCCCACCTACCGGCGCGCAGGAGGCTGGATGGGGTCGACGATCCGCCTACGAACACTCGGCGCGCTACAGCTCCAGGGTGCGGAAGGAGACGAGCTTCGCTCCGCTCTCGCCCAGCCGCGCCGCGTCGCACTGCTCGTCTACCTTGCCCTCGCAACCCCGCGCGGCCTCCACCGGCGTGACAAGCTGCTCGCTCTCTTTTGGCCGGAGCAGGACGAGCAGCATGCCCGCAACGCCCTCAGTCAGGCCGTTCACTTTCTCCGGCGCGCGCTCGGCGCCGACGCGATCCTCAGTCGCGGCGACGAAGAGATAGGGCTCAACCGGGAGATCGTGTCGTGCGACGCGGTCGCCTTCGAGGTCGCGCTCGACGTTGGAAAGACCGCCGAGGCGCTCGAGCTGTATCGGGGCACGCTGCTCGAGGGGTTCCACGTTTCCGATGCCGCGCCGGAGTTCGGCCGCTGGGTGGACGACGAGCGCGCGCGCCTGGCGCGCCGCTACGCCGAGGCGGTGGAACAGACGGCGAACGCGCTCGAGGCGGCGGGGGATTTCGTCGGTGCCGTGACCTGGCTGCGCCGGCTCGCCGCCCAGGATGCCTTCAGCTCGCGCGTGACGGTCCGCTTGATGCGCGCTCTCGCCGCGAGCGGAGACCCGGCGGCGGCGATTCAGCACGCGCGCGTGCACGAGACGCTGCTCCGCGAGGAGCTGCAAGCGCAACCCGATCCGCAAGTCGCCGCGTTGGTCCGTGAGCTACAGTCCCGCGGACGCGGCGAGCGCGTCGCGCCGCCACCGGCTCTCGACCGAGGAGCGGTCGCCTCCACGCCGCCCCCAGCCTCACCTCCGCCACCCGATCGTGAGCCGGCGCAGCCCCGCGGCAACGGGCGACGCCTGAGTCGCGTCGGTCTTGGGTTCGGCTCCGTCCTCGTCGCGGTGCTCGGTGGCCTCGCGCTGTCACATGGACGGGGTGTCGGCGGAACGCCTGCGATCTCCTGCCTGGCCGTCCTGCCGTTCGAAAACCTGTCGGCTGACACCGCGCGGGAATACTTCGCCGACGCCGCTCAGCGTCATTTCCCGCACCTCGATCGTGCGTTACAAGCGGACGCGCAAGCCGCTGCCCGAGATCGCGCGGGAGCTGAATTGCGACGGCCTGGTGGAGGGCACCGTCGTCAGCCAGGGTGGACGCGTGCGCGTCGACGCGCAGCTGGTGCAGGGACCGAAAGACCGCCATCTCTGGGCCGAGTCGTACGAGAGTGACATGAGCGACATGCTCGGACTCGAGCGCAAAATCACCCAGGCGATCGCCGGGCGGGTGCACGGCGTCACGCTGGCAGGCGACAGCGCGCCATGGCCGGCGAGGCGCCGCGTGGATCCGATCACTTACGGGCTGTACCTGAGAGGGCGCGACGTGGCCGCAAGTCGCAACCCGGTGGGGCTGCGACAGGCGCTCGACCTGTACGGACACGCGATCGCTCGTGACTCGACGTTCGCGCTCGGCTACGCCGGCATGGCGGACGCGTACCGCCTCATGTACGGCTTCGGCTATGCGCCAGGTTCTTCGTACGGGGACAGCGCGCGGGCGATGGCGCGTCGCGCGCTCGAGCTCGACAGCACGCTATCGGAGGCGCACACCTCCCTGGCGGGGATTCTCACGGGTCACGGCGACTGGACGGAGGCAGAAGCGGAGTTCCGCAAAGCGATCGCGCTAGAACCAGGCAACGCTCAGGCCCACGGTTGGTATGCCACACTCCTGGTGACGCTGGATCGCAAAGAGGAGGCCCTGCGCGAGATCCGGCGAGCGAATGATCTCGATCCCCTGTCCCAACCGACTCAGAGCGTGAGGGGCATGATCGAGTCTTATGCCGGCGTGAGGGCTCCTCGGAAGGCAGTCGCCGACCGATCAGAGCTGGGCGATCCGACGGACCCTGGGGTCATCGCCAGCCGGTCCGTGCGGCTGGCGGAGACCGGACGGTGCGCCGAGGCGTATGCCGAGAATCAGCGCGCCCAGGAGCTCGCGCCCAATAACAACAGGATGTTGTTGAGCCTCGTCGGCGTTCACATGAAGTGCGGCAAGCCCGGGCAGATGCGACATCTGCTCGAAGAGGTCGAGCGACGCCCCGACGCCCCGGGCATCGGGGTATACCTCGCCGAGGTGTACACGGCGCAGGGCCAAGTGGACTCGGCCTTCGCCTGGCTCGAGCGCGCACGGTGGAGCATGTTGACGCGGATGGAGCTCCGCGTGACAGGACGATTGAAGCCGCTCCGCGCCGACCCACGCTACCGCCACTTGCTCGACCGGATGGGCCTTCCTTAACTTCCTCTTCACTTTCTTCATATTTGAGCCGCGCGGCGCTGTCATCCTGAGCGAGCGCGCGGGACGCGCGCGAGCGAAGGATCTGCTGTCCCGCAGAGTGCGCAGAGGGTTCTGTCGTAGCGCGGGACACGGGCGCGAGCCAAGGATCTGCTGTCCCGCAGAGTGCGAAGAGGTTCTGTCGTCGCATGGGACACGGGTGCGAGGCACGGCCGAAAGCAGGTCCTTCGCGCCTGCGGCGCTCAGGATGACAGGCTCGCTCGCTTCGGGGGGCGAGAAGTCACCCTCCCTTCTTCTTCTACCGAAGCCGCGCGGCGCTGTCATCCTGAGCGAGCGCGCGGCACGCGCGCGAGCGAAGGACCTGCTGTCTCGCAGAGTGCCACGGGGTAGTGTCGTCGCGCGGCACGCGCGCGAGCGAAGGATCTGCTGTCCCGCAGAGTGCGCAGAGGGTTCTGTCGTAGCGCGGGACACGGGCGCGAGCCAAGGATCTGCTGTCCCGCAGAGTGCGAAGAGGTTCTGTCGTCGCATGGGACACGGGTGCGAATGGGACACGGGTGCGAGCGAAGGATCTGCTGTCACGGACCGCACGCGAGCGACGGTTCTGCTGTGGACGCGCGTCGGGCACGGCCGAAAGCAGGTCCTTCGCGCCTTGCGGCGCTCAGGATGACAGGCTGCGTCGCTTCGGAGAGGGAAAGGGAGACGAGCTCAGTACGCCGCTGCCCCCCCGCCGCGCCTGGGATCCGCCACCCCGACCCAGCCGGCGGCGGTGCGGCCGATGGCGTTCACCTCGCTCTTGTAGCTCCACGTCTCGACTTTGTGCCCCATCGCCTCGAGCGAGTCGATGGCGGTCTGCGCGAACCCGTCCCGCTCGAGGTACACGACGTCCGGCTGCGCCTGGTGATGTAGCCGCGGGGCCGCGACCGCCTCGGCGAGCGACATCCCCTGGTCTACCACATCGCTGATCACCTGGTATACGGCCGTCGTGATGCGTGAGCCCCCGGGCGAGCCGAGCACGAGCGCGAGCCGCCCGGCGGAGTCGACCACGATGGAAGGCGTCATGGCGGAGAGCATGCGCTTGCCGGGCGCGA
>WNGL01012972.1_pt1 | contig 12298 bp, 6 predicted proteins | sample 5400591 | NCBI WGS metagenome assembly WNGL01 (sample SAMN13153377, study PRJNA577476) | soil metagenome | isolation source: 80 cm soil or saprolite under Garry oak tree replicate 1 | place: USA:California | collected 2016-06-15
TGACATGCTCACCACCCTGCGACGCACCATCATCGCCGCTCGTTTTATGAGCTCTCGCCCAGCTCAACCCACCAACGCGGAAATCCGTCAGGTCCAGCACGCATGGGCACTCGCAGCCGCATAACCTCGAAAGTCGAGGACCCGAAGACCAGGATGAAATGCCGACGACCGGCGTACTCCGTTCGGCAGAGTCGTGAGCCGTAGCTACGTGCCGGAGGCCATGTACGCGGCGAGGATGTAGTTGGGATGCCGGTCGAGATTCTTGCGGGCCCGGTCGACAGTCAACGGTCCGGCGCATGGGAAGACGCCGGTGAGTGTTCCGGTTCCTTGGTGCTGTGCCAGATGTCGACACAGGCACGGGTCAGCAGGGTGCCGAGGACGACGGCAAGTCCGGCTAGAACGATCGCCCGGGTGGGGGGCCCCTCGGGTACCGCGCTGGCGAGTACCGCTGCGGTCAGGCCAACTTCCCCCACGGCTATGCCGGATACGGCGATGATCCAGGCCCGTACCCGGGGTTTGGTCCAGAAGACCCCAGTCACGGGATCGGCGCGCCGGGACGGACGCACTTGGGTACGCAGGCGTTCGAGGTAGCCCGACTCCCAGATCAGGGCCAACATCAGTACCGGAAAGACCTGCGCCATTGTGGCGTAGAAGTCTCGCAAGAGCCCTCCTCGACGGACAGGATCCCCGAACGCTGTCAGTCACTCGATTAGCCGGGTAGTCGACGGCGCCGTCCGGGGGATGGATCATCCTTCACACATCCGGGGGCAACGACAGTGGGGTTCGCGGGCCCGTCGGCGGTGAGGTGAAGGGCAACGAGGTCCCATTCGCAGCCGATCACCAGGTGTCCGCCGGCACTGTCCAGGACCGCGGCGGTACCAGGCATGCCGATCGTGTCGACTGGTTCGCCGGTATCCAGCTGCCATAGCCGTACTGCCGCATCATCAGCAACGATGCCGACGGGCACAGCGTCGAGCCGGCCGCTGGCGAGGGCGTTGATCCCGCCGGTCACGTCGGGTACGGGGAGCCGAGCCGACGTGCGTGTGGCGAGATCCCAGGTCTCCAGCCGGCCTTCGTGGGTCCCGGTCACCGCCACCGCCTGCCCCCGGATGTCGACACAGGTCGCCGCCGTGACCCAGGGCCCGCCCGGTGAGCGGAGTACGGACGCAGGTTGCCTGTCGAGGAGGTCCCACAGTCGTACCGCGCCGTCGTCCGCCCCGGTGACGGCGACTGGGCCGGTCGTGGTTGTCGCGCAGGCGATGGCGTTGATACCGCCCTGGTGCCCGACTAACGCGGCACCCACCGGCCGACCGGCAAGCACGTCCCAGACCCGTATCGTCGCGTCTGCGCCGCCGCTGACTGCCAGCGCCCGGCCATCGACGACCACACAGCTGATCGCGTACACGGCACCGCGGTGTCCGCTCAATGGGGTACCGGCAGGCTGGCCGGTACGTATGTCCCAGACCCGTATCGTCGCGTCTGCGCCGCCGCTGACTGCCAGCATCCGGCCATCGACGACCACACAGCTGATCGCGTACACGGCACCGCGGTGTCCTCTCAGCGGAGCACCGATGGGTTGGCCGGCGACCACGTCCCAGACTCGGATAGCGGCATCTGCGCCACCGCTGACCGCTAGTACCCGCCCATCGGCGGTCAGGCAGGCGCAGGCGGTGACCCAGGAGCCGTGCCCGGCCGGTACCGATCGGGTGCCGGCTTGCGGACGTAGGTCCCACAGCCGCACGCCGTCCCCGGTACCGCCGCTTGCGATGTACCGGTGCGCCGCACCGCCCCAACACGCCAGCGCGTGTACCGTGCCGGAGTGGCCGAGCAGAACATCTTGCGGCCGGGCCGTGTCGAGGTCCCAGACGCGGATCGCATGGTCGCCGCCGCCGGTGATGGCGATCGGGCCGGCCGGGCCACGGCTGCATGCCACCGCATATGCCGGGCCGTCGTGGCCGGTGATCTGGTGGCGCTGCCGGCCGGCAGCGAGGTCCCAGAGTCGTACCGTGCCGTCCTCGCCGGCCGAAACGACCGCAGGCGGTGGCTGCTCGCTGTCGAGACATGCCAGGGCGTGGACGGGGCCCGTGTGGCCCAGTAGCGGGCGCCCGTACTCGCGGCCGAGCTCGATGTCCCATGTGCGTAGCGTGCCGTCGTCCCCGGCGGTGACCGCCACCGCGGTTCGGTCGACCAGTAGACAGGTCGCGGCGGTGACGGCGCCGGCGTGGCCGCGCAATTCATGCCCGTCAGCGAGTCCTTCGGCCAAGTCCCAGATCCGGACGGTACCGTCCTCGCCGCCGGAGACCGCCAGCGGCCGACCGGCCACGTCGACATGTGCGATCGCGCGCACCGCGCCGGAGTGTCCGTGTAGCGTCAGCCGGGCGGCGGTGGTCGTAGACGGGGATCCGGCCACGTCCCACAGACGTATCGTGCCGTCGTTCCCGCCGGACAGCACGGCCGGTCGCCCGGCGATGTGACAGCCGGTCACGGCACGGACTGCCCCGGCATGCCCGGAAAGGCGGAGCGGTGGCTCGGTCGCGGTCGGGTCCCATATCCACAAATCGCCATCCGGCCCGCCGCCGACGAGCCTCCACTGCTCGTCGTCCCAGCGGATCGCCGCCAAGGTCAGCACCGGGCGGCCGGCGCCCATCATGGCCGCAGCGGCCCCGCCGATCTGGGTGCCAGTGGCCCAGCCTGCGCGCCAGGCGCGGGCCGGTCCGGCCGGCGCGTCGGCGAACCGCGCGGCCAGCGTTCGGCTGCCATGCCGGAGTGCATCGACGGCGAGCACGTCGCGCCGGCGCTCGGCGAGGAAGTGGCTGTGGCGGTGGGCGCTGGTCCGGTATGTCGAGACGGCACCGAGCGCAGCGGCGGAGGTTGCCTGAGCGAGGTACGGCGTCGCGGCTGGCTGGATTCCGTCGAATGGGTGGACCCGCAGGTGGTCGGCGAGGCTTTGATGGAACAGGCGATACAGCGCCGAGCCATCGGTGTCCGGCGCGGTACGCAGATATGACCGTGCCTCCAGCAGCGCTTCCTGTACCTCGGCGGCGCTGGGGGCTGCGCCGCCGAGGGCAGCGCCACCGAAGGCCGCGGAGGCGAAGGCGATGACTTCCACTGGCATGCCGTCGCCGGCAGCGTGGGCCAGCGTTGCGAGAACTGGCCGCAGCCAGCGCGTCGCGCCGCGGCTGGTCAGATCCAGCTCCAACACGTCGGGCAGGGTGCGGCGGGCCGCCGTGCCGAGCCGGTCCGCGTCCATCCGGTCTCGGGGCAGGCTGCCGGTGCGCAGGACGTGGTGCGTGTAGAGTACGGCGGCCAGGAACGGTCCGGACGAGGAATTCTCGTGCGGGTCCGGGTCGGCGGTGAGAGTGTCGGCCATCGCATCGGCAAAGCCTGCGACAGCGGGTCGGTACCCGATGCTGTCGTATGGCGGCTGAGCCTGGAATACGTCGACCGCGTAGCGGCGCAGGTCCTCCCGCAGTTCGGTTCGGGAGCCACGATCCAGGTCGATCACATGTCCGGGTGCGCGAGCGGCACGCAGCAGGTCGGACAGTGCCGGCCCGCGGCGGGTACCGACCAGCAGCCGGCAGCATTTCCGACCGTCCGGGCGGATCGCCTCAGCCAAGGGCACCAGCAGCGCGGCGGTCAGATCAGCCGGATCGTCGGCCTCGTCGAGCGCGTCCAGCACGATCGTGGGTGGCTGTCGCAGCCCCGTGACGGTCGCTACCAGTTCCGGCGCTGGCCGGACCGGGTCGGGCCGGCCGAGGCGGAGTTGGGCGGCGATCGAGTCGAGGACCAACCCAAGGGTGCGACCCCGGGCGTGTACGGCGGCCAGCTGAGGGTTGCTCGCTGGGGCAACCGCCAGCCGCCGCCACAGCGGAACTGTGGCGTGGCGCAACTGTGGGTGCGCCGCGCAGACCAATACGCCGATCAGCGCCGACTTTCCGGCGCCTGGGCTTCCGGTGACCACGCGGAGACCGGGCTCGTCCCCACCGTTGAGCCACGCGGTCAGCAGCCGGACCTGCCGCTCGCGGCCGGTGAACAGACCGACTTTCGGGTCGGCCGGTGGGCGTGCGCCATGAGCCGGGTGCCGGCCGGCGGCGTGCAGGCTGAAGTGGCGCAGGTCGGCGATCTCGTCCAGGAACGGCGCAGCCAGCTGGTCGGCGGTGCCGCGGACCCGTGCTACCGGGTCGGCACGGTATCCGGGATTCGGCAGGAACGGCAGTTCGGGGTACGCGCCGTCGATCGGGGTGGCGGTGACCCGCTGGGCCACCCCGCGCTCCTCGGTGGCCAGCCGCGAAGTCTCGGCGCGGACCGCCTCGACCAGCCAGTCCAGTGGCACGTACCGGTGGCCTTCGTGCACGGCCAATCCACCCGCATCGAGGCGGTTGAGCACATTCGCCACCGCCTGGGTGAAGCGGCCTCGGAACGCGAGCTGTCCGGGATGGCTGGCCGCGATCACCCAGGCTCGGTTGTTACCGTCCATCCGACGCAACTGCCAGTCCTGCCGAGCGGCGTCGCCGGCATGGCACAGGTCGAGTAGAAAGAGGGTACGCGGCCTGCCCGGGAAGTCTTCGATCTCGCCCAGCCAGCTATTGACACTGGTATCGCGGTGATGACGGCCGTCTGTGCCCAGCGCATACACCCCAGTGGTTCCGTATACCCCGTGGCTGAGGACGTGAACCACCAGTACATCGTCCTGGTCCGGGGTGATCAATGCCTCGATCACCCGCTCACCCAGGTCGCGGGCGGCCAGTTGCGTGCTGGTACCCGCAGTGGTGCACTCGTACCCGTACCTCGCGAGCGCGTCGGATAGGGCGTCGACGCGGGCACCAGCGAACGGCAGGGGATCGGGGCGTTCGCTGTCGTTGGCGGCGGGTGGGGAGGTGTCCGCATCGAAGCGGGCCACTCCAATGCACAGTGCCAGCTTCCGGCGCAGCGTCGAGGGCGTCGGAGGGCCGATCGGGGCACGCCCATCGCCGTCGGGCTCATCCTCGCTGGGCAAGCCAGCCCTCCGGATCGTTGAGCAGCGCGGCGGCCTCAGCCCCGTCACCCTGCGCTTGCAGCATCTCGGCCAGCTGTCGCACCACCTCGCCAAATTGCGGGTCGACCGGGTCGCGAGCGCTCAGGCGGCGCGCCGCGAGCTCGCCCAGTTCGCTGGCGCTTTGCAGATCGCCGTAGGCGCGCAGGTACGCGAGCTGGTCCAGCGCGACCTGGCGTACCGCCGGGTCGGCGGCATCTAGCACGGCCGCGGGCAGCACATGCGCCGCGATCTCCGCGTGGCGTGGCCAGGTTTCCGGATCGTCGGGGTTACCGGGGTTCCATGCGGCCAGCAGGGCAGCGGCCGGAGTGTGTGGCTCGCGGTCGACGGTCCTGGCCCGAAGGGCCAACTGCACCAGCCGATGCATGCGCACCGCCCGGTCCACCTCGTCCGATTCGGCGAGGCCCCACCGGTCCAGCAGGGCCACCGTGGTGGTCAACAGCACCGGATCTGCGACGGCAGGTCCCTCCGCTGCGGTCGACCGGCGCAGCGCTTCGGCCAGCAGCACCCGGGAAATGCGGTTCCCGTCCAGGTCGGCACAGATGGCCAGCAGTCGTGCCACCCGCGGATCGCCGGCCATTTGATCGACGGCGGCCCTGACCGCCGGCGTAACGGGGCCGGCTGGCGGTGCGGCGGTAACCGAGTCGGCCAACCGATCCAGATAGTCCGCGACCGTGCCCTCACTTTCCCGCAGCCAGCACCCGGCCAGCGTCAGCGCCAGTGGCATGTCGTCCAGCGCGGCGGCGACTCGCTCCGCGTCCGCAGCCGGGATCCGTGGCGCGCGGTCTCGGATCAGCGCCACGCTGTCCGAGCGCGGCAACGCGGTGACGGGATGCACGTCCACGTCGACCGGCCAACCCGGCGCGGCCGACGTGATCAGGACATGGCCAGTGCGACCAGGCAGGTGGGACAGTATGCGGGGCGCGTCTGCCCCATCGAGAACCAACAGCCACCGTCGGTCGCTGGGCGGTCGGCCCAACTCGTCGAGCACGTCGCGGACCGCCCGGCCGACAGGGCGCGGGGGCAAGCCGAGGCGAGCAGCCAGCGCGGCAAGCGCCCGCCGCCGCATCATCGGCTGGGCCGCCGGTATCCAAGCGACGAGGTCGTATCGGTGGCCGTGAAGCTGAACGTACCGGCGGGCGACGGCGGTTTTTCCCGTACCGTCAGGTCCGGTCAGCACTTGCACGAGAACCCCGTCGCGAGATCGGGTCTGCTCGTGGAGGCAAGCGACCAGCTCCTCCCGGCCGACAAGCGGGACACCTGCCCCGGACACCCCGAAAACCACCGCGGCACGGAGCGCGGACCGGTGTACGGCGGTCGACCCGTCGCCCACGGTCCGCCGCGCCGGGTCATTGGACAGGCCGGCCGGCTCGACAGCCCGAGCTCCAGCACGAGAATCGCGGGCCACCACCCGCCTCGCCACCTCGGCGTACTGCCCCCCCAAGGCATACAGCACATCGAGGGCGACCTGAGCGAACGGCGGGCTCAGTCCCGCCACCGTCCACGCCTCGTCATCACCCGCCAGCAGTGCCGGGAAATCGATTGGCGAGCCCAGCCGTGTGCTGACGAACCCGGACACGCCGCGCATCACCTTGAGCAATTCGCTGCGTCGCATCGCAGACAGCAGCAGTTGCCGTACCCCCGGGTGGAAGTCGTACTCGACCTCGTCCGGGTCGGTGTCCTGCCTGGGGCCCTCCCGACGGATCAAGCCGCCGAGGAACACCTCGGCCAGGTGCTGGGGGCGGGACCCCGGAAACATGACCGCCTGAACCATCCGCATCACGGGGAGGTTGAGCGGGCTCGCCGCGAGGTAAATCGCGAGGCTCAGCGCCGTCGGCGAGGCGAGCTCCTGGAACCTGGCCAGTCTGGTACCGGGGTCGAGGGCGTCCGGCTTTACGCCGGGGCCGTGGTACTTCGGTGCCTCCCGCAACCGCCGCGTGAACATCGCGATGCCGTTGATACGGGCCTGGCCGCCGATCAGCGTGGCCCACTGTTCGAGCCAGCGCGGGTCGAGTTCGAACAGTGGGACCGGTAGGCCATCGCTCGAGGTCACTTGCCGATCCTGCGACGAGGCGGCGACCGCACGGTTGGGCAACCTCGGCCGGTCGGCGGACAGCGACACGTACTCCACGGCCGGTGCGCACCGGTCCCAGAGACGCTGCGGCAGCGGCTGCACGACCGCCACCGGCCCAGCGCTGCCCCATGTCTCTAGCAAGGAGGACATCATGCCGCTGCGCCACCCGTCGCCGACGCAGTCGCTGACGATGAGGATCACCCGCCGGCCGGTTGGATCGACGAGCTCGCGCGGGTGGTGAGCCACCGCGTTGGGACCGCGGTGCAGAACCGCGCCGTCGACTCGGTCGGTGGCCAGCCGCCACGGCTGGACGTCACGGAATGCGCCCTGCTGCTCCAGCAGTACGCGAAACTCTTCGATGGTGCGCCGCCATATCGCCATCGATTCGCTGTCGTCGACGACGAAGGCCAGATCCGGCCAACGGGCTACGGCAGGGGCGTACACCAATTCCCAATTGTCGGTGCTCGCCGCCTGCTCCACCGTCGCCTCCTCGTCAAAGGCCAGCTCGTGGTACGAGCGGATCCGGCGGCGCAACGAACGCAGCGCGCGCGTGATCCGCAGGGTTTGCGTGAGCGCGGGGATTGCCGGCGCCCGCAGCGGCGCACCGACGCCGCCGGCGCCACCGTGCGGCAGGTGCAACGCCGGTGCGGCACCGCCCCGGTCATCGGCGTGCCCACCGGCCGAGTCAGGCCCGACATCCTGCAACGGTGCCGGATCGGGCGCGGGGTCCGGTCGACCCGCTTCGGACGCCGCGGCGGCGGGCTCGTGCGAATGCGAGCCGGTCAGCTGCCGGGCCAGCCACACGACATCCGCGAGCTCCTCGGCGGTCAGCTCTGGGTCGGCGGCGGTCAGCGCCCGTACCAGGTCGGAGATCACGTCAACGGCCCGTGCCGTCCAAAGTGCGCAGCAATGTGCCGAGTAGCCGGTCCCATTCCGGTGTGGACCCGACGCGCCTGGCCGTGACCAGGTAGATCGCGTTGAGCAACTGGTCTGTCGCCAGGTCGCCCTCCTCCCGCCTGTGCAGGAACTCCCGGATGAGGTCCCGGCTGTTCTCGAGCGCATCCTCGCCCAGGTGGGCCGCCACGATCCGGGCCAGCCGCTCGGTGTCCGGAGGGATAAGACCCAGCCGTAGGCATCGGCGCAGGAACGGCGCCGGGAACTCGCGTTCCCCGTTGCTCGTCACCACCACGACCGGGAATGCCTGGCACCGGACCCGTCCCCGGCTTACCGCAGCCCGGGATCCCGGGTCGTCGGTCATCACCTCGACCACCTCCTGGTCGTCCGGAAGCCGGGCCAGCTCCGGAACGACGTACTCGCCTTCCTCGAACACGTTGAGCAGGTCGTTCGGCAGGTCCACATCGCTCTTGTCGAACTCGTCGATCAGCAGGACCCGCGGCCGGGCACCGGGCAGCAACGCCGTTCCCAGCGGACCGAGCTGCAGGTAGCGCCCGATGTCGGGGGCCGCCGTCCTCGGTTCGGCACGGTAAGCATTCAGTTCCTGGAACCGCCCGACCGCGTCGTACCGGTAGAGCGCGTCACGCAGTGTCGACCGGGATGTGACGGGCCAGTACAACACTCGACCGAGGTTCAATTCGTGCGCGATGCTGTACGCCAGGCTGGACTTGCCGGTGCCGGGCTTGCCGGTCACCAGCAGGGGGCGGCGCAGGTAGAGCGCCGCGTTGACGAGGTCGACGGCCTGCTCGTCCACCTGGTAGGAGCGCGCCGCGACGTGGTGCCGCACTGAGCGATCGCCGGCCCCACCGCGGAAGTCACGCCACGGCGGCGGCACGGGTAGCCGCTCCACACCGTCGTGCACCTCGCCCGTACCTCGATAGATGCGCCAGTCGGCACCGGTTTCGGCAAGGTCACTCATCAATGTCTCCCTTCGCATCCGGCGGCCCCAGCCGACGGCTACCTGACGGCAGGCGGTCGGGATCGTCCCACAACAGCGTCAGTCCCCGCCCCACTCGCGCGCTACCGTTGGGGATCTCGGCGGCGCGCCGCAGTCGGTGCGCCAGGTCCGGCAATGTTCGCAGGCCTTCGTGGTCGAGTGCGCCGCGAACGGTCGCGGCGAACGTGTCGGCATCCACCGGTTCCCTCGGCCACAGGATCACCGGCACCCCGTTGGTCAACGCGGCCGTGACCACGCTGGAGTCCTCCGGCCCCGGCCTTTCGCACACCACGCAGACCACCTCCTCCAACGCCGCGAGCCTGGCCCGGTACAGCGCGGTCGGCAGCTGGTCAGGCTCGCGCAACCACCAGATCGCGCCCGGCGCCGGTCGATCACCGATCTGCTGCAGCAGGCGCCAGCGCCGCCGCCACTCGACCAACGCCCACTCGTTGCGAAGCCGGTCCAGGCTGCGGACGACGACCGGGTACCGAACGCCGACCCGGGACCGGTCACCCAGCTGCCACAGGTCCACCGGTTCGCTCAACAGCCGGCGCGGCAGGATGAACTCGACCGTCAGCGGCGCCTTGTCCGGTGCGAATCTGCTGGCCACCGAGACCAGCTCGTCCAACCCGGCGGCGACCTCGATCGCCAGGCTGGGGGTGTCCTTGTGTACCAGCGTGATCCGCTGTGCCGAGCGCTCGAACCAGGCCGACAGCAGGTACCGGTCAGGCTCCATGCCGTCTGGGACCATCTCGACGACCAGATAGCAACGGTCCGGTACCGTTCGGTCCGCGCCCTGATGAACGACGGCCGCGTCAACGCCGAGTCGGCGCGCCACTCGGGAGTTCCAGTCCAGCAGTTCTTCGCGCCGTGGCGGATCCACCCGCGCCGCCAGCCGATCGACGAACGCGATCAATGGTGGTACGCCACCCGCCGGGGTGACCAGGTCCTCCAGTCCGGCGGCGGCCTTCCAGACGTTGCCCGGGACGCTCGGCCCAAGCGGGTCGCCGATAGGGCCTGCCACGTCGTGGTACAGGTCCGCCCAGGGGACCGTCGCCCCCACGTCGGCGAGCACGCGCCGCAGGTCGGCCCGCTCCGGCGGCTGCAGCAACGGCTCGGGTAGGAGCAGGGAAGCCACCGCGCGCAGACGGCCCATCGCGGCGGAACCGGCATGGAAGTCCTCCAGCATCGACACCAGCGCCCACAACGCGCCGGGATACGTCGCACAGGCCTGGACGATCTCCCACACATCCCACCGGTCGTCCTTGTGGCGGACTACCTCGATCTCCGTACCGAGCACCTGCTCCAGGGCGGCAAGATAGCGGGACCGCGCCAGAGCCTGCCGCATATCCGGTATCTCCAGCAGAGCCTGCACCAACTCCTGCCGATCCTCGGAGGGTAGCGACCGCATGCTCACCCTGGTGTGCCCGCCGACCTGCTGGGCCGCACCTTCTGAGGGGCGCAGATCGTGACGAACACGCGTTCACCGATCTGCCGCACCCGCCCGACGGGCCGCCGCCGGGCAGATCCCGGAGCCGCAGCGCAAGGTCCCGGCAGCCTGCGACCGCAACCAGCCGCCGCGCAGCCGACCGGGCGGTGGTCCCCTTCAGCGCGGGTCTCTTCCCCGCGTAGCAGATCCACACGGTATGGCCCTCGCCGACGGATCCCCACTGCCAACCGCCCGGCGAAGTTCAGACGGCCAGCCACATTGATCCGCATGAGCTGCCGCACCTCGATGCTCCCTAGGACAATGGGCGGATTCTGCCAGATGCATCCTCGCGCACCTCCGGCAGCCTGGAAATGCCCTGACGTCGGTCGGCAATCGGACACGGGCGGTCGGGCCGCTAAGGCACCTGACACGCTCGTACGACGTGTCCGTCAGGAGGTACGACATGCTCCGTGTCGTCGGCGTCCACGGCATCAGAAACTATGCCCCCGGACAAGGCACTGACGAGGCCGCCGACGCCCTGGCGCACGAATGGCATGAGTACCTGCGCGCCGGACCGCTGCACGACCGGACGAACGACATTGACATGCGCATCGCGTACTACGCGGACCGTCTGGCCGACGAACCAGCCCAGTCATGGCAACCACGGGTCGAACACCTGGCGCCCCCGGTCCAGCGCCTGGTCGGGGAATGGGCAGCGGACCTAGGCGTAGACCTCGGTGGAGCGCAGGGGCGGCTGCTGACCCCAGTACGGGATCTGATCGAGGCGGTCGCGAGCCTCCGTAGCCTACCGGTAGAACGTGTGGAGGCCGTCGTGACCCGGTTCTTTCCCGAAGTGGCGGCGTACCTCGCTGATAGCCGACCGGAGGCCCGAAACCAAGCGGGCGCGCGCGTCATCGACCTGATCCGCGCGAGCCATCCTCACGTAGTCCTCGCCCACTCGCTCGGCAGCGTCATCGCCTACGAGGCCCTCCAAGCATGTCCCCAGCATGTCCCCCTGCTGATCACCCTTGGCTCCCCGCTCGCCATGCCCACCGTGGTGTACCCACGACTGCGGCCCGCATTTGACGGCCGAGCGCATGGCCGCCCTCCCGGCGTCGGCTGCTGGATCAATATCTCCGATCCCGGCGATCCCATTGCCATTCCCCGCTTCGGCGTCTCGGCCCAGTTCGCCGAGGTGGACTTGGACATCGAGCACTCTGTGCACTGGTGGAGCCCACACGCCATACGGCACTATCTCGGCCTCACCAGTGTGGCGACGGCGTTGACGGTCTGCCGGACCTCGCCGACGGGCCGATGAAACCAGCAGCACAGCATCCCGCACGGCTCATGCCGGTGCGACGTAGCTGGTCATCATGCATCTGCCACAGTCTCGCGTCAGATCGAGCCGGCGGATGCTCGGATCGATGCTCAGTAGTGGCGGAAATCGGTCGTGACGATCCAGTAACAGGTAAACGATCAAGGCTGTGACCTGCGGCCCGCGCCTCGCGGACTACGGATCAGAAGGCTGGGGGTTCGAGTCCCTTCGGGCGCGCAACATCATCAGGGGCGAGACCTGCGGAAACGCGGGTCACATCCCGTTCAAGATTCGTCCACTGTGGACCTGTGGTGCTCCTACGGTGCTCGTCAGTTTCGGACCCCGTCCGTCCGGACTTCGGTGTCTAATCCGGCTCGGCCTGCTTGCGTCCTGGTCTTTAGCGCCGATTTTCGCGTCGCGAGTTCGACCCCAACATACGGCCGTCGATGAGCACCTGGACCAGCCGGCGCAGCCTTGTGTCGCAACGACCCCAGGATTGCCAAGCTGCATGGTTCGACCCGTGCGGTTGGGGGCCGTATCGCTGACGACCGCCTCAA
>WNGL01017733.1_pt1 | contig 12298 bp, 10 predicted proteins | sample 5400591 | NCBI WGS metagenome assembly WNGL01 (sample SAMN13153377, study PRJNA577476) | soil metagenome | isolation source: 80 cm soil or saprolite under Garry oak tree replicate 1 | place: USA:California | collected 2016-06-15
ATGCGATTGTGCAGAAAAAACACCTGGCCTTGCCGTTCCAGCTCGCGGTCAATCGCCGTGCGAATGACTCGTTCATCGTAGGCCGACACCACTGTCTCTACCGGCAAACGATTGAGCGGCGGAGTCTCAATTGTGGACATATCTTTTACGCCTACGAGCGAAAGGTAGAGGGTGCGTGGAATCGGCGTCGCTGAGAGCGTCAGCACATCGACCAGCTGGAACAGCTCTTTGAATTTCTCCTTGTGCAGAACTCCAAAGCGCTGTTCCTCATCGATCACCACCAGGCCGAGATCCTTGAATACGACGTCTCCGGATATGAGCCGGTGAGTGCCAATGATGATGTCGACTCCGCCTTCGCGCAGCAGTTTTAGCACTTTTTTCTGTTCGGATTGCGAACGAAAGCGGCTGAGCATTTCGATGCGCACGGGGTAATCGAGCATGCGTTTCCGAAATACCTCGAAATGTTGTTGAGCCAGAACAGTGGTCGGCGCGAGCACGGTGACTTGTTTGCCATTCATGACCGCCTTGAACGCGGCGCGAACTGCGACTTCGGTTTTCCCAAAACCGACATCGCCACAGATCAAGCGGTCCATCGGGCGCGGATGTTCCATGTCGATTTTCGTGTCAATGATCGCCTTCATTTGGTCCGGCGTTTCCCGGAACGGAAAGGAATGTTCGAATTCGGCCTGCCATTTTGTGTCCGGGGCGAATGCGTGGCCGTGGTGCATTTGTCGCTCCGCCTGGATGGCAAGCATTTTGCCGGCGTAATCGAAAATGGAGGCCGCGGCTTTTATTTTGGCGCGCGCCCATTTCCCATCGCCGAGTGAACTTAGCGCCGGCGATTTTTTTCCGGCGCCAACATAGCGGGAAACGATGTACGCTTGCTCAAGCGGTACATAGAGCTTCGCTTCATCTGCGAACTCGAGGACCAACACCTCCTGTGGTTGTTCTTGCTGTTGTGGGGCAACCCCGAAAGCGTTCGGGGTTGCCGATTCTGTCTCACGTGTGCCGGGCAGGCGATGCGCCTGCCCTACAGCAAATTTTTGTAATCCGAGAAATTTCCCGATGCCATGCTCGAGATGCACAACCAGATCCCCTTCGTTCAGCTCGCCAAAATCGATCTGTACGCGGTGGCGCTCCGCGCGGCGCAAATACCTGCGTGCATGGACCGCGAATCGTCCAAATAATTCGGCGGCGGACAGAACGACGAGATTGGCTGCCGGCAAACAAAAGCCGCGGGCGAGTGTTCCCTCGACGAAATCGATTCCTTCAGTGACGCCCGCCATGATCTCGCGGAAGCGCTCAATCTCGCCCTCAGTCTGAAAATAAATGACGATCCTGGCTTCGTTCGCGCGCCATTCTTCTAAGCGTTCGACAAACTGCGCGCGTTTTGCCTCGGCGAGCACGAGATCGCCGGCCGCAAACTCGCCAATGTCGCAATCCTCGAACGCGCCGCCGAAATCTTCTGGACCGGTTTCAATCCAGCCTTCGCTGATCTGGACGTGTGCGCTCGAATTTGCTTCTGGTTCGATTTCGATCTCGAGATGATTTGGAGCGACGTAATCGCGAACGAACCCGCTTTGGGCGTCCGCTGTTTGAAGCAGAATATCGGCCGACCTTAGATCACGCACTGACGTTTGAGTATCGATGTCGAACTCGCGCAGTGATTCGATTTGGTCGCCGAAAAATTCCAGTCGGAACGGCAATGGCGCCTGCCACGAGTAGAGATCGACAATGCCGCCGCGGACGGCGAACTGTCCCCGAGTGGTTACTTGCGCGACGCGCTCATAATCACCGCTGACGAGTTGGTCGAGAAGGTTTTCCATCTTCATGTTTGCTCCGCGTCGGAGTTGGGTAACGGCAGATTGGAGCGTGCCGCGCTTTGGCGCAGGTTGATGGAGACTTGCGCGTGTCGCGACGATGATGCGCGGACCGGTACCGATTTGCATGAGCAGCGCCAGCCGTTCCGCGGCAATTTCCGGGTCGGGCAAAACATTTTCTACCGCAGCCAGCTCGGCTTCTGGCAGGAAAAGCACGTCTGGCTGCCAGTTGAGCAAACTTTCGTAAACCAATTCTTGAGAATGAACGCTGGGGCAGAGCAACCAGATCGTGGAACCAACATCTTGTCGATCATCGGCTGGAAGCCGATGCCACGAACTCGCGATGACCGCCGCCAGAAACGGCTGCGCAGGCTGGATCACGTGCGAAAATTGCACCGGCCACACAGCTTTTTGGATCGCGGCAAGTTTGCGCGCGATCGGTTCGCTCGCCGCGACACGTTCCAGAAGCTCCGCACGAATCGATTTTTCCACGGTTAAGCAGTCGCAGAAAAATAGCTGATGTTCAAAATTGCGAAGCTTTGTTATAGTGTGCGTGTCTTCAGCGCACAAGTTCCAAGATTCCCAAATCCGCTGAGGACAGCGGACGCTACAGCGCGCGGCCGATGGCTACGGCAACCGCGCGAAGGCGCGGTACGAGCTCAGCAAAAATTTCCGGCGTAAGCGCCTGATTCCCGTCGCTCTTGGCCAGTTCCGGGGAATCGTGCACCTCGATCATGAGCGCATCCGCGCCGGCGGCGACTGCGGCGAGAGACATCTGCGGCACAAACTCACGCAGCCCGAGCGCATGCGTCGGATCGACAATCACGGGCAAATGCGTTTTCGATTTTAGGATCGGAACAGCGCTGAGATCGAGCGTGTAGCGGGCGGCGGTCTCGAACGTGCGGATGCCGCGCTCACAGAGAACCACGTTTGAGTTGCCCTCGCTCAGGATGTATTCGGCGCTCATCATCAAATCGTAAATTGTGGCGCTGAATCCGCGCTTGAGTAGCACTGGAAGTCTGCTGCGACCCACTTCCTTCAAGAGCGAAAAATTGTGCATGTTGCGTGTGCCGACCTGCAGGCAATCTGCGTATTGTTCGATCATCGGGAGATCGCGCGGGTCCATGACTTCAGTGACCACAGGCAGACCCGTTTTCGCGCGCGCTTCTGCGAGGAAGCGAAGTCCGTCTTCGCGTAATCCTTGAAAACTGTATGGCGAAGTGCGCGGTTTAAACGCGCCGCCGCGCAAAATTTTTGCGCCGGACTCCTTCACGATCGTCGCGATCGACTGGATCTGCTCCCGACTTTCGACCGAGCACGGGCCGCAAATTAGAACAACATCCTCGTGTTCGCCCAGGCGCACGTTGCCAATTGCGACTGACGAAGACCCTCGCGAATCGCGCGCGGTAAGTTTGTACGGTTTTAGCACGGGCACGATCGCTTCCACACCTGCCATCGCGGCGAGCGGTTTTTCGCGAAGCAGCGCCTCCGGCCCGATGACGCCGATGATCACGCGCGATGCGCCGCGACTGATTTGTGCCTCAAGCCCGAACTCGCGGACACGGGTGACGATCCGCTGGATCTGTTCCTCAGTCGCGCTGGGTTGTGTGATGACGATCATATTTCTTCCGGCGGGATCATCAGAATGCCGCCACCGGGAGTTTTCTGCAAGCCTAGATACTGGGCCTGGTTTCTGTAGGGGAAGCTGTCAGCTACCTGTGGGACGACAGCGTCGTCCCCTACACTAGGCCTGCAATCTAGTTCGTGATCGTTACCGGCGTTCCGACTGAGACTGATCTAAAGAAATTTTCGGCCATGAATTCAGGCATACGGATGCACCCGTGCGACGCCGGATAGCCTGGCAAATAGCCGGCATGCATGCCCGTTCCTGACACAATCCGCATGAAGTACGGCATCGGCGTGCCTCTGAAGTGAGCGCCCGGCGGTTTCGGGTCTTTTTTCACGTCAACATTCGGCACCACCACGGTACCCGCCGAATCGACATAGTCTCCGAATAAGGTGGAGACGTGGTCCTTGTCCTTTTGAATAATCTTAAAATGGCCGAACGGAGTGTTGAGCCCCTCGCGGCCGGTGGACAACTGTGAAACCCCGACGAGCACGCTACTCTTATAAAAATAGGCGCGCTGTTCTCCGAGGCTGATCTTCACAGAGGGGCTTCCGCTAACGCTGTCTCCGTCCCAATAGGAGACGGTGTCGCGTGGCGGACCAGCCTGTGCGCCGCCGTACGCGCCGCCCAAATACTGAGTCCTGGCAGAAAAACGAGGGTCTTCACCACAACCCGTGACGAACAAAACAAGACCAGCAGAGAAAACTGCCCGCAAAACGCCCAACAAAGAATGATGCATAGAATTTTTCGACGGCGTTCTTAATGCGCAACCCGCGCAAAAAGTCAAGCGACAGCGTGCGCAGGGCTCGACGGCGATAACCCCGCCGTGTTGTGGAGGCGCTTGTGCCAAGGGCCTATCTGCTCATTCGGCGTTTGACACAAACGCCGCTACAACTTTTCAACGCGATTTACATCGCCTAAGATGTCGCCATGGCTCAAGTAACAATCGAGACAATCAAGAATGGCCCATACATCGTCACGGGCGAAGTGGAATTGATCGACGCTGCGTTATCTTTGCGCGGGCGTACTTCGTATTGGTGCATGGAGTGCACAGCCGCTGACTTCATCGTTTGGTTAGGGTTAAGTCGCAGATCCAATACCGATCAGGGCTAGCGACTAAGGCAACCCTTTCTGATACAGCGAGAGGTCATGCTGCAGCGCTTCCACGAGAGCTTGGTTCCTCTGCGTGTTTGCTAATTCCAAGGCGGTCTTAGCACTTTCGAAAGCCTTAGAGAACTGCCCGTTCTCTGCATAAGCCGCGGCCAGCGTACGCAGAACGATGGGATCTCTGCCTCCGGAAAGCTGGTTGGCCTGCATGGCCAACTCAAGCGCCTCAGAGCCATCCCGAAGCGATGCATCTGGAGCTGTCGCCAATGTCCACGCCAAGTTGTCCTGGGCGGCTACCAGCCGAGGCTCTCTTTTTAGCGCCTCCCGATATTGAGCGACCGCTTCACCCAGCAATTTCTTCTTTCGAAGAGCGTTGCCGAGATTGTAGTGAATACTGGGTGCGTAAGCATCCTCGACCCCTGAGTCCAGCGCTTTTTGAAACTGCACAATGGCCTCGTCCACGAGGCCTTTCCGAAGAAGTGCGTTGCCGTAATCATTGTGAATGATCCTGTCGTTCGGAGCTGATTCCGACGCCTGTTGGAACTGAACGATTGCCTCATCTATCAGGCCCTTCCGAAGAAGTGCGTTGCCGTAATCACTGTGAATGATCCCGTCGGTTGGAGCTAATTCCAGCGCCTGTTGGAACTGAACAATTGCCTCATCTGCCAGACCCTTCTGGAGGAGCGCATTGCCCATATTAGACTGCACTTCGGCGCGCTCGGAGCGATTCGGCGCTAACTCCATCGCTTTTTGGAAATGAAGAATCGCCTCATCGGTCAGGCCCTTACGGAGCAAGGCCGTACCCAGGTCGGCCTGAAACATCGGGGAATTTGGCAACGAATTCACTGCCGCTTGGCAATGAGCGACTGCTTCATCGATCAATCCTTTTTCAAGAAAGAGCTTGCCAAGGTGGTTGTGCGCTACCTCATTGTTTGCCGTCACAGCAAGCGTGTGTTTCCACAGCGACTCGCTCTCGCGCCAATACAAGGCTTGAATCCATGCACTCCAACTCAAGAAGGCAATCACGGCTGTCGCTGCCGCGGTTAAAATCCATTGGCGACGCCAGGCTTTCGCCAGATCGGCAATCATCCACGTCAGCGCAAGATACAGGCCGATCTGCGGCAGATATGTGTAACGATCAGCATGCGCCTGCGAACCAACTTGGACGACGCCGATCACAGGCACAAGCATCCCAAGGTACCAGAACCAACCGGTTACCAGATAGGGATGCCCTCGTCTCAGAGCAATCGCTGCTGCCGTAATCCCGATCAGTAGCGCAATGGCAAGCGCGACTTCCCAGCCGGGCAATGTTGTTTGAGGATAGGTGTAGAACGGCGTCAGACCGAATGGCCAGAGCATCTGGCGCACATACCCAATGTAGCTCAGAAAAGCATTATTCAGCCGCCACCAAAACGGCAACCGCGAGATCGAAACGATCGCGTCCCCTTGGGCGAGAAGAGTAATAACGGAGGAGACCACACACAGCGCGAGCAAAGGGACTTTTTCCAATATGAGATGGCGAACCAGTGACCGCCTCGGCTCTCCGTAGCTTCCTGAAGGCGGCTGACTACTGACTCCTAATCTCCGACTTCCGACTTCTAACCTCTGATTTCTGACTCTGTTGAGCGGCCAATAGTCCAGGAGCAAAAGCACAAAGGGCAGCGTCACCAGCATCGGCTTGCACATCAGCCCACACGAAAACAAAATCCACACGACCGCGTATCGGCCAAGGGTTTGCCGGTGAACGTAGCGAATGTAGGCGCCCAACGTCAGCATGAAGAACACGCCGCTCAACACATCCTTGCGCTCTGCGATCCATGCGACTGATTCCACGTGCAGGGGATGAATCGCAAAGATTGCCGCCACGAAAGCGCTGCGCCAGAGCGCTCCCGTCATCTGTGCGACCACAAGAAACAACAAAAGCACACCAACCGTGTGCAACAGCACGTTCGTGAAATGATGGCCGCCAGGTTTCCGCTCGTACAACTGCCAGTCGAGCATGTGTGTTAGCCAGGTAAGCGGATGCCAATTGTTGTAGTGGCTGTGCGTGAACGCCCACGTCATTCCGTGCAGGCTGAGGCCGCTCGTCACCTCTAAATTGCCATAGACATACTGCGGTTCGTCGTAGTCAACGAAGCCGTGACCCAGCGTCTGGCCAAAGACCAGCCACGTAATCGCCGCCAAGAAGACACAAAGGGCAACGATGGTGAGTGATCCCTGACTGATCTGATCGCGGAAAATCCTCAGCACAGCGAGATCATTCTATAGACCACAAATTACAGAGCAATCCCTCCGAGCACAGGCCTGCGGCCTGTGCTCCCAGGATTCTGCAGCCGTTGCCGTTTTGAGCTTTGGACCCTACTGATTCCTTAGTGCTTGGGGGTTTGCCATTTGGTGCTTTAGTGTTGCGCAATGGCTCAAGTAACAATCGAGACAATCAAGAACGGTCCTTATATCGTGACGGGCGAAGTGGAACTGATCGACGCGGACGGAAGCAAATTTCCAGTGGAAAAACGCATGGCGCTCTGTCGCTGCGGCGCGTCAACCGAGAAACCCTTTTGCGACGGCACGCATTCGAAAATCGGCTTCAAAGCCGCGGAGAAAGCGGTGCCGGAGTCGAAAGAATGAACCGATGTTTGATGTTTGATTTCGATCGATGCGCGCGCGCATCCAGCACGAAACGCGTTCGCAATTGCGTCGGTGTCGGTGTTTTTTCGATTTTGCTCGCGATCAGTCCGGCGCGCGCTGAGAAAATTGCGCTCGTCGGCGCGACGGTGATCAATCCAGCCGACGGCAAAGTCTTGCCGAATGCGACGGTCGTTATCAATGGTGACAAGATTGAGCGGGTCGCGATGGGTAAGCAGGATGCGGCCACGCTCGGCAAACAGATCGAGTGCGTCGGCAAATTCATTTTGCCAGGGTACATCGACACGCACGTTCACTTCTTTCAATCGGCAGATTTATTCACGCGACCCGACGGCGCCGATTTGAACAGTGTCCGTCCGTACAAAGACGAGGTCGAGTGGATCAAGTCGCATCTCGATGATGTTTTCGCCCGCTACATTCGTTGCGGCATCACCAGCGTGGTCGATGTCGGCGGTCCGATGTGGAACCTCGAGGTGCGCAAGCAAGCAAACGCGACCGCAAAAGCGCCGCGCGTCGCCGTTGCTGGACCCTTAATCTCCAGTGTTTCGCGCGAGAAACTTGATCTCGGCGACCCGCCGATCGTGAAGATCGAGACTCCGGAGCAAGCGCGCGAGTTCGTTCGCAAACGCGCCGAACAAAGACCGGATCTGGTGAAGATCTGGTACATCGTGGACAAAGATCATCCGGTCGATTCGTTTCGGCCCATTGCGCGTGCGACGATTGAAGAGAGTCACGCGCACAAAACGACGCCTTTGTGAAGCTCTTGAAAAATCGGCACGTAATTTTGTGCCCAACGCTGGTGGTGTTTGAGCGCTACGGTCGAACCTTTTCGCACCAGCTGAATCTCACGTCTGAAGAACAAGCGTGGGGCAATCCCGAAGTGATCGCGTCACTCGACGTCACGAAAATTCCGCAGGACAAATTGCCACAGCGGATTAAGGGCGCGTTGGCTGATCCGAAAGCGGCGCTCGATCGTATTAAGAAAACTTACGAAGTGGCGCTGCCGAACTTGAAAAGATTAGAAGACGCGGGCGTGACAATCGCGGCGGGCACCGACGCGGGAAACATCGGTACAATTCATGGGCCAGCGTTGTTTCGCGAATTCCAGCTGATGAAACAAGCCGGGCTGACGCCGATGCAGATTCTCCAATGTGCCACGGCCAACGCGGCGAAACTTTTCGGCGGCGAAGCCGGCGCGTATGTTGGACACATCGAACCCGGCTATTTCGCCGACTTAGTCATTTTGAAATCCAATCCAGTGGGTGACATCGCGCACGCTTCCGATATCGACACCGTTATCAAGAATGGCGTGGCCTATCCGGCTGATTCCATTTTGCGGTGAAGCCGGGTTTGCTATGCAGAGCTCTGGCGCTCACGCCTTCAGCACGACGTAAAATCTCTTGCTCGCTCGTGAGAGCAGTCTGAAATTTTCTTCCTATGGCTACTTACCCGACGCAGTACGCGCATCCAGAAGCGCTGGTGGAGACGGACTGGCTGGAGAAACATCTCAATGACGAGGGAATCCGGATCGTCGAGTCGAACGAAGATATCTTGCTTTACGACACCGGGCATATCCCTGGCGCGGTGCATATCGATTGGCGCGCCGATCTGCAAGATCCTCTAATTCGAGATTATATTTCGCCGGAGAAGTTTGCGAGGCTGTGCAGCCGCCACGGAATTACGCCAGACACCACTTGCATTTTCTACGGCGATAAGGCCAACTGGTGGGCGTGCTACGCGCTTTGGGCGTTTCGCTTGTTTGGCCACGATAAAGTGAAAATCCTCAATGGTGGCCGGGACAAATGGAAAGCGGAAGACCGCCGCATGACGCGCGAAGTTCCGGAATATCCGACGACAGATTATCCGGCGCCGAAGAAACGGTTCGACAAAGAGATTCGCGCGTTTTTCGATGAAGCTTTGGTGCAAAGCAAGGGTGCCAAACCACTCATCGACGTGCGTTCGCCCGGCGAATACCGGGGTGAAATCACGCACATGCCGGAGTATCCTCAGGAAGGCGTGCTCCGCGGCGGCCACATTCCCGGGGCAAAGAGCATGCCGTGGAAAACCGCCACAAATGACGACGCGACATTCAAACCCGCGGACGAACTGGCCAAAATTTATTTTGATCAATGCGGCCTAAAGCCGGGCACGGACACTGTTGTTTATTGTCGAATTGGCGAGCGCTCCAGTCACACATGGTTTGTGCTCACGTATCTGCTAGGCCTCGATAACGTCCGGAACTACGACGGTTCCTGGACCGAATGGGGCAACAAGGTCGGCGCGCCGATTGAAAAGAGCGCGTAATGAATTGCGAGCGCCGGTGCGGGATGTGGCCGTCGATCCGTACTTCAAACGCGTCCGGTTTTTTCCAGCAGCGCATGGATTAGCTGCATTCGTCTTTGCTCTTTGGAGATGGAACTGAGCTGCGCAATCGAGCGCTGCATTCGCCGTGTCCAGTTCAAACTGGCCTTTGTCCCGGGGACATTGAAGCGATACGTACGCGCGAGCAGATCGGTGATCATGACGATGGCGATCCACGAGTTGCTCTTGAAAAGGGCTTCCATGATCGCCGGATAAAAATCCTCTTCGAAATTGAGACCGTGGATCTTTGAATTCAGCCCGGCGAACAAGGCGATCTTCATGATTGTGGCTCGCGCTTGCTCAGCGTTCGGGGTTGGGCGGCCGAATGCGTCGTCCCATAAGGCGCGAATCGGTTCGTGATCGTGGGTCGCGTAAGTCGCGACCGAAAGCCGTTCAAATGCTTCTCCGGGAATGATCATCCCGTTGTACGATTCCCATTGCGGAATTTTGAATCCTGCAATGCCGAGCGATCGCAAATTCGGCCGCACGTAATCGGGTACCACGCCAAGATCTTCACCCACCACGCGCGCCGCGCCAGCTTCGTCCAGGACGGCGCGCAGATACTCTTCGCCCTCGCGCTTGTTCGATTCGCGGTTTTCGGGTGTGTTGTCGTCGCGGGCAACGAAATGCGGTGCGCGGCCGCCGGTTCGTTGCAGCATTTGGAGCCAATCGAGCGGGAGGAATTCCTTGTTTCTCTGTGGCTGCCAGGGGAAAGCATAGATGCGATAAAAACCCTGGACGTGATAGATTCGAAAAAGATGAAAGACGCGCCGGACAGCGCGCACTCGTTCGCGCCACCACTGAAAACTGTTCGTGCGCATGGCGTTCCAGTGATAGAGCGGAATGCCCCAGTTCTGACCCCATCTTTGCGTGAACGCGTCGTCTTTGAAGTAAGGTTCGGGAGGCGCGCCACCGAACCAGTCCAGCATGAACTCATCCGGGCGCGCGAAAACGTCGGCGCTGCAATAACTGACGCCGAAGGGAATATCGCCCATTAGCGCCACGCCGCGTTCTTCGGCGTACGCTTTGATCGCGCACCATTGCTGATGGGCGATCCATTGCACGTAGCAGAAAAAACTTTGCCGGCTCGTGAGCGCTGCTTTTGGATCATGCGGCAGATCGTTTAGCCATCTGCGTGCTTTTTCGATTGTCTGATGTTGCGGCTCCCAACGATTCCATGCGGCTCTATCGCCGTTCGCCTCCATCAGAACTCGGAAAAGTGCGTAGTCGGAGAGCCACGCCGATTGTTGTTCACAGAATGCTCGGAATTCTGATCGCCGTTGGTCGCTGGCGTGGATCGAGAAATTCGTAAACGCCTTCTCCAGCAAGCGCCGCTTTAATCCTTTGACGTGTGAAATTCTCAAAAGCTTTTTCCAGCAAGCGCCGCTTTAATCCTTTGACGTGTCGGTACTTTACCGCGCCGCGACGCAGACTCGTAACATCAACTTCCGAGAGGGAAGCATCAAAATCCTCGGGCGTTAAATCGTGCGGCGAGTTGGGCGCAAGATTCAGCGTTGTTGGCTCGATCGCCATGGCGCTGATGGCGTTGTACGGACTGTTATCGGAGCCGATCTCGTTGATGGGCAGGAGCTGAACAAGCTTGAATCCGATTCCTGCTGCCCAGTCGATGAATTCCCGCAACGCAGCGGTGTCGCCGATTCCCAAATCATCCTCACCGCGTAATGCAAACAGCGGCGCCAGGATTCCAGCGATTTTTTTCTCTGGCGAGAGCTCCATTAATTCCCTTCAGCCACAGATGAACACGGATGAAACACGGATTAGAAGACAAGGCGCTTATACTCGACTTTATTTCGTCCGAAGTTAATAAGCAGTCCCACTTTGAGACCGGTTGCTTTTAGCTCATTGAGCAACTGAGCTTCGTCTCGTTTGTCGTAGTGTGGGTTAACCTTAATTTCGACAGCGACAGAATCCGCGGCAATCAAATCGGCGTCGTAATCACCGACGACTACTCCTTTGTATTGAACCTGAATGCGTCTTTCAATCTCTGCGGCAACACCGCGACGGATTAATTCGACCTGCAATGCGCGCTGATAAACTCGCTCAAGAAACCCGTATCCAAGTTCTTGATGCACTTCAAATGCAGCTCCGATAATCGTCTCGGTAGTCGCGCGATGCAGCAACTTGTCCGGGTGTTCGTTGTGGATTTCCAACATGTGCTTATCCGTGTTTCATCCGTGTCAATCTGTGGCTAAATAATCAGGTTTTTCGCACGTGCCAGTCTTCGACGAGGTCGTTTGGAATTTCTTGAAGAAAACGCGACGGCCGTTGGAAAACGTCGCCGTAGCCCCCGCTTAAGCGCATTTGCGGATACGTGAGATAAACCTCATCGCGTGCGCGTGTGATGGCCACATAGAACAAACGCCGTTCCTCTTCCAGCGCATCGCGCGTATTGAGGGAGCGGCTGCTCGGGAACATCCCATCCGTCAACCAGATCACGAACACCGTATGAAACTCGAGACCTTTCGCCTGGTGTACCGAGGATAGATTGACCGCTTCTTTGTCGCTCGTCTGAACCAGCGTGGCCTCTGCATCGACGTTGCTGATCAGTGCCAATTGGGAAAGAAATTCGTGTACGTCTTTGAATTGACGGGCGAACACTGCGAGCTGGTCCAGGTCTTCGCGGCGCAGTTCGTAGTTGGTGAAGTTCACTTTGGCATAATCGGCGTAAATCGCTTCTACAATCGATGTGACCATTTCGGAGGGCGGATTGGGCTGA
>WNGL01008130.1_pt1 | contig 12295 bp, 16 predicted proteins | sample 5400591 | NCBI WGS metagenome assembly WNGL01 (sample SAMN13153377, study PRJNA577476) | soil metagenome | isolation source: 80 cm soil or saprolite under Garry oak tree replicate 1 | place: USA:California | collected 2016-06-15
CCGGGTGGCCATCCGCAACGTGCGGCGCGACACCAACGACCACCTGAAGAAGATGCTCAAGGACCACCAGGTCAGCGAGGACGACGAGAAGCACGCGGTGGCCGAGGTCCAGAAGCTCACCGACCAGCACATCGAGGAGATCAACGCCTCCCTGAAGAAGAAGGAAGCCGAGATCATGGAAGTCTAGCGTGCCGCTCACCCACCTCGACTGCACCAAGTGCGACCGGCAATACCCGCCCGGTCAGGTCTGGAACCTCTGCGAGTGCGGCGGCCCGCTGTTCGCGCGCTACGACCTGGAGCGCGCGGCCAAGGAGATGCGCCCGGGCCACCTCGCCCTTCGGGCGCCCAACCAGTGGCGCTACCGCGAGGTCCTGCCCGTCGAGGACCCCGCAGACCGGATCAGCCTCGGTGAGGGCTTCACCCCGCTCTTGTCTGCCTCCCGCCTGGGAGAGCGCCTGGGCCTGCCGCGGCTCTTCGTCAAGGACGAGAGCGGCAACCCCACCGGGTCCTTCAAGGCCCGCGGGCTCGCGATGGCGGTCTCCATGGCGAAGGCCCTGGGCGCGACCGAGGTCTGCCTGCCCTCGGCGGGGAACGCGGGCAGCGCGCTCGCCGCCTACGCCGCCCAGGGCGGCCTCAAGGCCCACGTCTTCGTCCCTCGCGACGTCGCGCACCTGTTCTTGATGGAGACCGCGGCCTACGGAGCGCACGTGGAGACCGTGGACGGGCTCATCACGGATGCGGGGAAGGTCTGCGCCGCCCAGGCGAAGGAGCACGGCTGGTACGAGTGCGCCACCCTCAAGGAGCCCTATCGGGTGGAGGGCAAGAAGACCATGGGCTACGAGCTGGCCGAGCAGATGGGCTGGAAGCTGCCCGATGCCATCCTCTATCCGACCGGCGGCGGCACCGGCCTCATCGGCATGTGGAAGGCGTTCGAGGAGCTGGAGCGGATGGGCTTCATCGCCCCGGGCCGCCCTCGCATGTACGCCGTGCAGGCCGAAGGGTGCGCCCCGATCGTCAAGGCTTTCTCGGAGGGCCTGGACGAGGCGCCGATGTGGGAAGGGGCCACGACCCTCGCCCATGGCCTCCGGGTGCCGAAGGCCATCGGCGATTTCCTGATGCTGAAGGCGCTGCGCGCCAGCCACGGGGCGGGCATCGCCGTCTCCGAAGCCGAGATCATCCAGGGCGTGAAGGAGGCCGCGGCCACGGAGGGCCTGTTCATGGCCCCCGAGGGAGGGGCCGGCGTGGCCGCGCTGCGCAAGCTCAAGTCCTCGGGCCACCTGAGCGCGGACGACACCGTGGTGGTCTTCAACACCGGGACGGGCTACAAGTACGTCGAGAACATGATGCCCTTGTGGTGAAGTCCTTTCCCCTGAGTCTTTGGCCGCCTCGCCTGCCGCCGCGGTATCCACGTCGTATCCACGAGGGCCGAGAAGAGCCTCCGCGAGCGCATCGGCGGCGCCAGGGGCCTCGGGCGGGATCCAGCTCCCGTAGGTGTCCACGGTCAGGCTGATCGACGCGTGACCCATCTGCGCGCGCACCCAGGCGAGCGAGGCGCCGCGCGAGACGTGGCCGCTCCCGAACGTGTGCCGCAGGCTGTGCAGCCCGAAGTGCTGCGGCAGGCCAGCCGCCTTCAGGGCCCGGCGAAGGGCCTCAAGCGTCCGGCGGTAGAGCGCCACGGCCTGGATCCCCGTGGGGCTCGCCGGCATCTCGGGTGCAAGCAGGAAGGGGCTCCTGGCTGCCGCTGCGGCGCAGAGCGCCCCGCCGCCATCGAGGCGCACCACCTTGTCCCTGGGCGGCGCAGCGTAGCGCTCGAGGGCGCCCCGCAGGATCTCCACGAGGGGCCGGCTCAGCTCCACGCTCCGTTCCTCGCCGTCCTTGGTCCTCCGCAGGCCTCCCCATTGCGTGAGCTGCTGATCGACGAGCAGCCGCCCGCCGGCGAGGTCGAGTCGATCGGCGGTCACGGCGAGCGCCTCCCCCGCGCGCAGGCCCGCCAGCATCATCAGCGCGAGCTTCGGCCATGCCTCGGGGACCACGTCGGGCGCGATCGCGGCCAGGCGCCGCGCCTCTTCCGCGGTGAGCGCCTTCACCCGTCCCCTGGCCCGGCTGCTCGAGCCCCGGCGCAGCTCGCGCCACAGGCCCCGCATCGGGTTCTCCGCGATCACCCCTTCGGCCCGGGCCTCGGTGAGGACCGCGCTCAAGGTGGCCGCTTGGTGGCGCACGGTGCCGTCTGCGAACGCGGCGCCGCGGCTGCTCTGCCCTCCGAGCTTGGAGAGCAGGAAGTCCCGCACGACGCGCCGATGAATCGCGCGCACGCGGACGGCCCCGAGAGCCGGAAGGATGTGCGCTTCGAGCGCCGATCGCTGCCGCTCGATCGTTCCTGGCGCGATCCCCTGGGCCCGGCGCCTCGCCAGGAACGTGACGCGAACGAAGGCCTCGAGGGTGACGTCGGGATCCCCCGCCGGGGGCGCGGCATCACCGGCGCGCACGGCTCTCGCCCGCTCGCGTTCCCGCTGCTCGTGGGCCCGCGCGTCCTCCTTCAGCTTGAAGCGGCGCCAGTGTCGCTTGCCGAGCGCGTCGCGCCAGTCGGCCCGCCATTCCTGGCCGTAACGCTTCACCGCCATCCGGCAGCCTCCTCCTCCTTCAGCCCGGCGAGGGCGGAGAGCGGCACGAGCCAGCGCCGACGCGAGCCCTTCCCGCGCGACGGAGCCGGCAGTGCACCCACGAGCTGGCCCGTGCGCGCCAGCCTGGCCAGCGTGGCCACCTTCAGCCCGCACGCGGCCGCGGCCTGGTGCAGGGGTACCAGGCCCTCGGCCTGGGCGGCCCCGCGCTCGATCGCGGGCGCCTCGCGCACGCGAACCTCCACGGCGAGCAGGGCGCGTTGCAGTAGCCCGCCGAGAGCCGGCAGCTTTTCCCGCGGTGTCGTCTCCACTGCCTCTAGGATGCGGGCTTCGTCAAGAGGCCCCAGGTCCTCGCGCATCACCGCGACCGCTCCATCCTGGCCCGGGCCCATGCGGCGGCCCGGGCAAGACGATCCTGCAGGGCCGGCAGCGATCGCAGCGACACCTGGGGGATGGCCTGGTCGACCAGGTCGAGGGCCTCCGCGAGCCGCTGCGCGTCGACGATCTCGCGCGAGGCCTCGGCCTCCCGCGCGAGGCGCGCTTGCTGGCCAGCGTCCGAGACGTCGCGTTCGCTCTCGCCCATCAGAAGGGAACGTCCTCGTCGGTCGCGTGGAAATCCTCGCCCGGCTCCCGTGGGGGCGGCGGCGGGGGCGCTGGCCGCGGGGGAGGCGCCGCGGGAGCCGCGACCCGCACGGCGTCCACGAGCTGCCCGCCGAAGTCCACCTTGCGAGGCTCGAGGGTGAGCCGCTGCCCGATCCATTGCTCCGTCTCCGACGTCCCGAAGGCCGCGATGATGGCGCGCAGATTCGTCTTGTTCACCGCGAGCTGCTTTCTCGCGCCCTCGAACGAGAGCACGAGCTTGCGCGTCCCGTCCCGAAATTTGACGTCATCCACGCGCTCGATCGTGACCCGCACCGACCGGCCCTTGAGATCCGCGGCGTTCAGGTACCGGCCCGCGAGCATCGTGTTCGCGTCCATCAGCGTCCTCCTCCCTTTCTTCCTCTGGTCCGGTCCCCTTTCGTTCTTCCGTGCCTCCCTGGAGCTCTGTCGGGCGAGAGGACGGGGACTGGGACCCCTATAGGGGGGGTCCCAGGTCCCCCTCGCGGAGCCTCCGGGACCGATGTGTCCCCGGTCCCGTTTCGGTCCCGCTTAGTCCCACTCGAAGGAGGAAGCCCGAGGAGGTCTCGTCCGCCGGTCGTGATCTGGTAGGGCGCGCCCCGCTTGCCCTCGACGATCAGCCTCTCTCGCAGGGCCCTGGCGACGACGTCCGCCACTGTGGACTTGCCCCATCCGACCCGAGGGCGAAGCAGGTTGATGCTCGTCGCCTCGGGGTATTCCAGGATCGCATGCAAGAGGGCCCTCTCCTGGGCCTGGGCCTCTGCGTCGAGCCGCGCGGCGGTTGCGCGTTCGCGATCCTCGCGGGTCGTGGTGTCACGCTCGACGATGCACGATGAGAGCGGCTCGCCCCAGCAGTCGAAGCCCGGGAGGTCGACCTTGCGACGGACGAGGAACAGCGGCGGCCGCGGCGCGGCGTCTCGGGCCTTGAGCATGCGCAGGGTGAGGCGCACGCTCCCATCCGGTTCCGGCTCGGAGGCCTCGAGGTAGAGCGTCGCGTCGACGTTGCCGCGGAATGCCGACGAGCCACGCTCCCGCTTCCGCTTTTCCTGGCCGTCCTGCCAGCCCGCATGATGTAGGAGCACGAGGGCGGCGCCAGGGACGGCCGCAAGGATCCGCCTGGCGGCCCGCAGGTAGGCCGAGACACTTTCGGAGGAGTCCTCTGAGCCGCTCAAGGATGCTCTCACCGTGTCGATGAACACGGCCGCGATCGGGGGCTCTCCCCTGGCCGCCAGGTCCGCGGCGAGATCCTGCAGCCGGCCGGTCAGGAATGTCTCGCCCAGCGAAGGCGTCTCCGTGCCATCGCGTTCCACGCGGGGAGAGATAGGGTCGAGCGCGCGGAGGAGATAGAGGCCCTGAAGGGTTGCGCCGCGGCCGCGAAGTGCCTGGAGCCGGAGCTGGAGTGCGTCCGACTCGAACGAGACGTAGGCGACCGTCCCGCGGGTCACCCGGCGCCCGTGGTGGTCGATGCCTTCCGCTATGTCCGCCGCGAGTCCGACCGCCTCGAAGGTTTTTCCAGCCCCCGACTCGCCGGCGAGCACGTGGACGCTGTTGCGGAACAGGAGCCCTTCGACGATCTCCTCTGGTGCCGGCGCCTTCACGACGTCGACCGCGGAGACGAATCCCGGGCGCGTGTCGGACGGCGCCTCCGCGCGCAGTGCATCGAGGATCGCGCCCACGCGGGCCGGATCCGCCCCATTGTCCGAGATCTCGAGGAGCTGAGTCGCGCCCGTGCGCAGGCGGCGCCGGCGGGCGCCACCACGGACCAGGTCTGCCCACGAGGCCAGGGTCGTAAAGCGTGGCACGCCATCGAGGAGCTGTGCGAGGTATAGAGCACCGCCAGCGGCGGCCAGCTCGCCCGCGCGCTCCAGCTCTGCCTTGAGCGTGACCAGGTCCAGCTCCGAGCCGGCAGCCGCGAGCCGCTGCACGGCCGCCCAGGTGGTGGCGTGGCGCACGTTTCCGAAGTGCTCGGGCCGGAGATCCCCGGCCGAGTTGATAACCCCGGGCGACACGAGGACCGCGCCCAGGAGGACGCGCTCGGGCTCGTCGGAGCGTACTATCATCTGCCGCAGCACCAGGGCTCTCGCCTCTCCGAGCTGCCATTGCTAATCTCTCCTGTGATAGCTTCGTCGGGGCGCACCTCCGCGGTCTCGTGGGCGTTTGCGCTCGCGCTCATGCCTGAAGATGATCAAGCACAAGGGTGCGGACCGTATCCAGTAACCCCTCGAAGTTGGAGGGTTACCCCCCTCGGGGCTGCTTTACTGTTGCTCTTGGTAGGGAGCCACAGCGGCCAGGACCAGGACTTCGCGGGCAAGGTCGCGCGGCAGCCTCAATGCATTGAGCGCGCTCTGGGCTTCCCGCAGTGCGGGCCAGAGCGGGCTCCCGCCCCCGGCACGGCGGGGCGAGGCTTTTTCGATGGATCGGAAGTCCAGCGCGGTCGATGCCTCTTGGTTTGTGACGCACATGGAGAGGGCGTCGGGGCGGCGCCGCTGGAACCGCTGCAAACTCGCATTCTCACGATTGTTCCTCGTGGTCAGGGCCTCGCGTAGAGCGAAGCACCGGGCACGTTCCAAGACACCGAGGACGCGCTGGAGGAACGCGAGCCTTTGCGCGGGGCGGGCGAACTCGCAGAGCGCGCTGAGCAAACGCGGTAACCGTGCCTGTCGGTCCCCGTGGCCGAAGCGCTTCTCCAGATCGAGGCTCTCCTGCAGCGTCATGTCGGAAGGGATTGTTTTCGACCTCCGAGTCCAAGTGCAGACGTCTGCACTCGTTTTGATTGTCTCCTCCTGAGGCATGAGCGGCATGAGCGCCTCGAGCCGCACCGCCAAGCGCCGCGCCTCCGGGCCTGGCACATCGCCGCGGAGCACGCGGCACTGCCAACTGGTCGTCTCGGCCATGAAGCGCAGGTACACGCCGGCTTGCTCCTCCGAGAGACCAACCGACGGGCCCGATGAGCCGTCCGCGGCTCGGTTCGGCGTGGAGATCCGACTGCTCATGATGCACCTCCGCGGGTGCCCGCGAGAGAAACGACCAGGCGGAAGGCGCAGCGCGGAAACCGCGCCGTGTCGGGTTATAGGCCCTATCCGCCGTGGCTCAGCTTGCCACGGGGGCGCGCCACGAGGGGTCCGGCCTGAGGCCAGGCCTTCAGGCCGCGGGGGCCTATGCTGCCCGTGGGTGCGGCGTCTTAGGGAGGGCGGCGGCGTGCTCCTCGAGCAGCAGCGAGCTCATCGAGGCGAGCAGCGGACCGAGCATGAGGCGGTCGTGTCGGCCTGCGCCGAGGATCACGCCCGCGCGAAGGTCCACTACGATCCAACGGTCGACGATCCGATGCTGCGGGCACCGCAGCTCCCTGAGCACGGCGCAGCATCGCGGGCAGGCGCGGACGAAGCGACCCACACGGGAAGGATAGCACCAAGCCCCGGTGAGAACGAGGTTCGAGCGGATCGCGTCACCGCGGCCGGGGATCGGGGCCGGAGCACGTCCCTCCGGCGAGGTATCCTCCTCACCCGTTCCCCAGCCTCGGTGGCGCGATTCGTGTTCAGACGGCCCATGGTCACACGCGCGCCTTGGACGACCTTCGTCTCGGCGCCGCCGGCCATGACGCGCTCGACGTGCCGCGACCGCCGCTCAAGGGCCGTTCTTTCCTATGCCTGCTCGTTAACCGTCTCGACGCGCTGTCCTTCTGACCAGGCGTCGAGCTCGGCCTGCACGTAGACCACCGCGGTACGGCTGTGCTTGCGGAAGGCCGGCCCCTTGCGGGAGCAACGCCAGTTCGCGAGCGTCCGCAGGCTCACGTGGAGGTACTCGGCCGCCTGCTCCGGGGTCAGGTAGATCCGGTCCTCACCCGGGCCGTCTTCTCCCCTTCGCCGAGCTTCGGCCTGAACCTGGACCCTCTTCTTGGGGCTCTCCGCGGGCTGGGCGAAAGGGGCGTCCACCTTCGCGGGCGTGCTGGCGGATCCGCCCGGGGACCATGATTTCCGCGGCCCACGGCGGGCGGCCTCCCGTCGCGCCGGAGACCACTTTCTCTTCGCGGGCATCATTTCGGCTTCCAGCATTTCTCCTCCTCCATCCGCGGACCGTGTCAGGCCGAGCTCGCGCGCCGTGTCGCGCACCAGGCCGGGGAAACTCGACCACTTCCCTCTCACTGGTCATCCTCCGCTTTCGCCTGGGCGCCCTCGCTGATCGCCCCGGTAGAGCTCGAGACGATCGCCGTCGGCCGGCACCGAGGACCGCACCCGCGCGAAGGTCCACTACGATCCAACGGTCGACGATCCGGATGCTGCGGGCACCGTAGGTCCCTGAGCGTCGCGCGGCATCGCGGGCAGGCGCGGACGAAGCGACCGCGAAGGATAGCACCGCAGGTCCGGCGCCCCACCGCGACGCTAACGCTTGGTCCCCTTGACGGCGGCCTTCGTCGCCTCGCGCTCGGTCAAGCGTCTCGGCCGTCACCTCCGGGTAGGGAATGGCGAGGATCTCCGATCGGCTTCGGTCGCGCGCACTACGGACGACGTCCTGGAGGACGGCCCTACGCCCCGGAGGCCCAGGCCCCATCGCCGGTAGCCGCGGACGTAAGCGACGAGATGCAACCACTCCTCCTCTCGCTCCGTGAAGCGCACGCGCGTCATGCGGGCCCCGGCGGCGCTCACGCGACCCACCGTGCCTTGCTCGTGCACACCTTCGCCGCCCCGGCCGCATAACGCGCCATCTCACGGTACATCTTCGCCCCGAGCCCAAACGCCGCACCGTTCGGGTCGCCATCCTCCAGCGTCGCCAGCTCCAGCGCCGCCTGGCGGGCCTTCTGACGGACCCCGAGCGCGTCCTCGATGCCCTGGACGTAGAAAGCCACGTCCATCAGCTCGCTGGCGGCTGTCGAGAACATTTCGGCGGTCTCCTCCGACTCGAGGTTCATCTTGCGAAGCATCCTCACCGCGGCGCCGGCCTGGTCGCACAACTTGAGGAGTCGGGCCTTGAGGAAGTCGACGCCCGGTCGGCGGCCTTCCCACCACGCCGCCACGGCCTTTCCGCTCGCCCGGCCAGGCCGGGCCGCCCTCATCGTCTTTGCCTTCTTCGACACGGGGGAACCACCTTTCAGGAGAAACGGGACCGAGGATTCGGCCCGGAGACGCGCCGGCCGCCGCTCTCGAACGGCGCGCAGCTTGGCGGCTGGACGACGGCAGGCGCCTACCACAGCCGGGATCCCATGATGCGCCCTGGACAACCCTGGGCAACCCTGAGCAACACTGGGCAACTCTGACACGTCATGGGGCGGCATGGCGCCGACTATTGCAAGGCGCCTTGTAATAGTCAAGCGAAATCCCGCGGGTGGCCTAGAAGGCCCTGGGGCCCCGGGGCGGCGATCCCGCGGGGGAATGGACGTCCGGGCACCGCAGCGCCTCAGGGCGGGGCGCCGAGCGCGCCGGGCGGGGCTACCGGGCCTTGGTGCGGACCCTGGTCCGGCGCCGATAGGGCCGGGCGGGCCGGTTCCAGCCCCGGGCCGTGCAGCCGGCGCAACTGATCGGAGGCTTCGGGCCCCTGGAGACCCACTTGTGGCCGCAGCGCTCGCACCGGCAGGCCCATTCCGTGACGGTTCGGGTCCGCCGGCGGACGGTCATGGCGCCGCTCATGCTACCTCGCGCCGGCCTTTGCTGGGCCCCCTGGTGAATACGTCTGCACTTCGCCCGCGGCGCTGGGTCGCGTCCCGATCGCCTGGGCCTGGGGCTCGCGCTTTCGTGCCGGCGCGCCTCGGCCAACCCGTCTCCAGCATCTCCAGGGACCTCTTCCTACAGGTGGAGAAGTTTGCCTTCGCCCAAGGTCCCGAAGGGAACCTGGATCCCCATGGTGGCGAGCTCCGCCTCTTTCGGTCCCGGCGTGTAACCTTTCGTGGAATCCGTCACGCCCGCCGCGGTCCTCTCGGTCCGGACGGCCGCGATCGCGGTCTGCTTCGCGGCCACAAACGTGTTGATCGCCGCGAGAAAAGTTGTTGCCTCACTCGTCACGAAAGCCATCTCGAACCTCCGTTCTCAAAAGTGCCGGGCCGCGGGCATCGCCCGCTCCAAAAGGCCCGCCCGGCGAGGCCTGGGGGCCCCGGGGAAAGGAGCGCAAACCAGGGCACCGGTCTTGCTACCTCACGGCGGCCACGGGCCGCGGCTTGCACGAGGGCGGGCGCGTGGTCATCCAGAACGCCCGGCCGCCGTCGTAATTCAACTCCAGCACCGGCCTCTCCGGCGTGAACGTGGCCGCGGAGCCGGTGACCAGGGTCGCCCCGCATCTGGAGCACGTTCGGCCGTCGGGCGCGGCCAGGTGGACGACCTCTCTCATGGTGTCAGCCCACCAGGCGCACGGCCGGTACTCCGCTCTCGCGAGCGGCCTCATTCAAGCGCGCCTGGCGTTTTGCCCTGTTCTCGATCACCCTCTCCGCAGCGTCGGCGCGATCGGCCTCCTCCTGCCGGCGGGCGAGGACGTCGGGCCGCACGGAGATGCTCACGCCGGCCGCGATCACGCTGTTGGTGAGCTCCTCGTCCGCGCGTTCCAGGTCCGCCACTTCCTTGCGCAGCGCCGCGAGTGTGCGGTCGCGTTCCGCCAGGGGAGGACCGGACTCGTACGAGGGACACTGCTTCAAGATCGACGCGATCATCTCGGCCGCCCTCTCCGGGTCCCCCGCACAGATGAAGCCGAACGGAGCGCGGTCGACCATTGCGGTGATGGGAATGCCCGTGTTGTTGCCGCCCGCGGCGTCCAGGGCCAGGGCGCCGAGGACGCTCGGACCGTAGTTCCGGACCCACGCCGCGGCCTCACGCCTCACCGCCTGCACGGCCAGCTCCTTCATATCCTTGAGGGGAGGCGGCGCACTCTGCGCCGCGCTCAGCTCCCTCCGCTTCGCCGCGAGCACCACGCGGCCCGCGGCGACCTCGTTCTGGGCGTCCTTGGCGGAGGCGCGCGCCTTCTCGAGGGTGGTCTGGACCTTGTCCTTCGTCGACGTCATCGCTTCTCAACCTTTCCGGCCGCGACCTGCGCGACCTGATCAAAATCGTAGGCCCTGCCCGCTTCCGCGCGCGCCAACAGCGCGATGCTGAGCAAGGAGGCGTGGAACCCGTGGAGGGGGAAACTGGAGAGGGCTTCCGCCCCCAGGGCGCGGGCCAGAGACTCGGCGAGCTTCGCCGCACGAGCCTTGGGCGCCGGCTCCGCGAGCGACCAGCATGCGAAGAGGTCCTCGGCTCGTCTCACCAGCATCGTGGCGGGCAGCAGGGCGTCCGCATTGGCCCGCGACCGGGCGAATCCTTCCTCGTCGACCTGGAGATCACCGGGCGTCCCGCTCGGCCAGGGCTTGCTGATGAGCGGAAGGCCGAAACGGATGGCCACTGCGTTCGCCTCGCCGTTCGACAGCACGAGGTCGGCCGCCCAGGGCATCAGGTTGCCCTGGGGCGACTCGAGGATGGTGACGATCGCCATAGGGAGCCAGGTCGAGCCGGGACCAATTGCGGGGACCGTTGCCTCCTTCGCGCCCACGAAGCTGCGCGACGCGCCGTTGCTCAGCCGGATCGTGGCGCCTGCTGCCCCGCGCCCGATGATGCCGAGCTGGAGGCACAGCGCCTCCGACAGCGCGAGGGGCCTGGCCAGCACCTGCGTCGCGGCGCTCACCGCGGACCTCCATGCGGCGAGGCCTCGATCAGCCCGGCGTCGCCGTCGGGTTGAGAGCCGTAGTAGGACGCGGCCACGTCCTGCATCGTGAACCGGCGCGCCCCCGGGGCCGGCTTCGCCGCGGCCGCGCCCTGCGGCTTCGTCACGTACTCGCGCTGCGCCAGATCCTCGAACGTCTTCGTCGTTTCCATCACCTTCTCCCTCGCGCGTTGCGCTCTCGGTACAGCGCGCCTGGGTCCTCTACCCCGGCCGGCCGAGGGGTCGCCTCGGGTTCCTGCTTCTTCAACCGGCCGGCGTAGAAGTCCGCAGCCAGGTCCGTCAGGCTCCGTTGTTTCTGCTCCATCACTGCTCTCCCCCGCGGCTTCTCTTCATCGAGCGCGCCCACGCGCTTCAGGAACGCCCGCACGGCGACCAGCATTTCCAGGTCCGTCGGCACCTTGAACTTCGAGTAGGTGGTCTCGTCCCCGCAGAACTTCGAGCGGAGGGCCGACTCGTTCCCGGGCAGCCACGTGACGTGCCGCAAGCTCGCCAGCTCCTCCCGGTCCCCGCGCAGCGCGTCGGCGCAGGCCTGGATTTGCGCGTTCACCATTGCGGTCCTCCTCCTGCTCCGAAGGATGGCCTCTCCGAAGTCCAGGGCCTCTAACTCGGTCCTGGCCTTCTCGTCGCCTCTCTTGGCGCGCGCCTCCAAGCTGCGGCGTTCCGCTAGGCGTGCCTCGGCTCGTCTCCCCCTCGGGTCCATCACTTCCCCCGCGCGTTTCGTTCGCGGTAGAACGCGCCGGGGTCTGTCGCTGACGCCCGGTCGACCCTGTCCCGGTTCCGCGCCGCGAAGATCGCGGCCACGTCGATCCGCGGAGCTGCGGCTGCGGCGGCCGTCTGTTTCACGGCGCCCTTCGTCGCTCGCCTCACCGCCTTCGAGTAGTCGGCCAGCTCGGGCGTCCACGTGTGACCGCACGCCGAGCAGGTCTTGTCCGCCGTTATGTCCTCCTTCTCGCCGACCCTCCACGAGTGCGCGCACCCCGGGCATTCGATCGTGACTGACCGCTTCCCCTCCGCCGTCATCGCCTAAACCTCCTCTGCGGCGCAGCTAAACGGTCGCCACCCCCGCATGCAAAGCAGTCGCTCGTGATGGGATGGACGGCCGCCCGGCAACAGGCAGCGCAGATCCCTGCCCGCGGGCCCGCCTGCTCCTCTGGGCTACACGCGCGACGGTCGCGCGAAGCGTAGAGCCGGAGGTAGCGCTCCCGCCGGCCGCCGCTCTTGCCGTCCGAAAAGTTCGTGACGTCGACCCAGCATTTCAAACAGGGCGCCTCGTGGCCCGTCACGGCGATGGCAACGGCCACCGCATCGTAAACGTCGGCCTTCCCCTGACGGCGGGGCGGGCCCAGGACCTCGGCGGCGGCCAGGCGTTCGATCTTCGCCCGGGA
>WNGL01025196.1_pt1 | contig 12295 bp, 14 predicted proteins | sample 5400591 | NCBI WGS metagenome assembly WNGL01 (sample SAMN13153377, study PRJNA577476) | soil metagenome | isolation source: 80 cm soil or saprolite under Garry oak tree replicate 1 | place: USA:California | collected 2016-06-15
GAGAAGACTATAGGAATTCGCGTATTTAGACAGTACGCAAGATCTAGCTGTCGGGCGCGTCTAGTTCTGCTTCTTCAGCTTCCTCTTCGAGCATCGCGAAAACATCGTCCACTATCTCGAAGAGCAGTCGCGTCTCCTCGTAGTCAGCCGGAAGGACGGGAGGGTTGACCTCGACTCTTCCATCACTGTTCAGGGTGAACCTTGTTTTGAGTGTTGACTCCTCGAGCTTCTTGTTGGCCCTCTCCCACCAAGTATCCGATTTCTCAGCTGCCTTCAACGCGTAAACACTTCACTAAGAGCGGTGTTGAATTACGGTAAGAAAAAGGTTTGGAGATACACTAGCCCGTGCTAGAAGCTGGGCTTTCAGTGATGATCTCGTGGACTTCCAGCTTGCTAGGACCCGTGAACGCCTCTTTCGGCGGCGTGTTCCATGCGCTTCCATAAACGCCTGGCTCTCTGTCCACCGCTCGAAATCCTCCTTAGACCTCCAATACGTCATGACCACATAATGGTCTCCTTTCATCGGTCGTAGGACCTCTGTTCTGATGAACCCCGGGGATTGCGCGATAGACCATTTTCTCTGCTTCCATCGGCGCTCGAAATCCTCCTCCCAACCTTTCGCCACCGGTATCAGGTTCGATACAACCAAGACCATGACAGCAGATCCTGACAATTCCTATTTTAGCTGTAAGGGTTAGACTTCCATCCAGCCCAGTTGGTTCAATACATCGTCGGTTTTGAGCCCACCGATCCTCATCGCGAGGCCGAATATCAGATCTGATGGAGACTGGATCCCTGGCCGAGGACGCTGAACCGGTTTCCCTGATCGGCCACTATTCCCGGACGCTTTTTGTCAGCTGCTTTTGAAGCCAGTTGATCTCGAACTGGTCATCTGCACCGGGGGCTATCCCGACCTCTTTGAATACTGATTGAGCATGCTGCAGCAGACTGCGCGACTCGTCCAAGTTCCCTCGAAGGAAGGCAATGACGGCTTTGTTGATGATACTCATCGCGGTGCTATATGGATCGCTTGCCGGTCCAATTTTCTCGCCCTCGGTGAAGTAGCGTTCGGCCGCGTCGACGTTTCCTCGGTGGATCTCGACAAAGCCTAGATTTTGTAGTTCCGCCGCCACCATTCCTTGGTCTCCGATCTTCCGGTTGAGTTCGAGGCTCTGTTCAAAAAGTGCCGCTGCCTGATCGTAGTCACCTGTGAGCCGGGTGGCGCTGGCATGAAGGAATAGGGGTGCTTGTCCCATCGCCGGGTCAAGGTCACGAGCGAACTCTCTAGCTTTGACGGCAAGGCTGGCAGACTTGGCATAGTCGCCGTCTTCGAATGCTATCCGGCTGAGCGCAAGGTATGCGAGTGTCAATGCTTCTCGATCATTTACCACGAGTGCAGCATCTAGCGCCGCCTGGCTCCTCTGCCTTGATTCCTCACTCTTCCCCTGCCTGAAAGCCAACAGAGCATCACCATACAGTGCCAGTGATCTGGCTCGTGATGGTTTCTTCTCGCCCTCTTCCAGCACCGAGGCCAGAAACGCCCGTCCGCCGTCGAGGTCACGGGCCACTATCCAAAGCCGCCAAGCATTGGCAGCGATCTCGATCGCGCCCTCTTCGTCTCCGTTCTCCAAGAGAACACGCGCTGCATTCGAATAGGATTCTCGTTCTCTGGTAGCTTGCTCAACATCCCGGCTCGCAGCCTGGCCTCTGATGATCGGGGTGCCTTGGGAAGAGGGGAACTCCCAGCGTAGTGCGCGGGAAAGTTCGAGCAGGTGTCTCGCTTTTTCCTCACTCATTTCTAGAAGCATGTTCACAAATCCTGTCGAGTGTCGAAGTTATGCTTGACTATCTTAGGCCTCGTTCACGCCGAAACTTTGTCGATGCCAGACGAAAATTGTGATCTTAGGACCCCATCGAGTTTGTCCGCCCACTGTCTCATGTACATCTTCTCCAGCCTCTGGACCATTCCCTCCTCGACATACCGGGCAAGGCTTCTCTGCTGGAACTTCACATGCAAGACCTCGTGGATAAGCGTGGAAATGGCCGCGGCAGCCATTTCTCCGATAAGCTTCCGCTGCGCAATAGACAGCTCGTCAAGAGAACTCGAGAAGAGTTCTGTTGCCTCCCTCCGAATCCGTTCCTTGCTGATCCTCAGTGGGTAGAGGCTGATCTGCGCTAGAGAATGACTATAGCTTCCGTAGAGGATTCTGGAGGGTTGCCGTCTCAACTGTCTTGCTGGAAAGATCATCACACGAAGATCAATCGATCGATCCGAACGGATCCCCTCTGAAGAAACCAGAACACTCAACATCTCCCTGATCTCCCGGGAAAGTATCAGTCCAAGGATGAATTTCGCATAGCCGTAAAAGAACTCTCGCTCATAACGCGGGAATTTTATCAGAACATAGTCCGGGGGCTTGGCCAGTCGCGCCCTTATTCGGATCTGAGAGACAGAACTCATCTTTCTTTCTTGATCAACAGTCTCTGAAATATCTACGGTTGATGGCTATGGTCTGTTAGCGTCTCGGGGTGGCTTATCCTTCTTGCGCAATCGTTCTCCGTCAAGCGGCTGGATGATCGATCCTAAAAAACGCCTTCAGACCCCTAGTTCCTTGGGACCATGCATGAAAGCGATTGTCTGCCCAAGATACGGGCCTCCTGAGGTCCTTCAGTTCAAAGAAGTTGAGAAGCCTACTCCCAAGGACAATGAAGTGCTTGTAAGAGTACACGCGACAACAGTGACAACAGGGGACTGCGAGTTCCGAAGCCTCAGGCTCCCTCTAACCTGGCAGCTCCTAGTGCGGATAGGGTTTGGTCTCAGACGGCCAAGAAAGAAGATACTGGGGCAAGAGCTGGCCGGGGAGATTGAATCTGTAGGTAGCGCTGTAAGGATGTTCAAGAAAGGTGACTCGGTATTCGCGGCGACCGGTCTTCGTCTTGGTGCCTGGGCCGAGTACGCCTGTGTGCCTGAGAAGGGGCTCATCGCCATAAAGCCCGCCAATATGAGCTACGAGGAAGCCGCCACTCTTCCCGTCGGCGGGCTTCACGCTCTGCACCTTCTCAGCAAAGCCAAAATCCAGAGAGGACAGCAGGTCTTGATCATTGGTGCAGGCGGAACCGTAGGCACCATTGCGGTGCAGCTCGCCAAATCCTTCGGATCAGAAGTAACCAGCGTGGACACAGGGGGGAAGCTAGACACGCTGCGTTCCATCGGTGCAGACCACGTCATCGATTACACGCGAGAAGATTTTTCCAAAAGCGGGGAGACCTACGATGTTGTCTTTGACGTGGTAGGCAAGAGTTCGTTCCCTGCTTGCGTGAAGTCTCTAAAGAAGAACGGAGTCTATCTCTTGGGTAACCCTGGGCTCTCACAACAGGTGCGAGGCTTATGGACCAGGATGAGCAGTAGTAAGAAAGTCGTGGCCGGGATGGTATCGTATCGTGCTGAAGATCTGGTTTTCCTCAAAGAGCTTGCGGAAGCCGGAAAGATAAGGCCGGTAATTGATAGACGCTATCCGTTAGAACAAATTGTTGAAGCCAACCGGTATGTCGAATCGGGCCAAAAAACCGGAAATGTAGTCATCACCGTTCAACCTTAGCAACCCGGCTTTATTCCAGCAGCTCTTTCGTCTACTATGGTGGGCTATACGAAGATTTTAGAGGAGACCCGGTCTATGAGTAAGTTGATTGACAATGGGCAACGCTCCAATGAAGAAGTCCCCCTTCAAGTCCACTCACCAGTCTCGAAAGGTGACCTGTGACAAGTGTGGGGAGACTTTTGATCGTTTCTTCTTTGAGAAGATTCACAAGGACGTTTGCAGTGGGAAAGGCACCTCGGCTGTTGACATGACGAGATTCGTTCCACGCAAAGCCTAGCATCCCAGACAAGCCCATTTTCAGCCCAGATCGCGATTCCAAGCCCGCGATTTCTAGAACCGGACTTTCCACGCTGATCCCAAGGGGAAAGCACAGAGGTCGAAAAAGGCCGGACAAGCCGATAACGCACGCGTCTCGAAAAAACAAGCCCAGAATCCCGCCCAGACAGAAAGAGCATCTCGACAAGAAATTCCTATAACTTTTGCAGAGCCCCTGTGAGAGAGCGGTGATTAAGGAGGCAAAGAGATTGTGAAATCGCCTATTTTCAGCCATGATTCCGACTCTGGGATTCCTCCCTAGACTCTCCCGAGATTCGTTCGGAATTGTCGGCTTCTCCGCCAGGCCGTCCGAACTGGAATTACGCCCTGATTTCCCAAACTCGCCTGTTATCGGTGCCGGAGAGGAAATCGTTTCTAGAAAATAGGGGGTCTTAGCGACCGACCCTCGCGTCGCAAGAGAGGCGAGTCCGGACAGGCTACTGAGAGTAACATGGGCTCGCGTGGCATGAGTGGTTTTCTCTGAGACATTTTCTTTCGAATCGTTCTCCGAGATCAAGGTTGAAGTGGGACCTGCTCAATCTACCGACCGTATGCAGACTACAGTCGAGCCGGTTGCGAACCTCAACAATGGCGTCATGATTCCGCGCCTCGGCCTCGGAGTATACCAATCGCCACCAGGACAAGTAACCCAGAAAGCAGTAGAATACGCGCTGAAGATAGGCTACCGCCACATCGACACCGCGCGGATCTACAATAACGAGTCCGATGTTGGCAGCGCTCTCCGCAACAGCGGCATCAGACGAGAAGACGTGTTCATAACGACCAAGCTCTGGAACAGTGACCAGGGATACGAGACAGCGCTAAAGGCCTGTGACGCCAGCCTCAAACGGCTCGGACTGAAATATCTCGACCTCTACCTCATACACTGGCCCGTCCCAGAAGTCAGAAACCAGAGCTGGAAAGCTCTAGTCCAGTTGTTGAAAGATGGAAAAGCCCGCGCTATCGGCGTCAGCAACTACACAATCCACCACCTAACAGAGCTATTGGAACAGTCTGATACCGTCCCGATGGTGAACCAGGTCGAGTTCAGCCCCTTCCTCTACCAGAAACAGCTGCTAGACTACTGCGAGAAGAACAAGATCCAGCTCGAAGCATACAGTCCATTGACACAGGGCGAGAAGCTCAACCATCCCAGAATCCAACAGATCTCCAAGAAATACAACAAGACCCCTGCTCAAGTATTCATCCGCTGGAGCCTCCAACACAACCTCGTAACCATACCAAAATCAATCCGAGAAGAGAGAATCAAAGAGAACAGCCAAGTATTCGACTACAACCTCACAACAGAAGACATGCGAGCGCTCGACTCGCTCGACGAGAACTTCCGCAACTCCTGGGACCCAACCAACATGCCCTAAATGTCCCCAACGCAGACACGTCGGAATATCTGCAGCAAGCCCCCGAGATCTCTCTGAATCTCCCTCAATCTCTCGGCCCGTTCAAAACTGTTGAATGAAATACGAACTCTTACGGGAAGCTTTTTCGAAAAACATGTTGAAAAAGACAGCGATGGCGGCATTGGTGATAGCCGTCCTCGGCCTCACCAGCGTCGCCCATGCAACAACAACAGCCAGCACAACCTTCCAGACACCAGTAAACGTCCGGACATCCATGACCACATCCGGCTGCGACAACTCGCCCGGACCACAGATAACACTACAAGGAGCAATGACCATCGGAGGAATCGGTGTCCAACTCTTGTTCGAAAACAATCTAGCCGGAACCCACACCTTCACGATCAAATCGACCGCAAGCGCAACCGTGATTCCTGCAGGACAAACCGTGACGATACCCAAACAACCCGTCCTAGGCGGAACCGGCGGAAACCCCTTCATATCAATCCAGTTCGTCGACAACCACAACAATCCATTGTCCAGCACAATCCTCCTCGGACGCTGCGTCCAAGGACTCCTCACCACATCCGTTGACCTATCCATCCCGGCAACCGCCACAGCCCAAGTCTCAGCCGGAAGCTGCGACAACCACGGCTCAACCATAAGCCTCAGTGGACAAATGTCACTCACCGGAATCAACGCCAACATCATCTTCACCAACAACGACAACCCAGTCGGTGGACCCCACCAGAACACGCAACCCACCAGCGTAAACGTCGTACTCATTCCAGCAGGACAGACAATTCAGTTCGCCAAACAACCGTCACTCGGAGGAGTAGGAGGAAACCCATGGATATTCCTCACATTCCTCGACGGACGCGGCCAGCCAGTCAGCAATGACATACTCCTAGGCCGCTGCGTAAAACTGTAAGAATAAACCACGACCAGAAACCATTCACAAACCCCCTTTTCTCCTTACAATAACACAAAACGGCGAGTCCGTCATGCTTTCTCCTCGCTCTACTCCACTTATCCCCCGACAGCCAATTACATTCCCATATGATCTGCGCAGAGTGTAGAAGAGACCTCGAAGACGTCGTCAAAGCCGACGGCTCCAACCTCTACCTCTGCGGATTATGCCATGAAAAAGAGAGAGTTCACTGGATGATACTATTGTCACCGGACATGGAAGAGCAAGCCTTGGATCTGAGGAGGCTGCTGCTGGACCATACCGCCCATCCCCACCATCGGCACCATTCCTGCGTAGCCTGTTGAGAAAGGTGTCTGGAACCGCGAGATATATGATCGAATGATCCCGTAAGCCTTCTCCGCATCACTGTTCGGGAGATCGTTGAGACTCAACGGATCACCGCCAAACCTCAACACGATCTTCACCGTTGATCGAAGTATTCCCTTGTCAAGAATCGCGTTCGCAACATCAGTATAATTGAAATCCGTAAAATCCTTCTTCAACCCCAGCTCATGCGGGTGACGCAGAATGATCCGCTGAGTGGTCAGGATCACAGAGTCAACATTGATCTTTGGGTGATAGATCTTCTGTTGAATATACAATTCAACCTGCTCACCGGGACCGAGAATACGAACAATGTCAGAAGGAACATTCGCCAAGACTACGACCTTCCAGCAATCGTGAATGGCAATCGGCAATATCTATTTTCCAGTACCAGACCAGAAGCCGTGACAGGATCAGGCGAGAAGACTAGCCGTAGCTTTCGTAAGCTTCCGGATCTCCTCTTCCAACGGATCAAGCTCCATCTTCTTGTACAGAAAAGGAACACCGACCACCATACAGAACCACTCAGCCATCTCTCTCGCGTCAGGAAAGACGAAAACAGTCCCGTCCATGGTCGTTACCGTCCAGCCGTTCTCGACCTGGTCAATCTTGTAAGACAGCTTTATTCTCCGAATCGTAGAAAACTTGTCCATACCAGGTCACAATCCGCCAAGGATCAATCTACGAGCCCCAGAAAACTGCTCGACAGACCCTGTCGCGCTCGCCTCACGTTAGGACTAACCCAGCCGGCAATATCAGAATGGTGTTCCCCAGACTATCACGGTCATAGAACCCCTTTCCGAGGCATAGTCGGACCCTCGGATGTGTCACGAAAGACCTGAAGGTTTGATTACTAGCGTAATCGCTCGACACTGAAGGGCTTCAGCTTCCCTTCCAACCAGAGACCAGCATAGTTCTCTTCCCGCGGAACCCATTCCAATCGGACTGGGCCTATTTTCTCGATTAGATCCCTCGCCTTCTCGCTCACCTCTATGAGCTTCTCGTCTTCAACCCGCCACTCTCCATTCACCTGGTTTACTACAAGCTTTGAGTCCGAACGAACCAGCGCTTCACCGATGCTACCTGGAACTTTTCCGGTCGCCTTCTCCACGATCAGCTCTAGGGCCTTGAGCAACGCGTAGTACTCTGCCTCGTTGTTAGTTCTGTCTCCGATCGGCTGCCAGTAGATTCTGAATTTTCCGTGGTCGATCGTATCGGACTCCGCGTAGGCAATTGCAATTTTCGCCTTTCGAGGTAGACTATTCTGCTCGTTTCCCTGACTCTGTCCATCGACATAGTAGACTGGCATATTCTATTCCGGCCTAGAACGACCTCGTTAGAAGGTCCAGCCGAACATCCGCATTATCCACGGCGTAATATCCGCCTCTATCAAGCCCGCAATCAAGAAGAGAGGCGCGAGCCCGACAACTACATACACGACTAACCTCAGAGTCTTTGAGAGATATTCATCATTCTCCAGGCCGCGCCGGAACCTTGCCTTCCAAGCCGCATAACCCAGCCTAATCCCAACTGATCCCGACAAGACGAACGCGGGAATCTCAATAATCCCATGTGGCAAGATCGCCGCGAGAAACATTGTCAAGCTCGGCGACAGCTGCGGCGCCAAGAGAACCCCGAGAATGAACCCGTTGAACATGATCGTGATGAAACTCGGAGCGCCAAACCCTAGCCCGGAAAGCGCAGTGGCTATGGACACGAGCCAGTTGTTGAGGAAAATATCGATGCCAAGAACGGGAAGTGCAGGAACAGGCAGGTTTGCAAGAAGACTATTCCCATGCCCTGGCTGGTAGCCTAAGCTCAGAAAGAAGCCTGCAACACCGTTAACGGATACATAGTAGCCCATGTAGATTCCGAGAGCGAAGGCAAGTGCCGAGAGAGCATGAAAGGGAAAGTTCCTTGGACCTATCACGAATCTGAAGCCTTCAGAGAGCCCAGTCTTGATCTTCACCCAAGCGGCCCGCGGCAACCGACGGAAAACATCCTGCCATATTGGATTCGATAGCTGGAAGGGCATCTCGGGAACTGAGAGTCCTGCATAGTAGTAGATCATGGTCTTTGTAAGATGAAGAATCGGCGTCAAAAGGAAGCTCAGAATCACTGTGATAAGCGAGGTTAGCGGCAGTCCGATCGTTCCCGCGAAGAAGACGACTAGAAGGAGTAATCCTTGGAATATTATGCGGACAAGGGAGTATGTCAGCGTGGTTCCGAGATTGTGGGACGCTGCTCTGAAGCTCTGGCGAATAGCTCTCAAACCAGAGACCTGATCTACGACCACCGCAGGATACGAGTATACAGTGAATACCGATAGTATCAATGATGCGAAGAGAAGTGGTTGAAATACGCTAATAGCGGTAAACAAAGCAATCAGTCCAGCCGGGCTGTTGACGCTTGTCGCGGATGCAATTATCAGCGCGTAACCTATGGCCGCTGGACCCCAAGTAATCAGATTCGAGAGAAACAAGGTCCAGGCCATCGCTCTCCATCTCCGAGAACCATTTTCCAGAACCGATTTGACTGGGACGCTGTCCTTGTTCCACGCCTCGACATAGATACCGTACTCGGAAGAATATACATAGCCGGCTCCGACGATAGCGATGAGAACTAGCGCTACCAGCATGACCAAGAGCACCGGTACAATCGTCAAAGAAAACGTGGGGTCTTGAAGCACCCCAAGCAATCCAGAGTTGCCATAAACTACCAGAACCCTCGACAACGTGCCGGATAGAGCCCAGCTCGTCAGAAGAAGCATTACCACGAGTGTCACAATAGATTGCAGGATGACCTGCAACGCTGATCCGAGCATCGTTGGAATGATGATAGCAGGGTGATTTCTCCAGGTCCAGAAGGATCGTTCAAAGATCCTGTCGAAGAATACTCTCTTCAAACCGAGCAGGGCATTTCTTGCCATCCTATGCAACTCCGACATCGTTGGTTCCAGCATTCGCCTCTGGCAAGGCCAGAAGCAGTCCCGCTTCGAACTGAGAATGGTAGTAAAAGTGGCTCGCTGGGTCTCTAATCGATAGGTCGAGCCAAAAGAGAGAAGAAGCCCCTACAGTTAGATAGATCAGTACGAGGCAAGTGGCAAGGCCGAGGAAGTACCCGGAGAAAAGTTCGATTAACAACGCTAGGACAACCGCGAACCCTAAGGCATCATGCGAACGAATCGGCGAATCTCTGACCGGGATGCCTTGTAATCCTGCAACTCTCAAGGTTCTGTCAATGTCTTCGAGAACCACCGCCTCTAATCGGCTATGTTTCGATAGGTCACGTGAGAGGATCCACTGCGCCGTTACTAGGAGGATCCAGCCAACAAAAGGAATCAAGGCAAGAAGAGCCCAGAGCACAGCGCTCCTCTCACGCTCTTCCCGCAATAGTTTGTAGTACCCCTCCTCAGCGGTGTTCAGCGGAAGGAGCGCTTGCTGTCCCACGGATCCGACCCTAGCCTCGAGTGTGTCTATGGCGCTCCAGAGGAATGCCCTGGTTCTACTCGAATGCGTATTGCCTCTATTCATCAACGTGTACAATAGGTAAGACACCGTGGCCGATGCCATCAACCCTAGAAGTACTACCCCGTTTGTGGCGAAGGATAGTTCACCAATTCCAAACCCCGCGCCTGCAGACCACCACGAGACGGCAAGTACCCCCCAAACGAGATAGCTCGCAAGAGGGAGAAACAACCATGTAACGGGAACCTCAAGGTCAGTCTGCGATCTCAATCGGACAAACAGCCAGATGCTTCCTTTGTAGCTACGCGGGTCGGAGGCAGTCACTTGGGCGTGCCGGCCTGTTTACTTCTACCTAACTAGGTGGTGTCGAAGGGATCAGGGTCGGAGCCATTGTTGGAGCAGATAGCTGGGCCATGATTGTGTCTTCGATCAACATCTGTTGCCGGAAATGATTGTTTGGGTCGTTCAGAAGGACATAGAACCAGTATACCCAGAAAAATCCTACGGTCACAACACTGAGGACTAAGTATAGAGCAAAGCTTCTCTCCGGCAAAGGTGGATTTCGATAGGGCAATGAAACGCTCAAGCCGGAAATGGCAAGTGCTCCTAAGAGGTCTTTAATGAATTGGTCCTCTCGCCGTTCGTGTCTGTAGAAGTCTTTCATCAGAAAATAGTAAACGTACAAAACAGCCAAAAGGGGCAGTAAGCCAGCTCCTGATGGAGCCGCAAGCAATGATGCGGCGGGAAGAGAGGTCCCTGCAAGGATAAGGATCGCCCACAGGACAGCGCTTTTTTCGGGTTCGTAGACTCGAGCCTCCCTAGCGACCCGGTCAAGGTTGTTGAGACTTATCGCAGCGGTCATTTGGACCCCTTTTTTCGTCACCAACTCTTCTGCGGCGTCCGCAAGATCCTCATAGAGAAGACTTTGGCGAGCGAAGTGTGTGTTTCGGCGTTGTAACAGTTTATAGATCATGTAAGCGATGACAATGTTCAGGACGAAAGCGACGATCGAGTAGACTAGTACAGTTGGCGCTATCGTCCGAAGAAGATCGGCATACGAGAGTGTGGTTCCAGGAGCAGCGGAAAATATGTAACCGAATATTTCAGCTAGGATGATTACAAAGAATACAATGACCGATAGGATCAGCAAGAACGGGAACGCTATCCAGCCAGTGGACATTTGCCGATCATTCTCCAGCCTTGTCCGAAGATCCCGTCTCAAATTCTCTAAAGCAGTGCTCAAAGCAGAACACCAGTGAAATATTGCGCGGAATCATAAAGCTCTCTATTTAAGACCGCCCGCGTCCGTGTTTTGGAGCGAGTCAAGAATCTTGGAGTCCGTCTCTTACGTCAAATGTCCAACGCCCAGTCTTTAAATGACTGGGAGCTTTCGGGGTTCATTTTGTGCGGCCGTGGTCTAGCCTGGTCTATGATATCAGCCTGCCAATCATAGGCTTAGCAGAACGCTGACGACCCGGGAAACCGCCTAGACAGCGGTTCGGGAGTTCAAATCCCGGCGGCCGCACCACCAGGATAATAGCTGTTGCGAGCCCAATTCAGCGACATACGACACGAGCTCAATCCTATTACTGGCGATTGGAACTGGGTAAGGTGGCATGACTAATCCTCTGGTTCTGCATCATGAGAAGATGGGGGCCCAGCTCGAACAGAGCCGAATTCCACTATCCTACACTAATCCAATTGAAGAGTATTGGGCCGTCCGAAACCGTTCAGGTCTAGCTGACCTTTCACACCTCGGTCTACTGCGAATAACCGGTAAAGACAGACTCCCCTTCCTCAACGGACTACTCACCAACGAAGTCTTGAAGCTGAACGAAGGGACAGGCGTCCGCTCGGCGCTTCTCAACACGAAAGCCAGAATCCTAGCGGACCTCTACCTCTATGCAAGAGATGAAGATCTTGTCATCGACACTGGTGATGTTCCAGGAGCCAATGTGAAAGACATCCTCGACCGCTTCATCATCACGGAGGACGTGCAGGTCCAAGACATTACTTCTGAATTTGTTCATCTAACACTGCAGGGGCCGCAAGCTGCCAAGACCGCGAAAGAGCTCTTCGACACTGCAATAACAGACGTGAAACCATTGCAACACAAGATGATTGGCCCTACCATGATCGTTGTCCGCGACCGGACCGGTCAATCTGGTTACGACATCATAATTCCAAATGACGAGGCTGAGGCAGTTTGGCAGGGCTTCCTCCTCAAAGGGGTCACCCCAGTTGGGCAAGATGCTCTCGAGATTC
>WNGL01016195.1_pt1 | contig 12293 bp, 13 predicted proteins | sample 5400591 | NCBI WGS metagenome assembly WNGL01 (sample SAMN13153377, study PRJNA577476) | soil metagenome | isolation source: 80 cm soil or saprolite under Garry oak tree replicate 1 | place: USA:California | collected 2016-06-15
CTTGGACTTGAAGTCCTGGTACTCGCCGTCGACGCATTCCTCCATGCGCTTGAGCAGCAGCCCGGTGGAGTCGCGGGCGATGAGCGGGTCCCAGTTGCTGCCCCAGATCGTCTTGATGACGTTCCAGCCCGCGCCGCGGAAGATGCCCTCGAGCTCCTGGATGATCTTGCCGTTGCCGCGGACCGGGCCGTCCAGGCGCTGCAGGTTGCAGTTGACCACGAAGATGAGGTTGTCCAGCTTCTCCCGGCTGGCCATCGCGATGGCGCCCAGCGACTCGGGCTCGTCGGTCTCGCCGTCGCCGAGGAACGCCCAGACCGTGCGGTTCGCGGTGTCCGCCAGCCCGCGGCAGGCCAGGTACTTCAGGAACCGCGCCTGGTAGATGGCCATGATCGGGCCCAGCCCCATGGACACCGTGGGCATCTGCCAGTAGTCAGGCATCAGCCACGGGTGCGGGTAGGACGACAGGCCGCCCTGCCCATTCCCGGCGCCCGTCTCCTGGCGGAACTTCGTCAGCTGCTTCTCGGTGAGCCTGCCCTCCACGAAGGACCGGGCGTAGATGCCCGGCGACGAGTGTCCCTGGATGAACAGCAGGTCGCCGCCGTGCCCGTCCGACGCGGCGTGGAAGAAGTGCTGGAAGCCCACGTCGTACAGGGTCGCGGCGGACTGGAAGCTGGCGATGTGGCCGCCGAGTTCGGAGGACTCCGCGTTGGCCCGCAGCACCATGGCCAGGGCGTTCCACCGGATCAGCGACCGGATGCGGTGATCGAGGGCGAGCTCGCGCGCGCTCGGCCGGTCTTCGGACTGCGGCGGGATCGTGTTCAGGTACGGCGTGGTAGCGCTGTACGGGACCGGCGCGCCCTTCCGGCGGGCCTCCGTCACCACCTCGTCGAGCAGGAAGCACGCGCGGTCCGGACCCTCGTACGCCAGCACGGAGTCGAGCGCCTCGAGCCACTCGCGCGTCTCGGCCGGGTCAAGATCTTCCAGCATCAGCGTCCCCTGACCTCTCATCAGTGATTCCAAGCATCCGCCCGGCTGGCGCCGCCGGGCAAGGAACTACCCTGGGGCGGTGGCGAATCCCCTCGATCAGGTGGCGTCCTGGCCGGTCACCGCCGCGGTCGGCGTCGCGTCGGCGGCGGGCGTGATGGAACAAGCCGGTCCTGCTCATCGGCCCTTCCGCTGGGCCTCTGTGACCAAGCTGCTGGTCGCGCTGGCCGCGCTCGACGCCACCCAGCGCGGCCTGCTGGACCTGGACGAGCCCGCCGGGCCGCCGGGATCGACGATCAGGCACCTGCTCGCGCACGCGTCCGGGCTCGCCTTCGCCAGCGACGCGGTGCTCAGCCCGCCCGGCCGCCGCCGGATCTACTCCAACCGCGGCATCGAGATCGTCGCGGACATCGTGGCCGCCCGCTCCGGCCAGCCCTTCGGGCGGCTGCTGGCGGAGGAGATCTGCCTGCCGCTCGGGATGGCGGCCACCCGCCTCGAGGGCTCGCCGGCCTGGGGCGCCATTGGCCCGCTCGCCGACCTGATGAACCTGGCCGTCGAGCTGGCCAGCCCGTCCCTGGTCGACGAGGACCTGCTGGCGCAGGCCACCCGGACCGCGTTCCCTGGCCTGTCCGGCGTGCTGCCGGGCTTCGGCCGCCAGCCGCACAACGACTGGGGCCTGGGCTTCGAGGTCAGGGACAGCAAGGAGCCGCACTGGACCGGGTCGCGCAACTCGCCCCGGACGTTCGGCCACTTCGGCCAGTCGGGCAGCTTCCTGTGGGTGGACCCCGTGGCCGGCCTGGCCTGCGTCGGCCTCGCCGACACCGACTTCGGCGACTGGGCCCGCCAGGCGTGGCCCAAGCTTTCCGACGATCTCCTCGCGGCCCACGGCGCATAATCGCCGTATGAGCAATCCAGTTCCCTGCGGGGACATCCATCATCTCAGGCTCACGGTGACCGACGTGCAGCGCAGCCGCGAGTTCTACACGAGCCTGCTGGGCTTCCAGGTCATCGTGGAGTCGCCGCCGCCCGACGACCCGGCGGCCGCCGAGGTGTTCAAGCTGCTGTTCGGCGGCGTGGTCATGATCCGCGGCAACCTGATCATGGGACTGCGCCCGATGGCCCCCGCGGCCGACCGCTTCGACCCGGACCGGGCGGGCCTGGATCACCTCAGTTTCAGCGTGCCCGGCCGCGAGGACCTGGAGCAGGCGGCCAAGCTGTTCGACGAGCACGGCGTGGCCCACGGCGAGATCACCCGCCTGCCCGGGTTCGGCATCGACGTGCTCCCCTTCGACGACCCGGACGGCATCCAGCTGGAACTCACCGCACCGGTCACGCCGTAGGCCCGGTTCCGGCCGCATCACGCCCTGGAAGGTGAAATGCCACGGCTGACCCAGCCGGATTTCGAACGGCTGCTCGAGTTCCGGGTCACCTTGCGCCGCTTCCAGCGCTGGAGCGAGGATCAGGCCCAGGCCGAGGGCCTGACCCATGTGCAGCATCAGCTGCTGGTGGCGATCAAGGGGCACCGCGGCAGCGTGCCCCCCACGGTGGGGGACCTAGCCGGCTACCTGCTCCTGCGGCCGCACAGCACGGTCGAGCTCGTCGACCGCGCCGAAGCCGCCGGGCTGGTGCAGCGGACGCCGGACGACGACGACGGCCGCGTGGTCCGCGTCCGGCTGACCAGCGACGGCGACCGCGTCCTGCACAAGCTGACCCGGGCTCACCTGGAGCGCCTGCACGAGCTCGCCACCGTCCTGGACGAGCTGGTGACCCGGTCGCCGGGCGGGTCAGACGAATAGCCGACGGGTGACGACACCCTGCCCGATGTCGTTCCCCAGCCACAGGTCGAAGTGGCCGCCGACGCCGAAGTAGTCGGTCACGTCGTCCCGGCCAGCCGCAGCGTCACCAGCAGCTGCGCGCTCCCCGGCCGGAACGGGCCTTCTTCGTCGCAGCCGACCAGGGCGTTGAAAACCTGGCTGCGCCGGGTTTCGTCGACTTGTACTGCCCCACGCCGTCCTCCGCTACCGCTTCACGCCGTCCTCCGCCCTCCGCGATTCCCTTCCGCCACCCCCCACTGCCCTCGGCCACCCCTCAATGGCCCCCAATGGGGGCGCGGGCCCCTTGCCCCCATCTTGCGGGGCCAAGGGGCCCTTCACCCCACCCGCCGACCGCCCCACCGTCCCCTCCGGCCCGCAGCCGGGGCAATTAATATCGTAACACGATATAAATAGCCGCCAAGGCGAGCCTGGAACCGGCCGCTCTCCTCTGTTAATATCGTAGGGCGATATAAATCGGCGGGCTGGCTCCACGGATCCCACGGTTGCCGGATCCGTGGCTTACGGCCCGTCGGCGCTGGCGGGGAGGCTGCACGGGGCGTCACCGAGCCACTGACGCCCCGGTTAGCCGAACCCGTCCGGCCGCGCGGCCCGGCGCAGGCGCGGCAGCGTCCAGGCCAGGGCCAGCCATACCGCGGCCCGCAGCCGGGCCCCACGGCGGTCACTGCCGCGGGGCCCGGCATGTACAGATCAAGCCCGGCCGGGTCAGCAGCCGTCGTAGGCGGACCAGTTGGACTGGCCGCCCTGGGCCAGCGCGTTGGCGAACACCTGGTTCTGCTCGGCCGCACTGGCGTGGCCGAAGTCGGCGGCCGAACCGCCGTACGCGACCCAGGTCGACTCGCTGAACTGATACAGGCCGTAGTGCCCCGAGCCGTTCATGACCTGCGCGTTGCCGCCGGACTCGCGGGCGACCACGCACGCGCCGAACGACCCGCCGGGGACGCCGCCCGAGTAACTGCTCGCCACGGCCGAGGACGGCGCGGCGGCGGACGCTGTGGACGCCGCGGCGGGGGCCGGGGCAGCAGGCCCGAGTTGCCCGGGTGCGGCGGGTATGGTGGCGGGCTCGGCCGGGATCCGCAGGACCTGCCCGGCGCTGAGGATGTCCGCCCAGTGGATCTTGTCGCGATTGGCCCAGTACAGCACCGGCCACGCGCCCTGCTTGTGGTAGAACCGCCCGGCGATCGATGACAGCGAGTCACCCGGCCGGACGGAGTAGCTGGCGGGCCGGGCCGAGCCCGGCACGATCCCCCGAGAGGCCGCAGGGGTCAGCCGTTCGGGGGACAGACCCGTGAAGACCGCTGCGTCCAGAGCCGCCGCGGGCTGGGCGGCCGCGGCGTCTCCGAGCAGTGCGCGCTCACCGGGAAGGCAGTACAACGTGCGTGCCGCCTTCGGAGCGCCTGACATCGGGGCAGCTTAACGGGCACTCAGGGCTGAATTTCCCAAAATGGACTAAATCGGCCGCAAGCTGCTAAACTGCGGCCGAAAAGTCCCAAAGATCACCTTCTTTCACTCACGTCACAGCCGCTGCCGCCACGATCGCGCTGATCCGCCCGCTCCGCGCCCCCGCGGCCCAGCGAGCCTGTATGCCTCCGAGCCGATCAGAACGACAGCATGCCGCTGACGAGCGCACGCCAGGTCACCGGGCCGACGATCCCGTCGACGGTGATCCCGAGCGCCTGCTGGAAGCCGCGCACCGCCGCCCTGGTCTTGGGCCCGAAGATCCCGTCGACCGCCAGGCCCTGATTCGGGTCTCCGGAGAGGTTACGGAACCTGAACTCCTCCTGCACGCCGCGCACCGCGTCTCCGGTACTGCCGCTGGCCACCACGACGATCAGGTTGCTCCAGGTTTGCGGGCCGACGATCCCGTCGACGCCTATCTGGTCCGCGGTCTGGAAGCTCTCCACGCCCGCTTCGGTCTTCGGCCCGAATATCCCGTCCACGGTCACCGGGTGGCCCCGCGCCCGCAGCAGGTACTGCAGGGCCGGGACCGGATGCCCCCGGCTGCCTCGCTTCACTAGCGGCCACGGCTGGATCTCGTCACTCATCGTTGTCCTCCTCTGGGTTAACCCCAGATCACGCCACCGCCACGCAAACCGCTTGCAGACCCCATGCAGATCGTGTGGAGGATGCCCCCCCCGCCTCCCGCCCCCCCGCATCCCGCATCCCGCGCCCCGTGCCCGCGTCCGCGCCCCGCGCCAAGTCGGTCGGCTCTCCCGCTCGACCCGGACACCTCACCAGCCCCGTTGGCCCCACCCCGCATGGGTAATTCGTTCACTAGTGCGATGACCTTAAGTTTTCCGTGGTTGATTCGGGCTTGGCGGTGGATCAGGGGTACTGGAGTGCACCGGATCGACCACGGAGCCCGATCCACCATGATTCTTTCGCGATCAGCAGCATCACGAGCCCCGCGCGCCCCATCAGCACAGCTACCTTGCCTGCCAGCCCGGTGATCTTAACTTTCCGCGGACGATCCAAGCTCCACGGAAGATCCGGGGGATCAGAGTCCACCTGCGCCTTTCGCGGAACCTGAAATTTCCAAGATCTCCGCCGCCAGACCAGGGCCGGACGCTCCACAGAGCTCTTGAGCTAGCAGCACTAACGCCAGCATCATCCGCCAGGCCGGTGGCACCGACGGCCTCGGCGCGCCGTCCCCCTGCCACGCCAGCGGCCCGCGCGGCCCGTGCGGGCCAGCGGCCTCAGCGACCTCAGCGGCCCCGGCGAGCCGCCCCAACGGCTCAGGCCAGTTCGAGGAGCAGGCGGGTGAGTTCCTCCGGCTGGTTGCTCGCGACCATGTGGTTGGTGGCGATCTCCCGGTAACGCCAGGCCGACGAGGCCTTGGCCCGGTCCGCCGCGGCCCAGAACGCCCCGCCGGACGCTGCCCCCTCGAGCTGGGGCCTTGGCTCCCCGGTCGCCTTGATATAGGTGAGAGTGAACGGATAGTCCTCCAGCGGGCGCGCCAGGCGGACCGGTTCGGTGAAACAGCCCACCGGGTGCGGCATGCGCCGCGCGCCGGACCACGCCGCCTCGGCCGGGTCGTCGAACTCGCGGGCCATCGGCGGTACCAGCCAGTCGCGGCCCGGTCCGGCCACGCCGTAGCCGTCCACGCCGCCGGACAGCCGCGCCACCGTGTCGCCGTCACCGGGCACGAAGGCGTCGAGAAACACGAGGTGCCGGCCATCCAGTCGGGCCCGGCCATCCAGTCGGGCCCGCCCGGCCGTCGCGCTCACCCCGGTCAGCGCGCATGGGTTCGACCCGCTGGGCGCCCCGGGGACCCGTACGCCGAGAACGACGCTCTGGCCCCGTACGCCGTCGACGGCGACCCGGCGACCTCCTGGCACAGCCACTACTACCTGGGCAATCCGGTACTCGGCGGCCTGAAGGCCGGCAGCGGGCTGATCCTGGACATGGGCCGGACGGTGCGGCTCGGGTCCGTGACCGTCACCCTCGGGCCCGCGCCAGGCGCCGACGTGGCGATCAAGGTCAGCAACGACGACGCCCTGCCCTTGCCGTCCTTCACCACCGTCGACAGCGCCGACGGCATCGGCGGCGCGCACACCTTCCGGGCCTTCAGGTCAGCCGCCGGACGCTACGTGCTGATCTGGTTCACCAGGCTGCCGCCGGTCGGCCCGGGCCGATACCAGGCTCAGATCTCCAGCATCGCCGTCCGCGGCTGGCGCTGACCCGCCGCGGCGCCAGACGGAAACGTCAGAACGTCAGGACCAGGCGGCCGCGCACCCCGTGCGCCTCGAACCGGCGGTGCGCCTCCGCCGCCCGCGTGGCCGGCAGCATGTCGGCCACCCGCGGCGACAGCACGCCCTTGGCCGCCAGTTCGGCCAGCCGGGCCAGCGCGTCACCCTCGTGCAGGTGGTGGAAGACCAGCACCAGCGACACGGTGATGCCACGCTCGGTAGAACCCGAGAACGGCCGCACCGCGATGACCCGGCCGCCGTCCCGCACCGCGGCGAGCACCGGCGGCCCCATCACCGCCGCGTCCAGCAGGGCGTCGAGGCCGCCCGGACGCACCTGGCGCATCCGGGCCCCCACGCCCGGGCCGCGCGGCACCACCACGTGCGCGCCAAGCTCGGTCACCAGGTCCTCGTCCGCCGGGCTGGCGTCCGCGATCACCTGCAGCCCCTCGGCCCGCCCCAGCTGGACGGCGTACCCGCCGACCGCGCCCGCCGCCCCGGTCACGCCGAGCGTCTGTCCCGGTCGCAGGCCAAGCGAATCGAGGGAGGCCCGGACGGTCAGCGCGTTCATCGGCAAGGTCGCCGCCGCCTTCAGGCTGATCCTCGGGCCCGCCGAACTCAGAAAACCCCACGGCCTTCATGCTCATGGCGCCCCCAGGATCTCCAGCAGTTCGTCGACGCCGCGCACCAGCAGGTGCGGCCGGCGCGACGCGGGCAGGCCCTCGTAGGAGGCCGCCCCGCCCAGGCCGGTCGCCACGGCGATGGCCAGCGCGCGGCCCTGGTGCGCCATCGGCACCTCGAGCTGGGGGTCGTCGCCGACCACGGCCAGCCGGTCCGGCCGGGCGCCGATCCGGTACGCCGCGCTGCGCAGCGCGTCGAGCGACGGCTTGCCCACCACCTGGAGCCGGCAGCCGGTCAGCGACCTGATCATGGCCGAGATCGCCCGCGAGGTGCCGAGCGCCCGGCCGCCCTCCACCGCGAAGAACGGCGTCTGCGAGCAGCTGAACAGCTCGGCCCCCTCCCAGACCGCCTGGCAGGCGGCCTCCAGCGCGGGCATGGTGAACTCGGGGTACCACCCGGCCAGCACCGCGTCGGCGGTCGAGCCCATGACAGGCACAACCACCTCCAGCCCGGCCTCCCGCAAGGGCCCGGCGATGCCCGAACCGCCCAGCAGCATGACCCGCTGGTAGCCCTCGCGCGCGAAGACCCGGATCGCGCTGCTGGCCGGCGTCATCATCGCCTCGTCCGGCAGGACGAACCCAAGCTCCCGCATGGTCCGCGCGTAGTGCACGGGCGAGTGCACCGTCCCGTTGGTGAACACCACGTACGGCACGCCCCGCTCCGCCGCCCAGCGGATGATCTCCAGCGCGCCGGGCAGCGGCCGCAGCCCGTGGCCGCCGCGGTCGCCGAGCACCAGCGTGCCGTCCATGTCGAACACGAAGCCGCGCACAGACGAAAGCCGCTCCCGGACCATATCCCTATGCACTCGGCGACCTCCGCAAAGAAAGCCGGAACCCCGGCTTGTCCACCACCAGCCGCGACACCGGCGGCCGCGTGCCGAGCTCGCGCAGCAGCCGCAGCACCGGCTGCACCTCCGGGGTGTAGTGCCGCGCCGGCGGGGTGGCGGCCAGCATCGCGTCGACCTCCCCGGCAGGCATGCCGAACCGCAGCAGCAGTTCCTCGTCCGAGATCCCGCGGGGCAGCCGCTGGCGAAGTTCGGCCACGGACAGCGGCGGCGGCTCGGCGGCCAGCTCCCGCGCCCGCGGCCGGTCCAGGATCCGGTCCAGCACCGACGGCTCCACCGGCGCCGTCGGCTGGCCGAAGCTGCCCAGCACGTACCTGATCACCTGATCGGGCACCACCGAGTACCGGGAACCGGAAAGCACATTCGACAACGCCTGCCCCATCACCATCTGCGGGAACGGGGTGACCATGATCGGATAGCCGAGTTCGGCCCGGACCCGGCTCACCTCCTCGATCACCGCGCCAAATCTGTCAGAAAGCCCCAGCTCAGACAGCTGCCGCCGCAGCGTGGTCAGCACGCCGCCGGCCAGCTGGTGCCGGGTGAACGCCGCGTCGTACGGCTGCGGCCGCCCGGACGGCAGCGACTCCGCCGCGGCCAGCCGGCCGTAATACCGTGCCACCTGAGCCAGCAGCCGGTCGTCCACGTCCACCGTGTGCCCGAGCGCGCGCAGGTTCGCCACGACCCGCTGCGCGTCGGGCAGCGAGGACCCGTCGGCCAGCGCGCCGCACGCCACCTGAGCACGGAAACCCCCAGGTCCGGCGCGGCCAGGTAGACCAGCGGCGACAGCCCGATCGTGCAGTGCGCGTGCAGTTCCAGCGGCTTTCCGCCGAGCCGTGAACGCACCGCCGGGATCAGCGTGCGGGCCCGCTCCGGGGTCAGCAGCCCGGCCGGGTCCTTGATGTAGGCGCGGTCGATGTGCGGCGACGCGTCGGCCTGCGCCGCGATCCCGACGTAGAACTCGTCGTCGTGCACGGCCGAGATCGTGTAGGTCAGCGCCAGGATCGTCTCGGTCCCGCCGGCCCGCCTGATCATCCGCGCGCTGCGCCGCACCGCGTCCATGTCGTGCATCGGGTCGAGCAGCACGAACCGCGAGATCCCCGCGGCGACCAGGCGCTGGTAGACCAGCTGCATCACCTCCGGGTGCGCCCGCTCCCAGGAGATGAACCGGAAGCCGGTGCCGATCAGCTGCAGCGGCGTGTCCGGCATCGCGGCGCGGGTGAGCCTGATCCGCTCCCACGGGTCTTCCCGGTGCGTCCGCACCGCCACGCCCATGGCCGTGCTCGACATGAAGTCGAGCGCCCGGAACCCGACCCGGTTGAGCACCGGCGCGATCTGCAGGATGTGTTCGGTCCGCAGCCCGGTGGCCCCCCACAGGCTCTGGTTTCCGTCCCGCAGCGAGACGTCCACCAGGTGCACATCACCCATTTCTTTGCTCCCGAACGGGCCTGGTTTCCCGCTCCACCCCCCCTGCGAGCAAACACCGGGCGAGGAATTCCGTGTCAACCGCCCCGGCGGCGAACTCCGGATCCGCGGCCAGCGCCGCGAGCGCCGGCAAGGTCGTCGCCACCCCGCCGATCTCGCACCGCGCCAGCGCGCCCCGCAGCCGGTCCAGCGCCTGCGCCCGGCTGGCCCCGCGCACCACCAGCTTGGCCAGCAGGCTGTCGTACTGCGCCGACACCGCCGAACCCTCCTGCACGTGCGTGTCCACCCTCACCCCGGGCCCGGCCGGGAAGACCGCCCTGGTCACCGTGCCCGGGCTCGGCCGGAATCCGGCCGCCGGGTCCTCGGCGTTGATCCGGCACTCGATCGCGTGGCCGTCCAGCCGGACGCCGGCCTGGGACAGCCGCAGCCCGCGCCCCTCGGCCACCGCGATCTGCTCCGCCACCAGATCGAGCCCGGTCACCGCCTCGGTCACCGGGTGCTCCACCTGGATGCGCGCGTTCACCTCGAGGAACCAGAACGCGGATCGCCCGGCGTCGACCAGGAACTCGACGGTCCCCAGGCCCTGGTACTTCAGGTGCAGGCCGAGGGCGACCGCCGCCGCCCGCATGCCGACCCGCAGCGTCTCGCCGAGCCCCGGCGCCGGCGCCTCCTCGATCAGCTTCTGATAGCGCCGCTGCACCGAGCACTCCCGGTCGCCGAGGTGGATCACGTTCCGCCCGTCGCCGAGCACCTGCACCTCGACGTGCCGCGCGGGGGAGACGTACCGCTCCAGGTACACCCGCGGATCGGAGAACGCCGCCTGCGCCTCCGCGCTGGCCACCGCGATCGCCCCGGCGAGCTCACCAGGGTCGCGCACCACCCGCAGCCCCCGCCCCCCGCCGCCGCCCGCCGCCTTGACCAGCACCGGATACCCGATCCGCGCTGCCAGCCTGGCCGCTGCCGCGGCGTGGGCCAGCCCCGCCGCCGCCGCGGCGTGGGCCAGCCCCGCCGCCGCCGCGGCACGCGCCAGCTCCCGCGCCTCGTCCACCCCAGCGCCATCCGACCCACCAGCCCCACCCGCCACAAGCCCCCCTGGCAGCACCGGCAGCCCGGCCGCGACCGCGTGGCGCCGCGCCGCGAGTTTGTCCCCGGCCGCCTCGAGCACCCCCGCGCCCGGCCCGATGAACACGACGCCCGCCGCCGCGCACGCCCGCGCCAGCCGCGGGTTCTCGGACAGGAAGCCGTACCCGGGATGGATCGCGTCCGCCTCCGCCGCGACCGCCGCCGCGACGACCACCTCCACGTCTAGGTAACTCGTGATCTCGATCGTCTTGTCGGCCAGCCGCGCCGGCACCGAGTCCGCGTCCGCGGCCGACACCGCCAGCACCGTCTCGACGCCGAGCCGCCGGCAGGTGCACATCACCCGGACCGCGATCTCGCCCCGGTTGGCGACCAGCACCCGCCGCAGGATCACCGGTCGGCCCTGATCCGCAGCAGCGCGGCCCCCTGCGCCGCGAACTCGGCGTTCCCCACACAGAACTCGGCGACCACCCCGGCCACCCCCGCGGTCACCGAGTTCATCAGCTTCATGGTCTCCACGATCCCGATCACGGTGTCCGCCCCGACCCGGCTGCCCACCTCCACGAACGCCGCCACCCCCGGCCGCGGCGCCCGGTAGAACGTCCCCGGCAACGGCGCCCGCACCGCCACAAGCTCCCCGCCCTCCCCGTCCGTCCCGTCCTCCCCCCCGTCCGGTCGGCGCGATGTGACATCGTGCCGGTTATAACCGGCACGATGTGACGTAGAGCCGGTTGCCTCCGCGGGCGGCGAGCCCGGCGAAGCGGGCGCGAGCGGGTCCGGGGCGGACAGCACCTGGGTGGACTGGGTCCAGCCGTCCGGGGTGCGGCGCAGGGTCAGCCGGAAGCGCGGGGTCTCCAGGTCGAGCTCGTCGTAGGGGAGCGAGTCGAGCAGCGCGAGGATGTCCGCTACATCCTCGTTCGTCAGGTCCATCTACAGGGCCCTCCTGAACCGGGCGAGCACGTGGTCACTGGCCCGGGGCTTCGGCGTGGCGACCGGCAAGCGCTCGCGGGCCGCCCAGACCGTCTCGGGGCGGCTCTGCAGCAGCACGATCCGGTCGGCGGAGTCGCCGTGCAGGGCCGGGCAGCCCGGGATGTCGCCGAGCAGCGCCCACTCGATGTCCTGGGGCACGCCGTAGTGCTCCTCGACCCGCTGCCCGGTCAGCGCCAGCGCCCGGGCCTCGTCGTCGCTCAGGCTGGGCGCCCGCCGCAGCGCGGTGGGCATCGGCTGGGCGGAGATCCCCGGCCCGTTCGGCACGAATGAATGCACCCGCAGCTTGGCACTGACCCGCCGCCCGGTGATCTCGCCGGTCACCTTGCTCACCGTGAAGCTGTCCGGGGTCACCTCGCCGGCCACCAGCGCCGAGCCGAGCCCCCAGGTCGCCTCGATGGCCACCACCGAGCGGTCGCCGGTGACCGGGCTGCGGGTGAACATCACCCCGGCCGCGCGCGGGCTGACCATGCGCTGGACGACGACGGCCATGGCCAGGCCCTCTTCGCCGATACCCTGGCGGCGCCGGTAGGCGACCGACTCGTCGTTGTACAGGCTGGCCCAGCAGGCGCGCACCCGGTCGAGCACCGCGCCGGTGCCGCGGACCGCCAGGTAGGTGTCCTGCAGCCCGGCGAAGCTGGCCTCTGGGCTGTCCTCGGCGGTGGCGCTCGACCGGACCGCCACGGCGCCCGCGCCGAGCCCCTCGTACGCCGCCGCGACCGGCGCGGCCACCTCCGGCGGCAGCGCCGCCGCCGCGATCAGGGCGCGCAGGTCCGC
>WNGL01028900.1_pt1 | contig 12293 bp, 16 predicted proteins | sample 5400591 | NCBI WGS metagenome assembly WNGL01 (sample SAMN13153377, study PRJNA577476) | soil metagenome | isolation source: 80 cm soil or saprolite under Garry oak tree replicate 1 | place: USA:California | collected 2016-06-15
CGTGAGGAACCCGTCCGGCACCTCGGGGATGAGGGCGAGGATCTGCGTGAGCGCCGACGCGCTTGTCGCATCGGCTTCCAGCCGCGCGATGGTGGCGCGCAGCGTGACGGCGTCGCCACACAGCGACTCGTAGCGCATCGCGCGCTGTCGCGCTGCGGCTTCTTGTTCGAGGGTTTCGGAGTAGGTCTGCATGACTACCTCCCCATCGCTTTCGCGATCAGGATCGCCGCCGTGAGGCACGGCGACGGGACCGTGTTGGGGTCGGGCGTGGTGATCTTCGTCGGCGCGGCGCCGGTCACGGGCGTCGGACTGAAGGCCGCCGTGATCGCCTGCTCGCGCGTCGGAACGTTGACCTTGGCGGCGTTCGCCCTGAGGGCGTCCTCGAGGGACGGGGGCGCGGCGACGCTGTGCGCGTCAGCGCGCAGCGAACCGTCAGGGATGGGGTGGCCGCCCGTGTGACCGCCACATTGTGCTATGCGAAGTTCTCTGGCCATGGTTCTCACTCTCTTTCGGTGTCGAAGGGGAGGTCAGCGTAACGCTGGCCTCGTTGAAGGGAATAGGTGAAGTGTCCCGCTGCGTTCAGCGGGTGCAGGTCGATCGGTTGTAATTTCGAGGGTGCGTGACCGCGGAGGAGTTCCTTTTGTCGCGCCGCATCGAGCGGTTCGACGCCCGACAAGATGCGGTCGGCCATCTCGTCGCCCAACGGATGCGTCCAGCGCCCGGTTTCCAGCTTCCCGAGCCCGAGGTTGTGAAGCTCTTGGTCCGTGTAGACGTCGGCCAGCGGCGCGTCGATGCCCGTGTGGAAAAATTCGACCACCTGATCCGCATAGCGCGTAAGCGCTCTGCGGGCGTCGGGCGGCAAGTCGTCGCCCTTGATCACGAGCTGTGAGTACCGCGTCCCGAGGCGGACGTGCAGCTCGGCTTCCACGAGGGCGACGTACTCGGAGACCGTCATACCGGCTTCCAGTCGGCGTCGTCGATCTCGTCGCCGGACGCGGTGGTGACCTGTGCGATGGGTTCGGGTTCGGGTTCGTCGTCCGTGCTACGGACGACGGCGTCGGGCGGCACGTAATCAGGGGAACCGGTGGGCTGCGCGATGACGCGCACGGCGTCATCGGGCCGCAGCGATTCGTCGCGAGCGTAGATCGTCGCCTTGCAGGCGTCGAGCGCGTCGAGGCACGCGGCCAGCCGGGCGCGTTCGTCGTCGGTCAGCGCACAGACAAAGGCGTTCGTCTGTCGGTCGCGGTCCGCGCGTGCCTTGCAGACGACGCAGCCGCCCTGCTCTTCGCGCTTGAGGATGGCCTCGATGGCGCGCAGCCGGATCGCTGGGTCGCTGTGTTTCGTGAGGCGGCGCAGCAGCTCGCCGAGGTCCTGGGTTTCTTGATCCTTGATCACGCCGTAGGGCGCGCGCGTGGGGTCATGCACGCTGCACAACGTCTTTCCCTGGGCGCAGTACCGTCCGCACCGGCGGCCGTCGCGCGCCGTCTTCATGCAGACCTGCAGCTGACGCTTCTTCTTGCTCATCCGCGTGGCGCTCCGCATTCGTCGATGTCGTCGTCGTCGTCCTGAGGACCGCACTGGTTGAGTTCGGCGCACGGCTGCAAGCAGGACCTTGGGGATCGCAGCGCGGGTTCCACCTCGCCGGCGCTCCAACCCGCGAGGCACTCGGCCTTGAACGCGGTGAGGTTGTCGAGGAGGACCGTGAGACGTCCGCGCTGCTCCAACGTGAGGGCGGCGAGAAACGCACGCTGCGCGTTGTCGGCGACGACCTCGGGATCGACGCGCGGCGTGATCGGCGCGACGGCGAATCGAAAGTCGAGGCGCTCGGCCAGCGCGCGGAGGACCATGTCGACCGGGCAATCGTCATCGAACGGCGCCAGATACTCCGTCACGATCTCCGCCTTGCTGCCGCGCGCCTTCCACTTGACGGAGACGCGGGTCGCGTTGACGCGCAACACGAGCGAACCCTCCTGCCGGCGGGCGCGTTGGGAAAGCTGTTCCACGAGGGTCGTTCGCATAGGTCTCCTGAAAACAAAGAAGGACGGCCGGTCGTTGGCTGCTACAACGACGGGCGCGTCCTTCAGGTCGTGCGCGCGTGGGCGCGCTGCGACACAACTATGCTACGCCGGCACGCAACCTTGGGACAGGCGCCGGAGAAGTGGGGGAAAGGCAAGATGGTCCTGGAATGCTCTGACGCTGAGCGACGTGCGGCAATCTCAGGTCAGTGAGCGATCGAGCGACGTCCGACGTTCTCGAACGGCGGTCGACGCGGCGAATGGCCCACCGATTGGCCCGTGGAGCGACGTTCGGGCACAAACCTCAACGAATCGCGGGAATTGCACGGGACATGATGTCCTGTGGCGTCGGGGCTGACGTGTCGCGCGGAGCACGGACGAGGCGTGGGAACGTCGATGGAGGCCGTAGGCTGACCCAGGAACCGCGTGGATATCGTGCGTCGAATCGACGCATAGGCGTGTAGAAAGTGCAGGGAACGGCCTCAGGACGTCTCCGGGAATGACGCTGATCGAGGGCCTGGGCAGGGCCGGTTCTCGAGGGTTGATGATGCCTGACCTTCAACGGACGGGCATCATCCGTTGTGCATCCGTTGACGCATCCGTTGACTGTTAAGTTGTTGGTTCTATTTGTTCTATATTCATCTTCAACGGATACAACGGATGAAATGATTAGTTAGATAGGGAAAGCTAACACTGTCAGCCACGACTGATGATTACGATCCCTCGCTAATAATAACTGAGCAGATCATCCGTTGAAGCGTTGAAGAGGCGCCTAAGCGGTTAGCGGTCAACGGTTTGTTCATCACCGGATATCCGTTGCAGCACCTGTTGATCCGTTGATCGCCTAATACGACGCTTCGGTCAGCAGATCGTCGTCGCGCTGTCCCTCCCACTCGATGGTGATGCCGGTTTCCTCATTCCAGAAGCGCCGAGCATCGGACAGCGTCCGCATCTTGTATTCTCGCCCGCGTTTCGTTGCCATCGGTTCCTTCTCCGCGGTGAAGAACTTCCGCAGCGTTTGACCGAACACGACCTGGTTCAGGCTAGGCGCATGCCCGCGGATCGATGCTACACATCCTTCATACAGCGCGGACGCGAGACACTTTGTCGGCCATCCCGCACGCGCGGTGATCTCGCCGGCGTAGAGGCAGTTGGACCACCAGCGCATCATGGGCTCCAACGACTGTATCTGTTGTTGCGCGCGCTCCGCCGTCTTCGGCACATTGAGCAACAACATCCGGTCGATCGGTTGCGCGAGCAGGAACGCGAGCAGCGCTTCCTTTCCCCCGTGTGCGATCTCGGCGAACAGTTTGGCAAAGTAGACTTTGTCGTCCTTCTTTTTATCTGACACCTTGAGCAGGAACCCGCGGCGGTCATCGATGCTGGCGGGCCAGCTCCACCGCTCATTCGTCGCCATGAACAGATGCACATGGTTGGTCTCATCGACGCTGTCGAAGCCCTTCCGCTCGATGCGCAGCGTCGGTTCCGTGATCAGCCGCTTCAATGCACCGACCTCCCGCTTGTCGCCGGCCCAGAACGCCTCGTCGGCGAACACGACGATCTTGCCTGACAGCGCGGCGTTGAAGTGGCCGGTGAACTGCTCCGTCTTATCGAGATGCGCGAAATGCCGACGACCGAACAGGTCGCCGATGGTGCGGGCGAACACGCCTTTACCACATCCCTCTTTCCCTCGCAGCACCGTGGCGACGCCCGTCGGCGTGCCCGGCTCTTGCGCGGTCAACGCGAGGAGGTTCAGCAGGTACTCGTAATGCGGCGCGTTGCCGGAGCAGACCACCTCGAACAGATGATTGAGGAACAGCGGACAACGCTCATCGGGATCGGGCTGATCGTCCGGCGTGACGGCATAGCCCTGCCAGAGGTTGTAATCTCGTTCGTCGGCAATGATCGGCGGAGGCTGAAATACGACGCTGCGGAACTTGCGGCGGTTCGGCGCGTCGAGCCACGCTGCGTCGAGTGTCTTGAGGATCGGGTCGCCCTTCTTGTTCGAGCCGGTCATCACCTGCCGGTTGCGATACTCGGTGTGCAGCGCCTTGGGATCCTGAAACACGACGATGCCCGACGGGTCATCCTCGCGCCCGATGACGGTCATCGCGCCAAGCCGCGTGACGAAGTGACGCCGGTTCATCTCCTCGATGGCGTCGGTGTCGACCAGCTTCAGCCAGTAGCGCATCTTGTCAACGACGTCCTTGCCGAGTGCCTCGGTCAGCTTCGGGCCGCCGGTCACCGGCTCACCGTCGTTGAATCTGTCGATGGTGTTCTGCGCGAGGGCGAGAATCTCCTGCTTGAAGGTCGGCTGCATCGTCCCCAGCGTCTCGAAGATCAACCTGACCCGCATCGACGACAGTTTGGCTTGCAGCAGAAAGCCGGCGAGATGCCCCATGGAGACATGCGTCAGCGCGTTCCAGTGACGCGCGACCAGCGCGGTGATCGCGATGTTGACCACCGTGTTGCGAAGTTCCTCGGGCGTCATCACCGGCGGCGCTTGCTCGCTCTCCCACGCCAGCACGTCACCCGAGGGGTGCACCGAGGGCGGCAGCACGGTGTAGCCGCCGGTGCTCCTGATCTCCACGAGCATCGGACCATCTTTGCCGTCCGCGCCCTTCACATCGGTGAACGCTTCCGTCTTCGCGCCCTCGCAGCGATACCAGTGATGCGAGCGCGGCTTGCCCGGGCGACCGTGGATCAGTCCGGTGTCGCGCAACAGGTGCTGCGCTCCCTCGATAGCCTCAGGCGCGTCGAGATCCACGTCGGTTCGGTGGCCGGACGGCTCGCCGTACTTGCCGGCGATGTTGTCGCCGTCCTTGAAGTGCTTCGCCTCATAGGTCGTCTTGTTATAGTCCTTCGGTCCCTTCTTGGTGCCTGCCTTGATCGGCACGACGGACCACCCGGCGGCGATGTAGTCGGCGGCGGTCTTGTTGATGTCGCTCATGGCCGCACCTCCAGCACCGGCGAGAGCGACAGCCATCGATCCACGTCCTCTTGTCGGTAGCGCACGCGGGTGCCGGCGTTGACGCGGAACGCCGGCAGGCGGCCCGCCTGGACGGCGCGGCGCAGGGTCACGGGGTTGACGCGGGCGTAATCGGCGGCCTCGTGGGGCGTCAGCCAGCGCGCTGGGATCGTCACTTGCCCTGCTCCTGCTGGTCGCGCGACTCCGCGCCGGTTTCGAGGGTGGCCCCGGTGACGTGAGCGGTCAGGCGGTCCGGGTCGCACTTGAGAACGCGGGCGAGCGCCGCACGCTGTTCAGGCGTAGGGATTAAGCGCCCGAGTTCGATGAGGCAGATCTCAGATGTGGACGGACGCTTGTGGGTGAGAATCGCGGTCTGTTTCAGCGACAGCCCGCGGTCGAGACGAAGGAACTTGCAGAAAAGCATCGCGACCTCGAAGGATTCCCGACGAGGCTATGCCCCGTCGGTTTACAGGCCCGTAATCCTTCCGGTCGCAACGTTGGTACTGTGAGAAACCGGCTTGGCCTTTACCGTCTCACAGACTCAACGGGATCGACCCGCGAGGGTCGATACAAGGATCATACGCTACGATGCAAACAGTTTTTGAAACGCTCAGGAAAGGGCAACCGCGAAAAGTGCCGCAACAATTTGACACGCGGTAGGGACGGATGCGCGCACGCGAATCTGAAGAACGAAACCCTCCCGCGTTGACCTATTCTGTCAAAGCCGTCTGTTACACTTGAACCATGGTACGACTCAAGTCCGGCGGACCGAAGATGACCATCGTCGGCTTCGACAAATATAGCGACGCCGATCTTTACAAGTGCCAGTGGTTCGACAAGGATCACAGACTTGACGGCCTCTTCACGGAGGCATCGCTGGAAAACGCAGCGCCTGGCGAGACATCGAAACTGAGTGGACCGACTTCAAAATCGCCCTGGTCGTAGCCCCCTGCCGTCGAACTACTTCAATCGCGGGCTATTCACGGGCTAGATGGGACCCGCATGACGTGCAGAACGTCGAACGATCCCGAGGGCGGTCCTCAGGATCGTTCGATAAGTCGCGATGTGATCGGTTGTGTCGCCGTTTGAACCTCGACTCAAAATCCCGTGACCTTTACGGGTCGTGTGGGTTCGATTCCCACCTCCGGCACCATAAAATTCAATAATTTAGCGCGACCCGCTTCACGGCTCATTGGACAGCGATTGAGGTGGCTAACACTGGGCTAACATCAGACAGGGTTATGGCCCGAAAGCACTGACCGACCGATTTGTCGCTGGCGTTCGCGGGGCGACCCGCACGGTCTATTTCGATTCGAAGGCCCAAGGCCTCGCGCTTCGCGTCACACCGGCGGGTACGAAGACATGGTGCTTCGTCTACCGCAGCGGCGGCAAGCCTCAGTGGCTCACGCTTGGCACTTACCCGGCTGTCACGCTCGCGGCCGCGCGAACACTCGCCCGCGATAAACGCCACGTCATCGACGTCGAGAAGCGCGATCCCGCGGCGGAGTTGCGAGTTGACCGTCAGGCCGCAACGCTCACCCCGGCGGACATACCTGCGGCGTTCACCTTCGCCGACCTCGCCGCTGTCTATGAGACGTTCGCGAAGGGCAGGAAAAAGACTTGGAAGGACGACATCAACAAGACGAAGAAGTACTTGATCCCCGCGTGGGGTTCACACCCCGTGCACTCCGTCACGCGCCGTCACGTTCACGGGCTGCTCGATACGCTGGTCGCGAAGGGGATGACGACAGGCGTGAACCGGGTCCAGGCCGTCATTTCCAGACTGCTTACCGTCGCCTTGGATCGGTCCTTGGTGGATGCGCACCCGGCGGTCAGGATGATGAAGCGGTTCCAGGAGAAGCCGTCCGACCGTGTCCTCATGGACGATGAATTGCGCGAGCTCTGGGCCGGTCTCGATGCTCGTCCAAGCCCCGCCGCGGATGCCATGAAACTCCGCCTACTGCTCGGTCAGCGCGGGGGCGAGGTGATGGGTATGCGTTGGGACGAACTCGATCAGAAAGCTCAGACGTGGAACTTGCCGGGCGTTCGCACGAAAAGCGGCCGCCCCCCATTCGGTGCCATTAGGGCCCACATCGGCCGCCATCCTCCAGCGTGTTCTTGCTTTCCCTAGTGCTCGCCGCATAGACCCCGTCTCGGGCTTCGAAAGCGCGGAAACCCCGCGAAGCCCCTCTGCGGCTGCTCACGAGCAGGTTGCCTTCGGGAAGCTGATTCGTAATCAGCAGGTCCTCGGTTCACGTCCGAGCGCCGGCCGCAGATTTTCGAAAGAAATCATCGTTTTGGATCCCTAAATCTCCTAGCAAATCCAATTAGGTAGTGATCCTGGTTTTCGGGCCGTCTCATCCGCAGGTACAGGGCCGGCAGTTCGCGGGAAGATGAGCTGCGCTGGGCCCGTCCTTGCATCTTCCTGAGCGGGGCTCAATGGCTGCTCGGTCCCGTCGAAGCGAATTCGTGTCGCCGGCCGCCGTCGCGATCGTTCTCGTGTCCGCCGCCTGGTTCGCGCGAGGCCATGCGGAATCTCTGAAACAGTTCATCGACAATCACCCGATCAAAGGCGTGGTCGTCTATATCAGTCTGAACGTCCTCGACGCGGTCATCGCACCAGGTGCCACGCTGCCGCTCATTCCGATCGCGGCTCACGCCTGGGGGCGCATCGGGGCAGCGATCGTCACCACGGCCGGCTGGACAACCGGCTCCCTCGTCGCGTTCTATATCGCGCGTCGATGGGGCACGCCAATCGTGAAGAAGTTAACGTCGATGGAACGAGTGAAGCGGCTGCGCCGGTACGTACCGCGGCATCCGTTCTGGAGCGTCGTGATGCTGCGGCTCGTCATGCCGATGGATGTCATCAGCTACGTGCTCGGTTTGTTCGCCGACCTGACCTGGCGGAGGTACGTTCTCGCAACGGCGCTTGGGCTCACGCCTTCGGCGTTCATCCTCACCTACATCGGCAAGACGCCGCGAGCGTACGAGATCATCATGTTCGGCATCGGCGGCGCAGCGCTCGCGTGGATTCTGTACTCGACGCGGCGCGGCGCGCGGAAGCCCTCGATGGCCGCCTTCGTGACTGCGGGCCGCGCGCGAGAACATCGGTCGACTGCGAGATCCTGAAGGTTCTCGATGTTCCGGTACGGACGAGGTCGATGAAGCGCTTTCATGCGATCCTTGCGAAACGAGGCCGGATCAGGTTTGGCGCACCGGATCTGAGGCATCACGTCAGATCAATTCTGACCTCGTCAGCCCTTCCTCCCGGGTCTATCGGAGTCGATCAATTCACCCGGCGCAATCCCATCCAACATGTCTGACGGCGCGCTCGTCGTCCGAAAACCAACGCGTGTACAGAAGCCTTCATCGTCAGTGATCTCAATCGCTTGGTCGGCGCCCTCGGGAGTCTGACGCAGTCGAAGTGCGATGGGACGCTCGACACGGACGGTGTCGCCGCTTGCGTCGCCGGCGAACACGATTTCGATAGCGGAAAGAACTCCGCCCTCTCGAACGGGTTCCACGGCACGAAGCGGCCGAGCCTCGACGCCGCGAACCGAGGGTTCAATCGTCGTCAACCATGCGCGATGCTGGCGACTGAAGGTGTCCAGGAATTCGGCCCAATGTTCACGCGGAATGTCTTTGGCCGGCATTACGCACCTGCGAAATGGCGGTGAAACCAGGCTGCCGCCAGCTCCATCACCTGTTCAAGCGTTCCGGGCTCTTCGAACAGATGTGATGACAAGGCCGATCGCCTGCTCGGGTACCCGCAAATCAGCGGCGATCTGGCCTTCGAGAACCGGCATGACGATCGATTCTCCGGCAGCGACACCGCGCATGTGGTCCTCCTAGAGTGCGGTCGGGTAGGTCTCTGGAAGGTCGGCCTCATCGATCGACCATGTTTCGAGCGGTTCCAGCGCATGAGTCTCATCAATGTGCAGCACCGCATTGAACTGCTCTGGAAGGCGCGCCCGAAAGTAGTGGCTGATCCGCTCGGTGTCTGGACGGTAAATCACACCAATCGCCCGCTCGAGTCGAGGCGTCGATAGCAGCGGCCGCACGTCAGTGTTATCCAGAAGCAGCAGGAAGCGTGGGACATCGACGTCGTGAAACAATCGCTCATAGCTGTCCGGCAGCGACGGACGGACACGCTTCCGTTGTGCCGGCTCATCCCAATTCGAGGCCGCCGTCACTGTCCCTGTATGGGTCGTAAACCCGATCGACCGTGCCTGGTCACCGTACGCCTGGCGAACAAGCTGACCCAGATTCAGTTGCCCGCTGTCGCCTAGGTCTGTCGCCCGGGCGTCTCCGAGATGTGAGTTGTGCGCCCAGATCACAGCCCGCGCGTTGCCCGACGTCTGTTTCACGTGACGCAGCAAGGCTTCCAGCGTTTCCATCATGTGGGTGTCGCGAAGATTCCAGGACAGCACTCGGCCACCAAACATGGCACGGTAATACTCTTCGGCGTTGCGCACGAGCCGTGCGTTCTGTTCCGCAAAGAAGTACTCGTCTGCGGCGATCCGGCCATCGCGGCTCGCGTACTCTGCTGCTCCTCGTCTGAGCTCGAGAAGCTGCGCGATCACGTCGTCTTGGCAAGACGCGGATAAGCCGGCCGAAGCGGCGTAGCCGTAAGCCTGTGTATCTTCTCCAAAGTCCTCGAAGCACCCGTAGTGATACCGTGCGCGCTCCGCCGCGGCCGGATCGACCTTCCGCAGGTACGCCAGAACCGCCTCGATGGAGGTATGCAGGCTATAGAGGTCGAGGCCGTAGAATCCGGTGTGCGCTGCAGCGGTCTTCGAGGCATTGTGCGCGCGCAACCAGGTCAGAAACTCCACCACATCGCGGTTGCGCCACATCCAGCGTGGGAAGCGCGTAAAGTCACCTAACGCGGCTTCGGCGTCGGTGTCGGCGCTCGCATGCCGCACCCATCGGTTGACGCGATACGCATCCGGCCAATCCGCTTCGACCGCCACGGCGTTGAAACCCTTGCGCGCGATAAGCGCCTTCGTCAGCTCCGCGCGGATTCGATAAAACTCATGCGTGCCGTGCGAGGCTTCACCGATCAGTACGAGGCGCGCGTCGCCGATGGATTGGAGCAGCGGATCAAAGCCGTCCGTTGTCGGCTCGAACCACACCGCGGCGTGGCGGATGGCGTCGAGCGCGGCACGGCTCATGATTGATGCCCTCCTGTGCGTAAGCGGTCCGCATGCTGACGAAGCAATGACCTGACCTCGTCGTCCGTCGTCTCGGAGAAGTCGCGATACCACAAACCGACTGCCCGAAACGGTTCTGGAGTGCGAGCGCAGACGGTCTCGTCAGTGAGGTCAGCCAACTCGTCGCACGTGTCCGGAGCGCCGACTGGAACTGCGACGATCACGCGTGTCGGTTGGTGCTGTCTGACTGCCTGCACCGCCGCTCTCATAGTCGAACCCGTGGCCAAGCCATCGTCAACGAGGATCACGATCCGGCCGCGCAGATTCATGAGTAGAGCGCCCTGCCGGTACTCGCGCTCTCGGCGTTCGAGTTCCGCTTGCTCGTCGCGTGCAACGGCCTCGATCGCTTCCGCAGGCAGACGATAGGCGCGAACCACATCTTCGCTGAGCACGCGCACGCCTCCGGATGCAATGGCGCCTATCGCATATTCGCGCTGGCCCGGCATGCCGAGCTTGCGGACCAGGAAGATGTCGAGCTCGGCGTCCAGCGCGCCGGCGACCTCGAACGCGACCGGGACGCCTCCGCGCGGGAGCCCAAGCACGACAACATCGTCCCGGTCCGCATAGCGCTTGAGCTTCGCAGCGAGTTCAGCTCCGGCTTGGCGTCTATTGGCAAACGGTTGGTTCGATTCTCGGAACATCGGGATCCTGAAAAGCAGAGCCTCCAATTGCCGAGTCCGGGCACGTCCCAGATTTTGGAAGCAAGTGCCGGACCGGAAACACCGTATGAGCAGTCACATCCTCGCTCTCCCCACGATTGGCCCGAACGCCACCAGCTCCGTCATGCGCTCGACCTCGACGCCGGCTTCAGCCAAGCGATCGATGAGCAGCCGTTCGTGCTCGTCCCGAGGAAAAATCAGTGCGTAGGGAAACGGACTGATGGTCGATGATTTCGTCGAGGAGTACAACCGCGAGCGCCCGCATCAGGCGCTGGGCATGAAGACGCCCGCCGACGTGTATCGTCCGTCAGCGCGTATCTATCGCGGGCTCGAGGAGCTGGACTATCCGTTTCACGACTGGAGTGCGGTCGTGACGCACTGCGGCCGCATTTGCTTGAAAGGTCGCAAAATCAATTTGAGTCACGTGTTTGCCGGACAGCAGGTGGGGATCAAACAGGTCGAGGACCGCATTTGGCTCGTCAGCTTCATGCACTACGACCTGGGATATTTTGATGATGAAACCTGTCGGCTCGAACCGATCAACAACGCGCTCCCTTCAACCGAATGACCGTTGGCAACCTCAGGCTGTACGGTCGCCACTCCAGAAGTTCTCCATGCACACCCCGAGTGGCGTGTACCACGGTCGCCCTTAGTGCCACGAATAGATGCGCCGGCAAAGTCCCCGGACGACGCACGCGAACCCTCTTGCGTCTCTGAGTACGCTACGCGCACCGATGGCATTTGGGCTGTGTGGACTCGGCTCACATGACAGCTCGGCGCGTTGCCGCTGCGGGACAGACGTCGTGCCGCAGGCTGCAGTACACTCCTATGGCGACTGAACGCGCGATGGAGTTCGCATGGCAAGGCGCAACAGCGAAGCAACACGACCGGACGGTGTAGCGTCCGACGCGTCCGGGGCGACGATGGGAGACACGCTGGAGCAGCGAGTGGTGGCGTTTGCCGAGGAACTCGGTCGGATCGCCGGGACATTACAAGCCAAGGCGGAAGGCTTGATGGACCGCGAGGCGCTGACGAAACAGATCGCGAGTGTGCGTGACGGCGCGGCCGAACTGCTCGAGCAACTCGCGGGCGGCGCGACGAAGCCCTCGACGAGAGTCCCGGCCGCCGCGGCGGCGCACGGAAACACCAAAGGGCGAAGTGGCGGCGTGGTCGACGCCCCCGGCAAGAAACATCGTAAGCCGATGCCGGCCGATCCGCGCGCGTACCAAGCGGCCAGCCAGGCCGCCAAAATGCGGGCGGCGAAGACGATGGTCAAGACGAACCGGCGCCGCGGCCGCGGCTAGTGGACTGTTCTCACGAGATGTAAAGCCCCACCTGCGGGTGGCGCGAACGGGGCGCCCCGCTTCGCGCCGCAGGCGCCTCACACGTGACAAGTGCTTTTGGCGCCGAGCACGAAGTGGGGCTGTTCGCGCCAGGA
>WNGL01041709.1_pt1 | contig 12292 bp, 16 predicted proteins | sample 5400591 | NCBI WGS metagenome assembly WNGL01 (sample SAMN13153377, study PRJNA577476) | soil metagenome | isolation source: 80 cm soil or saprolite under Garry oak tree replicate 1 | place: USA:California | collected 2016-06-15
CGGGGCGATCTCGTCGAAGCGCAGGTCGAACATGTCGTGCAGCACGAACGCGACCCGCTCGGCAGGCGCCAGTGTTTCGAGTACCACGAGCAGCGCGAGGCCGACCGAGTCGGCCAGGAGCGCGTCGTGCTCGGGATCGTTTCCCCCCTCGTCGCTCGCGGGCGGCTCGGGCGCGTGCGCGCTCCCCTCCAGCGGCTCTTCGGGCCGCGCCGTGCGCGAGCGCAGCATGTCGAGGCACAGCCGTGCGACGACGGTCGTGAGCCATCCCCTGAGGTTCTCGACTCCGCTCGTGTCAGCGCGGCTGAGCCGCAGCCAGGCTTCCTGAACGGCGTCGTCCGCCTCGCTCCGCGAGCCGAGCATCCGGTAGGCGACCGCCCGCAGGTGACCCCGGTGCTCTTCGAATCGCTCCGCCAGCCATTCGTGTTCGACCATCGGTCTCATGCCTCCGACCCGACGGGAAAGAGGACGCCGAGGGTACGGCTCGGCGGTCGCAGCGCCCACGAAGCGATCGCCAGAGCAGCTAAGGACGCTGTCACGATCACGTGCCACGCGGCATCACCCGACACCGCGTGCGATACAGCAGCGCCCGTCAGGTTGAAGAAGATGCCGGCATAAGCCCATTCTTTGAGTCGCGGAAAACGCGGCGCGAGCACGGCTATGCCCCCAAGCACCTTCCAGAGCCCGATGATAGTGGCGAAGTACACCGGGTAGCCCAGCCGCCCGACAGCACTGCGAACGCGACCAGTGCGGTAGTCGCCCAATAGCCGAGGACTTTCAGTTTCATAGTCACGTCTCCTTCGTCCATCTGGTCACATTCCTTCGACCCGTTCCGTCATGGTAGTGACGAAACAGACCCCAACCAATGTGACAAGGAGATCAAGATGAGCCGGCAATACTTGGGCCCGTATATCAACTTTCACGGCCGGGCCCGCGACGCCATGGAGTTCTACCACAAGGTGCTGGGCGGCAAACTCGACCTGCAAACCATGACCCAGCAGGGCGCTTTCAAGCCGGCTGGACCGGGGGACAGAATCATGAACGGGCGGCTCGAGGCCGTGGGCGCGTTCATTATTATTGGCACGGATGGCCACCCCGACTACGCTCCCACGGTCGGCGACCACATGGCCGTTGCGCTAGGTGGTACGGATAAAAGCCGTCTCGCCAGGATCTTCAGCGACCTGGCCGAAGGCGGCAAGGTCAAGGGGCCGTTGGCCAAGCAGCCCTGGGGCGCCGAGGTGGGCTGGCTTGTGGACAAATTCGGCGTCAACTGGACGGTCACTGTCGAGATGAGCAAGTGACCGAGGCGCGCGAAGCATACGCGCTGCACCCGCGTGACGACCCCGAGAACCCACTCACCGGCGTGTTCGCCACACGGTCTTCGCACCGGCCGAACCCGTTGGGCCTGCATCGCGTGACCGTGCGCGGGGACTCCGGAACCCGGTTGCGGATCGGACCGATCGAGGCGATCGACGGCACGCCGGTCGTCGACGTGAAGGCGGTTCTCAGGGAGGGCGCCGATGCCTAGACGACTTCCTTCATCCGGTCCCCGCGGGAGTCTTTCTGACGAAGGCCCAGCACATCGACTGGGCCGCCAGACATCCAGGGCCAGCCACAACAGTTCGGTGAGGTATAAGGGTCTCAAGGGAGGGCATCAGTGAACCCATCAAAACGCATCGACAAAGAGATCGCGGATCTCGCCGATTGGCGCGGCAAGACCGTGGCCGACGTTCGCAGGATGATTCATGCCGCAGATCCCGAGGTGATCGAGGAGTGGAAATGGATGGGGACCGCGGTATGGTGTCACAATGGGAACGTCTGCGCCGCCGACGCCCACACCAACATCGTCAAGGTGATCTTCTTTAAGGGTGCGAGCCTTCCCGACCCCGACGGCCTCTTCAACGCCGAGCTGGAGGGGAATACGCGACGGGCCATCAAATTCTTCGAAGGCGACAGGATCGACGAACATGCCTTCAAGAATCTCGTGCGTGCAGGTGTTGACCTCAACTGCACCACAGCGAAGGGCAAAACGCCGGCGAAGCGTCGACGCATCCGTGGCAAGTCGCGTTCGAAGTAGCGCGGTGCGTCGCTATGACGCTTGAAATGCGAACGCGCTGTGAGCGCTGTGGCGCTGAACTCCGGCCAGATGGAGAAGCCTTCGTCTGCTCTTACGAGTGTACGTTCTGTCCATCTTGCACCGCTCGTATGGGAGCAGTCTGTCCCAACTGTGGCGGCGAACTCGTGCGACGGCCGCGGCGGAGCGGTAAGAGTGGCGCCGTGTAGGTCGCTTCACATCCGCACCCACGGCATCAAAGGCGGTCTAACGGGATTCCTCGTGCCGAAGCATGAGGTGAAGGGCAGCGTACGCCCGCCACGGGCGCCACCGCTCTGCCCGGGCGGCGAGGTCGCGAAGGGAGCGACTCGCTGCGGGGAACGCATCCGGCCAGTACAGGGCGGGCGCCACGATCGCCGTCGCGAGGGGCTCGCCCACACCGGCGACCTCGCGCAGCGCACGCCGCGCTGATTCGACATCGGTCCCGGGATCGAGCCGCAGGCGCCCGTCCGCCAGCGCGCGGGCGAGGGTCGCGATGGCGGCGGCCCGACGAGGCGACACGCCCAGCGCGGCGATTCGCGCCTCGCCCGCCGCGGCCACCCGCTCAGCCGTCGGCGCGTAGTGCGTGAGCCCCGGCAGGGGGGGCGCGATCGGCTGGCCGTGGGCCCGCACCACGCGGCGGCGCAGGGCGCGGGTCGCGAGCAGGACCCGCAACACCGCTTCGAAGCCGTCCACGGCGCCGGGAATCCGTAAGCCCGGCCGGCGGCGCACGAGCGCGGCGAGGCCCGCTTGCGCCAGGTGCGCGTCAATCACGCGGGGCTCGGCGTCCAGGTCGAAGACATGCCGCAGCCGCGCGATCAAGGGCATGAGGGCCGGCACCAGCGACGGCGACACTGCGACCTCGAGATGGGGGCCACCGGCCCGGTCACGATTGCTCGACGAGAGCGCCACGTCGGTCACCGCAATGGCGCCGGCGTGGCCGCCCAACCGCACCGTCCGGGCGTAACGCCCACCGCTCGCTACCTCCACCCCCGGCAACGCGTCGCGTGCGAGGCACGCGACCAACGCGCGCCACGCGAGCGGTGCGCGATAGGCGAGCGCGAGCCGCACCACGTCGTCCGGGGACGTGCCCCGCCGACCCGCAGGCCGCAGCGCGGTCGGGTTGAGGCGATACCGCTCGCGAAACGCCGCGTTGAAGCGCCGCAGACTCTGAAAGCCGCTGGCGAAGGCGATCCGCGTCACCGGCAAGTCTGTGTCCGCGAGCAGCCGCTTGGCGAGGAGCAACCGGTGCGTCTGTGCGAGCTCGAGTGGCGACACGCCGATCGCGCGCTGCAACGCCCGGCGGAGGTGGCGTCCACTCACCCCGAGCTCGCGCGCCAGGACCTCCACGCCGTGGCCATTGAGCGCGCCGGCGCCGATGCGATGCGCCGCTGCCTGCGCCAGGCGCGGTAGGGCGTCGATGAGCGCGCGCCCCGGGGCCAGCTCCGGCCGGCAGCGCAGGCAAGGGCGGAATCCCGCGTGCTCGGCGGACGCGGCCGACTCGAAGAACCTGCGGTGCGCCGGGACGGCGCCGCGCGATGGACAGACCGGACGGCAATAGACCTTCGTCGTCGTGATGCCGACGAAGAAGATGCCGTCGAAACGGGCGTCGCGCGCGCTGAGGGCGCGCTGGCAAATGTCGGCGGGCAGCATCCGCTGGGAATTCTACACCGCCGAACGAACGCTGGCTGGCCGGATTCGGACCTCCATTTGGCGCGCCCGATTCCGCGTCCGAATGCGGCGAGCGCACCCGGGCCGGCGATCGCATCCTGAGAGTCGTCTTCACGACAAGGAGGAGGCGATGGGAGTGGCGCGAGCGGAGCAGGGGAACTTCGCGGCGGCGGAGGCCGGGCCGGACGTCAAGCGCTTCGAGAGCCCGGACCACGCGCTCGCATTCGAGCACGGGCGACTGGACACGATCACACTGGGCGGCAAGGTCATCGGCAAGGGGAGTTACCGCCCGGGCTGGAAATGGTCGCGTACGACCGGCGGCCGGCGGTTGCCGGCGCACGTCGGCGTCGTCTTGTCGGGGCGCGCCAAGGCGCGCGACAGCGCAGGTCACGAGACCGATCTGCTGCCGGGAGACTTCTTCCACCTGACGACCGCCAGCGACGTCTGGGTCGTCGGCTATCGCTCCTGCGAGATCCTGTACGTGAGCGGAGTGGAAGACCTGATACACGAGTTGCAGCGCCCGCAGTAGGCAAACGCCAACACATGTCACGAGGGAGGGTCCAATGCGAACGGTCTTGTGCGCGATCTCACTCGCCGCGGTGGGCGCGTGTGGAACCACTGAGCGGCTCACCCAACCACGCGCATCGTTCAGTCACGTGGTCGCGCCGCCGCAGTACCGCGTCGCGACGCTCCCCACGCTCGGCGGGGCCAGCCAGGGCGGGGGTATCAACAATCCGGGCTGGGTGGCAGGGTACTCCGGGTTGCCGGACGGGACGCGGCACGCGGCCCTGTGGCGCGACGGAACGATCGCCGACCTCGGCACGCTCGGCGGAACGCAGAGCGGGCTGCACAGCAGCGTGCAGTGGCCGGGGCTGAACGATAACGGCATGGTCGTAGGCATCTCGCACACCGCCGCCGTGGATCCGCTGGGGGAGGCGTGGAGCTGCTCGGCCTTCATGGCGGCGAACGGCCACATCTGTCTCGGGTTTGTGTGGCAAGGCGGGGTCATGACCGCGCTGCCCACACTTGGGGGCAGCAACGGCTTCGCCGCCGGCGTCAACGACGCCGGCCAAGTCGTCGGCTGGGCCGAGACGCGGGTGCACGACCCGACCTGCAACACGCCGCAAGTCCTCCAGTTCCGCGCGGTGCTGTGGGAGGGCCAGGGCGGTCGGACGACGGAGCTGCCGCCGCTCGCCGGCGACTCGACCTCAGCGGCGACCGCGATCAACGCCAGGGGCCAGGTGGTCGGCATCTCCGGCGAGTGCGACATCGCCGTCGGCCGACGCAGCGCCACGCACGCCGTGCTGTGGGACCGGGGCACGGTCACCGATCTGGGCAGCCTGGGCGGAGCCTTCTGGCACACGCCGATGGCCATCAACGACCGCGGTGATGTGGTCGGGTTCTCCAACCCGCCCGGCGGCGACATCGATGCCGACAACTTGCGCGCGTTCCTCTGGACCAGAGCGGGCGGCATGACGGATCTCGGCATGCTCTCCGGAGACGGCCTGAGCGAGGCTCTCGACGTGGACAACCGGGGTCAAATCGTCGGCGTGTCGTGCGGTGACGTGGCTCTCGACGTGGACAACCGGGGTCAAATCGTCGGCGTGTCGTGCGGTGACGTCTGCCACGCGGTCCTGTGGCAGGACGGCGTCATGTACAAGCTGCAGGACCTCGTAGGTCCAGGCTTCTCCGGGCTGCTCTGGTCGGCCCGGAGCATCAACGACGCGGGTCAGATCACAGGGCGATTGATCGACCTGGGCACCGGCAGGGCGCTCACCTACGTGGCGACGCCGATCACGACCACGCCTTAATAACGTGGGCCGAGTTGGGGGGCCTCTCGCCGCGAGGCCCCCGCGGCGGCCCTTACTGGGCACGGCGCACCGCCCTGCAAACATTAGTCGGAGGTGATTAGCGGGAACGACCTCCATGCACCAGCTTGCCAGGGCCGCCTCTACGCTGGCGCGCCTTGCGGGTGTCGATTTCGCTGAACCCCATGCGACGTCCCGAGCTTCGTGAGGACGATCGGCAACTACCGGGCTTACGCGACCCACGCTGTACGATTATATCAACGCGCCATGCCGCCCTTCGCGTGGCCCTCCGGGCTCCTTGTCTCAGCGCTCCCGCTCCTCGCCCCGTGCCTCTGCTCCTGTACCAGGGAAGCCGAGCTGGCCGCGCGGTCGCCGGTGGTTCACGACTTCCGGTTCACGGATCAGAGGCAGGCCAGCGGCATCACGTTCGAGCACCGGATCGTCGACGACGCGGGCAAGGCTTACAAACTGGTTCACTACGACCACGGAAACGGACTGTGCGCCGCGGACGTCGATGGCGATGGTCTGCCCGATCTCTACTTCGTCACCCAACTGGGCACCAACGAACTCTGGAAGAACCTGGGCGACGGTCGGTTCATGAATGCCACCGACGCGGCGGGGCTCCGATTGCCGGACGCGATCGCGGTCGGATGCGCGTTCGCCGACATCGACAACGACGGCGATCCCGACCTCTTCGTCACCACGGTGCGGCACGGGAATCGGCTCTTTGAAAACCTCGGGAACGGGACGTTTCGCGACATCACCGCATCGGCAGGAGTGGGATACGTCGGTCACTCGTCCGGCGCGGTGTTCTTCGATTACGACGGCGACGGCCTGCTCGACCTCTTTGTAACCAACGTGGGTGTGTACACCAGCAACGCGCGGGGGCCGGGCGGCTACTATGTGGGTCTGAGCGACGGGTTCCTTGGCCACCTGCGCCCCGAGCGCGCCGAAGCGAGCATTCTCTACCGCAATCTGGGCGACCACCGGTTCAAGGACGTGACGCACGAGGTCGGACTCGTGGATCGGAGCTGGAGCGGCGACGCCACGGCACTCGACGTGAACGAGGACGGGTTTCCCGACCTCTACATCCTCAACATGCAGGGAGGAAATCACCTGTGGCTCAATGAGGGCGGGAAACATTTTCGCGACGCGACAGCGGACTATTTTCCGAAAACCCCCTGGGGGGCCATGGGGGTGAAGGTGTTCGACTTCGATGGGGACAATCGCCTCGACATCTTCGTCACCAGCATGCACCCGGACATGTGGGTCAACATCCCTCCCGGCGACTGGGCGGCCGAGGGTCGGAAGTCCGACTCCTCGCAGGTGGCCGGTCGCTTGTTTCCCGAAGGGAAGGCTGGCTTCATCTTCGGAAACGCGCTGTTCGCGAACCGGGGCGGCGGTCGATTCGAGGAGGTTTCCGACACGGCCGGGGTGGAAACGTATTGGCCCTGGGGGCCTAGCGTGGACGACCTCAACGCAGACGGATGGGATGACATCTTCATCGCCGCGGGCATGAATTTTCCCTACCGATATGGGATCAACTCTGTCCTGCTCAACGAGGAGGGTCACCGCTTCCTACCGAGCGAATTCGTAGTGGGGGTCGAGCCGCGACCGAACGGCGCCACACAGCAGGTCTGGTTCACCCTCGATTGCAACGGAGCGGACCGCGACCATTTTTTCTGTGCCGCCTGCTCCCAACCGGAGGCGAGCGCCGCGAGCTGTCGGGTCGATGCTGCGGGCCACCTGACCATGATGGGCTCGCTAGGGACGCGCGCCGCCGTCGCACTCGACCTAGACGGGGACGGCGATCTTGACATCGTGACCAACGAGTTCAACGCGCGTCCACAGGTGCTTCTCAGCGACCTCGCGGAGCGACATCCCGTCCACTTCCTCAAAGTCCGGCTTCGGGGCACGCACTCGAACCGCGACGGGCTCGGTGCGCAGGTTACCGTCGTGCTACCCGACAGGAGGCGGATTCTGAAGGTCCTCGACGGAAAGTCGGGATACCTCTCGCAGAGCGACCTCCCGCTGTATTTCGGCCTCGCGGACGCTGACTACGCCGACGGGATCGAAGTCCGCTGGCCGTCGGGCCGACGCCAGACGGTGGTCGGCCCCATCAAGGCCGGTCGGACCATCGACATCATCGAGCCGTAAGGCGGGGTCGTTCTCTCCCTATCGCCCGGTGTATCGGGTCCGCGCGCCCTCCACGTCGGGAAAGTTCTTCGCCGCCCAGTCGCACACGGACTTGAAGATCGGATGCAGACTCCGTCCCAGCTTGGTCACCGAGTATTCCACCCGGGGCGGGATCTGCTGGTGGTAGACACGGGCGATCAGCCCGTGGCGCTCCAGGTCGCGGAGCTGCTGCGTCAACATGCGCTGACTGACCTTGGGGATGCGCCGCCGGATTTCGCTGAACCGCAGCGTCCCGTCCATGACGAGCGCATAGATGATCGCCGGCTTCCATTTGCCGGCGATGATGCCCATGATCGCCTCTACGCGCTCGACCGGATCCGGCCCTGACATATGTCTAACATATACTCGGTTACGAAAATGTGCCTGCTTGACTTCGTATACCAGGTTCCGTAGCGTCGTCCTCGCCGGCGTCGGCCCGCCCAGGACTCGTCGAGGAGACCCATGCCCAAGCAGCTCGCCACCAACCCATGGGGCATCATTACTCACCATCCCGGCGAGGCGATCGTGGAGCTCGCCTGGCTTCCGTCGACCGTGCGCATGACCGATGGTGGGTTCATGGCGACGCTGTGCCTGTTCGCCTGGGAGGCGGAGCAGGCGAGGCCGCGCGGGCGGTGGGCGTGCGCAAGTTCGCGTTCATCATGCCCGCCGGATTTCCGCAGGCGGGGAAGGAGGCGGTGGAAGGGCCGGCCATTTTCCCCACGAAGTGGTTCGTGAACCGCCAGGAGGCGATCGGCTGGCTGTCGGCGACCTAGGCACGAAGGACCAGGCATAAGATCGCGCTCACCTACTTCATCGTCTCCAGGGACGTCGAGCGCTCCCGGCGCTTCTACACTGAGGTGCTCGGCGGCGAGGCGGTGCTCGAGGGTGAGCTCTCGATTGTCGCCCTGGCGAACGGCTGGGTCACCATCGGTGTCGCCGGAGGACCCACAGACGACAAGCCGAGCGTGACGCTCGAGCCGCCCTCGGATCCAGACCACGTCTCGAGCTTCCTGAACATCCGTGTCGCCGACATCGGCGCCATGTATAAGCAGTGGAGCGCCCGTGGAGCGGAGTTTCTGACCCCGCCGATCGACCGTGGCAGCGAGATCCGCTGTTACATGCGCGACCCCGACGGGCACCTGATCGAGGTTGGCCAGCTGGTGGGGCGCGCCGAGGGCTGATCGCGCCGGGCGGCGCCTCGCACCGGGTCAAGTCGATCCGCAGATCCCCGCCGATGTCGCCGCAGCAGTCGGGTACGGCGATCTCGTCTCGGGAGTCGCAGCGCTGGTCGCCCTGGTAGCAGTCAGATGGCGGCTCCCCGGCGCGCTCGGGCTGGTCTGGCTGTTCAGCGTGGTGGGGATCGGCGACCTCGTCATTGCGACCGCGAAAGCGGTCCAGGCGCATATGTACACGTTCTACATGGGGTGGAACTGGTACATCCTGAACTTCTATGTACCGCTGCTCGTCGTCAGCCACGTGATGATCTTGGATCGCCTGCTGCGTCGTCCCGCCCGTGCCTGACATCTGTATCGCGCCTTCCGCGGTCCATAAGCGCAGCGGTCCGAAAGCGCAGGGGTCCGAGACGGTCTGTCGATATCCTGCCTGCCCGTTCGTCGTTCAGGGTAGAGTAGACGGTTAACCTGAACACGAAAGGGTCATCCGATGCCAAGGTTCATGACGATCGTGAAGGGTTCCGAGAATCACGCCCCGCCGCCCCCTGCGCTGTTCGAGGCCATTGACAAGCTGATGAAAGAAGCCGGCAAGCGGCTCGTGGGCGTGGGCGGCCTGCTGTCGAGCGGCAAGGGGGCGACGGCGCGCCTGTCGCAAGGCCGGGTGACGGTGACGGACGGGCCGTTCACCGAGGCCAAGGAAGTGATCGGCGGCTTTGCGATTTACGACGTGCCGTCGCTGGAGGAGGCGAAGCAGTGGACCCGCCGCTTTCTGGACCTGCACGTCAGGCATTTCCCGGGTTGGGACTGCGAGGTCGAGATCCGGCAGATGATGGACGAGCCGCCGCCCACCAAGGTCGCCGCCGACGGCGGCCTGCGCCGCTAAGCAACGGAGGGTTCCGTGAGGAAGCACGGCGGCCTGCGCCGCTAAGCAACGGAGGGTTCCGTGAGGAAGCTCGTTGTTTCCGAGTTCATGACGCCGAGCGGCGTAGTGGGCCTCCACTATGTGCGTCAGCGTGGGCCATAGTGACGTCGATCGAGCACCTGGCGGGGCAGCGCGCCCCGCCTTTGTTTGTCTCGGTATGGCTCTCGTTGTGTTCCTCCGGGGTGTCAATGTTGGCGGGCACAGGACGTTTCGCCCCAGCATCCTCGCAAGCGAACTGCGCGACTATGATGTCGTGAATGTGGGTGCTGCAGGCACGTTTGTCGTTCGCAAACCTGGATCTCGAGCAACGTTCCGTGCCGCATTGCTCCGGAAGCTGCCGTCGGCCGCGATCTTCTCCGTCTGGAGACCGAGAATCCGTTTGGAACTGAGCCGTCGCGCCCTGATGTTGTTCGATTCGTGAGCATCCTGTCGCAAGCCGGCCGCGTCCGGGCTTCCATTCCAATCACGCTTCCGCCAAGTGGGGAGTGGTTGTTACGAATTATCGCGTCGAAAAGCCGATTCGTGTTCGGAGTGTACCGTCGTCACATGAAAACGATCGGCTATCTTGGCCAGATCGACAAACTGTGCGGCGTACCGGTGACGACACGGAATTGGAATACAATAGTTGCGATCGTGCGGATTTTGAAAGGCCAGGGGAAGAAAGGCGGCTGATTAGACGCCACGAAGAACCCAGTGCTAGGCCGCTCGGGTCTGTGGCGAGCGTCCCAGAGCGGACTGAATGAGCAGGAACTCGCCCACGTTTTCCATCGTGAGGAGCCCCACCAATGCACCGCGACTCGTCACCGGCAGCGTGTGACAGTTGCAGGACTGCAGCCGCCCGAAGGCCGTGTCCAGCATGTCGGCCGCGTCCACGACCTCGAACTCGTGGCGCATGATGTCGCGCACCCGCCAATCGGACGCCCGCTGAGCCAGCGCCTTGAGCACATCGCCGCGCAGCAGCACGCCCGCAAGCCGGCCCCCCTTTCCCCCCTGGCCCTCGTCGACCACTGGGAAGTCCTGCTGCGACCCCGCGAGGATCAGCTCGAGCACTCGTTTCGCCGTGTCATCGGGCGCGACGGTGTGGAAGTCGGTGAGCATGGCGCGACTCACCGGAATGCCGCTCAACGCGGTGCGCATCTGCACCATGCTCGCCTCTTGAGCCGCGCCGATCCAGACGAAGAGCGCGATGAACACGAGGAATGGGTTCGTGAACAGACCGAGCAGGCCGAACACGAGGGCCATCGCCTGCCCGACGTGCGCGGAGACTTGCGTGGCCCGGACGTAATCCATGCGCAGGGCCAGCAGAGCCCGCAGCACCCGACCGCCGTCCATGGGAAAGGCGGGGAGCAGGTTGAACACCGCGAGTGAGACGTTCACGAGCAGCAGTCGCTCGAGGAACGGACCACCCGCCATGGTGAGCGCGGAGAACGGGCGCAAGGTCTGCGAGAGGAGGAGCCACACGTACAGTGCCGCCGCGATGACGACATTCACGGCGGGGCCTGCGAGCGACACCCACACCTCCTGCCGCGGATCGTCCGGTATACGCTCCAGGCGGGACACGCCACCGATGGGCAGCAGGGTGATGTCGCGGGTGCGGATGCCGTACCGCCGGGCGGTGAGCGCGTGGCCGAGCTCGTGTAAAACGACGCAGGCGAACAAGGCAAGGATGAAAGCGATGCCGTCGAGCGCCGCCGCGCGGCCGCCCGCGAGCCAGTACGTGACCCCGACCCACGCGAGGAGCAGCAAGAACGTGGCGTGCACATAGAGGCCGATGCCCGCCACCGATCCGAGCCTCCAAGACCATTTCATGTCAGTCGCACGTCCGCGCCATCAATAACCGTCGACTTCCAAGACAGCCTCGGCAAAGGCCCGCGGGGCTTCCTGCGGCAGATTGTGCCCGATCCCACCCTTGACGATGCGGTGCGCATATTTGCCCGAGAATTTCTTCGTGGCGGCGATTGTGGTTGATCCCATTGGACATTTCATGTCCCTCCAGGTGGATCAGCCAAACGTGAAGGCAAACCGAGCGGATCGGTCACCGCGGGATCCCAGAAGTCGAGTGTGCCGGTGAAGTGCTGCAAGCAGAGCAGTGGCGGCGCTGACCCGCGACCAAAGCGGCGGTACGTGTATGTCTCGACACCGGTCGCGACGAATTGCGTGGGTGCCGTGATGTTGCTCGCTTCAGCCTGGATCAGCGTCGCCATGGCATGCTCCCCTTACCCACGAAGCGACTTGAAACCGGCACGTAGCTCAGCCACGAACGTCTCCGGCTGCTCCCACGCCGCGAAGTGCCCGCCTTTGGGCAGCCGGTTGTACCGGAGCAGCTTGGGATACGCGCGCTCGGCCCAACTCTGCGGGGCTTGATAGATCTCGTCCGGATACGCCATCACGGCTACCGGGATCTGAACGCCTCGGGCGTCGAAGAAGCCCCCCTTGCCGCCCAGCTGCTGTGTGC
>WNGL01009062.1_pt1 | contig 12291 bp, 11 predicted proteins | sample 5400591 | NCBI WGS metagenome assembly WNGL01 (sample SAMN13153377, study PRJNA577476) | soil metagenome | isolation source: 80 cm soil or saprolite under Garry oak tree replicate 1 | place: USA:California | collected 2016-06-15
TCACCCGGTCGTGGGCGACCGGGAGTATGCCTTCGGGGGCAGCCGGCGGGTCACGGCCTCCGAACGCCCCGCGGCCGAGCGACTGGAGACGCTCGCCCCACGGCAATTGCTGCACGCGGCGTTGCTATCGTTCCCCCATCCGGTCACCGGCGCGCGTGTTACCCTGCGCTCGGAGTGGCCTGCCGATCTCGTGCCGCCGCTGGCCGACGCAGCCGCCGATCCGACTTTGCTTGCTCAACGCAACCCCTTGCAGTATCTTGGCTTCTTCGCATCGGATGAGTGACGCCGGGGCCGTCCGACTGCTCGTTTTCCGGGTAGGCACCCTCCTCTGTGCGGTCGAGGCGGAGCGGGTTCGCGAGATCCTGCCCCGCTTGCAGTCGACCAGGATCCCCGGGGCCCCGGCTGTCGTGGCGGGTCTCGCGAACGTGCGAGGGACCTTGGTGACGGTGGTGGAGGGCTGGCGGGCCCTGCGCCAGCGCGAGCCACCCCCGGCAGAGGACGCGGGGGGGGCAGGGGGGGGTGGCGGCGGTGGCACCACCGTGCTGCTCGACGTGGACGGGGGGAAAAAGGTCCTCGGCTTCACGGTCGACGAAGTGGTGGACCTCCTCTCGGTGAGCGGGGAGGCGCTGGAACACCGGCAGGCGCTGCCTGGCATCGATCCGACGCTGGTGCGGGCCGTCGGGCGCCGCGCCGGTCAACTCTTCGTGGTCCTCGATACCGACGCGCTGCTCAGCCCCATTCTGTCTTCCTAGGGAGGGTGTGTGAGCCACACTGTCCTCGTCTGCGACGACGCCCGACGCGCTGCTCAGCCCCATTCTGTCTTCCTAGGGAGGGTGTGTGAGCCACACTGTCCTCGTCTGCGACGACGCGATCTTCATGCGGACGATGATCAGCGACATTCTGGCGCAGGCCGGCTTCGAGGTCGTCGGGGAAGCCGAGACGGGCTCGCAGGCGGTCGAGAAATACAAACAGCTCAAGCCCGATCTCGTCACGATGGACATCGTGATGCCGGACATGGGCGGGATCGACGCCGTCCGCGAGATCGTCAAGCACGACCCGGACGCGAAGATCCTGATGTGCAGCGCGATGGGCCAGCAAGCCCTCGTGGTCGAGGCGATCCAGGCCGGCGCCAAAGACTTCGTCGTCAAGCCGTTCCAGCCGTCGCGCGTGCTTGAGGCCGTGCAGCGCGTCCTCGGCTGACCCCATGGATCTGTCGCAATACGCCGAACTGTTCCTGGCCGAGAGCCGGGAGCACTTGAGCGCCTGCAACCAGCTCCTGCTCGAATGGGAGCGGACGCCCGCCAGCCACGCGCCCGTGGCCGGGCTGTTCCGCGCCGTGCACACCGTGAAGGGGATGGCGGCGACGATGGGCTACGCCCGCGTCACCGACGTCGCCCACCGCACCGAGAACCTGCTCGACCTGTTGCGCCGGGGGGCGCGGCCCGCCACCGACGAGCTGTTGCAGCTGTTGTTCCGCGCGCGCGACGCGCTCGAGCGGGCGGTCGAGCTCTCGGTGGTGGGACGCGAGGACGAGCTGGACGTCGCCGCCGTCGTGGCGGACTTGGATCGCGCGGCGGCGCAGGTCGGCGGGTCCGGCGGCCGCATCACGTCCGCGCCGGCCCCGGCGCCCGAGGTCGAGGCACCGCGGGCGGCTGGACGACTGATCCAGGTGACGCTGCGCCCGGAGGCGCAGCTCAAGGGCGGGCGCGCGCTGCTCGTGCTCAAGAAGGCGCAGGGGCTGGGCGCGGTGGACACCGTCACGCCGTCCGCGGCGGCGTTCGAGGCCGAAGACTTCGACGGGCGGTTCAGCTTCCGGCTCGAGTCGTCCCTCCCGGCGGGCGAGATCGAGCGGGCGGTGCGGGCGGCGGGGGACGTCGAGCACGTCACGGTCGGCGCCGATGCGAGCCACGCGACCGCGGCCGCGCGCGGGGAGCCGGGACAGCCCGTCGAGGAGCTCCCGACGACTCGGCACATCCGTGTCGACCTGCGGCGGCTCGATGGGCTGATGGACCTGATCGGCGAGCTCGTGACCGCGCGCGGGCGGCTCAACCAGCTCGCGGCTGAACGGCGCGATCCCGCGATCGACGACCTGGCGATCCAGATCTCGCGCCTCTCGGCGAATCTCCAAACGGAGATCATCCAGGCGCGCATGACGCCGGTGTGGCAGGTGTTCGACCGGTTCCCGCGCCTCGTGCGCGATCTCGCGCGCGAGCTGGGCAAGCAGGTGTCGTTCCGCGTGGAGGGGAAGGACATCGAGCTCGACCGCGCGATCCTCGACGAGCTGGGTGACCCGCTGCTCCACTTGCTGCGCAACGCGGTGGACCACGGCATCGAGCCACCGGCCGAGCGGCGGCGGCGCGGCAAGCAGCCCGAGGGCGAGATCGTGCTCGCGGCGGTACGGGAGCGGGCCAGCGTCGCCATCAGTGTCACGGACGACGGGCGCGGCATCGACCGCGCGAAGACCCTCGAGCGCGCGCGGCGCGACGGCGTGGTGGACGCGCACGCGGAGGCGCTGACCGACGACCAGCTGCTGCGCGTCCTCGCCCGGCCCGGGTTCTCCACCGCCGAGGCGGTGACGAGCGTGTCGGGCCGGGGCGTGGGGATCGACGTGGCCGTGACGCAGATCCGCGCGCTGGGTGGCTCGGTCGACATCCGGTCGGAGGAGGGGAAGGGAACGACGTTCGTGCTGCGGCTCCCCGTGACGCTCGCGATCGTGCGCGCCCTGATCGCCGGTGTGGGGCGCGAGCGCTACGCGTTGCCGCTCACATACGTGGCGGAGACGGTGGAGTTCAGCGCCCAGTCCACGACCACGGTGGAGGGTCGCGAGGCGATCGTGCTGCGCGACCGGGTGGTGCCGCTCGTGCACCTGCGGCGGCTCCTCGGGATCGAGGGCGACGCGCCGCCCCGCGCGCCCGTGATCGTGCTCGAGATGGGGGAGCGGCGCGCCGGCCTCGTGGTGGACGGGATGCTCGGGCAGCACGAGATCGTCGTGAAGGGCTTCGACGCGCCCCGCGGCACGCTCCCGGTGTTCAGCGGAGCGACCATCATGGGCGACGGGATCCCGGCGTTGATCCTCGACGCCGGCGGGCTCGTGTAAGGGAGGCGGGATGGAGGACGTCCGGGATCTGAAGGAGCTGCAGATCGACGCGCTGCGCGAGGTGGCGAACATCGGCGCCGGGCACGCCGCCACCGCGCTGTCGCAGCTCACGAACCGCCGCATCATGATCAGCGTGCCGCAGATCAATATCGCGCGGCTCGAAGAGGTGCCGGAGCTGCTCGGCAACCCGCAGGACGTGGTCGCGGCGGTGCTCATGCACATGCTGGGCGACCTGACCGGCCGCACGCTCCTGCTGTTCCCCGAGGCGGCGGGCCGGCGGCTGTGCGACATGCTGCTGCGGCGCCCGGTCGGCACGACCGGCGTGTTCGACGCGCTGGAGCAGTCGTGCCTCAAGGAGGCCGGCAACATCCTCTCCGGCGCCTACATGAACGCGCTCTCGGACTTCATGGGGATGTTGCTCTTGCCCTCGGTGCCGAGCCTCGTGGTGGACCTCTCGGCCGCCGTGCTCACGACCACTTACTTGAACTTCGGGCACGAGCGCGATTTCGTGTTCTGCGTCGAGACCGAGTTCAGCATCGACGCGGCCGAGGGGCTGCGGGGCCACTTCCTGCTGCTCCCCGATCTGGCGTCACTCAAGGCCATCTTCGACGCCATCCGCCTGACCTGACCCGTGACGGCGCCGGCGCTCTCGGAACGCGACCTCGCCGTCCTCCGATCCTTCGCCCGCCGGATCGATCCCTCGGACGCCGGGGCCCACAACAACCTCGGCGTGCTCTACTATCAGAAGGGGCTGGTCGAGGACGCGATCGCGGAGTTCACGCGCGCGCTCGAGCTCGATCCCAAGATGCAGGTCGCGCAGCGCAACCTGGAAATCGCCTACCACGACACCGGCTATTACGACCGGCGCGTGGCGCAGCTCCGGGAACAGCTGCGCAGCGCCCCCGACGACCGGGACGCGCGGTGGGAGCTGGGGCGTGCCTACGCGATCCTCGGGTCCTACGACTCCGCGACGGCCGAATTCGAGCAGCTGCTCGCGCACCGTCCCGACGACGTGGCGGCGATCATCCAGCTCGGCCTCGCCGAGAAAAACCGCGGCCGTCCCGAAGCGGCCACCGACTGGTTCCTGCGCGCGGTCGAGCTCGATCCCGCCTCGAGCGTCGTGCAGTTCTACCTCGGCGAGATCTACTACAACCGTGGGCTCAATAGCGACGCGCTCGCCGCCCTGGAGCGCGCCGTGGAGCTCAACCCCGACAACGCGAACGCGCACTACCTGATGGCGTTTGTGCTCGGGGACCTGGGCCGCCACCAGGACGCGCGCGCCGCGTCGAAGCGCGCCATCCAGCTCAACCCGCCCCTCGCTCGCGCTCAGACCAACCTCTCGCTCGAGCGGTACAACGCGGAGCGGCGGAACCAGCAGCTGCGCCAGCGCCACATGCCCGAGCCGCAGGTGATCGCGGGGAACGCGCTGGCGCACTACAACCTCGGCCTCGCGTTCCGGCAGAAGGGCTACTACAACGAAGCGCTGCGCGAGTATCGCCTGGCGCTCGAGCGCGGCGAGGACCGCCGCCTCACGCTGCAGGCGATGGCCGAGGTGCACCTCCTGAAGCGCGACTTCCCCGCCGCGCTCGAGCTGTACGAGACATTGCTGCGCGAGGTCCCCGACTCGCCCAAGCTCTGGAACGAGCACGGCGTCGTGCTCCACCAGGCCGGTCGCTCGGACGACGCGCTCGCGTCGTACAAACAGGCCATCCAGGTGGACCAGAAGTACGCGCTCGCCTGGAACAACCTGGGGGTGCTCCAGGCCCCCCTCGGGGACACCGAGGCGGCGATCGAGGCGTTCCGCACCGCCCTCCAGCTGCAGGGCACGTTCGCTGCCGCCCGCCTGAACCTGGCGCTGCTGCTCTACCAACTGCGGCGCTTCCAGCTCGCGCTCGAGGCCTACCGTCAGGTGCTGTCCACCGAGTCCCACTCGGCCGCTGCGTGGAACGGCGTCGGCCTCGTGCTGGTCGAGCTCAAGCGCTTCCCTGACGCCCGCAACGCGTTCGTGCGCGCCGTCGAGGCCGACCCCGACCACGCCGGCGCCCACTACAACCTCAGCTTCACGCTCTCGAACCTGGGCGACTTCGACGGGGCGCTGCGCGCCACGAAGCGCGCGCTCGAGCTCGACCCCTACTACGTGTCGCAGAAATTCGCGCTCGCGATCGACCTGCAGTACGAGCGGGCGACGATCGGGATCGCGCCCGAGATCTCGGCGGACGTCACGGCCGAGACGATCGGCGAGGACTTCAACTTCGACCAGCGGTTGATCGACAACATCTTCCAGGAGCTCGCACCCGCCGCGCCCGCACCCGCTCCGGCGGAGCCCGCCGCCGACGATCCGCTCGCGCTGGCGCGCGACTACGTGAGCAAGGGGCTGATGGACGTCGCCACCGCCGAGGCGGTGCGCGCGGTACAACGCGGCGCGGACCGCGCCGATGCGGCGGTGTTCCTGGGCGACATCTTCGCCAAGCGGGGACTGCACGGCGAGGCGCTCGAGCGCTACCGCGAGGCCCGCGCGCTGGCGCCCGATCGCCCCGACGCGTTGCTCGGCGAGGTCAAGACGCTGTTCGCCTTGGGCGGCCCGCGCGCCGAGGAGGCCCGCGTCCTCGCCGAGCAGCTCCTGACGCTCACCCCGGACGACGTCGACGCGCTCGTGGCGGTGGCGCGCGGGCGCGCGGCGGCGGGGGACGCGGCGGGCGCGCTCACCGCGCTGCAGCAGGCCCAGACCCGGGAGCCGGGGCGCGCCGACCTGCACAAGCTGCAGGGCGACGTGGCGCTCAAGGTCGGCGACAAGCGCGGCGCACTCGCGGCGTACCACGCGGCCCTCGAGCTCGACCCCGGCTACATCCAAGTCTGGCTCGACCTGGGACGACTGCACGAGGACAAGGAGGAGTGGACCGAGGCGCAGCACGCCTACGAGCGCGCCCTCGATGCGCTCCCCACCTTCCACGAGGCCGCCCTCGCGCTCGCGGACCTGCTGCGCCGCTCCGGCCGGGCGCGCCAGGCCGTCGTTCGCCTGGCCGAAATGCTGGAACGGGACCCCTACGACCTCCCGGCGCTGCTGCTGCTGGGTCGCGCCCTGCTGGAGGACAAGCGCGACGCGCAGGCGCTCGAGGCGTTCCGGCGCGCCCTCAAGTTCGACCCCGACCAGGTCGAAGCGCTGTTCCAGGCCGGCGTGGTGCTCGCGCGGCTGCACCGCTACGGCGAGGCGGTGCAGGCGTGGGAGAAGGTGACGCGCATCGATCCCGGCGGGCCGTTCGCGCAGCGCGCCCGGATCCACGCGCGCACCGCGCTCGACCTGCAGCACATCTTCGCATCGGACGCCGCCTGACCCATGGCGATCGAGGGACCGCTCCGCGAGCTCGGGATCCACGACGTCTTCCAGCTCCTCGACTTGAGCCGGAAGACGGGCGTGCTGCGCGTCACCTCGGACTTGCGCCACAACGCGGGCACGATCTACTTCGACGACGGCGCCATCATCTTCGCCGAGATCCGCTCGAACCCGCACCCGCTGGGCGCGCTGTTGCTCCGCACGGGGAAGATCGGCGAAGCCGACCTCGAGCGCGCGCGGGACATGCAGCAACGCCAGGGCGACAAGCGCCTGTTGGGCGAGATCCTCGTCTCGCTCGGCGCCATCACGCCCCGCGAGCTGCAGCGCCAGGTCCGCTTTCAGATCGAGGAAGTGGTGTTCGAGGTGATGGGCTGGCGCGAGGGTTACTTCTCTTTCGTCGAGGGCCCGCTCACGGAGCTCCCCACCGAGACCGCCGTCCGCATCTCCACCGAGGCGCTGCTCATGGAGGGCGCCCGCCGCATCGACGAGTGGTCGCGCATCGAGAGTCGCATCCCGCACCTGGGCGTCGTCCCGTTGCTCGCGCCGCCGCAGGAAGGGGGCGAGGGCGAGCTCGACCTGCTGCCACCCGAGTGGGAGATGCTGGCGATGATCGACGGCCGGCGCGACGTGCGGGCCATCGCGGCGGAGCTGGGACGGTCCGACTTCGAAGTGGCGAAGACGCTGTTCGGACTCGAGAGCGCCGGCGTCATCGTGCTGGCGGACCCCGGCACGACGCAGCGCGAGCGGACCACCCTCGCCGGCGACCTGGCCGAGCTCGTGGCGCGGGCGGAGGACGCGCTCGCGCAGCGGGACTTCGCAGGGGCGCGTGCGGCGGCGGAGCAGGCGGCCGGGACGCACCCCCACGATCCCGCCGTCCACCTCCTGCTCGGCCGCATCGCGCTCGCCGCCGGGCGTGGCGCCGACGCGGTCGAGGAGCTGCGCCGCGCCCTGCGCCTCGACCCGCTCGCCGCGGGCGCCCACCGCGTGCTCGGCTACGCGCTCGTCGCGACCGGCCGGTTCGCCGAAGCGGTGGAGCAGTGGGATCAGTGGGAGCGGCTCGCCGCGCGCTCGGAGGCCGAGCTGGCGCAGCTCGAGGACGTGCAGCGCGCGAAGCGGGCGGCGCAAACCCTCGCCGGGGCGGGGACGGGCATCCATGGCTGACGAGATCAAAGCGCTCTCCTCCCAGCTGGCACAGGACCCGGACAGCTTGCTGTTCCTGCGCCTCGGCGAGCTGCTGCGCCAGAAGGGCCACCTCGACGCCGCGCACCGCGTGGCCTTGACGGGACTGGAACGCCACCCGCACCTCGCGGACGCGCACGACCTGTACGCGCGCATCCTCGCCGACAAGCGCGACTACGAGCGGGCCTTCGACGAGTGGGACATGACGCTGCGCATCGCGCCCGGCCACCTGGGGGCGCTGAAGGGCCTCGCCTTCCTCTATTTCAAGGTGGGCGATGTGCAGCAGGCGGCCGTCCACCTCGAGGCGGCGCAGCGCGTCGCCCCGAACGACTCCGGCGTCATCCAGGCGCTGGCCCTCGCGCGCGCCGGCGGGACTGGCGCCGCGCCGGAGCAGGCGATCGCTCCCACCCCCGCCGCCCAACCGCTCGAGGAGGCGCGCGTGTTCGCGGGCCTGGAGGGCGCGCACGAGGGCCTGCTGCTGCTCGACGCGTCGGGGCGCGTGCTGGGCGGGGCGCTCAAGGACCCCCAGGGCCGCGACGTGACCGATGCCGTCGCGGCGTACTTGGCGGGCGTGTCGCAGGAGGCGGGCCGCACCGCCAAGCTGCTCGGCCTCGGCGCGTGGAGCGGGCTCGCCGCCGAAGGGAAGCTGGGGCACATCCACCTCACGCCGCCCAGCGCCGACGCGCTGTTGCTCGTCGTGCGGGACCGCTCGGTCCCGATGGGACGGCTCGCGATCATCGCGCAGCGCGCGGCCGGCGCCGCGCGCCGCTGGTTGGAGCGGCAGGGATGACCGCCGCGCCCGCCGGGTACGGCCAGGCCCTGGACCTCGTCACCCGCGTGCGCGGCGTGCGCGGCGCCATGCTCGTCAGCGGCGACGACGGCCTCGTCGTCGCGGAGCAGCTGATGGAAGGGATCAAGGGACCGGCCGTCGCGGCGCTCGCGGCCAGCCTGGCGAACCGGTTGCGGCGCGCGATGGAGGCCGCCGGGGTCGGGCCGAGCCTCTTCTGGCACCTGCAGGCGGAGCACGGCGCGCTGCTGGTCGTCGGGACCGTCTCGGGTATCCTCGTGGTCGCGGTCGCGGAGCCGGACGTGAACGCGGGCCTGGTGCGGCTCGAGCTGCTGCGGGCGGCGGGCGTGGTGGGATGACGACGCGCGCGGTCGAGGCCTGGACGCTCCAGCCACTGGTCAAGTTTGTGAAGGAGGCCGGCGTGCGCCTGGTGCTGGTGATGACGTCGGCGGGCCAGGTGCTGGCGCAGCACGGCTTCTCCCGCGCGGTGGACGTGATGTCGGCCGCCGCCCTCGGCGCCGCGATCATCGCCTCGACCGAAGAAATCGCTCGGCAGCTGCGCCAGGCGCCGTTCGCGGCGCTCAACCACCAGGGCCAGCGACACGGGATCTTCCTCGCCGGCGTCCCGACGACCCGCGGGCGCCTCGTGGCACTCGTCGTGTACGACCTCGACGCTTCGTCGCTCGGCTTGGTGCAGTTATTCTTTGAGCAGCTCGCCGCCGACCTCCAGGCGGCGAGCCCCAAGGACAGCGCCCCCAAGCAAGTGCTGGCGGCGGACTTCGAGCGTGAGTTGAGCGACAGCCTGAACACGCTCTTCGGGAGATAGGCCCGTGTCTCTGGTCAACTTCACGACGCGCGAGATCACCTGCAAGATCGTCTACTACGGTCCCGGGCGGTCGGGGAAGACGACCAACCTGCACTACATCTACGGCCGCGTGCCGGACTCGCGCCGGGGCCGCATGGTCTCCCTCGCGACCCAGACCGACCGCACGCTGTTCTTCGACTTCCTGCCGATCGACCTGGGCGAGATCTCCGGCTTCTCCACCCGCTTCCAGCTCTACACGGTGCCGGGCCAGGTCTACTACAACGCCACCCGGCGTCTCGTGCTGCAGGGGGCGGACGGCGTGGTGTTCGTCGCCGACAGCCAGGCGCGCCAGCTGGACGAGAACCTGGAGAGCCTCCAGAACCTGCAAAGCAATCTGCTCGAGCACGGCGTGGACATCCGTACCATGCCGCTGGTGCTGCAATACAACAAGCAGGACCTGCCGCGCGAGCTCATCCTCTCCGCGGCGGACCTGGACGACGCGCTCAACTTCCGCGGGGTGGCGAGCTTCAGCGCCGACGCGCTGCACGGGCGGGGCGTGTTCGAGACGCTGAAGGGCATCTCGGAGCTGGTGCTGAAGAAGCTCGCGGCCGGGAGCGCCGCGTGACGACCGCACTCAACCCCAAGTACTCGCTGGACACGTTCGTGGTGGGCGCGGCGAACCGCCTCGCCGTCACGGCGGGGCGCACCGTGGCCGAGAATCCCGGCACGGCGTACAACCCGCTGTTCATCTACAGTGGCTCGGGGCTGGGGAAGACCCACCTCCTGATGGCGGTCGGCCAGGCGGCGAAAAAGACGGCCCCGGCGCTGAACATCGAGTACCTCACGCTCGACGAGTGGGTCGAAGCGTTCCACGCTGCCATCGCCGCCGGGCAGGGCGACGCGTTCCGCCGCCGGTTCCAGAACGTGGACCTGCTGCTGGTGGACGACGTGCAGTTCCTCACGAACCGCAAGGAGATGCAGTCGGAGCTGTTGCGCCTCACCGAGACGCTGCAGACCGCGGGGCGCCAGATCGTGCTCACGAGCGACCGCCCGCCAGCCGAGATCGGCGACCTGGACGAGCGCCTCATCTCGCGCCTCTCGGGGGGCCTCGTCGTCGACATCGGCGTCCCGGACTACGAGACGCGCGTGGCGATCCTGCGTCGCAAGGCCGAGGAGCGCGGCGCCAAGTTCCAGCCGGGCGTGCTCGAGACCGTGGCCGGAGCGGCGGTCGGCAACGTGCGCGAGCTGATGGGCGCGCTCAACCGGCTGGTCGCGTTCCAGGCGGTGAACGAAACGTCGATCAATGCCGCGACGGCGAAGCAGATCCTCGGGCTCGACACCGCTGCGGCGCCCCCTGCTGCGCGCGCCGCCGCCGGGGGAACGGGGCCGGACGAGTTCGGCGCATTCCTCGCCGACGTCACCGTCACGGTCGGAAAGGCGGTGGAGGTGTGGCGCGCGCGCGTGACGGAGGCGGTGCTGCGCTGGGAAGGGGAGGGCTACCGCACGCAGCGCCTCGAAGCGCTGCTGCGCCAGGACGCGCCGGCGGCGGTGGACGAGGCCATCGCCGAGTTCGCCCGGGATGTGGAGCGGCTCAAGGCGCTGGAAGCCGAGGTCGCCGAGCTCGATCCCCAGGCCGCGGGGGGGAGTGTGTTCCGCGACCCGGAGCGGATCCGCGAGGCGGAGGAGGCGGCCGCCACGATGCGCGAGGGCGCGGGGCCGCCGCCGGGACCGTCGGCGGCGTTCCCGCTGGCGGCCTTCGCCGTGGGGCCCTCGAACCAGGTCGCCGTGAGCGCGGCCCGTGCGCTGGTCGAGCAGCCGGGGAAGAAGTACAACCCGCTCGTGCTGGTGGGAAGGAGCGGGCTCGGCAAGACCCACCTCCTCAACGCCATCGGGCTCGAGCTGACGCGCCGGCGCGGCGCGATCGTGGCCTGCCTCTCGACGCAGGCGTTCATCGACGAGCTGATCGCGGCGATCGACGGCAACCGGATGGAGTGGTGGCGGGCGCGCTACCGCCGCGCCACGGCGCTGCTGCTCGACGACATCCACCTGATCGCCGGCAAGGAGCGCACCCAGGAGGAGCTCTTCAACCTCTTCAACCTGTTGCAGGATAAGGACCGCCAGCTGGTCTTCACGGCGCCGGCCGCGCCGCACACGCTCCAGGGGATCGAAGAGCGGATCGTCTCCCGGCTCGAAGGCGGGCTCGTGGCGGAGCTCAAAGAGCCGGATCGCGACCTGAAGCGCGCGGTGCTCGAGCGGTTGCTCACCCAGCAGAACGTGACGCCCGAGCCGACGCTGATCGACTACCTCGCCGATCGGCCCACCGACTCGGTGCGCAGCCTGGTGGGCGTGGCGCAGCGGGTGGTGAGCGCCGCCGCCGCGCAGGACGTGCCCGTGACCGCGGGGCTGGCGCGCGAGGTGCTCGAGGGCCAGGCGCCGCGTGAGGCGCGGCGCTCCGCCGGCTTCCGCACCAGCGGCATCGTCGTCTCGAGCCTGGGGGGCGTCAAGAGCCGGGAGAAAATGGTGTGGGATTGGACTGACGCCGGGGACCGCATGATCGAGGAGTTCCGCTGATGGCCATCAAGGGATCGCTGAAGGAAGCGTCGCTGCCCGACGTGCTGCAGCTGCTGGCGCTGGGGCAGAAGACGGGGTGCCTCTCGATCGCCGATCGCTCCAACTTCGGCTACATCTACTTCGACAAGGGCCGCATCTGCTACGCGTCGATCGTGAACCGGCGCGATCGCCTGGGCGACATCCTGGTGAAGCACGAGAAGATCACGCCGGAGCACCTCGACGCCGCGATCCACCGCCAGACCAAGGAGCACGGCAAGAAGCTGGGCGAGATCCTCGTGGGCATGAGCGTGATCACGCAGGAGGACCTCGAGCGCTACATGCGCGTGCAGATCGAGGAGTCGGTCTTCTACCTGTTCACCTGGACTCAGGGGACGTTCAACTTCGAGGCGGGCGTCCGCCCCGAGCGTCAGGACTTCCTCGTCTCGATCAACCCCGAGTCGCTGCTGCTCGAGGGGGCGCGGCGCGTGGACGAGTGGAGCCTGATCGAGAAGAAGATCCCCGCGTTCGACCTGATCTTCGTG
>WNGL01013432.1_pt1 | contig 12291 bp, 8 predicted proteins | sample 5400591 | NCBI WGS metagenome assembly WNGL01 (sample SAMN13153377, study PRJNA577476) | soil metagenome | isolation source: 80 cm soil or saprolite under Garry oak tree replicate 1 | place: USA:California | collected 2016-06-15
TTTATCAGATGCTGGTTGGAGAACTTCCTTATGATGATCCCGATGATGTGAAAATCGTAAAAATGCACCTGTATGCGCCTATTCCGTCACCTTGTGATCGTGATGCCTCGATTCCCAGCGAGCTCGGAGAAGTGGTACGAAAGGCTATGGCAAAACGGGTTGAAGTTCGCTTTGGCAATGTAGCTGAAATGCGCCAGGCATTTTTAGCGGCCATTGAAAGGCCAGGGCTTGTCGACAAAGATGATAAAGAACTTTCAGAATTAGATGAATTTAGTGCTACGACGCCACCCAGGAGACGCAACTCTATGCCATTGTCACCTCCGGAAATAAGGGAATCAGTGCCCGAAAGCGGGTTAATACAGCATCGTGTTGCCTCTCTTTTTCCGCTCCGGGTGAATCAATCAACGAGTGGGAACGTTAGCCGCAGTCGAAAACATTTTAGGCTATCGCTAGTGGCTAGCACATTGGTTTCCCTGACATTTTTGATCTTGTTACTCATGCCTAGAGTATTTGACTTTAGCATTTTTCCAATAGGATTTCCTCTATTTGGTACTGCGCCTTATGCAACCATTTCAGTGGTTGTTCAAAGTAAAACGGTGCAAGACACGTATCTTTTGACAGCTTCTCCGCAGATTAGCAAACCGAATCTCACAACACGAATCATTCCTGATCGTTCAGTCTTCAGCATCGCAATAGCTAACCGCACTGTGGCATCCTCTGGTCTCAAACCAATGGCTGGTGTGCAAGCAAGTGGGGCTGTTCTTTTTGATAATAGCGGTCACTCCACATACTCTGTACCAGCCGGGATTGTTTTTACAACAAGTGCAGGCGTAGAAATCAAACTTACGAAATCAATTGTGGTACCGCCCCGCAATGAAGGACAAGATGGTACGATTTCTGCGTCAGCAGTGGCTGTCTTTCCTGGAGCAACAGGAAATATCGCCGCGAATGCTCTTAACACGATGTGTTGTAATAATCAACTGACTGTAAGTAATCCTCAGCCTTTTAGTGGGGGAGTGGATCCGTATGTTGTGCATATTGTTACTCAGGCTGACATTGATAGTGTGAGGAGCGCTCTGCTTGCTCAACTTCAGAGACAGGCATTGCTGAAACTTCAAAAGCAGTTTGCTGCGAACGAGGTTGAGGCTGGACAGCCCATGTATGTTACGAGAGTTGTACCAGATAGCGCACCCGGAATACAGGTGGATAGGGTGAGAGTGCAAGTAAGTGTATCAGCGACAGCATTTGTGTATAATCAGACCACCGCGCGCCTGGTTGCAGCTCAGTTGTTAAATAAGCAGGCTGCATTACAATTGGATAGTAATTATCTTTTGAAAAACGTACCGACAATAGGCAACCCTGTGGTAGTGCAGCAAGGCCAAATGGGAATCATTTATTTGAGTGTTTCGGCTCGTGGAATCTGGATACATACGTTTTCGTCTCAACAAATCGGACAATGGCAGCAATCCATAAAGGGTGCAACACCTATGTTGGCAAAGACTTATCTTGATACGCAACCTGGTGTGGCCGGTGTTCAAATTCGACTTCCCTTTGGCGCTGATCATTTACCTGCTTCTGTTGATCAAATCAGGATTGTACTCGTAAATGAGTAAGGAATGCTTCTATGTCTTGTGCTATACTGATGCCGTCAAAGAGTATAGCAACAGAGCGGCCTGCGCTATTAGGAATGTGCAAGGGGAAATTGTGTAATGGATATGAAGACAGAAGCTCCTCAAGGTAAGATGCGCTATTTTAACACAATGACTGATGCAATAGGCAATACACCACTTATGCGTCTCAATCGGGTAGCGAGCGATGTTCAGCCTCTGATTCTGGCGAAAATGGAAATGTTTAATCCGGGTGGAAGTGTCAAGGATCGGATAGGGCCAGCTATGATCGAGTATTGTGAAAAACAAGGATTATTGCGTCCGGGTGGAACAATTGTTGAGCCTACCAGCGGTAATACGGGACATGGTTTGGCCATTGCAGCGGCGATTAAAGGGTATCACTGTATCTTTGTCATGACGGATAAGGTTAGTGAAGAAAAGCGTAGTCTTTTACGTGCCTATGGCGCTGAAGTGGTCATTTGTCCCAGTAGTGTTATGCATGATTCTCCTGAACATTATAAAAACGTAGCTCATAGGCTTGCAGATGAGATTCCGGGAGCCTGTTGCCCTGATCAGTACTCTAACCCTGCTAACCCGGCTGCACATTATATTACAACTGGTCCAGAAATTTGGAGGGACACATCAGGTCGTATTAGCGCTTTTGTGGCTGGTATTGGTACTGGTGGAACAATTTCTGGCACCGCCCGCTATCTTAAAGAACAGAATCCAAATGTAAAGGTCATTGGTGCTGACCCTCCCGGTTCAGTCTACTCAGGTGATACGCCGAAGCCCTACAAGGTCGAGGGCATTGGGATGGAACTATTCCCGCACAATTATGATCCCTCGGTAGTGGATGAGGTCATTCGTATTGATGATCGTACCTCATTTTACTGGGCACGCCGATTGGCACAAGAAGAAGGCATTCTAGTGGGAGGTTCAGCAGGTACTGCCCTGGCTGTGGCTCTCATCTATGCTCGCCGTCTGACATCTAAGGATGTTATTGTCGTGCTTTTCCCTGATACTGGTCGCGGCTATCTTAGCAAACAGTTCAATGATACCTGGCTGCGTGAGAATAACATGCTGGTGCAGGCGGAAACAGACGAGCCTACTCTGTTTGATGTGCTTACTCATCGCCGTACCCACTCACGCACAATGCCTCTTGTCGTCAGTGTTGCGCCTGGGGATTCAATCGCAGATGCCGTTGAGTTATTGAGGCGTTATGGTATTAGCCAGACTCCCGTGATAGAAAACGGGAAAATAGTTGGAAGTCTAACAGAGAACCTCCTTTTACGTCACCTTGCAGGAGGTGAGCCATTGGAATCGATGGTTGTTCGCGATGTTCAAGGTCCGCCATTTGCAGAATTGCATGCCAGCGTTCCCGCGCATGAGGCATATACCCTCTTCAGTTCTGGACAATATGCTGTTGCTGTGATGAATGGCGAAGTATTGGAAGGAATTGTTACGAAAAGCGATCTTCTGGATTTTTGGGCACATACAAGAACTTCATAGTGTAAAGCTCGCCAACAGAGGTGCTATTATTAGCGAGCTATACAGTCAGACCACCTGTAATGGTATATATTGCCTCTTTAAGGTATCCACCGTCGGGAGCAGTAGCAATTGAAAAAATGGGGAAAGCAAGCCCATTGCAGAAGGAAGTAGAGATGTAATCACCAACTTTATTTCTGCCGTGCTGTTTTACCAGAGGTATGAATATCGACCCCCAGGCCAGGAACTATATGGTCTATGCCACTGCCGAGTGGATCAATCGGAATGAACTGCATAGGTGACCAATGGATGCCGTCTTCGGAAGTTGACATAACTAAATCATCTTCGTTCTGGTTTGCGTTGTAAAGGGTTGAATCCTCGCCTCCTCCTTTGCCATTACAACCCTTTTCAAAATGGCAGTCAATCCAAACAAGGTACACTTTACCAGCAGCATCCATCCCGGCAGTAGGTAAAACGCTACCTGTAATCTTACTAACCTCGATTGTGCTATTCCAACTGAGACCTCCATTGGTAGAAGTGAAAGAGAGCATGCGCGAAGTTTCGTAACCGCTGATGGGAACAATTACTGTACCATTGGGCTGAACAAGCGGTTGCCCTCCAAGTCCATGTGCTTTATCAAGAGTGGTTTGAGCTACACTCCAGGTCACCCCTCCATCGATGGAAGTGCTCATCAAAATCAAGCCACCTTTATCGTCGTTGTCCCACTCGACATAGCAATGTCCGTAGAACATGCTTGTTGGGCTATTGTCACAAACAATCCAGTCTTTGTCGTAATATGTACTGCCGCCATTGACAACAGGAAAGGGTTTGCTCCATGTTAGCCCTCCATTGGTGGAAAGATTGACGATTATCGTTGGACTGGCAAGTGTACTACCATTTCCGATAGCAGCAATGGAAGCAATGATCCAGGTCTTATGCGCCGAATCATAGGCGACAGACGGATCGCTCGCACGAGTATAAGTGCCGCCTGCAAATTGAGTAGTGCCTGGTAAAAAGCCGTTTTTCCATGTGGCGCCGTGATCTAAGGAAGTAGCCCAACCGATATTGGAACTTGCTGCATCGATAAAGCGACCTGCCTGGAAAGCTGTAACGATTGTTGAAGCATAAGAAAATGAAGCGGGTTCTAGCTCGGTCTGGTGCTGGCTGTTGTTGTTTGTATATGGATCACTACTAAGTTGCAATGGTGACCTATCAACATTAGGGTTAGATGGAGTTGCAAAAATCACCAAACTTCTTTTTGGAGCGAGGGGGATGATATGTGTCGTGATGAGTAAAAGAAGTAGAAGCGAGGGTGCTATGATGATGCCTGTGGTTGTCAGCCGTCGATGCTGGGTAAAGCGGAACATGCAGAAATTCTCCTGTAAACAGTTTTCTCTTTATGAGAAGAAACGGTTTACCATTGGTATATTGGGATTGCGATAGTACGATTATGTTAACACAGAAAGAAGGAGCTGGTTCAATTTACTCCGCTTTCCAAACCTGTACCGTTTTATCCCTGGAAGCAGAGGCTATACGGGATCCTTCTGACGACCACGCAACTGACCATACAATCTCGCTATGCCCGGAATAGGTCATACTATTGGCTCCAGTGAGGGCGTCCCAAACGTGTACAGCTGTATCACTCCCCTTTGGTGATGGATAAATTCCGCTACCTCCTGCAGAGGCAATGCGTTTCCCCCCGTTGGGCGACCAGGCGACAGTTGCTATCTCATCTTTATGACCTCGATATGTATATACAGGTTTCCCTGAAGAAGCATCCCAAACGTGAACCAGGTGTTCGCCATTACCCTGAGTATTGCCAGTAGCCGAGGCTATAAACTTGCCGTCGGGTGACCATGCTACGGATTGCACCCAGTTTGTATGCATTAATTTAGAGATGACTTCTTGTCCAGTGGCCGCATCCCAGATCCTCACCGTTTTATCGTGACTTGCAGAGGCGATGCGTCTCCCGTCAGGCGACCATCTCACGGACATTACCCAATCGGAATGACCCTTGAGAGTGTTAATTTTTAAGCCAGTTGAAGCATCCCATATGATGATCGACCTATCGTGGCTGGCAGAAGCAATACGGCTTCCATCACGTGACCAATCTAAAGAGCTAACTATATCAGTATGATCGGGTAAGATGTAGATGAGGTTAGCTGTAGCAGCATCCCAGACCTGCACCGTCATATCTGAGCCTGATGTCTGATTACCTCCCCCGGATGCGATATACTTCCCATCAGGCGACCAGGCGACAGCTACCACCCAATCTTTGTGCCCGCTGTAGGTAAGAACTTTTCCACCTGTGGCTGCATCCCAAACCAGTACCCTTTTGTCGGTACCGGCAGAAGCAATACGATACCCATTGGGAGACCATGCAGCAGTATAGACAGTTCCAGTATGTTGTGTGAAGGTGTAGAGAGTAGTTCCTGGAAGAGGAAGAATAGGCGCAGGTATAGAATTTAGACCAGTAGATGGCGTATTTGTAAATAATCCCGCAGATTTTGCAATCCAGAGCCCATTGCTAACAACGCTTCCTACAGCCACGCCTGCTAACCCGAATAAAACCGCTCGTCGTGAGAGACGATGCTGAGAATGAGTAGTGGATACAACAGGTTCATTCGTCAGTTGCTGGTGACTGGATGAATTTATATTTGTATAACTCACTTCAAAAGTATCGGTTTGAAAGGCAGGTGGAGTATTATGGATAAGCACCTGGGGTGTCATCTCAGCAGATATTGGTTGTGTGCCGATGGATGGAAGCTCTGATACTTCTTCAAAAGAGATAGTTGAAGCAGAAGCAATAGGATACACTATATTGCTAGCTTGTTGTAAGGCATTAGCAAAAGCTTGCACTGTTGCAAAGCGCTGTTGTGGTTCTTTAGCAAGAGCTGTAAGTAATACCTCTTCGACTTCTAATGGTACTTCAGGATTCTTTATGCGTACTGGAGGAGGTGGGTTTATCATATGTTGGGTAGCTATTTCGAGAACAGAACCTTGAAAAGGGCGATCTCCGGTTAGCCATTCATACACGGCAATGCCGAGAGAATACTGATCACTTGCAAAGCGAGGTTTACCGTGGAATTGCTCAGGCGCCATATATGGGACAGTGCCAGCCATCTCCTTTGTACTTTGGGAAATGGAACTTTGGGCAATCTGCACGAAGCCAAAATCGCTAAGCAGTACCTCGTTGTGGCGTCCAAGTAACATATTCTCTGGCTTGATATCACGGTGAATAAACTTTTGATTGTGCGCAAACTGCAATGCACCAGCTATCTGCGTAACATAGGAAACAATGGTTGCAAGCGATAGAATCGATCCTTTAGGGTGGCGTTGTCGCAATGTGCCATTTGGGGCGTAGACCATGACAAAAAAAGGGGTATGATCTTCAATGCCGAAGTCAAGCACGCGCACAATATGTGGATGTTCCAGACGCGCAATCGTACGTGCCTCGTTGCGGAACTTCTCCACATCGCTACTTGTTAATTCGGTGTGTAGTAATTTGATTGCCGCCGGAGTTTTCAAATGAACGTGTATTCCAAGATACACATCGGAAAAAGCGCCACGTCCAAGATGGCGTACCAGTCGATAATTTCCAAATTGCTGGGCTATATGGTCGGTCATAATCGTGCTCCTTCTAGAGGAACTTTTGATGAATCTTTCATTACGTTTACGCAGTAGAATGGAATTTTTAGCGGTAAACTTTCTTTTTTCTTGCTATTGCTGCGGTTTTACTTTTCAAGGTTTTTCGAGCCGTGAACGATCCGGTCTATACCACGTGGCCTACACAAAATATTGATGCGAAGGTGCGAGCAACAGTAATCTCAATGAGTGACCAGGTGGATGCTTTTGGGCAAATCGTTGGCGGTCCTCCCGTTGGTTATATAGGCACTGCTTTCTCTATTCGGGCTGCTCTATTGGCGTCTGGCGAGAGAAGCGCGCAAGTATTGTTGTATGCATATGCTACTCGAAAGAACAGTGGAAAGTTAACCCAAGCGTCTTACTGGCTTGCCAGGTTTATGCCTGCTTGTTATACTCGTAAATACTTCCTGCGAAGGAATTCTGAAATAAAAGGTGCATAAGGAGAATTGTACATGAAAGTTCTAGTAACGGGAGCTGCTGGTTTTTTGGGTGGCCACCTCGTCGATATGCTATTGGAACGAGGCGATGAAGTACGGGCAATGGTGCGCCCTGTGGAAGATGCCTCACGCTTGCGCAAGCTAGATGGTATTGAAGTTGTACTGGGAGATCTGGTTGACCGCGAATCACTTAAACGAGCGGTTCAGGGTATACAACGTGTGTACAATGTTGCAGCAAAGACGGGTCCATGGGGATTGGAGAAAGATTACAACGCAGTCAATGTCTGGGGTATTGCGGATTTGATAACAGCGTCTATGGATGCTGGAGTGCAACGAATTGTGCACACAAGCTCGATTACAGTGTATGGGCATCATCTAAAGGGTATTATTACCGAGGATCATCCTTTTCATGCAGAGGACAATCCCTATAGTCGTACCAAGATTGCTGGCGAAAAGATGATTGCTGACTTTGTAAAAGAACGGGGGGCACCCGTAGTAATTGTTCGCCCTGCATGGATTTATGGACCACGTGATACCGCTAGTTTTGGAAGATTCGTGGCAATGGTAGAGTCTGGGAAAGGATTTCTGATAAGTTCTGGCAAAAATATTGTACCTATTGTGTATGTACGTGATGTAGCACAGGGTCTGATCAAAGCCGGAGACTCAGGTGATGAGGCAATTGGTAAAGCTTATACAATTGCCGATGATCGACGAGTAACACAAGCCGAATACTTGAATACGATTGCTGACTTTCTGGGAGTTCCGCCTGTAACGCGTAAAATCCCCTATTTTCCATTATTAACTGCTGGCCGCAGCGCTGAATTAGTGTGGAAGGCACTGGGCCGTCGCAATTCTGCTCCTCCACCTGTTACTACCTATGGGGTAACGCTCCTAGGCGGCAATCAAGAATACTCGATTGAAAAAGCTCAACGTGAACTTGGTTATAAGCCTGAGTATGACGTGATACGTGGGGTATTCGAGGGTGTGAACTGGTATGTACAATCCAGGAAAGGTAGCTTGAAAGAGGAGACGGAACAAGAAATCGTTCAGGTCAAGTCATAGTATCCAGTTTCGAGTAGGTTAAACTACGTAGATGATCTCAATTTACCAGGATTTTTGCTTCTAAAAAATACGTTGTTCTACAGATGTGCTATAACCTTGCTTCAGGTACACTCTATACATGGAAGAATCTGTCTTCTTCTATCACTTTAAGAAGTAGTGTTCCATACACAGAGGGATGTAAGTAAAGGAGCAAGGCTATGAATCCGAATATACGGGTCCATAAAGATCTGGTGGTTGAGATTCACCAGGGATTACAACATGAGAAGAAGCAACAATCCCTCACATTGAACCAATCGGGCAGTAAGATGAACGTCACAGAGCTTGCTGCACATTGTGTGGGAGAAATCAATAATTTTCGCCGGGGAGAGCCAGGTACCGAAAAGTATAGTGTCGAGCTGTTACGGCGCGCGACCTTGCAGGGAGAACAGGAAGCCTGGGCATGGATTCAGCAGTGCTTTGGTGAGCTAGTCTTAAGCTGGCTGCGTCGTCATTCTTATCGAGAGGCGGCCTGTGGTCTAGATAGCGAAGAGAACTATGTAGCTCAGACTTTTGAACGCTTCTGGCAGGCTACAGCATTGACTCAACACATTGAATTTAACTCATTAGCTGGTGCATTACAATACCTGCATGCTTGTCTGAATGGGACTATTGTAGATACACTGCGGGCTTACTCACGTTCAAAGGAAATTCCTTTGCCGGATCCTGGAGAGCCAGGAGAATTACAAATTGAAGACAAATTTGAGAGTAGTGATGTTTGGGATAGCTTAAAAAAGGTAATCCCCAATAGTAATGAACAGAGGCTAGCGTACTTGCTCTTTCATTGTGGTCTTAAGCCCAGACAGATTATGCTCTTCTGCCCACAGGAGTTCAGTGACGTACACGATATCTATCGTTTGCGGAACAATCTGATGAATCGATTACTACGAAACGCGGATCATCTACGTTGGCGACTAAGTTAAGAGGATGAGTGAGGACAGAGTTAGCTTCTCTGCCTCACTTTCCAATGTTATGAACCAGTGACTACTCTTGCATATCTTGTATCTTTTCAATAGTGGGTAGAGCCTGACGTCTCCGAATGTGAAACCAGTTGAAAAGGTAAGCAAGTGTCAACAGAACGAATAAAATGTTACGTGCCGTTACAATTTGAATGAAGCCAGGAACATACGGCGTTTTAACTGCATCGAAGATGCGTGTGTAGAAGTAGGGATAAATAATGGTGGTTAGAAGCGAGATACTTCCCCAGACAATTAACCAGAACCTGTCAAAAGCTCCACTATAAGCAAGCAAAGGTATGACCCAGATCAGGTATTGTGGACTTAAAACTTTACCAGTGGCGATAAATACAAGTAAGAGCGCAATACATGTCTGGACTATGTCTAATTTTTCACGCCATTGCAGATAGATAGAGTAGATATATCCTGCGATAAAAAGAATTTCTGACAGGTTGGAAACGACTCCTCCAAGCGCACTAGCCATATTGACGGATCCAAATGAGAACACTATGTTTACAGGGAATCCGATGAGTGTACCAAGCCAGAGAAGCGTACTACCGGTAGATTCAACCTGTAGAGGACGATTTGCGAAGTAGCTCACCTGGCTCAATATGGCCCCCTTGAAGTTGAAAATTGCGAAGAAACCCGTAATTCCCAGTACTATGCTAAAGAAGAGCAAGGTATTTTTCCAGTGCCAGTGTCTTATACTTTGCAGAGTTTGCCAAAGCTCTTTTGATACATCCTTGAGTGCTAGTAACTTTACCGGAATATAAATGCTATCTCTATCTTGCTGTTCTGCAATGAAAAGCGCTGGAAGAAAAAGGATTGGATATATTTTGATTAAGAAACCAAAAGCTAAAGCAATATATGCAAATGCCCAATGTTTGCGCTCGGCTGCAATGAGACACAGAAGTGTAAGCGCTGCTGGTACCAGGTCAAAGCGTTCTTGGGCTAGAGCCAGAACGCCTATGAATAAATAGAACGTGAAGGCGAGCGCTGATCCACGTGGACCATAGTGAAGAAGTAACCAGTAGATGAGTGTAGAAACCAAAGCCATCAATACCGCAAAAACCAGTTGATAAAAGAGTAGTGGGACAAAAAGTGGCAGCGAGAAAATGACTAGCGCGAAAGGTGGATATTCAAGCGGAAGCATATGTAAAGGTGACTGAGCCATCGTCGAGATGGGCAAAAATGAGCATTGAGCGGCAGGAAGCAATTGTGCTCCAGTACTTCCCATCCAATAGGTCAAAGCATAGCATTGAAATCGCGCAGGGTCAGTATTTAGCCACGAAAATTGCCAGGAAGCAAAATAGAATATAAGCATGTTAATAGCGATAATTGGCACATAAGCAATAACTCCTTGACGTGCCAACACAGCATTCCAGAATGTTGTTCGTGGCTTTTTTGTTTCAATGGTCTTCGTGACCGTCTCCTGTTTCAAAGTTGACACTCTCATTTACCCGGTGCTAGAATCAAATATGGTGAGCTTTTGCGCAACTTGCGCATTTTTTTTGTGTGTAACCTACACCTTGCAATACGATTGGACAAATGTGCAAGTAACGCTTCTATGTATTTACAAGTAGCGCAAACCAAGGAAGAATTATCTCGGAAGGACACTTACCAATGGCAAATAAAAGTAACAATGAATCAAAGACGCTAAAAGTGGGAGATATCGCTCCTGATTTTACACTTAAGACTGCGAAAAGGGACGAATGGCATTTAGCAGACTTTCGGGGCAAGAAAAATGTCGTTTTGGCTTTCGTTCCCTATGCCTTTAGCAGTGTTTGTTCTACACAATTACCTTCCTATGAGGCAGAACTTGCACGCTTTAGGGACTATAACACAGAGGTAGTTAGTGTGAGTATGGATAGCGCCTATTCGTTGAATGCCTGGTCTAAATCGATAAACGTAACGTTTCCATTGCTCTCAGACTTTTACCCACAAGGGCAAGTTGTAGATCAATATGGCGTTCGTAATCGCGGAGGATTTCCTGATCGTGCGGTTTTCGTAATAGATAAAGGTGGAGTTATTCGCTATATTGAGGTCCTGAACAGTCCTGGTGATTTACCAGATAATGATGAACTGTTCGAGATGTTACAGAAACTGGTCTGATATGTAGCTTTGAAAGGAAATTTCTTTGCTGGCATCGATTCATCAACCGATGTCAGTTTTTTCTCTTGACATTAGCATAACAGTATGCTATATTTATTATAGCAATTAGCTATTATCTTGTATATTAAGAATAGATTGACTCATGTTGAGAAATGAGTATGAATAGCCTATCAGATACCTTTTTATCGCTACTGCTGGATCCTAATGTAATCTTCCTGTTGTTTATTGTTGCTCTCATCGGTATATTCGTTGAGGTATCGCATCCTGGAGCGATCATTCCAGGTGTTATTGGAAGTATAGCTTTCATACTCTTCCTCTTCGGATCCTGGTTTCTTGCTCCAAATTGGGCTGGACTGGCATTGATGGCTTTAGCGTTCGTGTTACTTATTCTCGACGTTAAATTACCTGCACATGGTATTCTGACATTAGGAGCTGTAATCTCTCTTATCACCGGGGCCTTCCTTTTTTTCAATAGTAGTCGGCCCTCACAGGGGCCACAGCTAAATCCCATTCTTGTGTTTGCAATGGGTGGGCTCGTAGGCTTTGTTGGTCTATATGTTGTCACTTTAATAGTGCGAACCCGGCGGCGATCTGTCAGAACAGGAACGGATAGTATGATTGGCGCTACTGTCATTGCGTCGACTCCACTTCAGCCTGTTGGACGTGTGAATTATAAAGGGGAAGATTGGACCGCAGTACTTGCTGATCCATCCACCTCTGTAGATCCAGGCACTGAGGTGCGGATTGTCGCAGTTGAGGGTTTGCTGGTACATGTACAACCTGTTGTTAATAGACTCTCAGATTCGGCCCCCAGATACATTGAGGGGTCATAAAGGAGGAGTTTCATGGAAGCCATCGTGGCGCTTATCATCGTAGCACTGGTAGTAATAATTGTGCTAATGCTCCTTTCCTCGGCTATACGTGTAGTACAGCAATACGAGCGAGGAGTGA
>WNGL01020404.1_pt1 | contig 12289 bp, 4 predicted proteins | sample 5400591 | NCBI WGS metagenome assembly WNGL01 (sample SAMN13153377, study PRJNA577476) | soil metagenome | isolation source: 80 cm soil or saprolite under Garry oak tree replicate 1 | place: USA:California | collected 2016-06-15
GCCGACGGCACCCACGGGAACAGGATTGCGGTGCGCATCGAGCACGAACGTCTGTGTGTTGGAGATCGGACGGCCGATAGGAATTGGACCGTCGGCGGAGGTGACGCGGTGTACGGTCGACCAGATGGTCGTTTCTGTCGGGCCGTACACATTCCACAACTCCATGCAGCGCGGAAGAAGTTCTTTTGCCAGATCGCGCGGCAGCGATTCGCCTCCGCAGAGAATCTTGAGACTTGACGAACCTCTCCATCCGACATCGACCAGTCCCCGCCATGTGACCGGTGTAGCTTGCATCACGCTGCAATGCGAGTCGCGTATTCGTTTCATCAAACGCAGGGGATCACGTGCGTCATTGTAGCTCGCGATCACTACTCTTCCACCGCTTATGAGGGGAAGGTAAAGCTCCAGTCCGGCGATATCGAAAGATAGTGTGGTTACCGCCAGCATCGTATCCTTTGCGGTGAAGCCCGGTTCGCGCTGCATCGAAAGGAGTAAATTAATGAGCGCGCTGTGCTGGATCTCTACACCATTCGGCTTGCCGGTCGAACCTGAGGTGTACAGCACATAGGCGAGCCTTTCCGGTTTCGCGCCGGCCAGGGTTTGAGGATCGGTGCTTTCCTTGGCGATACTCTCCCAATCGGAGTCCAGACGGATGATCAATTCCGGCCGGATCCGCAGCCGTTCCTCAAGTCGGCGATGTGTGACCAGCACACGAATCCCGCTGTCTTCCAGCATGTAGGCAAGACGGTCTTCCGGAAAAGAAGGGTCCAGCGGTACATAGGCGCCTCCAGCCTTCATAATCCCCAGAAGGCCAACGAGCATATCCAACGAGCGCTCCACGGCAAGTCCGACGAGTACATTCGGCCCAATACCGACTCTTTTCAGGCGATGCGCGAGCTGCGTGGTGCGACAGCTGAGTTCGCCGTACGTCATGTGCTCGTTTCCAAACGCCGCAGCCTCAGCCTCCGGCATCTCTTGTGCACGAGCTTCAAACCACTCGATCAACGTCTTCTCCTGCGGAAAGTCAATGTAAGTATTATTCCGCTCAATAACTAGGTCTTTGCGTTCAGCCTCGGGCAGCAGAGGTAGTTGGCCCACCGCCTCCGTGGGGTTCGTTGCAATGCCTTGCAGCAGAGTTTCGTAGTACTTCAGCCACCGTTCAATCGTGGCGGCGTCAAACAAGTCGGTGTTGTAGGTGCACAGAATGGAAAGCCCGTGAGACTTCTCGATGAGATTGAAGAATAGGTCAAAATGGAGCGCCCGCTTCGGGTTTCCCTCGCATGCAAACTCGACACCTGCAAATCTTGTGTCACTCGTATCTCGATCGACGTTGAAATAGACATCAACGAGAGGCGGCCGGCTCAGGTTGCGGGATATATCGAGATGCTGGACGATGCTCCCAAGTGAGGATTGGTGGTGATCAGAGGCATCCAACACGCTTTTTTTCACCGCCGCCACGTTTTCCAGGAAGCTCGCCTCCGCGTTGAGGCGCGTGCGAATAGGCAGAGTATTTACGCACTGTCCTACTAGGCGATTCTTTCCCGTTCTAGCTTGACCCGCAAAGGCGAGGGCAACAACGAGATCGGTTTCGCCCGTCAATCGGTAAAGCAAGCATTTCAGCGCCGCCATCAAAACGATTACCAGGGAGGTGCGCTGCTGCCCGGCAATGCGCTTGAGTGATTCTTGAACGGAGGCGTCTACGATCCACGCCCGGGCAGCCGCCTTTGCGGACCGGATCGGCGGACGGGGCCGGTCAATCGGAAGCTCAAGCGGCGGCGGCAGTTCGCGAAATTGTTCGCGCCAGAATGCTATGGCAAGTCGTGCTTCAGGGCTGTCGGCTTGTTCTGCCAAGGCATATTCTCGGAAAGAAGCTGGCGCCGGCAAAACCGGCTGAATTCCTTGCTTCAAGGCAGAGTAGATGGTGCCCAATTCGCCGATCAGGACTCCGACCGACCAGCCATCGCAAACGATGTGATGTGCGGTCCAGGTCACCACATGCCGATCGTCCGATAGGGAAGCAATTCTTACACGCAATAAAGGGCCAGCCAGAAGGTCAAACGGTTCGGCCACTTCTTGTCTAAACATTGCAGCCAGTTCACGGTCTTGATCATCCTTAACGCTACCTCTCAAATCGAGGTAAGGCACGTCGAGCTTGCCGCCCAATTTTATTTGTTGCCACTGGCCGTCTGCGCTGATGCTCGCGAGGAGGATGGGATGCCGCTGCGCCAATTGGGCGATCGCCGCCCGGAACGCCTCCACATCTAATGCCCCACGAAATTCGAACCGCAGCGACTCGTTATAGGCCACTGCTGCCTCGCCGCCCATGTTTGCGGCCAGCCAGACTTCCCTCTGTGATTCAGTCAAAGGGAATACATCACTGAGTCCGGACGGTTGCGCGGCTGCCGTGAAGGCAGGCTCGCCACCGGCAGGCGTTTCGGCAAGCGGAGCTGAATGCATCACAATGGCCGTACGTCGGGAACCCGCAGTGGCCGGGAGAAATTCTCCAGCGCACATGTCCGATAAGCTTTCGCGGAACGCGGCGGTCAAGCGGGCGAAGTCATCTTCCGTATGCGCCGTCGTAATGACAAGAGCGCGGTTTTCCCAGATATGAATACCGCGCTCGCGGAGCAAATAGAAAAGTAATCCCGCCAACCGATGCTCCGGCGGGAAACCGAGATGCATGAAGGAGCCGAACTGCGTCAAATGGTAGGGTGCCTTAAACTCGTCGATGACGCTCCGGAGTTCGTTGGCAAGCCTCTCCGTTCGATCGTTCAGCCGCTGCTGAAGTTTCGGGCCTTCCTCTTTAAGGTGTGTCAAGACCGCCTTTGCAGCGGCGAGCACCAGCGGATGTCGCACAAAAGTTCCTGCGAAGAAAGTGACGCCGACTTCGGGGAATGAAGTATCGCCGTATTGCCACTGCCCACCGTCCAGGGAATCCATGAATTTCGCGTTGCCTGCAACCAGCCCGATCGGGAGTCCCCCACCAATAACTTTTCCGTAGGTGGCCAGATCGGCACGTATGCCAAAATACGCTTGTGCCCCACCAGGGTGTAGGCGGAAACCCGTCACGACCTCGTCGAAGATCAGCGCCGAGCCCGTTTGCTCAGTGACTCGCCGCAGATCCTGCAAGAATCCCCACGGCACCAAATCAAGCCTTCGGCCCTGCACCGGTTCCACCAGCACCGCCGCGATTTCCGATCCACGCGCCCGAACAATCTCGAGCGATTCCGGATTCCCGTAATCGAGTACGATCACCTGAGCCAGGGCGCTGCCGGGAATCCCCGGAGCAATCGGCACAGTGTGACCGCCCTGGTTGGCTGTGACGGGACGGAACAGCACTTCGTCGAAGACGCCATGGTAGGAGCCAGCAAACACGACAATCTTCTCGCGTCCAGTAACCGTGCGCGCGGCGCGGATGGCTGCCATTACGGCTTCCGAACCGGTATTGGCAAAAACGACGCGTTGCATTCCGGTGAACTCCTTCACCAGGGCGGCAACTTCGCCGGCTAGCGGCTGAATCGGCCCGATTTCAAAGCCCCGTTCCAGTTGTTCGCGGACAGCTTGGACCACAAATGGCGGCCGATGGCCGAACAGGGTGGCGCCGAAGCCCATCACAAAATCGACGTATTCATTTCCGTCGATATCCCAGATCTTCGATCCATCCGATCGTGTCGTGGCGAAGGGGTACACCATCTCCTTCCAGATCTGCTTGAATCCCGCCACAGATCGTGGATCCGCCAGAGCCGGCCGGTTTTGCATGGCAAGTTTTTTTGAACCGGCGGTGCGCACCGTGTAACGGGCAATCATCGCGTCCAGAGCGCGCGTTTGGTTCGAAGACAGTACCATATCGATGCCACGGGAAATCGGCTTGAAAGGCCCATGCGATTTGATTTCCGACGCGGACGATGCCGAAGTAGCCGGGGTTGCCAGGGGTTCAGAAGCCGGAGAGGAAATGGGTTGGCGGCCCAGCAGTTGGAGCACCTGATTAGTAAGTTGTTGTTGCTGCCGCAATAGTTCTTCCAACACGGTACCTTGAGAGCTAGTAACCGCAGGTGTGGACGCTGGAGACGAGAGCGGCGTAGCAGGTTTTTCAGTGAACGCTTCCGGCGGCAGCGTAGCGGCCAGGTGAGATACGACGGCGTCGAGCGAGCTCAATTCCTCCATCAACTGCCGGAAGCTGATCGAGATGCCGAATTTTCGTTGGAACAAATGTGCGGCCTGAGTAAGTAAAAGAGAATCCAAGCCCAATTCCAGGAAATTCGCGCAGGGCTCAACGTCAGAGAAGTCGCGGCCAGAAAGCTCCTGCAACAACGAACGAGCGGCTGCAAGCAGACGGTCCTTTCGAAGAATTTCCGTTTTTGTCTCCGCTGCTGACACGGCGACGTCCTGAGAATGCCGCGGCGGCTGCATTTCACCGGAGCACGGTGTCAGCGACGTATTCTTTCCGCTATTCATCGCTACCGGTGAAGCCGGCGAAAGACGTTCCACTGTGTCGGCTGGCTCCGGCCAGTAACGCGTGGGCTGGAATGGATAGGTGGGCAGGACGGTGCGGCGTCGCCGCTCGTTCGCATAAAATTCGTTCCAGTCCACGGCAAAACCGGCCATCCAAAGCCGTCCCAACGTCTCAAGAATGCCTCGTGGTTCCTGAACGCCTGTCAGCGGCAATGATGCGAGCACTATTTGTTCAGCCGGCTTGGCCGGATGTTGCCGCGCCAGCGCGCTTAAAGTTTGGCCGGGGCCGACTTCTAGCAGAATATTTGCCCCATCTTTCATGAGTTCCGCAATTCCCTCGGCGAAGCGCACAGTCTGTCGCACATGACCGGCCCAGTACTCGGTCTTCTGGGCTTCCGCAGCAGTGATCCAACGAGCGGTGACGTTGGAAACGTACGGAATCTGCGGTTTGTTGAGCTTCACTTGGCGAAGCAACTCAGTGAACGGCGCAAGCACAGGCTCCATCATCTGCGAATGGAACGCATGTGAAGTGTGCAAGCGCCGGGTCATTACTTCACGGGAAGCGAGATTCTTTTCGAGAGCCGCAATGGCATCATGCGGTCCGGCCACCACACACAGAGTCGGCGAGTTGATCGCGGCGATTTCCAAATGCCCGTGATTGAGCAAAGGCAAAAGTTCTTTCTCCGGTAACCTGACCGAAAGCATCGCTCCGCCCGGCTGCCGCTGAACTAATGCACCGCGGCGCGCTACGAGCAAAAGCGCATCTTCGAGTGCAAATACGCCGGCCAGGCACCCAGCCACATACTCTCCGACGCTGTGGCCGATCATCGCCGCCGGCTTGACGCCCCAGGACATCCAGAGTTTCGCAAGTGCGTACTCCGTCACAAACAGGGCCGGTTGCGTAAACTGCGTTTGCACGAGCAGTTGTTCCGCCTCTTTTTCCGATCCATTAGCGGGAAACAGGATCGCGCGCAGATCAGCTTGCAGGATTGGGCGAAGGTATTCGGCGCAACGATCTACCTCGGCGCGGAACACAGGCTCGGAGTGATAGAGTTCGGCGCCCATTCCCGGGTATTGAGAGCCCTGTCCAGGGAACATGAAGACGACAGGGGGCTCCCTGAGTTGCTGTTGGTGCGTGAAAACGCGCTTGGGATCGTTCGCTTCGAGCGCAGCAGCGCCGGCGGCGGGATCTTGACAAGCTACGATGCGACGGTGAGCGAACTCGCTCCGGCCCGTTTGCAATGTGAAAGCGGCATCCGCCAGTTCCCGCGAGGCCTCGGCGCCATCGGAGTGACACGCGATGTGCTTCAGGTGATGAGACAGATTTGAGGTCGCTCGATCCAACGCATCAACCGTTTTGGCGGACAGCACCAGCAACTGCCAGGGACGCGAGGGACCGGGCGGCGGCAATTCTGGCGCCTCCTCGAGAACAACGTGCGCGTTGGTTCCTCCCATGCCGAAAGAACTCACGCCGGCCCGGAGTGGAACACCGGGCTTGGTCTTCCATTCCTGTAGAGCGGCATTGACATAGAACGGGGTGTTTTCGATATCGAGTTTCGGGTTTGCCTTCGTGAAATGAAGACTCGGTGGAATTTTCTTATGGTGAAGCGCGAGTGCCGTCTTGATCAGGCCGGTCACACCTGCCGTCGCATCCAAGTGACCCAGGTTCGATTTGACGGAGCCGATCGCGCAAAACTGTTTGGCCTGTGTCCCCAGGCGGAACGCTTTCGTCAGTGCTGCCACTTCGATCGGATCGCCCAGCGGCGTGGCTGTGCCGTGGGCCTCCACGTAGGTGATCGTCTCAGGATCGACCCCGGCCAGCGCGTGCGCCATGGCGATGACTTCTGCCTGGCCCTCGACACCGGGCGCGCTAAAACTCACGCGCTGCGATCCGTCGTTGTTCAGCGCGGCGCCTTTGATCACGGCGTAAATTTGGTCGCCGTCATTCACTGCGTCCGCCAGACGCTTGAGGACGACTACACCCACACCATTGGCGGATACGGTTCCCGCAGCGTGCGCGTCGAATGTACGCGTGTGCCCGTCAGGCGACCTGATGTTGCCTTCTTGGTAGTAATAACCGCGTACTTGCGGAACCCGTACCGACGCAGCACCGGCAAGCGCCATATCACACTGATACGTCAGCAGTGATTGGCAGGCTTGGCAGACGGCCACAAGTGACGTCGAACATGCCGTACCCACATTGACCGCCAACCCCCTGAGGCCGATGGTATACGCGACCCGTGTCGCAAGATAATCCCTTTCATTACCGAACATGACAAGGTCAGCCCCGACCATCTCCACGAGATCGGGCCGCTTGCTCAGAACGTTCAGGGAATAGCTGTTAGGCGAGGCACCTGCAAACACGCCAACCGCACAGCGCATCTGGTTGGGAGCATAGCCCGCGCGCTCCAGCGCCGCCCAGCAGACCTCGAGAAACAGCCGCTGCTGTGGGTCCATCACTTCGGCTTCTTTGGGACGTACGCCGAAGAACGCGGCGTCGAAGCAATCTGCGTTTTTGAGAACGCCGCGGGCCGGGACGTATGGACCGCGGCGCCTGAGCTCGGCGACGTCCAATCCCGACCTGGCAAGTTCCTCGTCGCTAAAAAAGGAAATACCCTCCTTGCCCGCAACCAGGTTTGCCCATAATTCCCCGACGCTTCCGGCACCGGGAAATCGTCCGGCCATCCCGATGATTGCGATGCCTTCGTACTTCTCTTCACCCATACGGCTATTTCTTTGCCTTCGCGCGCAGCTGAGCCAGCGCCTGTTTTTGCTGCAGCGCACGGTCGCGCCATTGTCCATCGGTCTTGGCGGCCGGACCGTCGAACTGGCTCAGGTGGCACGCAAGTGAGCGAATGGTTGGATTCCACTTTGCCGCTGGCGGTGAGAGGCAGCTTTTCCAAAAAAACGAACGCCGCTGGCACCATGTATTCCGGCAACTTCTTCTTGAGATGTTCCCGCAAGGCTCTCACTTCGGGCGTCGGTTGGCGCGTAATCAGATACGCCACCAAACGCTTCTCGCCCGGCACCTCTTGCTGTGCAATCACCACCGCCTCTCGCACGGCAGGATGCTGACTGAGCACCGTTTCGATCTCGCCGAGCTCGATGCGGAAGCCCCGGATCTTTACCTGATGGTCAATACGCCCTAGATATTCAATGTTCCCGTCATGCAGGAAGCGCGCCAAGTCTCCCGTCTTGTAAAGACGCGCTCCGGCGTTCCCACTGAACGGATCGGATATAAATTTCTCCGCCGTCATCTCCGGCCGCTTCAAATAACCTCGCGCCAGTCCGACTCCGCCGATGTGCAATTCACCCGCGATTCCAACCGGGACCGGCTGCAGGTATTTGTCGAGGATGTAGATCTGCGTGTTCCAGATCGGTCTTCCAATAGGCACAATCGAAAGCCCGCCGTTCGGCGTGCACTGCCAGTAGGTCACGTCAACCGCTGCTTCGGTTGGCCCGTAGAGGTTGTGCAGTTCCGCTCCCAGACGCTGGAAAAAGCGTTCTTGCAAATCGAATGGCAGTGCCTCTCCGCTGCAGAACACACGCCGCAAACTTCTGCAACTCTCGACTCCTTCGGATTCCAGAAAAATACGCAGCATCGAGGGAACAAAATGCATGGTTGTAATCTTCTGCTCTCGGATCACGTTTACGAGATAGTCTGGATGTTGATGTCCCTCAGGCCGTGCTACAACGAGACACGCGCCCGTCATCAGTGGCCAAAAGAATTCCCAGACGGAAACATCGAAACTATAGGGAGTCTTTTGCAAGACTCGGTCGGTTCCGTCGAGCCTGTAGGCGCCCTGCATCCACAGCAGCCGATTGACCACACCCGCATGCTCGTTCGGAACACCCTTCGGTTTTCCAGTCGAGCCGCTGGTGTAAATGACGTACGCGAGATTTTCCGGCGTACATGTCTGCGGTGGGTTGGTATCCGGCTCACGGTCCAGAGACGCCTTGTCCGTGTCAAAACACACGACCTTGGACCTGTGTTCGGGCAAATGCGGCATAAGCGTCGATTGCGTCAACAGCACGGGGGCGTCGGCGTCGTCTAGCATGAATGCCAGTCGATCCTTCGGATAGCCTGGGTCGAGCGGCAGATAGGCACCACCTGCTTTCAGGATGCCGAGCAGCCCCACGACCATCTCTACTGAGCGCTCCAGAAAAACTGCTACAGCCACATCCGGTCCGATGCCGAGCTTTTTGAGGTGGTGCGCGACTTGGTTGGCGCGGCGGTCGAGTTCGCGGTAGGTTAGACTGTCGCCTTCAAATGTCACGGCATGAGCGTCCGGCGTTTTCTCTACCTGGGCCTCGATCCATTCGTGGAGTGTTCGCCCCTTCGGAACATCCAAGCTTGTCTTGTTCCAGTCGATGGTCAACTCTTGACGTTCGGCTTCCGTAAGGAGGGGCAGTCTACCCAGGGTTTCCGCAGGGTTTGCAACGATGCCCTCCAGCAATCGACGCAAGTGTCCCAACAACAGCGGGATTGCGTCATCATCCAGACGGCGACGGTCGAATTCGATTTTGAAGCTTAGTTCTTGACCGTCATAAGCCAACAGCCGGATCGGAAAATCGGTAAGTCGGTGTAGCTCGACTTGCCGCGTTGTCCACGCTCCGCCCAGGGAACGCATCGCCGAGTCCAGCCGGTAGTTTTCAAAGACCAGCAGCGTCTCGAATAACGGCTGCGTCGGCGGTACTTGGCTGGCCCGTGGACTTGCGGCACGCCCGCGTAGCGCCGAACACAATGTCCTCTTCGCCGGAATAGCGATGGAGTAAGATCGCCCACGCGCCCATGACCAGCGCGTTGAGAGTAAGCCCATACTCTTTTGCGAACACTCGCAGTCGAACGGTCAGTGCGGAATCCAAAATCTCCCATGCTTCGCCCTGTTGATACAGCGATCCTTGCGCGGGTACATGCCGGTCGATCACCAGGGGTGTGGGTGCAGCAAATCCATTCAACAGTTCCTTCCAGTAAGATCTTGCTTCGGTGGGACTCTCTTGCTGTAGCCAGTCGATATACCGGCGATAGGGGACCGGCGTTGCACGGGCGTTTATTTCGCTGTGCGCCAATTCAGCGTAAGCCTCAAACACTTCTCGCAAAAGCATCGGATAGCAGCGGCCGTCCAGCAATGCGTGGTGAAACGTCCAGACGAAACAGAAAGATGCCTCACCCCACTGAAACAGGGTGAGCCGAAGCATCGGAGCGCTGTCGAGTTCAAATCCACGGAGACGATCCGATTTCAAAAACGATGCAAGCCGTTCGTGCTGGTCGTAGTCGGAAAGGTGACGCGCGTCCTCGACCACGAACGGCACGGATACTTGGGCCAGAATTTCTTGCTCTGGCTGTTCAAGCCCTTCCCAGACAAATCGGGCGCGCAAGATGTCGTGCCGCTGCACCAGCCACTGCCAGGCGCGCTCCAAACGGGTGGTGTCAATCCGCTCCGGAAGCTGGACAACCAACTGTTGGATGTCAACCCCGGAGTGCGGCTCCATTAAATGATGGAACAGCATCCCCTGCTGCATAGGCGAAAGCGGAAAGTTGTCGACAACCAGATTTCTACTCATGCACGAAACTCCCGGCGACAGCTATGGACCAGTCTCGGGCTGGTGCACGCCACGGTGCTCCCACACCGATTCGCGCTGCATTGCAGTCGATCCCTGGTTTCATCGTTGACTTCAATCCACCTTTGCCTTTTCTTCGGCTTGGCCTTTGTCGTAGGAATTACGACACCTTATCTGGAGATGGGACTGTAGGTAAAAATCTCTTACGTCGGCATCAAGGTGTGTGGCATCAAGGTGGTATCACCGTCCAGCGGGCACGCGTACCACGACTCCCCATTTGTGAGGATTTCGTGCAAAGCGCGATCCCTCGCCTTGAAGAAATAGGGGGACGCAGGATAATCCCTTGAATAGGGCTTCCCCTGCAGGAAGACTTGTCTCACAAACTTCGGGAACCCCAGGACTTCATAAGTGTGACATCCGTAGTCCATAGCAAGCTGGTAGCCCCTCGCCACAAGGCTGCTGGCAATCTCTGGGTCGTCGCCGTCAACTATCATGTCTCCCAGGTTGCAACGGCGCAAACCAGGTGGATCTGTTTCTCTTCGGAAAATGGCATAACCCACCAAGCGGCCATGTGATTCGCAACGGAATACATTGGTCTCCTTCCGGCTCCGCGGAAGAGTGAAGTGCCATCGCAGCGTTGCAGGATCACGGTCCGCTAGCAGGCGAGGTTTTTCGGCCAGTTTTCTCCGCCATAGAGCTTCAAAGTCATCCCCGATCTCGGACACAGCGATCTCGGTGATTTTGAACTTACTCGAAGCACGCCTAGGACGTCGCCTGCGGACGATTGTCTCCGCACGCAACCCAAGGGAGCCCAGCATCCCTCCCAGGGTTCGTATCCGGCCTGTTGCGCCCAATTTCCACACCACCGCATCGGCGAAATGGCGAGCATCAAGGACCCAGAATAGAACGGTGGAATAGTTTTCCTGCGGCAAGCTTTCCACTTGCAAAGCTTTCGCCAATCGTCCTAGAGACTCGACCGTTGGGCAGCTAGCATCGGCTGTCGTGCTTAAGAAAAGGTCGATGTTCGGCTGGCCGTAGAACGATGCAGCGAGGTCCTTGCTGAATACCTGATAAGCGGGCTCAACCGCAAAGCCTGAGGCAGCGGCCGCGAGCAACGGTCTGTCTCCAAAGTGGTAGAGGAGTGGAATACTGCCCAAATACCCGACAAGCTTGCTATGCGCTTCGAGCACCCATCCCATGGGAAGAGGTGATTTCGCAAACCGTAGGGCAGGACTGTTTCGCCATAACCGGTCCCAGTTGTCTAAGGAGTCAGGGGACAAGTCCAAAAGCTTCCTCAGCCTGGCGACGGCCGCGAAATCGTTGAATCGCAGCTCCCGTAGGGTCACGCTGGTTGCCCCATCTCGGCGCGTGACCGCTGTCGCAGGTACGTCTTGGTTCCGAGAAGATCGCCGGGCTCTTATCACCTTAAGCAGAACCGAACCAAATTTTTCCTCAATCATTGGCATAACAATCGTGTCTTTGCTTTATGAATTTTGATTTTCAATGCGGTGGAATCAGGAAATCGTGTGTTTCGAGAGTCTGGAAGATCAGAAAGAGTCGAAGATCAGTACTGAAGTGATCCGATCAACCCGCCAAACTGACTGTTGCCAGTGCCCCAGACCTTAGCAAGGCGGAAAATCTACGTATCGCTCTGAACGCTTAGGCTACCGCCGTCCCCAGTCCCAGTCGGAAGACTTGCCTACCGAAAACTGCAGCACACTAACGGAAGATTTTAACTCTTAAGAGTTAATTCTTAAGAGTTAACTCTTAATGGACGCGAAGTATATACCTTTTTTCAATTATGTCAAGACTCCTGACTCGAAGACAATTTCGTAACACGTTAGTTTCGGGCGGTAAAGGCCGCGCAATCCGTGTAGTAAGCAAAGGGGGGGTAAAAAATGGAAAGCACGATAGCTACAGCCCAATTCATCGGTAACACCTCCTGATCTCAGTGTAGCGACCGACGGGCATCGGTATTCGCTCACGGCTTCCGCGTCGGGCGCACGATGATTTCGCTGATAAAACTGTTCGGCTCCTGGGTCACAATTGCGCGCACGGCATCGGCAATATCTTCGGGCCGCAGCATTCTGTCGCGTGCTTTGCCGGCGGTCTCGGTGGGAGAGAAACGTGTGTCGGTTGAACCTGGACAGATCAGGGACACGCGTATTCCCTGCTCTCGAACCTCTTCGGCGAGGGACTCGGTGAACCCGACAACGCCGAATTTTGAGGCGCAGTAGACAGCGCGGGTGGCCGAACCGACCTTACCGGCGATGGA
>WNGL01008137.1_pt1 | contig 12287 bp, 12 predicted proteins | sample 5400591 | NCBI WGS metagenome assembly WNGL01 (sample SAMN13153377, study PRJNA577476) | soil metagenome | isolation source: 80 cm soil or saprolite under Garry oak tree replicate 1 | place: USA:California | collected 2016-06-15
TGCGCTGGGCCTGGTCGTGAAGGAGATTGAGGGCGGCGGGCTCCGACGGGCAGATCATGGCCTGGCCGTCATAGACAGTGGCGGCGTGGTACCAGGACGCGCGGAGGCGGGTGCCATTGGTCAGGGTGTTCGAGAGGAGCTGGAGGTGAGGTGGGAAATGATAGACATCATAAACCCCCGGATATGGCACGCTGCCCATGAGCGGATCGGTTAGCGTGGAAAAGTCAGCGCCTTCGACCAGCGTGGCGCCGCCTTCAGTCAGAATGGTTAGCGGGGCGCCAGGCCGGCGAATAAGGTTCAGAAAGGCAAGCTCCTCGATGGCGGCGTTGTCCCACCAGAGGGAACCGGTGGTGCCGCCCCAGACACCGAAATAGACGTTCACCGTGCTGTTGGAAAGAGAATTGAACACGACGTGATGGGTGGTCCAGCCCTGGGTAGGTTGAACGCCGAGGGAGTTGTAATTGAGTGTCTGGTTCCCGGCCAGGACGGCCACCTGCGGGGCGACCAAGAAGTTGGTAGCTTTGATCTGGACAGAGATGTGGTACTGTCGAAAGGGTTGGACGGTGAGCTGCTGGACGATGCGAGCATTGGCGCCGTTGGGGTTGGTGACGCGGGCCGTCCCGTTGTCTTCCACGAGGTTGTTATCTTTCCAGGTCCAGCGGCTCAGGTTCGAGAAGTCGCCACCGGGAAAGGTGACGGGCGGGTCAGGCTGGATGGAGGCGAGGCCGTTCGAGACCACCAGCAAGGTGCTCTGAGCCGGTAAACCTTCGATGAGGTTCGGGTCGTTGAAGAGCAGATCGTTAGAGTAACCGACAGGGAAGACGGCGGGCACAATCTCAAGATTCAGGTTCGTGGCCGCTTGTTTGATGACGCCAAGATTCTGGAAATAATGGGCGTCCATGGTGGCCAAGCGGCAGAACTTGGAATCGTTGAGCAGCAGATGAGTGTAGCCTGCTTGAGAGGCCCGCTGCATCAAGGCCACGAGGTTGGTTACGTTCTGGTCCACCCAAAGGTTTTGTGAGACGTAAAACCAACGTTCGAGCGCCGAGCCCCTGGGAGCGATGCCCAGACAGGCGCTGAGAAGCGCAAGCCTTACAAGATAGGAGAGCCTCCTTGATTTCATAATGGCTACTGGTTTGCCCCATCGGGCGTTCTGGGCTCAAGACCCTGCGACGCACCTCGATGCGTAAGTGGCGATCGGTGACTGGCGATGCGTGGTGCATGATGGCTGAAAGCACAATTCGGCCCCCGCTCTGTCCCGCCAATCATCCATCACCGATCACAAATCAGAGAATATTCGCTGCCAACTCGGCCAACTCCGAACGTTCGCCCTTTTGAAACTCAATGTGGGCCGCCACGGGCTCCGAGCGGAATCGGCTCACTACATAATTAAATCCATTCGAGGAGGAGTCCACGTAGGGATTATCAATTTGATAGGGATCGCCGGTAAGAACAATTTTGGTGCCGTGGCCGACTCGCGTGATGATGGTCTTGGTTTCGAGCGGCGTCAGGTTCTGCGCTTCGTCAACGATCATGAACTGGTTGGCAATGCTTCGCCCGCGGATATAGCTCAAGGCCTCCACCACAATGCTGCCGGAGCGCATGAGGTCACTGCTCCGGCGATGCTCGTGGCCCATGTTTAAGTCTCCCAACATCTCCAGCGCATCGTGAATCGGCTGCATCCACGGCGCCAGTTTCTCTTCGAGCGACCCGGGCAGGAAGCCAAGTTCCTTACCCATGGAAATGGTTGGCCGCGCCACAACCAGCCGGCGGAACTCCCGGTCCATCACGGTCCGCCTCAAGCCGGCAGCCATGGCGAGCAGCGTCTTGCCTGTGCCGGCCTTGCCCATCAACGTGACCAGCTTGACCCGGTCATCCAGCAGCGCGTCGAACCCGAAATGCTGCTCGCGATTGCGCGGTTTGATGCCCCAGACGCCCTCGCGGCAGTCAAGGATCGGGACCAATCTGGCGCCGGTCAGGTCCACTTTAGTCAGCGCCGTGCGTTTGGGGTTGGTTTCTTCGACCAAAGTGCAGTACTCATTCGGGAAATATTGTTTTTGGCCGTTGAGCTCCAGTTCGCCACGAGCTCGGAAGGAGGCCATTTTCTCGGCGCTGACGGTCAGTTCGATCATCCCGGTGTAGAGGTCTTTGATCAAGATGCGGTCGTTTTCGTAATCCTCTGCCAGCAACCCCAGCGCGTCGGCTTTGATGCGCAGGTTGATGTCCTTGCTCACCAGGATGGCCGGGCTTTTCGGTTGCGACCGCTTAAGGCCGAAGGCCAAAGAGAGGATGCGGTTATCCACCGAATCGGTGCCGAAGACCGCATGGCCGTTTTTGAAGGTATGGTCCTGTTGAAAAATGATGCGCAACCGTCCGCCGGTCGGCAGCGGGACGCCTTCGCTCAATCGGCCGGCGCCACGCAAACCATCAAGCATGCGCGAGACCGAGCGGGCGTTCTGGCCCAGTTCGGTAGCTTCACGCTTGAAGCGATCGATTTCTTCGATCACCTCGATGGGGAGCAACACGTTGTTCTCCTGGAAGCAAAGCAGCGAGTTGGGGTCGTGCAGCAAAACGTTAGTGTCCAGAATGTAATTCTTTTTCACGATGAGCCAATGATTTGAGTTGGACGGTAGTCATGCGACGATGCCACTTTCGAAGCTGGGTGTGCTGGGCCGGCAGCCGGTAATGACCTGAATACAGGAAATTGCCCAGCATGCCGTAGAGATCGAAATCCACGAAGCGTGGCCGATCCTCCAGGAGGAACGGTTTGTGCAGCAGCATTTCTTCGAACGGAACCAGCCTTTGGCCGAGTTGCGCCAGAAACTGCTTTTGCCGCGAGCGCCACCGATCGATGCAACCGCGCCCGAACTTGCGCTCCTTGTGGCGCAGGAACCGGAGTCGGTCCGACCGCGGGACCATCTCGTGCCAATAGACATCATTGAGCTTGAAACCAGTGCTTTCGACGTCGTTCTCGATGTAACGCCAGAGAATGGATTGCACGCCTTCCAGTGCCCAGGGAAACAGGCCGAGCTGTAGCCTCGCGTCGAGGTATTTGGCGATGACCTGCGAATCGTCGCTGACCTCGAAAATCACCGACTTCCCGTCGCGGATGATCGGCACGCCGTAATAGCGCTGTTTGGTCAGCCGCCAGACCAGAGAACGGTCGCCATTGGGAACATTGGTGATCTTGAATGGGGTCCCCGAAAATTCCAGGATGCGCCTCTGGACAATGCAGAATGGACTCCAGGGAAACTGAATCAGTTCAATCATGTCATCCCGCTCACGACTGCGCCATAAGCCAATCTACGACTCAGGCAGCGGACTGACAAGGGGAATTGGGGTGCGGGGCGCGGGGGGCAGTGGAACTTGCCGCAGGTGCGCCAGGGACGGTTGGACGGGTTGCCACCACCGCTCAGCCAGGGCGCCCAAACAGGCTGCCGATTAACTCCACGAATTTCGGAGCCGGCAGGTATTCCGACGGTGGCATTCATTGAATATCGCGTACACATGCGTATACTTAAATTAGATGCACTTCGGTTCGCTTTAAGGATGGCTGAGGCCGCATCACTTGGTCTTGGACTCCCACAACTCGATGCGATTGCCTTCGGGGTCTGTAATCCACGCAAAGCGTCCGTAGTCGTAATCCTCGACCTTGTCAACCACGACTCCGCCGCGACGAAGCTGCTCCAACATTCTGTCCAGATTGGACACGCGGTAATTGATCATGAAGGCGGGTTGAGTCGGGCCGAAATAATCCGAGTTGGCCGGGAAAATGGCCCAAACGGTGCGGCCCGCCTCATCGGGGCGATCCGGATCAAGCCAGAGAAAATCCGCGTGCCCGTCTCGGGCGGAAACGCCCAGATGCTCTCGGTACCAGGCGGACAACCGTTCGGGGTCGCGGGCCTTAAAAAAGATGCCACCAATTCCAATGACTTTTTCCATTCGATCCTTCCCACTGTTACATTTGATGCACGGCCAACGGTAAAGCGACCTCCGATAAGTCGCCAGCGGGCCCGGCCGACAGGAGCCGGTGTCGCGTGAACAAGCACGCTCAAATTGCCGCCCCGCATCGAGCGGAGAAGCGCGATTGCGGATCACTCGACCGCCCTCGTGAGGCTGCTCTCCCACCGTAAAGTATGAAACCGACCAGACACTGAAACGCCGAACGATACTGCTCCGGAATGGCGGGCCAAGGGCGTCCGACATGCATCCGAGATGAAACCCCGCCATTGGCTGGGGCAGCCGGGATAGAAACGATCGCTCTTGTCGTCATCCTGATTGCCTGCTTTTAGTCCGCCTGTGATCCGGAAATAACGTCGAAAAGGATAGGACAAGACGACTCCTCAGAACAAGCTGAGATTGATTGCCACGGGCAACGTTCGGCACGCTTCCTCGGCCAGTCTGTGCGGATGATAGGAACATCTCCCGATACCTACTGGCCCCCACTTCACGCATGTCGTATCACGCCTCACGTTTCGCGTGTCACTTTCCCCAACACGCCGCTTTACACGCTCCATTACCCTGGCTAAACTGCCACCATGTCTTCAGATTACGACGCAGCGGAGTTCATAGACGGCGATTTTGAGGCGCACAAATCAGCTTTCGCCGCTACTCCGGCCGCACTTGGCGAGGCCCAGCGCGCACTCACGCGCGACGAGGTGGACTCCAAAGTGGCCGAGACGCACCAGAAGCTCGCCGAACTGAAGCGCGCGCAGGAAGAACTGCAACGCGAACGGGCCGCGCTGGAGGAAACCCGCCGCCGCCAGATGGAATTTCAAACTGGCCGGCAAGAGATGGTCCAAAACCTCACGCGCGGCTTGGGTCTGCTCCAGGATGCCGAATTCAACGCGCGCCGCGACGCCGAGCAAATGGCCAAAGCATTGGTGGATTTGCGCGATGCACTGTCAAAAATCCAAGCCATCCATGATGAAACGTGGACCAAGGACAATTTTAGCGTCGAGTTGACCCGGGCCTTGACGACGCTCGAGAATGCGCGGATGGAATGGAACGCGGCCCGGCTGAAGATTCCGGTGCTTTCCGCTCCGGTCGCGGACGGTCAGGCCGACGGCCAGGCAGCCGGGGCGTCTGTGCCATCCTTGCTGGCTAGCCGCAGTTTCGGCCAGCTTTGCCGGCTCGGCCTGGCGCTGACCTTGCCGCTGGCGGCGGTGGCCTTGCTCGCTTTTGCCGCCCTGTTGGTGGTTCTGTTGCGTCACTGATTCTGCTGCGGTCATGGCATGGTTTAGGAAAAGCACGGATCCAATTTCCGACCGCGCACGCGTACTCAACCAGGAGATCGCCGAGTTGGAAGCTCAAATCAAAAAGCTCGACGGGCGGTTGCAACGCCGCAATTCTCAGCCGCGCCTGCGTTCGACGACCTTGCCGCACGGAGTCACTCTCAACCGCTCCTGGCCCTGCCCCAGTCCATCCCCTCCGACCGAGCTCATCGCTCAGGAACCGATTTTCGAGGAAGTGGACCAGGACCGGCTCGAAGGGCGCACAGAACCGGCGACCAGGCCGGAGCATTACAACGAACTGGGTGTGCGTAAATACGACCTGCCCGCTTTGCTCCGGCGGGTCCGCAACCATCTTCGCGGGCCTTCCACGACCAACCCCAAGTTGGTGAGCTACCTGGCGGCAGGAGGCATTCAGGGACTCAGGCCAATGCGTTACGAGAAACGCGTGGCCCGCAATCGGTTCATTGTTCTGGCGGCCTTCCTGTTTTTGATGTTGTTGGGCATCATCGCCGTTTTCGTAAGGCGCAGATAATCGTTGCCAGATGAGCACGAAAGGCAGGGCTCAAATTATTGAGTTGCCGATCCTGACCACCGATGGCCAGTTTCTGGCGCGATATTCTGAAGCCGGATTGTGCGGTTTGGAATTCCCCTCTGGGGCGAAACGGGCACCACGGAAACTGACTACCGATCAACTGCCTCCCCAAATCAGCCGCTGGCATGACGCCATGACCAAAGCCCTCGTTGGCGCCCTAGCAGGCCAGACTCCGAAGGAGTTGCCCCCGTTGGATTTCTCCTCCGGTACCAGTTTTCAGCAGCGGGTATGGCGGACGCTGCTGCAAATCGCCTCTGGTCGCACGTGGACTTATGCGCAAGTGGCGCAGGCGCTGGGAAAACCGAATGCAGTCCGCGCCGTCGGCGGCGCTTGCGGGGCCAACCCGATACCGGTATTGGTGCCGTGTCATCGCGTGCTGGCGGCCAACCACCGCCTGGGCGGATTTTCCAGCGGCCTGAATTGGAAGCGCACGTTGCTGAAGCGCGAAGGTGCGAAATTCGTCGGCTAATGACCCTCTGGTTTAGACCCCGCAGTCACTTTGCCGAGAACCGTCAACATCAAAACCCCGCCGATGACGCCGAACGGCACCATGAAGTAGAAGTAATTGCCAAGACTCTTGTCGAGCAGTTTGCCCAGGAAATAGCCCGCCAGGCTGCCACCGAAGTACTGGAAGGAATCAATCAACCCCACCGCAAAGCCCGCCATCCGACGCCCGCCGATGTCCATCGGGGCAGCCGAGCCGAGAATCGAGTGGGTGGAGTTGGCGGTGAACGAGATGAGCACCAGGAAGAGAACTGCGGCGTTCGCGGTGTGAAATTGCGCGGCCATGACAATAATCGCAGTTTCCAGGAAATAAAGCGCTGCGGCCACCGGCGCGCGGTGGCCCTTGAAAAACCTGTCAGAGACGTAGCCGGCTGACAATGAGCCGACCGACGCCACGAACGGGATGAGAAAGGCCAGGAACTGGAACGCGGCAGACTTGAGGTCCGCGTGGTAAAGGTCCTGCATGTAGCGCGGGAACCAGTCGTCCACGGCGCGGCGCACAGCGCCAGTACACGCATACGCGCAGGCTGTGACCCACACCACCGGATTGGTGGCGATGGTGCGGAGGACCAGACCGAGCGGTGCGCGCGCGCCAGTGTCGCCAGGGCTGGAGTCGTCAGGGATGACTCCGCGGAAGCCGGCTTCTTCCGGCGTTTCTTTGACGGTCAAGGCCATGCCGACGGCGACCAGCGCGCAGAGCACCGACGGGGCCCAAAAGAGCCAACGCCAATGCAACGGCGGGACATGGAGCAGGCCCAGAACTGTGAAGCCGGCCAATAACGCCGGACCCAGAGTGAAGATCCCGAACCGTCCGAAATTGATCACGAATCCGAAGATTCCGGAAAAGGTCCCGCGCTCGCGATGGCTAAACCAGGCGGTGTTGATCTTGACGAAACCCGGCGCGCCGAACGCCTGGAGGTAACCGTCCACGCCGCGAATCGCGATGAAGAGAGTGAGCAGCGGCAGAGCCAGGTCCAGATGCAGCCAACTGAGCGCCACGAGCCAATGGCCTTGTTTGAGCAAGCCCCACTTCGAGGCGGCGCCGAAGAGCACATTCATGGTGATCGTTCCGGCCGCGCCAATGAGCATAGTGCGTTTGCCGCCGAGACGATCGGCAAGCAGGCCATTGATGATCTGACCGCAGGCGTAGGCCAGCGCCCAACTCGTCAGGATCGCGCCGATGTCCGCCCGCGAGAACCCGAACTCGTCACTTATGGATTTATTGGCGAGCGGGAGGTTGTAACGGCACATGTAGAAGGAGGTGTACAACAAACCGAGAAATCCCCAGTTCAACCCGCGCCGCGGGCGAAAGCCGGCGGGATATGGGAGTCGTGCGGAAGCCGATGCAGCAGTCGGGTTCATGAAGCGTTCGTTGGTTGCACCGAGCGATCTGGAATTGGGTGGCAGTTGAACAAACCTACCTGGGTGGGTCAAAACGATTTCGCCGGACGCGTGGGCAAGGCCGAGATTTGAATTGGGGGTGACCGCGATTACGCTGATTTAGAGTGCAAGCGAACGAGCAAAGCATCCTTAACGACCCGCCTCTTGAGAACGCAACATCCTTCCGAGGTAACGCGCCGCCCCAAGAAAACGCACGCGACATGAACTTTCAGCTCCGTTTGCGCCCGGCCTAACTTCATTAGGCGGTCTGGCCCGCAGGCGACCCCGAAGCCGCTTCCGAAATTGCGACGATGTGCAAAGGATCAATGCTGTAGGACACCCCGTCTTCTGTGGCAACCACGACCAGGTACCGGGTGACAATGATAAGCTCCGGATGCCCCACTGATAGCTCTCGCCCATCGGAAAAGTGCAGCTTGAAGGGCTTGAAGCCTCCGCCCCTGATGCGCGCTCTGAGATTGTCCAGATTCAACATATTCATTCATCTCTTGGCCCCGAAAGCCTCAGCGGTCAAGCCCGTAGTCTAGCCCGGTTCATCACCGCGCCCCGGCGGGATTCGCGGGGCCGTGGCCTTGACGAATTTGGTCTGGCGCAGATAGATCGGCTCCAGTGTTTCACCGGAGACAAAATCTGTTCGTGCCAGGGCCAGTTCACCCAACATCGCGGCGCGCGGGAACAACAGACGGCCACTTGGAAACCAGTTCGTGACTTCCGGGCCAATGATGGTCTGGCCGGCTTTCTCGTGGGCCTGCGCCTCAAGGAGCGTCGTAAGCCGGAGAGGAATAATTTCACGCCGACAGGCCGCATCAAGGTGATAGTCCGCGAGATAAAACTCACCGCGTTGCGCGTCGATTGCGATGGCCACGGCGCCAGTGATACCTTGTGCCTGCGCCTGGGCGGCCAGACATTCGATGCTGCTGATGCCCAGGAGCTTGATGCCGCCAGGCCGGGACGCCAGTTGCCAACCTTGCGCCAACGCGATAGTCGAACGAACGCCGGTGTAGGAGCCTGGGCCAAGGCCAACAGCCAGGCACTCGATTTGCTCCTGCTCAAGCCGGGCGTGGCGCAAAGCCTCGGCGATCATCCCCAGCGCGCCGGTGCCTCGCTCGCGGGTCCGGACGACCTCACTAAAAGAAGGCGAACGCGCATTGCCAGTTGCTTGAACCACGGCGACACTGCGTTGTGGCGAAGAGAATTCAAGAGCCAAAATCTTCATAGGTAATGCGCCGTTCCGTTTCGTCTAGGGCCTCGATTAGAACCTGGCGGAACCGCTCTGGATGATGGGTGCTCGGAGTTTGGTGACTCGCGATTGGTGACTGGAGCTCTCCGACCTCTGACCTCCGACCCAAGACTTTCCCAAACCAACGCTCCGCCCATTCGATCACCGTAACGCCCGCTGGATGGAAATACTCCTCAAGGCCGGCGCCCAGGATTTGCTCGCGCTGATCGAGCCGATAAAAGTCCAGATGAAACAAGGTCAGCCGGCCACCGCAATAGACGTTCACCAGGGTGAAGGTGGGCGAATGCACGCGCTGGGTGATGCCCAGTCCGCGGGCAAAACCCTTGACGAGTTGGGTCTTGCCGGCGCCCAGTTCGCCGGACAGGCCGACGACCTGTCCGCTTGTTGCGATGCGCCCCCAGGTTTCGCCCAGCGCTTCGGTCTCAGCGGGGCTATGCGAAATGTGCGTAGCCATGAGCCGTGAAGGGGCGCACGCCTTCTTTGTCCCGAATCGTGATGCCCTCGCTGGCGGTGATTTTGCCGATGCAACTCAAGGCCAGTTTGGGAAATTCTTTCTTCCATGCATCCAGCAACGGCACCGCCTCGCGGCTGGCAACGGTGAACAACAGTTCGAAGTCCTCGCCGTCAGTCAACGCCGCCAGCAAAGGGGTCTTGGCGCCAGACTCCGCTTTTGCAGCGCGACGGGCCTCACGGCTGATCGGGATGGCTGAGGCCAGCAACTCTGCTCCGACCCGGCTGGCTTTCAAAATGTGACGCAGGTCCCCGGCCAGGCCGTCGCTGATGTCCAGCATCGCGTGCAGGCCAAAATGTTGCGCCAGCCAACGGGCTTCGGCCAGGCGCGGCTCGAAATCCAGATGTTTGCCCGCCAGCGAAGCGCCGAGTTCGCCAGTAACGAAAATTGCATCCCCCACTTCCGCTCCTGAACGGAGCACACCCTTGCCGCGCGGCATCGAGCCGAGCAGGGCGACCGAGATGAGCGTCCCCTTGGGGTTGACCGTGGTTTCGCCGCCGACGATGGCGACTTCGTGCCGGCGCGCGAGCGCGCTGATCCCGGTGTAGATTGATTCCACGAAGTCCGGGACAAAAGTGGCAGGTAGAGCCAGTGTCACCAGCGCGGCGATGGGAGTGCCGGCCATGGCTGCGATGTCGCTCAGGCATCGGGCGAGCGCCTTGCGGCCGATTTTCTCCGGCGGCGTGGCGGAGGTGAAATGAACCCCTTCCACGACGGCGTCGGTCTTGAACAGCAGCAACCGATCGGGCAAGCCCAGGTCGAGCACCGCGCAATCGTCGCCGGCTCCGACCACCACCGATTTGTTGGTGGGCAGCGAACGCGTCAGGCGGCTGATGAGTTCGAATTCATTCATCCGGATTGTTTGTCGAATAAGTACAGCGTGGCAAAGTTCATGGCGTTGAACAGCGCATGAGCAGTGATGGGTGCCAGCAAGTTATTCGTTTTCTCATAGAGCAAGGTCAGGATGAGGGCCAAAACCAACAACGGCAAAAAAATCACCAGGTTCAAATGCATCGCGGCAAAGGCCAGGGAGGTGGTCCATAAAGCCAACCGCGGAAAGCCGGCCTGTTTGATCCACGGATAAAGAATCCCGCGAAACAAAACTTCCTCCGCCACTGGGGCCAGCAGGATCGTAACTGAGCCCAACGCGATCCGATCCACTCGGCGAACGGCAATCCGCAACGCCTGGACCGCCTGCTGTTCTTCCGGCTCAATGGAGAAACGAGACAGGTGGGTCATGAGCTGGGCCGAGCCTTGCTGCAAAACCCAGCCGAGCGGCAGAAAGATGGAAGCGGTGATGAGACCCAATAAGAGCGCGTGTCGCCATTGGTCGGAAAAGCCGAAGGCCTCGGCCCAACCTACCTGATGCTGGCGCACGAAGCGCGCGGTTAAGCCCAGCGCCGCCCCTTGAAAGCTTAGAGTCGCGATAATCATTCGTCCTACCGAATTGTCCGCCGCAGGAGCGCCGCCGATTTGCTGGGCCCAGCCCCCCAGGAACATGCCGGCGTACAGACAAATCGCCAAGAGCAGCAGCCGGACCATGAACCGTTCCAACCTCCATTCCTTGCCGAGCAAAACCAGCGCGGCTCCCAGAAAACCCAGCGCAACGGCCGCCGCAGGCAAGAAAACCTTGGCGCTGGTTTTGCCGTCCGTGCTGCCGTAGTGCAGCACGCTTGCCAGCACTGAACCTGCAAAAATGCAGATGAACACGCTCAGCAACAGGCGCGCAACTGCCTCCAACTTCCACGGTTTGGCCGACAACATCGGGCGAAACTATAACAAGCCCTCGCGAGTGACGATTGAAAAAGCCGCGCCTTTGCTTTAGGCATTGGACCGGGTTATCATTGCCGGGATGAACAAAGCCACCGTCCTCAGGCTGGCGCTGACAGGCGGACTGGGGGTGACGGCGTGTGCCCAGGTCCCCGACAAACCGGAATTGAAAGACCACGTGACCGCCAACTCTGCAGCCGCCGTTCACACGCACACTAATCGGCTTGCGCGCGAGAAATCGCCCTACCTGCTCCAACACCAACACAATCCGGTGGATTGGTATGCCTGGGGCGATGAGGCCTTCGGCAAAGCGCGGCAGGAAAACAAGCCGCTCTTCCTGAGCATCGGCTACTCCACCTGCCATTGGTGCCACGTGATGGAACGCGAATCGTTCGAGAGCGAGGAAGTCGCCAAATTTCTCAACGAGCATTTTGTCAGCATCAAGGTGGATCGCGAGGAACGGCCAGATGTGGACAAAATCTACATGACTTTCGTGCAGGCCACCACCGGCTCCGGCGGCTGGCCGCTCAACGTTTTCCTCACCCCGGATCTGAAGCCGTTTTTCGGCGGCACTTACTTTCCGCCGGACGATCGCTATGGCCGGGGGAGTTTTCTCCAGGTCCTTCAGCAAATAAATCAAGTCTGGCAAACCCGCCACGGCGAAGTCACTAACTCCGCCGAGGAAATCTATAGCCGGCTCAACGCCACTAACACCAGCCTTGCCGTGTCGAACCTCCTGTTGACCACCGACACGTTGCGCCGCGCCGCGTCGCTATTCAAGAACACCTACGACCCGCGCCACGGCGGTTTCGGCGGCGCGCCAAAGTTCCCGCAACCGAGCCTACCGCAGTTTTTGCTGCGCTGCGCCAGGCGGTTCAAGGACGAAGAGGCCACCCGTATGGTGCTGCACACCTGCGAGCGCATGGCGGCGGGTGGTATTCGCGATCAGCTTGGCGGCGGGTTCGCCCGCTATTCGGTGGATGCCGAGTGGCTCGTGCCTCATTTCGAGAAGATGCTCTATGACAACGCGCAGTTGGC
>WNGL01020509.1_pt1 | contig 12286 bp, 12 predicted proteins | sample 5400591 | NCBI WGS metagenome assembly WNGL01 (sample SAMN13153377, study PRJNA577476) | soil metagenome | isolation source: 80 cm soil or saprolite under Garry oak tree replicate 1 | place: USA:California | collected 2016-06-15
AAGCGCAGTCGAGAAGAAGATTTACCCATGGCTGAAATCATCCGGCGTGCGCTGGATGCCTACCTGGCATGGGATGACCCAACGTATACCCCCGCCCCCATCACGCCCCAGAAGGAACGCGCCTTTCATCCCCATGTCTCAAGCGCAGGGGCTTTCAGGCGCGGCGTTCGGTAACAGGCAGCCAGAAGAATGGAGCAGGCTGCAACGTACCATGGTCAAAGCCCCTAGCGGCATCGCACACGGGTCGCAAGAGACATTCCGCGGACAGTGGCTGGTGATCGACGAGTTCAACCGTGCCCCCATTGACCTTGCCCTTGGAGATGCATTAACGGCACTTGGAGGCAATGATGTGTTGCGTGTCTCGATTGAGAGCGGCAGCGCAGAGCTTCCGATTCCGCAGGACTTCCGCATCATCGGGACGCTGAACAGCTTTGACCGCAACTACCTTAACCAGATCAGTGAGGCGCTCAAACGCCGCTTCTCGTTCGTTGAGATTCTGCCTCCTACAAGAGCGCAACGCGCAGCAGAACAGGGCATCGTACTTTATAAGGCCTTGAAGCGCATCAGCCATCTCAGCGATGCCATCACCGCAGAGGAAGAGACGCTGCATTGGGGGGATGGTATTGGCGTTGAAGTTGACTCCTCTGGCCAGTATGCTATTACCTGGATTGACGAGCAGCATCCCTTCCATGAAGCGTTTGAGACAGCCTGGCGCTTCTTTGAGGTGATCCGTATCTACCGCCAACTCGGTACAGCTCAGGCAATTAGCCTGCTCCAGCACATGTTGATCGCCGGAATCTTGCAAGGATATTCCACGTCACAAGCGTGGATCGAGCAAGCTCTCGATGCAGCCTTATGCGATACCATCGCCGATCAACTGCAGGTCTTGCTGCCCGATGAAATTGAAGCCTTATATCTCTATCTCAGTACTGACCATACCGCCTTTAGCGAAGCATACCACAAGCTACTCGCCCGTTTAACAAACACGCAACACCGTTTGTATGGACAACTCTTAGCACTTGGCAATGTCAGCAACGATAATGGCCAGGCCTTCCTATCGGACGTTGAGATTGAGCAGATAGCCGCCCAAAATCAGCCAGAGGTTCCAAGCGATCGGCTGAAAAAACTCTTCCACCTTGATCAAACTGACTTTAGGCTTCCACAGTTTACACGCCGTCTGCGCAGCTTCAAGGCTGAGCGAGGACTCTAGAGGAGAGGAACTGGATAGATGATCGAGACAATGGAAACAGGAGTGGAGGAAACGCAACCATTCCGCTGGTCACAACAGTTGCAACGACGAGTCATGCGTTTATTGCTCCAGCATGATACACCGCTTTTCCGCAACCAGTTTCGCATGTTCTTTGTGAACAGTGCGCTTCCTCAGATTCCCCTGCTCCAACAGTATGACCGCTACCTGAAATTGCAACTGCTCAGTAGTGAGTTGCTGGACGACATTCTGCCGCGCATCAGGCGTCAACTGAGCTTAAAAACCAGCCATGCTCGTTTACACGAGGAGGCGCCAACGCGAGGTGACATTGACTGGCAGCGTACGATTGAACGAAGTTGGAGCCAGGCGCCGGGGCTTCCACCGCTTCAGTTTGATACACGTCTCCGTCAACGCAGTTTGGAGACACCCGAAAATGTGCTCACCGTGGCAATTCTGCTGGCCTACCGTCAGGAACTGCAACGGGCAATAAAAGATCATTTTGAAGATGAGGAGTTAAGCAGACAGGAACAGCAGGTCTTTGTGAGTGCAGACGAACGAGCTGAGCGTGAACTGGCAGCCCTGTATGCCCGAGCTCTCACTGAGCAAGCCCGTAAAGGAGATATCAATGTGCTCGCTCAGCAGGTGGCAGCGCATCTTCGCCCTGGACCCAATTCCTATCGTGATCTTCTCGCCTGGTGGCAACGTTTCACCCAGTTCCGTATCGGTCGCTCAACAGATGCACGTTCTATCGCTCTGGCAAGCAAGCGTAGCGATGAGAAGACGGATGCTTGGCTCTACGAACTCTGGATTGTGCTTGAGTGCATTCACCTGCTCTATGAGGAAGGCGCAGTGCAGGCACAAGATATGCTGGTCGACACAGACCTGCTCCAATGCACGTTTGTCTGGCAAGGGCGGCATTTCCGCCTGCTCTACAATCGCCAGTTAGATACATCAACTAGCTTTGAATCGGATTGGGAGCATGGACCATCCTCACGTCCTGACTATACCATTGAGCGCGAAAGGCCACTGGAAATACGTCATCAGGGAAAGCTCATCTGGCGTGAACCGCCCGTTGTACTGGATGCGAAATATTATCTTGGTGGAAGTGATCCCACGAACACGCATGGGCCGATCAAAAAGCTGCTGGGCGATATGACGCTGCTGAGTGCGCAGATAGGCATCCTCTTTTTCCCCCAACTTCCCGAGCCAGAAGGGGAAGAGCAGATCACTCGGACCGTGGAAAGGACAGGAAAGCAGTATCATGCGCAGAGAGAAACAGCACAGCAGGTGCATCTCTATCACCTTGAGCCAACCATGCCATTTGTCGCTCTGCAAAGGCGGTTGCGCACAATCCTGGATCTTGCCACACAACACCTTCCAGATCGACCTTTGCCGACATGTCAAGGTGTCTGGCTTGACCCAGATACTGTCAACGCAAGCCAGCATATGCTCCCGTCGCATACCGTTCTTTGCCCTAAACCTCATATTGGCGCAGGTGTCTTTGACCTGGTGAATGCTGATACCGATTGTCTGAAAAACCCATTTCTCTGCCATGTGATAGGTCAGTCAATCGTCCCTCCATTTGTGGCTCGTGTAGCAACGCAAGAGCAATTGATGCAAAAGAGCAGTGAACTCCGCATGCGTAGCGATGAGTCCTTAGCTGCAGCTGAAACCGTAGGAGATGAAGCACGGGCTGAACAGATGCGGGGACAGATTTTTACAGGCGTTGGTCGTGCAGTTGAGCAGTACGTGAAGCTCTTCGGCAATACCAGATGAGCAATGCTGACCTGACGCTGTCTCATCAGGACTGCGTGTGCATTCCTTCTTGGTTTGGCATCTGGTGCATGCGTCGAGATGTGCGCAATCCAGTGTGAAACCGGATTGCGTTGGCAGCAAAGAGGAGCACCATCAGTTCATGATCTTTGTGCTGCTGCAAGCAGCGCAGGAACGTGTTACCATAGAAGAGATCGTACAACAGCGGTGGGGACCCTCCCGCATTGTCACGCAGAAGCAAAGACCACGCCAAAGACGTAAAGAGCACCAGATGGCTACGAGAGAGAAAAGCGATGCATGAGGTGTTAGCCCTCGGAGGCGGTGATCGCCGTTCCGTTGGCAGCGTCAAGGAAGTAATTACTGCGGTGGAGCATGATCCATCCTTATTTAAGGTAGTGTTTCACGGTTTGCACAGTGAGGATCCGCTGATCCACATGCGGGCTGCATCCTCAACGGAGTACTGCGAAACCGAGAAGACGATACTGACACAGGAGAAGAACAGTGGACAGGAAACCGTTTAGAATCCTCGCCATAGCGGGCAGCCTGCGGCAGGGTTCCTACAATCGAGGGCTGCTGCGTGCCGCGCAGGAGGTCGCCCCCGATTGGGTCGAGGTGCGGTTCTTCGATATCGGTCAGTTGCCCTTCTTCAACGAGGACGTCGAGGCCGCCGGAGATCCTGAGCCGGTTCGCCGGTTCAAGGATGCCATCGCCACATCAAACGCCGTCCTGATCGCCACCCCTGAGTACAACGGCACAGTGCCAGGGGTGCTCGCCAACGCGATCGACTGGGTGTCGCGACCAACAGGTCGCAGTGTTCTGCGCAACAAACCGGTGGCATTGATGGGTGCGGTCCTGGGCAAATCGGGCTCGGCAAATGCACAGGCCGCCCTGCGGGGAGTGCTTGGTCGCATTGGTGCCGTCGTGGTACCCGACCCGCAGGTACTGGTGCCACGGGCCTCCAGACTATTCGACGAGCACGTGGACCTGCGTGACGAGGACACACGTGAGGAGATCCGCAAGCTGGTCGAGGCTGTGGCCCACTGGTGCCGACGCGTCCAGCCCGAAGAGCCTGTCAGCACGCAGTCGGTGACGGGTCCGTAGGATACCTCGCCAGTGGATGATTGACGCTGCTGGTTAGTTCAGAGCGATGCTTGCGGTCTGACCAGCAAGAGAAGGGAGCGAGAGCTGTTACCGAGCCTTGCGACAGACCAGCTATGCTAGCTACATGCACCATCTGTTGTGAAAAGGGGCTCTTGAAGAGCAGGTAATCAATACGCCGTTTCCACCTCTTTGTACAAGTGACGCCATCGCGTCTGTTCTCGTTATAGGAAACAGAGGGGTTCTCGTCCCTTTGTTTGACCCGAAGATTGACGTTTTTCCCGTTTCCTCGGGGAAGGCCTGATTGAGCATGGACATGAGGAGACTCTGATGATTGTCGAGACGCAACACTTACTGTTCCGACCATTGATGCTCTCTGACCTGGACGATCTGGCAGCGCTGTACGCCGATCCCGAAGTGATGCGCTTCCTGGGTGGGCCGCGCAGCAAAGATGAGGTGCAGCATGTCCTGAACAGATATATCCGAGAATATGAGACCTATGGACACTCATTCTTTGCCACCATTCAGAAGAGTGACCAGCGTTTTATTGGGCAGTGCGGACTCCTCAATCAGGAGGTTGAAGGGCGGCCAGAGGTAGAACTGGGGTATGTGCTGGCACCAGAGTACTGGCAACGCGGCCTGGCGTTGGAAGGGACGCAGGCGCTCAAAGACTATGGACTGCAGCAGCTGGGCTTGCCTCGCCTGATTTCCCTCATTCCACCTGACAATGCGGCCTCCATCCACATTGCCGAGAAGATTGGCATGCACTACGAGCGCGACGTGGACCAGTGGGGACAGCATTTCCACCTCTATGCCGTCAAGCAGCCTGAACACATCGACATCTGAGCAGCACAACACAGGACGAAGGGACACCATCACCGATGCCTGGCGAAGTCACTACCAATGTGACGATGGGAGCAACCCTATGACACAACGTGATATGCATGGAACCGTCTGCCTGGTGACAGGCAGTAGCTCAGGACTGGGCAAAGCGACTGCTCTGGGATTGGCAAAGTTGGGCGCGACGGTCATCCTGGGCTGTCGTGACAAGGAACGTGGTGAATCGGCTCTGGCAGAGATCAAGGCAGCAAGCGGACAGGAAGCACTCGAACTGTTGCTCATTGATCTCTCTGTGCAGCAGTCTGTGCGTGAGATGGCAGCTGAGTTCAAGCAGAAATATCCCCGACTCGATGTGCTGATCAATAATGCCGCCGTCTTCAAGCAGCGCCGTGTCCTGGCGGTGGATGGCATAGAAACGATGTTTGCTACCAACCATCTGGGGCCGTTCTTGCTCACTAACCTCCTTCTGGAGAGGCTACAGGCCAGTCCTTCTGGCTGCATTCTCACCATCACGGCCCCCTCAACGACCACACTGGATTTCGATGACCTACACGGAGAAAAGCAGTTCAATGCCTTGCATGCTTTTGGGGCATCCAAGACTTGCAATCTGCTCTTCACCTTTGAACTGGCCCGTCGACTGGCAGGAACCGATGTGACAGCGCTTGCCATTCACCCAGGCCTGGTGAAGTCGAAGCTCATGCGAGAGGCAGCCGCTCCCATCCGGTGGATCACGTCCCTTCTCTCCACGTCCCCGGAGAAAGCGGCGAAAGCGGTGGTTCACTACGCTTCGTCTCCAGACGTTGCAGGCCTGTCGGGTAGGTTTGTGAAGGGTAGGAAGATCATTGAAGCGAGCCCGTATGCACAAGACCAGGCAGTACAGAAGCGTCTCTGGGAGGTGAGTATGACCCTCACGCATCTCGCGTGAACTCTCACCCGTGGCACTTCTACAGCTTCCCCTACCGATAGTTTGTTGACTTCGGATTTTCCCTTAAGCTATAGCAACCGTTATATAATGATTCGGGTGTGAAAAATCCAGGCCGAGAGAACCTTCAGCGCAATAGCGAAGAGGCAATATTCTCAAGTCAACAAACTACCGATAAGCTATGGATCTGCTTTATATTGTTGAACCCATAGCAAAATGTCACGAACGAGATCATCCTTTGATCTATCACCGGACACAATCAAATCTGCCTTCTGTGGTAAGAATGTTTTTACTTGAATTTCCGTAGAGTGGTCTTCGATACTCTGTATATGAGCATAATCAGCAGTCTTTCTCTCGCGGAGGCGAGTTTTGCGAGTAGTCTCATTGACTGTAATGTAAATGAGAAGTAGCTCCGAAGGCGCTATGAGTAACCGAAGCGTGTCTATGGCCTCGATGTGCCTGATACCATCAACAACAAGAGAATCTCCTGGTTTCCAAGCGACCTGGGCCAAAACCGATCTACAGAACTGTTCCCACCCTTCCTTGATTAAGGACTCACTAACATCCTGCAGTACTGCTCGTGACTCCTCTAGCCCACGAATCTTAGCTACAGCTCGAACGTAATTTCCAAAACTAACATATGGCCAATTGAGCGCCTTAGCTACGTTCAGTGATAACGTTGATTTACCACTTCCGATGCTTCCAGAAAAAGCAAGAATAATTGACTTCATAGTGCGTCAAAACTGAGCTGTTCATTCACATCTTGTAAAATGACCCATCCTCTACGATCTCGTTTGTTATACTGAATTGGCATGAGAGATCGTACATGTTTGATGCGAATAAGCGTTGCGAATGATGCGTGCTCGCGATCTTTCCAGAATATGGGGTCTTGTGCGCAGATAGCCTGAGCAAACTCTTCTTGTATGGTTTTCCATGACGTTGGATCGAGTTGATAGAACCAAGCATCTGCAACCTGGCATAATCCCATAATTGGTCCTCCAGATCGTTTCAGTAAAATGACGTCACCTCGCTGAACACTTTTGTATGGAGGGAAACGGCGGGTAGAAAACCTTGATTCCACCGTTTTTCTACCATCGAGAATAAACTGAAGGTACGGTTCCACGAGTACAGCCAAGTGGAGAGCGAAAGGGAAATAGTGTCGCCCAGTCACTTGATTTAAGTAACCTTCCCAGAAGGTGTCACCGTGCAAGTTTGATCGAAGTGCGTTGACAAGAGAAGAGTGACTTGTTTGCATCGTCACAATTCCTCCTCAAAACGTAAATTTTCATTCCGTTCCAAACGGATGTTTACGCTATACTAAAAGGGAGCCAGGGGTATCCTCTTTGAGAACCATATTTGGGGGCCAGTACCAAAAAGGGTGCTAATGATATTTGGGGGCCACAGGCAGAGATGAGAATCAAAAAAGGGGCCACGTCCCATTGATTTTTGCTATCGTAAAGGGTGCTAATGATATTTGGGGGCCACAGGCAGAGATGAGAATCAAAAAAGGGGCCACGTCCCATTGATTTTTGCTATCGTTAAGGTGAGCAGTCCACCCACTTTAGCGATAGGAGAACTGGAGATGATTACCGTGGAAGAACGCGAAGCCATTCGCCGGGCCTACTACCTGGAAGGCAAGAGTAAGAGGCAGATCGCCCGCGAACACAACCATTCTCGCAAAACCGTGGATAAAGCGGTCGACAATCAGCCACCGCAGCCCTACCGGCTCAGCAAAGCGAAGCCGTCCCCGGTGTTCGGGGCTTTTCGGGCACGAGCCGACGAACTGCTGGCCGAAAATGCGCATCTGCCGCCCAAGCAGCAGTATACCGGGCACAAGATCTATGAGCTGCTTCAGGCCGAGGGCTACCAGGGCAGTGAGGCGCGAGTCCGTCTGCATATGACCCAATGGAACAAGGCTCACCAGGCCCCGGCGCTCTTCCTGCCGCTGGAGTTTGACCCTGGCCAGGATGCGCAAGTCGATTGGGGGGAGGCCATCGCTGTCATCGGCGGGGTCAAGCAAACCGTGCAGGTGTTTGTCATGTGGCTGTCCTACAGTCGACGGCGTTTTGTGATGGCCTTTCCCAGCCAGAAGCAAGAGGCCTTTTTCTATGGACATGTGTGCGCCTTCGAGCACTTTGGGGGCGTGCCCGCCCGCATCAGCTATGATAACTTGTCGACCGCGGTCCGCTTGATGGCGGAAGGCCGGGTGCGCCGCGAGCAGCGGCAGTTCGTGGCTTTCCGCTCGTACTATTTGTTCGAGAGCCATTTCTGCCAGCCAGCCGCTGGATGGGAGAAAGGGGGTGTGGAGGCATCGGTGGGGTTTAGTCGCCGCAATTTTCTCGTGCCCATTCCCACCGTCGCCTCGTTTGAGGAACTGAACTTGCAGCTGGTGCAAGCCTGTCTCAAAGATGACCAGCGCCGTGTGAGTCGGCAAGCGGAGACGATTGGGCAGATGTGGGAGCGGGAGCGCCCCGTGTTGCGCAGCCTCCCTGCGTATGCCTACGACTGTTGTGTGACGACCAGCGCTCGCCTCAATGGCTACAGCCTGATTGTCTACGAGACCAACCGCTATTCGGCGCCGGTGAACCGAGCCAGACGCGAGGTGATTGTCAAAGCGTATCCCTTTCACCTCGACATCCTGGATGGGACCACGTTATTGGCGCGCCATCCTCGCAGTTACGGGCGGGAACAGGATCGCTTCGAGCCGCTGCATTACCTGCCGCTGTTGGAGCAGCGCCCGGGAGCCTTCGACCATGCCAGGCCCATGCGGCAGTGGCGCAAAGACTGGCCCGAGAGCTACCATCAGATGCTGCGGGTGCTGCGCGAGAAGTGGCCGGAAGGTGGACGTGGTGTCCAGGAGTTCGTGCGGGTGCTGCGCTTACACGAGCAGTATCCAGCTCACCTGGTGCAACAAGCGATTGAGCAAGCGCTCGCCTACGGCTGCCCCCATCTGGATGGCGTGCTGCATTGCTTACACCAACTCACCACTGAACCGCCGGTTGGACAGAGCCTACCGTTGGTCGACCAGTCGCACTTCCAGGCGATTGGCACCCAGCCGATCGACCTGCACCAATACGAACAGTTGTTGAGATCGTCTGGCTAAGGAGGAGATCATGCAAGAGAACAGCCTGCTGGAAAGCTATCTGCGCCAGCTCAAGCTGCCGACGTTTGCCCAGAACTACGCGGCCTTCGCTCAAGATGCGGCACGCACCGGCCTCTCCTGCGAGCGCTACTTGTTGGCCCTCTGCGAAGCGGAACTCGCCCAGCGCGATGCCAATCGGGTCGAACGCTGTACGGCTCAGGCCAGGTTGCCGGTGCTCAAAGAACTGTCCCAGTTCGACTGGAGTTGCGTGCAAGGGGTCTCCAAGACGCGCGTCTTCGAGTTGGCCCAAGGCGGCTACATTGCTCATGCCGAACCCATTCTCATGATTGGGAATCCGGGACTAGGAAAAACCCACGTTGCCAGCGGACTGGCTCTGGCGGCCTGCCGACAAGGTCGTCGAGTGCGCTTCTACCATGTGGCCACTCTGGTCAATGACCTGATCGTCGCGCAGCATGAGTTGAAACTCTCGCGCTTGCTGGCTACCTTGGGCAAACAGGAACTGCTGGTGCTGGATGAGTTCGGCTTTATTCCTTTCAGCCGGGAGGGAGCCCATCTCCTCTTCCAGCTCTGCTCAGCCCTCCACGAGCGGGTTGCCGTGATCATCACCTCCAACCTGAAATTTAGCGACTGGAAGAGCGTGATGGGGGAGGAACATTTGACGGCCGCTCTGCTGGACAGGCTGACACACCGGGCGCATATCCTCGAATTTCTGGGCGAGTCGTTCCGCTTTCGTCAGCGGCTGCAGCAGGCCGAACAGCAGGGACACCAGGTCGAAGCGGCTTCACCTGCACTAGCGCAAGCCGCGTCCGCACCCAGCAGCGGGTAGGAGCCTCCCGTGCGGCTGCTCAAGTGTGCCACACCAGTCAAGGCCAAGACGAGCGCGCCCGCACCCGAACTCCCCACCTCCTGCGCGGCCTTGACTTGGCGTGGCGTTGAAAGAGCAACCCGCACCGGGAGTCGGGAACGCGGTCGCGGGCGGCGGCAGACGTTGGACAGGCAGCAGGACCCTGGGAGAGCCTGTGCACCGTCGAGGAAAGGAACGCTTCGGGAACCGTTTGGGCGACTCCGTTGGAGCCATTTGAACCAGGATCTGTCTGATTGGAAAGGAGGTGGTCCCCTTTTTCGTTAGCACAAGCAAGGTGGTCTTCTTTTCCGCTGGCAACCGGCCCCCAAATCTGATGAGCAAGGTCACGGTCGCTGGCAACCATTGCCCCCTTGTTGATTCGAAATTGGCCCCCTATATCCTTGACAAATACAAACGGACAGCTTCGGTAATTTGTTGTATAGCAAGTGATATGAGTGTAACTTCACAAACACTGAGCTCGCGCTTCAGCGTAGCAGCAAGTACTTCATATGCCGATTCTCCAATAGCGATAGCATGTAGGATCTGCCGAAGTATAGTTCTTCCTCGACAGGCAAAAATACGGTTACCAGAGGTCCAAACATCTGCAAGGCCTCTTCGCCTATCTCGTCGGCTGACTGATGGCATAATATCGTCTGGAACAACTGGTAAGAGGGATGGATCCTCGAAGCCCTGTTCATGGGAATCTCGGATTCGAACTCTCACACCAAGTAGAACGTTCTCAGCCCATTTGCCTTCATATGGGGATGGTACTATTGGTCGTTCAGTTGCGGTATGGTGAGTACGAGAGAATACCGCTAAATTACCACGTCTCCATTCAGTCGGGACCGTATAGAATCCTTCTATTCTCAGCGCATTCCGCTCAAATGGTGGTGAAGTGTAAGGTAAGACCGCCGATTCTACTCGCATGAGGGTTAGCCCTATCTTCTGTGCCCAATTCAGAATATTTGCCCATTCCCGATCGATACCTGGTCTCGTACCAAGTGGAGGTATGCTCACTAATACACGTCCGCCTATTGCACAAAGATGACTTGCGGCCCAAAGGAACGATTGTATACTCTCTTCATACCAAGGTGGATCTACAATGACCACAGGCGATAAGATATCTGGTAGTTGGTCTTTCCCAATGTCACACAGTACTACTCGCGCTGATGATACGGTTCTGGCAAGGCAGCCCGTTACTAGAGGATTTGAGTCGAGCAAAATCATTTGGCGTGGATATTTGCGCTCGATTGCAAGACGAAGCACACTAGGCGTACCTAGTAGTACCACAGTTTCGTCTGGTTGCGAAAGCCGTATGCATTCGTCTAATAAGTGCCTCGTTGCAGTATCGCTGAACCGCCAGTCATAATCTAGTGGATGCGGAATAGGCAGCTTCACACTATGGTCTGAATTGAGTGTTTGCTGTTGGCACTGCCCAACATATCTTTCTGCTTTGGTTAAGAGCTCCATAGCAATGCGTCCAGTATATGCGAGACGCTGGAGTGAATAGAGGACAAGAGGTGGGTATACTCCTGGTAGCGCAGTGACCAGTTGATCGAATGCAGTGATCCCACGAGCGACTGCATCGAGAACCCAGTTGTCGACAAGATTGGTAAAGGGCTGTGTTTCTGAGGCTATGATGGTCATCGCTGTCCTCCATACCTACAAAGAGGCACAGTGGCTATACGCTGAGCCCGCTGCTTACTGGAGTAGCGACTTTCCAATTCTTTCTGCCATGCCTCGACAGCAATGTGTTGATTTTGTAACGCTTCCTGCATCCGGTCATTTAGCCTTCTTTTCACAGGTGTGAACATCTGGATCTCAAGTGGAACAGTTCTCAAGGGTAAGTTCTCATCAAGTTTTTGGAGACGATCAACAAAACGGCGCATGTCCTCGACAATGCCTTTCTGCGATGGGGTGGTAAACGTGACATACGCATAAAGATCAATACCTACTGTTAAAAGTTTGTCCATCAGGTCAAATTGTCGGTTGAAGAGAAGAGGCTCGGCCTTTGTATTGAAGGCAAAAGACTCAGCATTGAAGCCCTTAAAGCAACAAACTCGCCCATAGTTGGTATACGAAGATATCAGTTCACGATCAGTGTCTGAGAGGAATTGCCAAAAGTAGTCGTTACTCAGGTTATCGTCCGACCAGAGGTACACCTGTTGCTCCATTCCACGCGTTCGTAACTCAGCCATCATCCAGGGAACCCATTCAGGCACCAGGTCTGGCTGGCCTCCTGTTAAATCAATCACTACTGGTGGATCTGCTTGATCAAGGTAGAGATCGATGAGTTGTGTAGGACTCAACCGATCTGAGTGTTTGCGGTTAGCTGAAAGCAAATTGAATGGAACGAAACAGTACCAGCACCGCCAATTGCATACTGCGTTTTGGAATACCTGGGCACGAAGGGTATCTGCGTATGGCAAACCAAGCGCCTTGCATACAGGATCAATCGGTAATGGATTTGATGGCCAGCCTGTGTTCGTCTCACGTCTG
>WNGL01008139.1_pt1 | contig 12284 bp, 9 predicted proteins | sample 5400591 | NCBI WGS metagenome assembly WNGL01 (sample SAMN13153377, study PRJNA577476) | soil metagenome | isolation source: 80 cm soil or saprolite under Garry oak tree replicate 1 | place: USA:California | collected 2016-06-15
GGTTGTTGTAGTCCGCCTGGTTGTTTGCTGAACGGATGGCCACCTGAACCAGGACAGTCGATTGATAGAGTGGCGTCAGTAATCTGCTCCCAATATACGCTCCCACCCCAAAAAGCACGAAGCAGAGCACAATGACTTTCCATTGCTTTACCAGGATGGTCCAGTAATGTTCAAGTGTCATTTTCTCTTCCTCCCTACCAACAAATCTTTTGCTACAACGAAACCCTCGACATCCTGCCTGGATAAATGGGCAGTGGGCAAGTACCACTACCAAATAGGGAATACAGAAACAGCAGAAACGTTACATATCATCACTCATTTCAGTATACATCTTGCATCAATAGAATATTTCATATTTATGAAAATAATGCTTCAGCACCCTCCGCCACTACCGACGGGGCGAAAAATGTTGCGCGCAATAAACTGCGTTGAAGCATCAGAGGGTTATGATATTTTGCAACATATTCCCGGGCCATTCGCCCCATCTGGCGGCACAGCGCCGGGTCGCTGCCTAGACGAACAAGGGCAGTACCGATCTCAGTGGCGTCGCCAGGCATGACGGCGATACCACGCCCTTCAGCAAGTAACCTGGCATTTGATTGGGGAGCCACCGAAGCAATAACCGCGCAGCCAGCGGCCATTGCTTCAAGAACAGCCATGGAATAATTTGATCCGCGCGTCCCACTATAGAGAAAGATATCAGATATCCCCAGGAGTGTGACGACATCTGCCGGATTAGCCTCACCCCACAGAATGCATATAGCATCCAAACCGCGTCGCCAGATATCCGCTTCGACCTCCGAACGCAAGGGTCCATCCCCGGCTATGAGCACTCTCACTCGTGTACGTACACCTGGCGGAAGTGCCGATAGTGCTGAGGCTATGCCCTCCAGGGCGAAAGGCAAGCCTTTCTCCGCTGCGAGGCGATTGATCAAGGTAATGACGACAGCTTCTTCAGGGATTCCCTGCTCAATGCGCATACTCACTCGAGACTCTCTGTCAAGCGGGGTGAAGTGAGCGACATCAACCATGTAAGCGTAACGAATGATGCGGCTCGAGTGAACACGAAGGCGCTTGCGGTAGACTTCTTCTACCTCGTCACCGGCAACGAGAAATTGATCGGTGTAACGCGTGGCGATTCGTGCTACAAGGCGCTGTGACGGCCAGTACCAGGCGAAGCGCAGGCGAGAAAGTAGCCGCCAAGGCCACGGGTATGCCTCCAAGGCTCTCATGCGTTCCCTGCGAAAAGCAGGGCTATCCAACAAGGTCACATTCCCATGATCCATGCAGACCACGCGTACTCCTGCCATTTTGCCTATCAGCGCTGCGAAAGCGCCTGTAAAGACGCCGTCCTGTGGCAGAATGAGGTCATAACCTGAGCCATGGCGCAGCAGCGAGAAGAGTTTGCCCCAGCCGGCCAGGCAATAGAGCCAGGCGCCAGGAAATTGCCAGGGATGGGCCCTCCTCCAACCAAATACCCCGATCTCCAGTCCCTCTGCACACTGTCCTCTGTGCTGCGTGAGATATACCATCTGCCATTGATCGCCCATCACTTGCGCGACGCCGACGAGAACACCGCGCATGCCGCCAGCAACGGGAAACGCGTGGATCGGGACGCAGACACGGTCGAGCGCAGCACGACCATGCGCGTCAGGTGCTCCAAAGGCAAGGCGACGCAGCCTGGGCTTCAGCTTGTGGTCATAATAGGCCGTAGCACGGCTAGCCACGAGATAGCGCAAGCAGCATCCAGGGCGGCGTTGATATCCCGCCCAGCATGCCGCCAACGACGCGCAATGCTCGCAGCCGGAATACCCGGCGAGCGCTTCGAGTAGGGTTACATGCAACGAGTGATAGAACCAGGGAGCAAGGCGCTTATGGAGCAGGTCGGAACGCGTCCAGTAGCCGGTATCAAATGCATCGAGCAGGGTATGCAGCGCGGCGACACCACGCTGTATCAGCGCTTCGATTCTGCTATCCTGTGTGAGTGTCACGTAATCATACAACCCAAACAGTCCCAGGATGTGTCCCTTGAGGACATGCGCGGCGGGATAGACGGCTACCTCCTCAAAAAAGGCGTTGTTGTCCCCAAGAGATGCGCTGACCCCGCCATCGAGTATATCCAGCTCAAAGGTGCGCACAGCGCGGCGAGCTGCGTGTAAAAACACATCCTCGCTGGTCAGTTGATACGCACGCACGAGAACGGAGATGACGCTGCCCTGAGCCGATGCAGACAGCCAGGGCTGGGAGATATGATAAGCGGGCAAAGCAAACGAGATCGGCCAACCGCCAGCATCGTCGGAGAGACGTGACTCGTGGGCCAGGAGCCAGGAGGCCTGGGTCATGAATGCTTCTTTATGCTCATTGCCCCCATGTGCAAGATAGGCAACCCAGTGGGCAAGCGCATATTGCGCGATACTGCTAGGATGATATGCCGCGGGAATTCCACCAGAAGGCGCGTTGTAAAGCACTCCTGTTTCATCCAGGGTACCAGATGGCGAAGCCAGCAACGGGAACATGTCGATAGGATAAGGAAGCAGGTCGGGACGAGCCTGGGCTAGCCCCATGCGGCAGTAGCATGGTGTTGCCCGTTCCTTGCGCCAGTTCTGCCACACCGTGATCAGGCTTCCGATAATTGGAAGTCTATGCCAGAGTGATCGACGCTTTTTGAACTCACTCATACTGCCCGGTTTCCCTCATCGTAACAGCCTTTGACTCCTGCTCAAGATGGGCAGCAAGACGCCTGAGACCATCTTCGAGTGAGATCGTCGGCGTGAATTGGTAGGCCGACGCAAAGGGCTCTGGATCGATCACAAAGCGTATGTATTCGGCAGTAGAGCCCTCATGGCTAATTTCAGGCTCCAACCCGAATGTATGGGCAGCCCGCGTGACTACCCGGTTGACACTTTCACCGCTACCCACTCCCAGGTCTATACAGCGTATCTCCTCTGCAGGAGGTGAGGTCAAAACTGCCAGGAGCGCCCTCATCGCATCATCGACGTACATTCCATCGATGTAATTTTCCCCGTCACCTATCACGGTGAAGTGCGGGTTGCACTCAAAGGCGAACTGGCGAACGAGTTTCGTGTAAAGCTTGCGCGGCGGCTCGTAAGGACCATATGCACCGAAGAAACGCACAATGGTTGCACGCCTGGGCGTTCGATGGTGATGGACGAAAGCCCGGATGTAGTGCTCTGCAGCCAGCTTAGAGATTGCATAGGGTAAATCAGGAGACACTGCCGACGCCGGTCCGACGAGGCTGGTCAACCCAATATATACCGCCCCGGACGAAAGATAGACAAGGTGATCGAAAGAGCAGCACTGCAGCAGGTGAAGCAAGCCTGTGACATTTGTTGTCAGATCCTGAACAGGTCTCTCGATCGAGCCGGGGATGGACGTATTGCTGGCCAGAGCAAGGCAGTTGTCAAAGTTCCCGCCAACGCGACCTACGGCCTGTTCTACCTGGTGCATATCAGTTAGATCGCATGCCACGGGTCGGATATGATGAAGCTGATGAGCCTCCACAAAAGCCTGGAAGTCTGCGTTACCCAGTCGGTATAGAGCGACCACCTGCCAGGAGTGCGGCATGGCAAGAAGGGCATTTCGTCCCAGGAATCCAGATGCCCCCGTGATCAGTAGTCGCATCAATGTACTCCAGTCAGAGGGTGAGCAGCACGCTTGCGATAGAACTCCACCGTCCTAGTCAGGCCCTCGTCAATGGATAGCTGTGGCTTAAATTCAACCAGACTCTGCAAAAGTGTGATGTCCGCCCGGTGGCGACGAACGTCACCCGGCCGCGGATCACGCTGCTGGCAGGGGATTATCCGGCCCAGGATATGCTCGATCTTCGTTTTAAGGTCGACAACGCTGATTTCCTGGCCGGAACCAATGTTCACAACCTGCCCTCGCGCCTGTGTACACTTGTAGAGGTCCAATGCGGCCCGCACTGTATCTGCGACATAAATATAATCACGCGTCTGCTGCCCATCGCCGAATAGTGTGAAAACACGCCCCTCAAACGCGCACTTTAGCATCGTTGGAATAATACCCGCGTACTGCTGATCATTCTGCCTGGGGCCGTAATTATTGAACGGACGCACAACGAGCGCATCCACGCCAAACGTGGCGGCATATGTACGCACAAGGTGATCACTCGCGGCCTTACTGGCTGCATAGGGTGTTAGCGGATCGAGCGGGTGATCCTCACCCATCGGGACGGTCCTGGCTGAGCCGTATGCCTCCGACGACGAGAAATGCACCAACGTCCCAAAGCGGCCCTCACGCAGTAGTTCACAGAGCACCGAGGTGATGCGCACGTTCGTTTCGAAGCAAAACTGCGGCCGCTCCAGCGAAGTGGGCAGGGGAATCACTGCCAGGTCGAGCACAACATCCACCGCTTCCAGGTTCGCGAACGCTTCACGAACCGCCCGATCATCGGAGGCATCTACCCGCAGAACTCGCAGGTCCGGCACCTGGCGGCATGCTTCAGTAAGGTTTGAACGTGTTCCCAGAAAGAAGTTGTCAATGATCGTAAGTTGTCCTACCCCCTCCGACACCAGGAGGTCAACTAGGTGGCTCCCTATGAAACCAGCACCGCCCGTTACCAGTACATGTTTTCCTTTTACCGTTCGATTGGATGAACCCATCAACCCATTCCTCAACTAGTGTTTTAACCCTAAGGTCGAAAACGTTCCACGTCTTATTGCGCGGCCTCCATATGGGCAGCTAAAATGTCCCGACAGAAATCAATGAGTCGCCGGATGAGCCAGAGATTCAGTCCAGCTTGCGGGCGAAAATGATCTTGGCTGTTGGGGAATTGCCGTCTGAGAAGAGGCGGCAGGCAACTTGATCTGCCTTGACCGCGCCCGGCCCTACCAGGCTGGAAAGCATATTGGAGCGCCCCCACAGTCCAGTTGCCTTCCACCACGCCGAGAGCGCCAGAAAGGCCAGGCGGTTCGAGGCTTCCAGGGGATTGTTAAGCAGGACCGTTGCCGGTCGTATCGAGTCGACGGTAAACCCATGCGCCACCAACACATCCCGATACTCAGCGAACGAACGCACTTCGTTAAATACTGCGTAGGAGCGCGTCGGCACGTATCCCCGACCTCGCACGATCGGGTCAGAGATAATCAGCCAGCCTCCCGGAGCGCAGTGATACGCCAGGTTGGCAATGGTACGCCGAAAGCCATCCGGGTCTACAATGTGCAGCAGCACATCGAAGGCGGAGATGACATCGAAGTGCATGGTATCGGGCAGCGGCAGTGGAGCTACACTCACATCGGCCTGGACAATCAGATCACCAGGGAACTGCGTCCTGAGTCTGTCGATGCTGGGCTGGGCAAAATCCAGTCCAACCAGGCGACCCACTCCGTGCTGGTGCCAAAAGTCCAGCCAGATGCCGGTGCCCGACCCGATGTCAAGAACAGCACGCCCTGCCAGGTCGGCGAGTCCATAGTGGCGCAAGGCCAATTCAATCTGGGACATGCGCGAGCGGTATTGCTGCTCCAAGAATTGGGGGGAGCGACTGGTATAGCCAACCCCCTTAATGTCGGGATGCGCCCGCAGACGCTCTTCCCAGTAGTGCCGAGGATCAAACGTCTCTTCATCTTCTACCATACTTCAACCTCTCCTAATACGATGAGGAAACGGCCAATTTCAAATGCGATGGGAATTGACCATTCATTAAGTGGCTATTCAGTCCGTCGCGCTTGCTATTTGATCGCTTTCACACCCATAACGCGCTTGACGGTTTCAAACACAGCATGGGTTTGGAAATGCTTAGCAGCGGCAGCCCTGAAGTCGGCATCGAGCTCCTCATCATAGAGACTGTACGAGCGCCAATAACTGTAGAGGGCGTCAGCCGAGTCGAACCGCAGCGGGTTTTGGAACGTGAAGACTTCCACGCGCGCAAAGATTTCGCGGGCCAACTGTTGGCCTGCTGCTGCCATGAACACGTCTCGTCCGCTCTCAATTGGCGGTTGCTCACCCCGCAAAGCGTAATGAAAGCTTTTGAGCTCAGCATTGTTCTCTTTAGCAGGGCCACAGAAGAAGAGTATACCAGCAGGTTTCAGACTACGATGTACTACTGCAAAAACAGCTCGTGGATGCAGTGCATAGTAGAGAGCGAAAGAACTCAATGCTCGATCAAAACGCTGTTCCGGGAGATGCCCACCGAGATCATCCATCCCAAGACACAAGAGACTAATGCGCTGCTCCAGCCCTAAATTCTTGCCACTGTGGGATAATGCATCCAATGCCGACTGCGCGATATCCACCGCCAGTATACGTCCGGTCTCGCCAATTATTTGTGCCAGAGGTAGTGTTTGTTTTCCAGTACCGCAGCCAAGCTCCAGGATCGAGAGCCCCTTTGCTAACTGCAACTGGTCCAAAATCCATCCATTCAAATCAAACGAACCGTACTTCTCGTGAGCCTGAATGCGCTGCTGTAGTGCAGCAACATCAGTATTCAATCGACTCTGCTTCATTATGCTCCTCCTAGACTAGCTGTGCAATGAAAGCCCCTGCGCTGAACAGCAGGAACGGTCTTTGCGAGATCAGCATCAAATGCTTCGACATATTGACGTGATTGTCTTTGAGTTTCCGTAGCGAAAAACTCTTGCAGGCGATCCTCCGGTGAGGAATGGACGTCTCCCCACCAGAATGGGTGAATTAACAATTGGAGTAAAGGCTTATCGGGCCGCAACAGCTTAGGCAAAGGTTCACCTTCTCTCCAGTATCCTTTTGAGTCTGAGAGGTACCAGTCCATCAGCTCCCGAGCATAAGCATTCACCCGCCCAGCCACGAACAGCGAACCGCGTAGAAACTGCGGCATCGGACGATGAAACGAAATTGACAAAACTGGCTGATTAGTAATCTGCTCCAGGTGCTTACAAGCGGTTGCAATTTTTGCCTCTACAGCGTTGAGTTCGCAGCCGCTTTTCCGTTCATCAGTGTCAAGATCAAAATGGAGCGCCACTTCGTGACCCATGGTGATGAGTTGTCGCAGTATATCTCTCGATGTCTTATCATTTACAGAGTACAGTGGCGAGTTTGTCATCACCATATACGTAGCACTTATCCCACATTCGTGCTCGATTTCGGCCATTCTTAGCGCCTTTCTTAGTGAAACATCGACATCATGGCGCAGGATAAGCTTCGGACGCCCAGGTTCGAGGGTATGTAGGATTTCAGCTCCTTCAGCAAGCAGATGCCTTTCAAAGTTAGACTTTATGGCTTGCAAGATCCGTCTGAAATAGCTGTAACCGAAATCAGACGACCACCCTATATTCATGTGGATACCTCCCCCAGTTTATTGACCTAATTACAGTATAATGTGGTCCAGAAACAAACAAAGCAGAATTTGGTTCATTATCCCCTTTATTGCTTGTCCATCTCATTATACTGAGAAGTGGAGGAGATACATGTGCAACAAACAAAAATAGACCTGGAACAAGAGCTTGTACGCATACAAGACGAATATAAGCGACGAGCTACTAGCCAGGCGTTGACCGACCGCTACAGTCTTTTTAACGAGGCGACGCTCCTTCAATCTCACAGCCTGGAACGTAACTTGCTGGCATTACTCAAACAACACCGGTTTACCCACCTGGCCGACAAGAAAATTCTAGATGTTGGCTGCGGCATCGGTATGCAACTACAACGCTTCCTCGCCTACGGGGCAAAACCAAATAATCTCTCAGGAATTGATCTCATGGCTGATCGCATTGAACAGGCTCGGTATCTGAATCCTTCCATCGACTGGCAAGTGGGCAGTGCTCACCGGCTGCCCTATGCAGATGCAAGCTTCGATCTCATAACACTCTCTGTCGTATTCAGCTCTATTTTGAGCCAACCGCTTCGCCAGAGTATTGCCGACGAGATTTGGCGCGTACGTAAGCCAGGCGGTCTTATTCTCTGCTACGATTTCGCGTATTCTAATCCACGTAACTCCTCAGTGAAGGGAATCTCCCGACAGCAGATTCAACAGCTTTTCAAACGACCAGGAGCACATTTCGACTACCGGCAGGTGACCCTGGCTCCCCCTATTTCGCGCCTGGTGGCACCGAAAAGTCGCTGGATCGCCGATACTCTGGAACAGTTGAAACTTCTTAATACACACTTTTTAAGCATCATTAGCCTGGAGTAGGGGTGTACCACTCTGATCACCGATGTTGCCCATTTGCCGTGTTTTGTGGGCATCCACGAAAATAGGTAGCATCCCACAACAATGGTATCCCGCTAAAGATTATCTCCGGTAGTGATTTCTCCACTTTCTGGTTATGCTATCTTAACCGCTGTACAATTCGAGACAGATCTCCAACATCGATATACCAGAATATATCGGTTGTCTCTTCCCTCTACATGTGTTTTTCCATCTTCCTCCCCAAAACCGCCCATTCCTCCTACTGCTAACTACATAAATAGGGCTTCTGGTTTCCCTTTATATGGATAGATAGTGCAATTTTTAACCAAACAAACACCGTGATACAAGATGACACATTGATTTCTTATGAGACGGATGTTATATATCGAATACAGAGACAAAGATAGATGTATGGATAGAAATATAAGTCGAAATACATCTTTCAAAATCTCTTTTACATTCTCTACAAAGAAAGCGGCTAATCAATGTTTATCAAAGTCCGTCATACTTTCTTCCGACCAAAACTACTCAGCCTCCTGGCGCTTTTTCTCTTTGTCACTATAGTCCATGAGACCGCTTTTGCTGCATATAGCGGTACAAAGCTCTCTGCATTAAAGGTACCAGGTTTCTCTCAAGCGACTACCGGTGGCTACAAATATCTTGGTAATGCGCACGGCCAGGGCGATGTACTAAATAGTATGGTTGGTCCGGGTGTATCGGCATCCAAGCAAATGTTTTATTTGAACTACATCTATAACAATGGCAAAATGGATTTTGTTGCCATTGATCCCAACTCTGGCCACTACCGTGTTTATCCATCACCTGTAAAAAATGAACAAGGGGCATGGGGATTAGCGGTTGGACCAGACAAAAACATGTACTTGGGTACACTTCTAAATGCCCACCTGCTGAAGTTTAATACCAGTTTGCAACAACTCACCGACCTCGGGCAAGTCCCCCCCGACCCTGGTAGCTCGACTCCCCAGAGCTATATCTGGCAGCTAACGGTTAGTCCTCACAACCATAAAATATATGGGTGTACCTATCCATCGGCCGACCTGGTCAGTTACGATCCTCTCGCTGCAAATCCGAAGATAGTCAATCTCGGAACGATGGACCCTACACATCAAGATATGTACGCCCGAGCCTGTGTGGCAGATCCAAATCCAAACTCCCCCTACATCTACCTGGGACTCGGCACTGTATCAGACCAGATTGTTGTATACAACACTGATACGAATAGCATAACGCTCCGTATAAATGGCTCAAGCGCCAGCTCTGGCTGGGTCTATCCTGGTTCAGATGGGAACGTACACAGTTGGCTATTGAACGGCTCTAACTACCAATATTACATGCTCAGCAATGGTGGATATACACAAAGCGGGTACACACAGGCGGCCCCCACGAATGTATTAAATGATGGCAGTACTATTACCGTGAATGCTACGACAATAACCATAAACCATCCAGACAAGTCAACAAAGACCTATCCCTATACGTATGCCGGAAGAAATCTCTCGATATTCCGCATCGGCCTTGGACCGGATGGGAAAGTCTACGGAGGAACAGTGTTGCCCTATGATTTCTTCACCTATGACCCAGGTCATTCAATTGCCGGAGTGCAGATGAAAGGGAAAATGGGGGATGGAGAACCATACTCTCTGCTGGCTTATAATCAGCTACTCTATATCGCTGCCTATAAATCACCGAACCTGGAAATATACGATCCATCGAAGCCATTTGATACCATGGCGAATCCTCTGAATATCCCGTCCGGAAACTTTCAGGCTGACCTTCGACCGCAAGCGATGGTAGGGGCACCAGATCATAAACTCTACATCGGCGCAAGCGCTTCTTACGGTAAATTGACTGGCCCCCTAATCACCTGGAACACTCAAAACAATAGTGACATTTCAGAGTACTTCCCCATTCAGAACCAGGGTGTTGTCTCCCTGACACCGACATCAGGAGCTTGTCAGGATAGCAGCGGGAGCTATTGTATCATTGGCGGAACAACAATCTATGGCGGAGGTGGTACAACACCATTGACATCCTCGGCACAGCTTTTTAGCTGGAACCCGACGAGCAACACCGTCATTCATCAGTACACTATACCGCAGGTGAGCAATCCCAATACGATCACTGACTTGGTTACCAATCCGGCTAATGGGTATGTCTATGGTATAGCAACCAGTAGCAGTGGCAATTACATCTTTGTCTTTGATCCACGGGCAGGAACATTTATCGACGCAGGTACGAAACTTCCCTTTAGTGGTGCGATTTATAACAGTGTAGCCATCTACAATGGGAAAATCTGGGGACTATCGTCTCAAGGCGTCTTCAATATTAACCTGAACAATGCGAGCCAGGCGACGCTGATACCGAGCAGTAGGACAATCACAGCCGGATTCGCTATGAACGGAAAAACCATGTATTTTGCATTAAACAGTAAATTGTGGTCCTACACTATATCATAGTATCTCTGACTTGGTAGAGCTTTTCAAACTTGGCTGCAAACGCCTGGGCTTGCGGGCCAAGAAAAGCTGCCATCACTTCGTGCCTGATGGCCTGGTACTGAGCACGTAAGTCTACGAGCGGTAACTGCATATAAGTGACACTCCCACTCCCCTGAAAAGGGATGGGAATTCCCGCACCGACTTTTAAGGACTCACTTTGCCGTTCAGTAGTATTGACTGGTAAAGCACCTCAAGCCTGGCTGCAAGAACCCGGTAGTTATGATTTTCAATCATCCATTCTCGTGACTTTTGCCCCAGACTCGCTCCCACTTCTGGATGTTGGAAGAGGTTCTCAAGATGCTTATCAATCTCCTCAGCCGTAGTTGCCTGGCACAATGGCGGTGGTGCAGGATAAGCCTCCTCGTAACGAAACGAAGCAATAACAGGCTTTGCACAACTCATTGCCTGTAATTCACAAAACGACAAGATCCCTAGCGAGAACTGGCCAACTACGACATCTGCAGACCAGATGAGGTGTTGTACCTCATCTGGTGGAACAAGGGGAAGGAAATCAAAACGCGTGTTATAACGCTTCTTGTATTCTTCTTTAAGCAGTCCCCAGTCAAGTAAATGCACACGGACCTCTGGATGGCGTTGGACAAATCGTGTAATCCCTCCCATTGCAATCTCGGGGCCTTTCTCAGGGTCGAGGCGTGTAAATAATAAGACAGTCCATGGATGCAACGATTGCGACTGCGTATTTTCTTTCGGAGCAAATCGCTCAGTATCGACTGGACCAGGCAAGAATAGAGCATCTGGGCGAACCGATTGGACAAGGGGCAATAGATCCGGTGTAATGCACAGAACAGCCGCAGCTCTATGAAAAATAGATGTTAATACCTCACGAAAGAAAGGTTGCTTCAAGCGCTGTCGCACGTCACTACCATGACATTCCACGATAAATGGTATCTGACTCACCATGCCAAGCACACCATAACTTGCCCAGTTGATATGCACAATGTCAAAATAGTCCGGGCTGAGTTTACCAACAATGCACCTCATATCCAGGATACGCCTCGGCATCATGGCAAGTTTAATAGGCAGCGGTGCGAGACCCCCGCTGAGGCACGGTTCATATAATGCCGTGGAGTGACCCCGCCGCATAAGTTCACTGGCGTGAGTCCCGGCGACTTGATTGATGTTATGCACATAAAGAATACGCACCGGGTCCCTCCTGTGTCAGCGGAAAGCATAAAGCTAAAAACATTCTGCACTCCACACCCTGTGTTTACATCGAGAGGATATCGCGATAGAGCCGAATGAGACGCTGCCGTTCCTTTTCCCAGCAAAGATCACCTCGAACAGCCTTTAACGCATTGCGACGCATGCGGTCGAGAGCAGCGTGGTCAGCGAGCATTGCATTGATAGCTGCTGCAATGTCCACAGGTGTGAATGAGGGCACAACTTGTCCTACATCATAGCTCTTGAGCAGGTCTGCTACGGCATCAAGTGATGTAGCGAGAACGGGTAGACCCGCCATAAGATATTCAAAGAGCTTGTTCGGCAGGCACCACCTAACGCTAAGCGAATAGTCAGGCGAAAAAACGGCCAGGCCAATATCTGCCGAAGCTGTCCATTCCAGCAGCTCCGCATATGGAACGGGCGGAATGATTTTGACGCGGTCAGCA
>WNGL01016326.1_pt1 | contig 12283 bp, 10 predicted proteins | sample 5400591 | NCBI WGS metagenome assembly WNGL01 (sample SAMN13153377, study PRJNA577476) | soil metagenome | isolation source: 80 cm soil or saprolite under Garry oak tree replicate 1 | place: USA:California | collected 2016-06-15
GTGACGTCTCCACCACCATCTTGGCGGCTTCCTCACGGAACTCAGGCGAATAGGCCTTGTATTTTCTTGACAATTAACTGATCCTTTCCGAGTGAAGATCCTAAAGGATCCGCAGTCCGGAAAGAAGGAGGCACGCCCGAGCGTCTCGGCGGCGCGGGCCTGGGCCTGGTAATGCTCGCGGAAGGCGTCGCGTTCGCGGGCGGCGTCGGCGCGGACGTGCTCGGTCTCGGCGCGGGCGTCGGCCTCGGCCTGGCGGGCGCGGCTGATCTCGGTGTCGGCGCGGTACTGTGCCTGGCGTGCGGCCTCGGTCGCGGTGTCGCGCTCGCGCTGGCAGCGGGCGGCGGCCTGCTCGGCGGCGGTGACGCACGCGGATGCTTCGGTGCTGGCGGCGGCGATCTGGCCGGCGGCGGCCTGGCGGGCGGCCTGCGCCTCTGCCTCGGCGTCGCGGGGGCGGTGGCGATCGCCGTCTCGGCGGCCGTCTCGGCGGCGTGCTGGGCGGCCCGGGAGGCGTCCAGGGCCTCGGCGAGGGCACGGGCTTCCTGGCCTGCCTCGGCGGCCTGAGCCTGTGCGGTGACGGCGCCGGCCTCGGCCCGTTGCCGGGCGGCCTCAGCCTCGGCCAGGACGACACGCACGCGGGCGGGGTCCAGGCGGCCGGCCTCGGCCCGGGCCTGGCCGATCAGCGTGGCGGCCTGGCGGGTCAGGGTCTCCAGCGCGGCGAGCGGGTCACTGCTGGGTGCGGCAGCCGGGTCGCCGACGGCGCTGTAGCGGGCGGCGTTGTGGTAGCCGCGGGCACAGTCCTGGCTGCAGAACTGCCGGGTGCGGCCCAGGCCGGGGGGCGGCAGCGGGTGGCCGCATCCGGGTCGCTTGCATACGCCCGGCACGCCAGGCGGGCCGGAGGGCTGGTCGGTCATCGTGGCCGGCACCTTCCTGTCGTTTCTTTTCCGGATGAGAAAAGAAAGGAAAGAAATTGAGGAGAAAGAGGAACGGGGTCACGTCCTGCCTGTCCTGCGGCTGACGTCAGCGGCGTAGGTCATCCAGTCCCCGGCTGAGGCGCGTTGCCGTTGGACGGCGACCTGGGTGTGGATGCCGAGCAGGCGGGCGAGCATCGCGGCGGGGATCTCGGCGGCGAGGGTGAACAGGGCGGTGGACCGGGCCTGGCGGGGGTGCAGGCCGATGTTCTGCAGGCGGATCCCGAGGCGGTCGCCGCCGATGGGCTGGCCGGGCCGTCCGCCGGGGAACAGCCACGGCATGGTGCCGGGGCGTCCGATGGCGGCGTGACCTTGGCGGGTGGCGATGAGTTCACGGACGAGGCCGTCCAGGGGCCCGGGGAGCACCACGGGAGCGGTGCCCAGCATGATCTGCACCCGGTCGCCGTCGTCGCGGACGTGGCCGGCAGTGAGCTTGACGATGTCGGCGATGCGCTGGGCGTAGAGCAGCAGGAGCAGCCCGGCGACCCGGTCGGAGGTCGCCAGCGTGTCGTCGTGCAGGAGCCGCCGGGCGTCGTCCCAGCGTTTCTCGCCGTCGTGCGGGCCGCGCGGGCCGTCCCAGCGGACGGCACCGAACGTCAGGCGGCTGGCGTGCCGGCAGGTGACCGACCAGCGGACGAAGTGGGCGGTCTCGTCCCGGTAGGTGACGTCTTTGCTGGATGCCCACCGGTCGAGGCCGGGCTGCGTGCAGGACGCCAGCGTGAGGTTCTCGGCGGTCAGCCAGTCCAGGAAGCTGGCGGCCGCGGTGACATGGCAGCGGACGTTGAGGGCCTGCAGGTGAGTGGCGTGGGCTTCGCCCAGCCGCTGCCGGAGCCGGCGCAGGTGGTGCCAGATCGCGTAGCCGTGCAGGATCCGGCGCTCATCGGGGTCTTGCCGGGCGCTGATGGCGGCGGTGATCCATCGTTCGAGTTTCACCAGCCGCTCATCACGGGCGGGCAGGGCGCCGGCGGCGGTCAGGACGCTGCGCAGGTGAGCGAGTGTCTTGTCCGCGGGGAACTCGTCGAGTATCTCGTGGGTCAGCCGGCGGTCCTCACCGCCGAGGCCGGTCAGGAGCGCCCGGACTTTTGGCCTGGCCATCCAGGCCAGGGCCGTGCCGGGCCGCTCGACGCTGGACAGGGCCTGGTGCAGCGGGGCCAGGTCAGGGCGGATGGCGCCGTTCTGGTCGCCCAGCAGGCCGCGGATCTTCTGGTCCAGGACGCAGCGCTGGCAGGATCCCGGGCTCAGCTGCCAGGTGTTCTTGCAGGCCGGGCAGCGCCCCCAGAAGGCAGGGTCGGGGTTGAGGCACCGGGCGCACAGCGGTTCCTGGCGGGTGCCGCCGCGGACCGGGGCGACGGTGCCGCACCCGGCGCAAGGTGCCCGCCACTGCTGGCAGCGGCCGCACCACGGCTGGCCGGTGGCCCTGGATACCTCGCACCGGGCGGTCCGCCCGCAGATCCCGCAGGCCAGGACCTGGCGGGGCCGGCAGTTCGCGCAGCGCGGCCCGTCCGCGAGCCGGATCGCGACCCGGCTGCGGCGCCCGCAGCCCGAGCATTCTTCAAGATTGACCGGGTCGCTGATCAGGCAGTTCGGACACAGCGGGTTCCCCCCGGCATCCCGGGTGGCTGGCTCGCGGATGGCGCCGCAGCGCGCGCACGCCACGGCCGCGGACCGGGCGAAGCAGTTCCGGCAGACCCGCTGGCCATCGAGCAGCTTCGACAGGGCCTTCACCGTGTCGCAGCGCGGGCAGGCCGGCTTGATGACCTTGGTGGCTCCGGCCGCGACGAGCCCGTCGATGAAACGCAGCACTGCCGGGGCCGGGGCGCCGGCGCCCGCGCCGGTGAGCAGGCCCGGGCGTTCCACGACCCCCCAGGCCAGGCGGCGCTGCCCGGCCGGCCGGGTCGTGGCCTGCTGCAACGCCGCCGCGACCGTTTCCCTGCCAAGGCCCGGGTCGAGGGCGGTGACCACCTGCGTCAGTTCCTCCACCGGGTCGCCGCCGTTGTCCGGGCAGTGCTGGCAGCGGTGGCCTCCGTGACGGTCCACGGTGACCGCCCGCCGATGTTCGCCGCAGCCTGCGCAGGTACGGACCTGCTCCAGGCACGGGCTGCAGCCCCAGTCGCCGCCGCGCTGGCTGCGCACGTAACGCAGTTCTCTCATGCACCCGCCGCACCGGGGTGCCGAGATGCCGGTGGCTCCTGCCTTCCTCAAGGCGAGCAGCAGCTTCGCCGTCGACAGGATCGCGGGCGGACGGCCTGTGCGCAGGACCTGCGGGTTGTCCTTCAGCGACTGGGCGAGCCGCCGCCGGGTGGCCCGCCCGGCGGCCGCGGTGACTACCTCGCGGATCTGCCCGGCCGTGAGACCGCATCCGGCCTCGGCGACCAGGCGCACGATGACGGCGACCGGGTCGGCGGCGACCTCGTCGTCCAAGACGGCGCTCACTCGGCCGGGGTGATCCGGGCCCGCTTGGGCCGCAGCTCCCCGACGCCGGCCTCACCGCCGGCCGCCCTGGTCTTCCTGGCCTGCCCGGCGGCCGCGACGGGTTCGATGAGCTCCTCCATCGTGCAGTCCAGGATGTCCAGCAGCGCCATCAAGATCTTCAGGCTGAGCCGCTCGGGCCGGTCAGTGACCAGCCGGTAGACCTGGCTGGAGGACAGCGTGATGCCCCGCTGCGACAAGGGCGCCAGCAGGTCGGTGGTGGCGAACATGCCCCGCGCCGCCATGACCGGGCGCAGGTGCCACCGGTAGTCCAGCCTGGCCGTCACCGGCGCTCCTCCGCCCCGGCACCGTGACCGGCGTCGGCACCGTGACCGGCGTCGAGGGCCGGGCTGAGGGCCCGGCGCAGCGCAGTGTTCATGAAGTCGTCGCTGACGTGGGTATACACAGCCGTCGAGCTATCACATTCGTGACCCACCTGGGCCTGGATAAATCTCCGGTCGACCCCGTCCTCGGTCAGATGCGTGACGAACGTTATCTGTACTTGATTTCGAATTGATTTCGCGAAGTGCCTGGCAGAGACGGGCAGAGACGTGCCTCGCAATGTGAGGGACGTGAGCCACGTAAGGTCAAAACCAGCAGCGAAGAGAGAACGACCGTGGTACTGGCCTCGAAAACGAAGTAGAGATAACGTAAGAATGCCTCATCGAATGGGGAACCAGGGCGGCTTCTGCGCCATCCGCTCCTATCCCGCCACCGCCGCCAAGCACGGCCTCGGCATGCTCGACGTCCTCACGCAAGCTGCAGCCGCACGCGCATGGACGCCCGCAACTTCATAGCCAGCGATCAGGCAACCGAGGCACGACCCATCCGGTTACACGGTTTCTAGGGGTGGTCCAGGCCGGCCTCCGGTAGCTGCCCTGTAACGCCGGCTAGTGCTACGGCCTCTGGACCGGTCTTGATGGGATTGCGGGAGGCGCCCGTGATCTGGTTTCCGGCCTGGACGCGGGCTGGTTGATGGCTGAGGTTCCCCACAGCGCACGAGGGGCGCGCCGAACAGGCGCGCCCCCGGTGCTGCAGGCGGCAGTGGTTATCGCCGGTGGCTAGCAGGCCAGCGGCACGCTGCCGCTAAGTCCCTGCTCGTCCGACGCCGTGCAGGTGAACAGCAGGACGCCGCCCTGTGAAATGGTCAGGGTGATGTCGGTGGTGGTGAGGACCGGATTGACACCGGTCCAGTTGGGGTTCGGGCAGCCGGTCGCCGCCCCGGAGACGGTGTCGGCTGCGCTCAGCACGGCCGGGTTGGTCGTGAAGCTCACATTGCCGTTCTTGATCTCCGAGCCCGGGATGGTGGTCGGTGTGGTAACCGGTCCCACGAGCACCTTGTTCTGCCCCGGGGCGGTGTTGCTGCCATTGTTCTGGCACTGGTAGACGGCGAAGCCCGACACGGTCGTTTCGAGCACAAGATCCGCATTGCCGAGCCCGGCCAGCGCGCCGCTGCAGGTCGTCGACGAGGACGCCCCCGACAACGAGACGGTACAGACCGGCGTACCGCCGTGCTTGAAGTGCGCAGACGATGCCGAAGCGGATGAGAGGGGGAGCGCGACCACGGCGACTACCGTGGCAGCGGCTATGAGAAATCGGCGCATGGCTGTGTCCTCCTTTGGACGTGCATGCAAACGGGATGTGACTGCAGCGGGTGCAGCCTTTGCTTCAGTCCTGAATTTCACTGCACGTGATCCGGCGGAACCACCACCGCGGCGGAGCGCGTGCCCGCCGGCCGATCGAACGCGACACGGGCAACGACGAAGCAACCAGCCGCTCGATGATCCGAGAACGACCTCGCCCCAGACGGCGCTGGCCACCCACTCCCTGACAGGGAACCGCGTCAGCTAACACGATCGTCCCCCCACCCGGCCTGCCACACCTGACGGGCGCAGCACGGCAGGCCCTCCCACCTGAACACTCGCCCCGTCAAACAACCCTGTCAAGGGGGGTGACGACCCTTATCCGGCGTGGCGGTCATCTCCAGCGTCGAGCCGGCTGGCCCTCGGACGGCCGGGCTTGCGCCCGGACTTGCCCCGCAGTCGTGTCGGGGGCACCGTCGATCTTCGTCTGCTGGTAGCGGAGCCTGGACCCGCTGCGAGAGCACGAGCCGATGGGCCGCTACGCGGTTCGGTTCGACCGGATCGGCACGCCGTGGCTGCGGCGCGGCCTGCAGTGGCACTGCAAGGCCGGCCTGGAGACCGGGACGTTGCGGTGGTCGACAGTGCACCGCCGGATCGTGGCGGTCACCGAGTTCGACGCGTTCCTGAGCTGCCGCCAGCCCGCCGGGCCGTGGCTCGCCGTCAGCCCCGGCCAGGTCCGCGCCCTCATGCTCGACTGCGCAGCATCATCACCGAGCTGGAGAACAACCAAGGCACAGCCGCGGGGCCGAAGGCTGTCCGCGGCGCCGGAACCACCGCCCGCACCGACCCGCTCACCAGCGGGAAGGAGACTCGATGACCCAGCAGCGCCCCGGCAACACCGCCAACCTGAAAGCCGCAGCCGAGCGCCGCCACCAGGCCGCGGAGACACGCGCCGAGCTGCCGCGACATGTAGGCTCAGGATCAGGTGAGCCGGGAAGCCTGGTCGGCACGTCATCCCAACCGTGATCAGATCGCGGGAGTTGGTTCGTGCCTGTCCGTCTCTGTGTTGCCTTGGCCGCCGTAATGTTGCTGGTGAGCTGCTCTGCCCGGGCTCCAGCCCCGGGTCCCAGCCGCCAAGCCACGTCGTCTGCGCCGCCAGTTCCTTGCGGCCAGCAGTACCGTTCCTGGATCAACGGGCCGGCGCGATCCAGACTGGCCCATGTCAGGGACTTGCTGCACAGAGCTGAAGCTGCCAGCGCCTCCGGGGATATCGCTGCCTTGAAGTCAGCGCTCATCGGTCTCAAGCCGGCCGCCGTGGAACTGGCCAGCGACGCAATCCCGTATTGCGCTGACCCGACCAGGCTCTATCCGGAGCTCGTCGTCCGGTTCTACGCAGCCAGCGCCGCCGCACGGTCTGCCAGCGGAACCGGCCGCCTGCAGAGGGCGGCGGCCAGGGTGCCCGGCCTGCTGAAGCTGGAGCACCAGATGATCACCGTGGCGGCCCGGAGCGCGGGGACGCGCCAGTGACCGCGTCGGGAAAGCCTCAGGAATCCAGGCCGATGCGGCGTGCTGGATCGCGGCACCGCCGCGCTCACTCTCATGACCACGATACGGCTGCGGCATCGTCGTACCTGCTGACGTTCGCGCTTGTCGATGATGAGGCGTGATCGCGCGGTCATTGCCGGCGGCAGCGCCCATATCGATCCGGGCCCCTCTGGTCGCCCGCATTGGGATTCTGGCATTGCCGCGGCGCGGCGGGAATGACTAGGCAGTCGTGTCGCGGCTACGACAATGATCAAACGAACTCAGGCCTGTATGCCACAGCGCGTCGCCGGTTGACAATCGCCACATCCTCGCCTGGCGTGCCGGGTCAGCCGGACGCACAGCGCCGCGGGCCAGCGCTGCCGTGAGTTCTCGGCAATGGCTCGGCCTCAAGGCGCTCAAGGTGCCCGTCCTTCCAGGTCACGTGAGCTTCCGGCCGAATCCGGCGCCAGGGTAAGCTTGAGGTGGCGCGCCGGGAAGCCTGGTCGGCACCCCTGTCCATTGAGCGGGTGAGGTCAGCGGCGTGCGCAGAGTCGAAACTGTCTTGTTTCTTGTGGTGCTGGGCACGGTAGTCGCGGTTTTCGCGAGCCGGCTGCGCGTCCCGGCCCCTGCCCTACTGGTGCTCGGCGGCGTGCTGGTCGGCTTGTTGCCGGGAGTGCCCCCGGTGCGCGTATCACCGGATGTGGTCAGTCTGGTCGTGCTGCCGCCGCTGCTGTACGCGGCGAGCGAGGAACTGCCCTTGCGTGACCTGCGGGCGGTGTGGCGGCCGGTCGCCGTCCTCGCGGTGGGCCTGGTGCTGGCGTCAGCTGCCGCGGTCGCCGCGGTGGCCGGAACGGTGGCTGCGATTCCGGCCAGCATGGCGTTCGTGCTGGGGGCGGTGCTGGCCAGCACGGACCCGGTGGCGGTCAGCGCGCTGGGACGGCGGCTGTCGCTGCCGCCCAGGATCCAGGCGCTAGTGCAGGCGGAGAGCCTGTTCAATGACGCGACCAGCCTGGTGCTGTTCCAGATCGCGGTCTCTTTCGCGGTGGCGGGCGGAGCCGCCGGGACGACGGCGGCCGGCATGCTGCTGGACGGCGCCGGGCAGTTCGCGATCCTGGCCGGCGGCGGCGCGGCGGCGGGGGGCGTGACCGCGGCCGGGGTCATTGCCGTGCGCCGCCGCGTCACCGATCCGGTGCTCGAGACCGTGCTGGCACTCATCACCCCGTACGCGGCGTACGTGGCCGGCGCAACCCTGCATGTCTCCCCGGTGATGGCGGTGATCGTCGCGGGACTGGCCATCGGCGCCCGCCGGGCGCGGATCACGACTGCTCAGTCCAGGCTGCAGCTGCACTCGGTCTACCAGACCGTCATCTTTCTGCTGGAGAGCGTGGTCTTCAGCCTCATCGGCCTCCAGCTTCCTGCCCTGATCCGTTCCCTGTCGCAGAACGATGCCTGGCCGGTGCAGGCGCTCGCCGTGGCCGGCACGCTGATGGCGACCCGGATCCTGTCGGTCTTCCCGCTGTCGGTGATCCTCCAGCGGCGCAGAGGCGCCCGGCGCCCGTCGTGGCCGGTGCCCGCGGTGGTGTCCTGGGCCGGCACCCGCGGCGTCGTCCCCCTCGCCGCCGCTCTGTCCATCCCGCTCACCGCCGCAGGCGGAGTCCCGCTGCCCCGGCGTGACCTCATCCTCGTGCTCGCCACAGCGGTCATCGTGATCTCGCTCCTCTTGCAGGGCCTCACGCTGGAGCCGCTGGCCAGGTTCGCCGGGATCACCCGGCCGGCTGCCGCCCGCCACGAGGAGACCGTCGCCCGGCTGCGCCTTGCCGAGGCGGGTCTGGCCCGGCTTGACGAGCTCGCCGGAAACGACGCCGCGCCGGATGCCGTCATCGACGGCGTCCGCGCCAGCCTGCAGACCCGGATCGGGCACACCCGCGCCCGCACAGAAGGCACCGCGGCACCGGAATCAGACGGCCTGACCGAGCGGGAACTACGCCGCGACCTCATCGCCGCCGAGAACGCCGAGCTCACCCGCCTCTACGACAGCGGCACCATCAGCAACGCCACCCGGCAGCTGCTGCAGCACAGCCTCGACCTGGAGGCCGCCCGGCTCACCGACGACCAGCGCTGACGTCGGCAGGACGCGCGTCCGGCCGGGGCGCATGCCATCTGAAAACTGGGTCAGGCGTAACACGAGATGAACACTGGAGGGCGTTTCACCGCGGCGGCCTCGGCGGCTGGCCTGCCCTGGTCCCGAAGGACCCGGGCCGGGGTCAGCGTCCGATGCCAGAACGCCCAGGCAAGAGGGCCGCGTCCGATTTCGCGGGCGAGGGCGGCGGGGCCAGACGCGACGGGCCGGGCAGCGTACGGCCCGTGCACCGCGTATGCGCACCTGAAGGCTGATGGGAGCGCCAGGCAGAAGGCGGTGACCTTCCGGAAGCTGGCGACCACAGCCGGCGGGGCGGCCAATGTGGCGGCGTACTGCGCGAGGGTGGCCCACCCCCGGCCGACGCCGTCCGGCAAGCCGAGCAGCCGCCCCTCCGGGAAGCCGACCACGCACCCCAAGCCGACCACCCACCCCACCGGCAAGCCGACCATCTGCCCTAAGCCGGCTAGCCGCCCCACCGCAAGGCCGACCGGCGCCCGATAGCTTCACCTCGGCCCGTCTGCGGCCACCAATGAAATGCGGCGGCCCGGGTTTCCCCCCGACCCGGGCCGCCGCACCATGTCAGGGCATCCGGTGAGCAGTCCCGAGTGAGGATCCCCGGGTTCATGCGTGACGGCGGAGGGGCGTCGGTGGATCACTGTGCGCCAGCGCCCGCGGCCCGAACCCGACAAGCTGCGCACATCACAAAGTGCAGCTGCTCACCTCAGTACCGTCCCAGCCCGGTCCGCAAGAACGCGGAAGCCACATCACCGGCCTGACCCCGCGGCGGAGCACGCCGTGAGCAGGCCCGGGGCCGGTACAAGTGCTCCTGCCCGGCGGCGGCGGCTCATGGTGCTGATCGGCGGCGCCGCCCAACCGGGTCTATGCCACATTCGGCGGTGACCCGCTCTCGGGCGTTTACAGCGCCCGCTGTGCCCTCTGCCGCGGTCGGTACGTCGGGCCCTGGGAGAGGGCGGGCAGCAATTCGGTCGCTGGCCACGTGATGAATTGGTCTTGAGTATCCGCGCCGATCTGCACCAGCACCGCATGCGTGAACCCGGCTGCGGCGAACTCGCGGATCCCGGCGACGCGGGCGCGCGAGGCGGCAGCATGTGCCTCATGAATCCCGACTTGCCGGCCATGACTGTGCGGCTCTGGCGCGCTGATGCGGTCGTGCAGTTGGACTGGCTGACGAACACGCGAAGGGTCCGTTGGTGGGTGGAGTGCCACCACCTGCTACGCGGCTTTATATCGGCGTGAACCTGCCGATCCGTCGTTCCGCGGGGCGGTAGCAAGCACAGGGGCTTGGTGAACCAGCCCGGCGGGCCTCGGGCTTCGCTTCCATGGCTAGCGGCCGGGCCCGACTGGAGCGCGTTGCGGTTTACCTGGGTGCCCTCACCAGCTGGTTCCCTCGCTCCTGGCGCACGGCTCGCAGCTGGCGTTCCTCCCCTTGTGGGCACCTGACGGGCGCGTCGCCTGCTGGCTTCGTGGCGCTTCATGATCGTCGTCAGATGGCGTCCGGCCTGCTCGATGCCTGACGGTCGCCCGATCCTGGCCTCAGCGCGTAGAGGGTGCCCGCGATCGCTGCAGTCGCCGCATTCGACAGCAGCGGGTCGGCGCAGGGGAGGCTGACCAGGAGGGTGAAGGCCGCGGCGACGGCGCCCGCGACGTTGACCGCCGTCGGGCCAGGGCGCCGAGCACGGATGGAGAACCGGGTCATGGCCAGCAGCCCGGCAAGGAAGCTGACGAGCACGGCCACCGCGTAGAACAGGACCAGCTACCGCTCGCGGCCGGAGCGGCGGGCACCACCACAGCCGAGGTGAGGAGGTAGACAACCACCGGCCGGTACGGCGTGTGGTGATGGTTGGTGTCGCCGAGGCTGCGGGGAAGGATCCCTGCGCCTGCGCGCTGCGGATGACGTGACAGCGCCTTCGGCAGCCCAGGTCCTGCCTGGAATGAGGAGCTCGCGGCGGCGAGCAGCAGCAGCGGGCTGGGGTGCCTGGAACAGGGCGTAGATGCCGCCATAACCGGTGGCGGCATTGGCCACGTCGGCGACCTGCGTCGAGTTGGGCCGGGGATACCCACGTGCAGGCGCACCGCGAGAGCAGTGATGCCGATGGTGAGGCCGGCAACGATGTTGAACGTCAGCGCGAGGGTGCCGCGGCCGAACCGGGCGGTGATCATCAGGCCCGAGCTGAAGGCGCATTCGGCCCCAGTCATACCGCTCGGGGCTTGCGTTGACGGACCGGTCAGGCGGTCCAACACGGTCTGGGGTGCTGATCGGAAGCCCGCAGCCGGGCAGGCTTTGGCTCTGGCGGGGCGGGCGGATTACCATCATTTCAAAGGTGTGCCGGGAAGTCTGGTCGGCGTTGGTCCACGAAAAGTCGGACACGAGACGCGGAGCCGGGCCATGACAGTTGGCACATCATTGGTCGCACTGCCGCCATCACGACAGTCACGTCCCTGCCACCCGGCCGACACAGGCAATGTGAGTAAGCGGCAGGGACCTCGCGCCGCCCGGTTGATGTCGATGCAAGGCTCGCGGGGGCATAGGCGGCGGCGATGAGCCCGGAGGGGCCGTGTGCCCGGTGGATCGGCAGGATCTTGCGGCGGATCGGGTTCGATCGCAACGAGCGCGCGTCCTGCCTGGTCGGCCCCGGTGACGGCCACCAGGCGTGCTTGCAGGGACGGCCGCGAGCTCAGCTTGGGCGTCAGCATGAACCGGCCGTAGTACTGGCCGTTGCCGAACGTCCGCGGCTCTATCTCCTGACTGGGCAGGCCCGCTTTCTCCACGTCCCAGCGGCCATGACCAGCTGTTAGCAATTCTCGTAATATGAAGATCCGGCGGCCGGACTCCATGAAGACACCTCGGCATGGCTCCGTGAGCAACGCGCTCCCCCCGGCTGCTCCATCTCGCGCTGGTCCTCGCCGACACCGTCCGAGTGTGGGCGGCCCCCAGGATCTGGCGCCGGCGGCCGCTGGAGGATACCGCGGGCCATCACGGAGGGCGACCGCAGTCTTGAGACACCGCGCTACGGGTCAGTTGCAGACCGAATCGGGCGCGGAGTGGAAACGCGCACAGAACATCGGTCACGACGACAGAATGTGCGCTTATGGCGCGGCTCGGATCAAAGTCGATCTCGATACGATTCAGTCCGCTGATAACTCCATCAATCACATCGCTTGCCGGTTCTCCGACCCGCCTCAGCGCTCGCTAGTGCCTGCTGCCACCCTCAAACGTCCTTCATCTAATGGCCGGTGAGGCACGGAGGGTGACCGCATCTCATCATCTGGTGCCGGTGATGAGCCGTTCGCGGTCGAACATCGCCGACGTGATCCGCCAGCCGAGCCTGTTGAGCACCAGCAGCACCACAGCGCCGCCGAGGGCGACAAGGAGCGAGGGACGGATCACGTTGAACGCGATGAGCGACGTCACCACGACCGACGGGAGGCTCGCGAGTACGCCGAGCTGCTGAGCGACGCGGACCTCGCTGGACCGCGTGGAGATCGCGATGCCGACCCAGATCGACCAGCCGGCCAGCAGCGGGGTGAACACCAGCTGGGCGAGCAGGTCCGAGCCTCGCAGCAGCGCCGGCGCGACG
>WNGL01008143.1_pt1 | contig 12281 bp, 6 predicted proteins | sample 5400591 | NCBI WGS metagenome assembly WNGL01 (sample SAMN13153377, study PRJNA577476) | soil metagenome | isolation source: 80 cm soil or saprolite under Garry oak tree replicate 1 | place: USA:California | collected 2016-06-15
TCTTCCTTCAACGCCTGCTGGATGAGCGAGGCCGGCACGACGGCCGAAGTGCAGAGGGCAACCGCCTGTTCGATCACGTTTACGAGCTGCCGCACGTTGCCCGGCCAAGGTGCCGCAAGGAGCGTTTGGAGCCCCTCCGGAGCGATTGTCTGGACGTCCTTTCCGTAACGCGCGGCGGTGACTCTGAGGTAATGGGCCGCCAGAGGGACGATGTCCTCGCGCCGCTCGGAGAGGAGCGGGAGCGCGAGCGAGACCACGTTTAGTCGATAGTAGAGGTCCTCGCGGAACCGGCCCGCCTTCATCTGGGCGTCGAGGTCGCGGTGCGTGGCGGAGATGATGCGCACGTCGACCGCCGTCCCCAGAGTCGCACCGACCGCACGCACTTCGCGGTCCTGCAGTACGCGCAGGAGCTTGGCCTGCAAAGCAAGAGGCATGTCGCCGATCTCGTCCAGGAACAAGGTTCCTCCGTCAGCCGCGGGGATAAGCCCCTTGTGATCGTAGCTCGCACCGGTAAACGAGCCTTTGCGGTGGCCGAACAATTCCGATTCGAGCAGATTTTCCGGGATGGCCGCGCAATTGACCGCCACGAAGGGTCCCTGCGAGCGGCGGCTCGCCCGGTGTATCGCGCGCGCGAGGAGCTCTTTTCCCGTGCCGCTCGCGCCTTGGATGAACACGCTCGCCTCCGACTGGGCAACCAGGCGCGCCTGATGGAGCACGTTTTCCATTTTCGGGCTCTGCGTCACGAAGTCGCGCCGCCACTCCTCCTCGCCGTCACTGTGCCCGACTCCGGAAAGGCGCAGCGCCTCTTCCACCTGGTCGAGCAGGTGCTTCCCGTCAAACGGCTTGGACTGAAACCCGAAGACCCCGCGGCGGGTCGCGGCGACCGCCTCGGGGATCGTGCCATGCGCGGTCAGGATGATGACCGGAAGAGTCGGCGCCTGCTTGCGGATTTCGTCAAACAAGGTCAGGCCGTCCATTCCGCCCATCTTGAGGTCAGTAATGACCAGCTCGGGGCGCGAGGCCGCGAGCACGGCGAGCGCCTTCTCCCCGCTGTCCGCTCCCTTGACGCTGTGGCCCGCGGCCGTAAGTCGCAGGGAAATGAGTTTCAGGATATCCGGATCGTCGTCGACGAGAAGAATGGTGCTCATCTTGGCCGCGCTTGCTCGCGTTCTAGGATATTGCGCTCGACTGCCTTCAGGGCCTCGAGCTGCTCCTTCAGTTGGATCGTGCGGCGCTGCTCGCGCAAGCGTTCGCTTATCTGGGCATGAAGCAGTCCGGCAAACTGCTGCATCGGGCCCGGCGGCGATTCGGAAGCCCCCGCGCCCGCGAGGGACTCAAGCAGGCCGGCGGCCCGGGTGTCGTCGTTGAACGCCGTTCCAGGCAACGCAAGCAGCAGCGCGAGCCGGACCCGTCCGTAAGCGCCGCGATCCTTGGAAAGCATCTGGGTCGAAGCGTTCAATTCGCGTTGCTGCTCATCGGCCTGGAGCGCCGCGACTCTCTGGGTGTAAGCGATCAGCTCGATGACCTGGCGCGATTCGCGGTTGTCGCGGGCCCAAGGAGCGCCCGAACCTCCAGGACCTGCACCTTGAGTGGACAAGGCGGCACACCCGGCGAGCGCCGAGATGCTGCAGAGGATTGCGACGATCCGGATCATGGCTCGGAACGCGGCGTCCCGGCCGCAAGCGTGACGCGGAAATGTGCGCCGCCTTCGCGATCGCTCACGACCTCGATGCGACCGTCGTGAGCCACCACAAATTCCCTTGCGATCGCGAGCCCCAGACCGCTGCCCTGCACGCGGCCGTGATGGATGTCCTCGCCCTGATAAAACCAATCGAAAATACGGTCGCGATCCTCGGGAGGAATCCCCGGACCTGCGTCTCTCACGTCGAACACCACCTCGGCCCCCTCTCGTCGCAGTGCCAGCGAAATCATACCCTCGTCCGGTGAATATTTGATCGCATTGGAGACCAGATTCGCCGCAACGGCGCGTAATTTTTCCTCGTCGGCTTGAAGTACGACCGGGTCCAGCCGCAGATCGGCGCGGATGCCGCGAGCCTGAACCGCGAGCCGGTGATCGTCGAGCACCTGTTCCACGACCCGGTCGAATCGCACCGCCGTCACCTCCAGGCGCCCCACGCTCTCCTGCGCTCGATGGTAGTTCAACAGGCCCTCGATCAGCTGCTGCAATTGCACGCTCTTTTGCCGTAGGATTTCGACGATTTCGCGCTGGCCCGGCGAGAGCGGGCCAGCGGTCCCCTCGACGAGCAGCTCCGATCCTTCGCGAAGCGCCGTCAGCGGCGTTTTGAGCTCGTGCGACACGTGCCGCAGGAACAGGCGCTTCTGTTGTTCGAGTTCGATCAGCCGCTGTCGCAGCCAATCGAGCCGGCTGCCCAGGTATTTCAGGTCCGCCGGCCCGCCGACCCGGATATTGCCTTCGAACTCGCCCGCGCCGAGGCGCCGGATCGCCTGGTCGAGCTGGCGGATCGGTCTCGCGATGAGGAGGGTGACTCCGACCGCAAGGAGTATACCGAGCGGTATGGTCGCCGCGAGCTGCAGCCAGAGGATGCGCTGCGCGCGCGCGCCCGTGCGTCGCATGGATTCCACCTCGCGGTCGATCAAGGCGTTGCTCGTATTGAGCACGTCCCGCGCCAGTTCCGACAGCACCAAGTAGCCTTCGACGAGCGCCTTCTTCTCGGCCGCCGTCTTCGGTTTGCCGAGCAACTGTTCATAGAGCCCCTGCTCCTTGTCGATCGTGCTGTTGAGCTCTTGCAGCTGCGGCTCGTCGAGCGGCTGCAGGGACAGTTCGCTCGTGTTCGCCTTGAAGTTCGCCCTCAGCCGAGCGTAGTCCTTGAGGAGCTCCTCGTCGTCGAGGATGAGATACTGGCGCACCACGCGTTCGAGCGCCGTGGTTTGCTCGACCAGGAGCCGGCTGCCGCGAGAGGCTTGCGCCGCCTGAGAAACCGCGGTCTGGCTCTGACCTGCCAGCTGCTCGACGTACACTGCAGCGTTGTAAAAAGCCACGACGAGCGGCGCCGCAACGAGCGCGAAGGCGAGCAACAGCAGGCCCAGAAACGATCGTGGATAGTAGCGCTGCGGGAAGTCGAGCCCGATTTTCATGGCCCGCTATAATGCCGCAGTTTTGCGCATCGTGAACTTGCTCTCCCGTCCCCTCTACCCGAAATGACCGGCTCTTCGCGCGTCGCCATCGTCGCCGCCGTGGCGCGTAATGGCGTCATCGGCCACCGCAACCGCATGCCCTGGCACCTGCCGGAGGACTTGAGGCGTTTCAGGCAACTTACGCTTGGTCACGCGGTGATCATGGGTCGCCGAACATTTGAATCGATCGGCGGGCCCCTTGCCGGACGGGACAACATCGTGATCACCCGCTCGCCCGATTGGACCCGCTCGGGCTGCTACGCCGCCCATTCGCTCGAAGCCGCTCTCGCAGCCGTGCGCGAGCCCAAGGACGCATTCGTCATCGGGGGCGCGCAGATCTACGCGCTCGCTCTTCCAATCGCCTCCCGCCTCTATATGACCGAGATCGAGCGCGACTTCGAGGGCGACGCTTTTTTCCCGGAGTTCGACCGGACACGATGGCACGAGGCCTCGCGCGAGTCTCGCGCTCTCGACGGGGCAGGAGGCTTCGGCTACCACTTCGTCGCGTACGATCCCCGCGCCTGACTTCGCGCCGCGTTCCGGCGTTGGGCGCGTCGGCCCTTATTCGGGCGGGCCGGCCGGCGCCGGATCCCTCTGGACGGAGTCGGGAGAATTGCGCCAAAAGGCTCGATGAGATGATCAAGCCTTCACCTTGTCGCCAACGACAACACAGTTACGCCCCGATCGCTTGGCTTGATACAGGGCAGCGTCGGCGGCGCGCAGCACCTCCTGCCCACTCTCGCCGTGATCGGGAAATATCCCGATGCCTACGGATATCGTGATGGGTCCGACTCGCCGGCCCTCGTACTCGATCTCGAGATTCTGCACCTCCCGGCGGAGCTTTTCGGCTCGCTCCCAGACCGTTGCCTGCTGGGCCGGAGCCATGACCAGGACGAACTCTTCGCCGCCATAGCGGGAGACGATATCCTCGCCCCGCGCAGCGGACAGCATGTACTGGCCTATTGCACGCAACACCGCATCCCCCGCCGCGTGGCCGAGCGTGTCGTTGAAGCGCTTGAAGTTGTCGATGTCGATCATCATCACGCCGAACGGCAGGGCGCTGCGCCGGGCTCGGCTTTCTTCCCGGCCGAGCGACTCCTCGAGGTAGCGGCGGTTATGGAGGCCGGTCAGCCCGTCATGTACGACTTGATCCTTCAAGCGGAGGTTGGCCTGCGTCAGTTCCCGCTCCGCCAATAGCCGTTTTTTGATCTCCTGGTCCAGCGCCGCTCTCACCACTTCGAGCTGCGCGTCGCGCTGGGTGATGCCACGACCCAGCTGGGCGTTCAGCCGCTCGAGATTCGCGGTGTGCCGGTGGAGCTTACGGGCGATCGGGCGCAGGAACGAGTCGATGGATTTCCCCTCCGAATGCGCCTCCACCCGGGGTGCACTCGGCCCAGAAAGAGCCGCGTCGACGACCGCGAGAAGCGTCTCGGGGTTCACGGGCTTGGCAATGAAAGACGCTCCAAAGGTGGTTGCCAAGGCCTCGGCCTCGGCCGCGATGTGAGCGGCAGCCCGAAACACGATCCGCGGCTGGACCGAGTTCGGCTCCGAGCGCAGATTGAGGACGAACTGACAACCGTCCATGCCTGACGTGAGTATGTCGATGATCACCACGTCGGGTCTTTCGGTGCGAACGATCTGGAGCCCTTCCACGCCGCTCCTAGCTTCGAGCAAACGATGCCCCCGGTCCCGGAGCAACGTCGCTACGAAGCGCAGATTGACCGGTCTGTCCTCGACGATAAGGATCGTGGCCACGAACCTCCCGATTTTCACCCGGTGCCCAAGGAACCCCCTCCGGTTCGTCCCCGACAAGGGTGTGCGAATGGGTAAATTATGCCTCCGTCATGCGTCGATTCAGGTAACGAAAATGTCACAGAAGGTGAGCCGAAAGGAGAGAATCGGGAAAGCCGTTGCAGACCCCTCCTACCGGCCCTAGGGCAAGAAACGTGGACGAGAAGTCCCCCGAACTCCCGCTGTAATCCCCCGGGGCATGTCCGGCAGACTAACGATGCCGGCTTGGCGAAACGGCTCCGCTTAGGGTCGCATCATCGCCTGCCATTGAACCACTTGAGCGCAGAGGCCTCGTCCCGAAAACTCTGGACGTTGACGCCGTGCTGGCGCCCTATCAATTCGATGTACTGATGAGAGATGCCCAGTTCCTCGGAATCTCCCAGCAGTGCGATCTTATGTGACGGATCGGTGGCGAGTCTCCTGAAGTACGCGAGAAATCCGGACCTCTCGACCGTGAAAACCGGATTCGAGGAATGCACGCAGATCAGCACGGACGACCGCTGATGCCTCATCGCGGCGCCGGCAACGATTTGCAAAAATTCCCGCGTCTCCTCCATCGTCTCACGATTGAAAAGTTCGGCCTTCAAGTACCCCGGCTCGATGGTGACTTTGTACAACATATTTACAGAGCGCCCTGCTGTGTTTACTCGGCGCCGGGCCTACTCCCGCCTCGGGTAACCGGGAATTATGGTTCTCAAACTAGCCGTACAAGAAAATATTACTTCGTAGCAAAAGGAAATGAAGAATTGTGACAACGCGAATGGCCTCTACGGATCAGATTTCTCAGGCGTGTAAGGTATTTCCTGATAGGTGCTTCCCTCGAATTTATTGGACTGAAGGAGCCCTGATTTTCCGCCCCTCTCCAAAAAGTAGCGAAGCAGCTACCCACGGTCGCTAGCTCACCACAGAAAATTAACGGTTGCGCTATGGCAGACAGAATCCTAATTCGCTATGATGAAACTCTGCTTGTAAAGCACCTCCCCTCCCTCCCGGTGCGGATGCGGGCAGGCGGCCCCGGCGCTCGCCGGGGTTTTTTTTCCAGGTGCGAAATCTCTTCACCTCTCACATCACCCCAGGGGAAACGGCCGTCTTGTCGATCATCCCGCCGAGCTCGGCCTTGAGCACTTGCGCTTCCTGCTCGAGTAATGCATAGGCCGCTTGCACTTTTTCCGGATTGTTCACCAGATCGAGTTCCTCCAGTTTTCCCGCCGCTTCCTGCGCCGCAGTAGCCGAAAGGTTGCGGAACATCCCGCGCAGGGTATGGATGTCGTAGGCAAAGCGTCCGGCGTTCCCGGTTTTCATCGCCTCGCGGGCGCTCGCCATGAGCGGCTCGCATTCCTGCAGGAACAGTCGGGTAATTTCGCAGAGCAACTGCATGTCGCCGTCCACCCGATCGAGCAACGTCGCCCGATCGAGCACGATCCTTTCAGCGTGCGCCGAATTTGACCGTCCGCTGCAGGCAAGATGCAGCCGCTCGATGGCTTCGAGCAGCGTCGTCGGCTGGATAGGCTTGATCAAATAGCCGTCCATGCCCGCCTTCAGGCAGCGTTCGCGATCGCCCACCATCGCATGCGCGGTCAATGCGATGATGGGAATATACCCGCCGGTAATTTTTTCCCGGTTTCGAATTGCCGCAGTAGTTTCGATCCCGTCCATTCTGGGCATCTGCACATCCATGAGGACAAGATCGAAACGGTTGCTTTCGAGCGCCTTCAGCGCCGCAGCCCCGTTGTCCGCCGCGACCACTGTGTAACCCTCTTTCTCAAGCACGTGCTGGGCGAGCCTGCGGTTTACCGGATTGTCCTCGACCAGCAAAATATGCAGCGCCGGCTTGGTTCTTTGCGAGCGCCCCGACGCCGGCGCTGCCTGCCGAACTCCGCTGCGAGTCGGGATGCCGGACACGGAGCGGACCGCATCCAGAAGTTCCGACTGCTTGACCGGCTTGGTAAGGCAGGACAACACCTCGCTATCGAGACGGTCTCCTTTTTCCTCGCGCCGCAGGGCCGAGCCGAGCACGATCACGGACTGAACACCGAGCCGCGGGTTCTTCCGTATCTGCGCGGCGAGTTCATAGCTATCCACGCCCGGCAGAGTGCCATCCAAAAGCACGAGTCGGAACGGCGTCTTTGCCCGTTTCCCTCGTTCCAGGATTTCCGTCACGGATTCGCAGCTCTCGGCTTCCTGCGCCTCGACGTTCCATCGCTTCAGCGTGTCCACGAGGATGCGGCGGCTGACGGCATGGTCTTCCACCACCAGAGCGCGGAGCCCCTTGAAATCGATCGCCACCCGTTCGCCTTGCGCCACCGTCCGCAGGCCGAAGCGTACCGTGAAGTGAAAAATGCTTCCCTTGCCCGGCTCGCTTTCGACCCAGATCTTTCCGTTCATCATTTCCACCAGACGCTCCGAGACTGTCAGTCCCAGTCCCGTGCCCCCGTAAATACGCGTCGTCGAAGTATCGCCCTGCAGAAACGGCGCGAAGATGGCGGTCTGTTTTTCCTCGTCGATGCCGATTCCCGTGTCGCTCACGGTGAAATAACAGTTCACTTCGCCGCCATCGCCCGATTGGGACTGAACGCGCATCACCACTTCGCCGCGCTCGGTGAACTTGATTGCATTGCCCACCAGGTTGAGCACGATCTGGCCCAACCGGACCGGGTCGCCCAGCAGCGCATCGGGAGTATCGGGCCGGATCTCATAGGCGAGCTCCAAGCCCTTCCGGTGGGCCTCGAGCGCCAGCGTTTTCATGGTGTCGCCCAGGCTCTCGCGCAGGGAGAACGGGATGGTCTCGACTTCCAGCCGCCCGGCCTCGATCTTCGAGAAATCCAGAATGTCGTTGATGACCGTCAAAAGAGAGCCGCCCGAGGCCTTTACGAGGTCAAGGTACTCGCGCTGCTCCGGCGTCAGAGTCGTCTGCAAGGCGAGATCGGTCATCCCGATGATGGCGTTCATCGGAGTCCGGATTTCGTGACTCATGTTGGCCAGAAACTCCGACTTTGCCAGATTCGCCGTCTCGGCCGCCCGCTTCGCCTTGTGCAGATCCTCTTCGGCTTGCTTGCGCATCTCGATTTCTTTCCGCAGTAGGTCGTTCGCCGCGATCAGACTCGCGGTACGCTCCCGTATTTTGGCTTCAAGGCTCTCGTTGACCTTGGACAATTCCCGTTCCGCGATTTTGCGCTGGCTGACCTGTGTCGCGAGTTCTGCGTTCTTGCTGTACAAATCCACAAACACCGCCACCTTCGACTTCAGAATGTCGATGTTCACCGGCTTCAGAATGTAATCCACGGCGCCGATTTCATATCCTCTGAAAACCGATTGCGCGTCTTCGAGCACGGCAGTGAGGAAAATGATCGGGGTATGACGGGAACGCTTGAGCTTTCGGATCAGTGTGGCGGTTTCGAAACCGTCCATTTCGGGCATGCGGATGTCGAGCAGAATGAGCGCGAAATCGGTTCTGAGAATCTGTCTCAGCGCCTCCTTCCCCGACCCGACCGCCAGCACGTTGCGGTCGGGCCCGGAAAGGAGCTGCTGCATCGCAACCAGGCCATGCCGATCGTCATCGACGACGAGAATGTTAGCTTGCGATGAGCCGGACACTGCCGTCTCCGATCACTTCGCGAGCCCGACCCGCAAGAGCGACAACAGCTGTTCGATATTGACGGGCTTGGAGATGTAGTCGGAGGCGCCGGCCTCGATGCATTTCTCGCGATCCCCCTTCATCGCTTTCGCAGTCACTGCGATGATCGGAAGATTCTTGAATTCCTGCAGGCCGCGAACGATTCGCATCGTATCGTATCCGTCGAGCTCGGGCATCATGATGTCCATGAGAACCACATCGATGTCCGGATTGTTTTTCAGCGTTTCGAGCCCGTCTTTGCCGTTCTCCGCGTTGAGCACCGTTAGCCCGTACTGCTCCAAGGCTCCGGTCAAAGCGAAAATATTCCTTATGTCGTCGTCGACGATCAGCACTTTTCTGCCGGCCAGCTCCGGGGCGGTCCTGTGGATGGCGGCCAGCAGCTGGTCGCGCTGGTTCGTCGGCAGGTCGCTGACCGTCTGATGCAGGAACAGCGTCGTCTCCTCCAAAACGGCTTCGAGGGTTCGTGCGCTTTTCAGGACGGCGACCTCCGCCAGCTTTCTGAGGTCGTCACGCTCATTGCCGCTCAGGGCGTCCGCTTCATAGATCACGATCGGCAATTCGGACGTCGTTTCGGATTGAACGATCTTCTTGATGAAGTCAATTGCGCTCATATCGCGAAGCGTCGGGCCGAGCACCATGCAATCGAACTGATTTTTCTGCAGGGCATCGAGTGCCTGCTTGCCCGCGCGCACACCCGTGATCTGCACGTCCTCCCCGCGCAAGGCTTCGGTGATGCTCGCCCGCTCAGCATCGTTTCCATCGACGACGAGCAGCGTCCTGATCTCGTGCTCGATCACCCTGCGCGTCTTGGCAAGGGCTTCCTGGAGCGCTTCTTTCATCGCGGGCTTGTGCACCGCCCCCAGCGCTCCCATGTGAAGGCATTTGTGCATCCGTTCAGCCACGGAAATGACACTCACCGGGATATGCCGCGTTTCCGGATCGTGTTTCAGGAGATCCAGGACCGCCCACCCGTCCATGTCCGGAAGCTTCAAGTCCAGCGTGAGCGCGTCGGGCCCAAGTTCCTTGACTAGAGCGAGCGCCGTGTTGCCGTCCAGCGCGACTACGCCCTTGAACCCGCTTTCGCGCGCGACGTCGAGCAAAGTCGCGGCGAACTTGGCATCGTCTTCGACGATCAGGACGACGCGGTCACCAGCTTGGATGTTGTCGCGGTCGTCGCTCACCTGCGGCTCCGTGCGCACTGCGCGCGCTTTCATCGCCGGACTCAAGCTCGGTCGCTTGGCGTAAGCTGGACCGAGATTGGGCTCTTCGGCGGGTGCTCCCCCCTCGACGGGTATTTTCGGAGCTCTCGCTGCTGGACCGGCCTTGGGCTCCTCGGCGGGTGTTTTCGGTGTTCTCGCCTCGACCTCCGCCGGCTCGTGGGTAAACGGCAGGTAAAGCGTGAACGTGCTGCCTTTGCCCGGATCGCTTTCGACCCGGATCTCTCCGCCAAGCAGGCGAGTGAGCTCGCGGCTGATGGAAAGTCCCAGTCCCGTGCCGCCGTATTTGCGGCTGGTGGTTCCGTCAGCCTGCTGGAAGGCTTCGAAAATGACCTTCCTCTTGTTTTCGGGAATTCCGATCCCGGTGTCCGAGACTGCGAACGCCACCACTTTTTCCGCCGCATCCAGTTGCGGGTGTCCGGCTGTCCAGCCGGATCTCGCGAGGGAAATCCGCAGAGACACTTTGCCCTTTTCGGTAAACTTAAACGCATTCGAGAGCAGATTCTTCAGGATCTGCTGGAGCCGCTTTTCGTCGGTGTGAATCACTGCGGGCAAGCCGGGAGCCGCGTTCACCGTGAACCCCAAGCCTTTGTCCTGGGCGACCTGGCGGAAGGTCCGCTCGACATAGTCCTGCAGCCCGGAGAAACGCTCGGGAGCAATGTCGAGCGTGACGGTACCCGATTCGATCTTCGCCAGATCGAGAATATCGTTGATGAGCGAGAGAAGATCCGTGCCGGCGGCATAGATGGTCTGCGCGTAATCGATCTGTTTGGGCATGAGGTTGTTGCCTGCGTTGTCCGCGAGCAGCTTCGCCAGGATCAGCAAGCTGTTCAGCGGCGTGCGCAGCTCGTGCGACATGTTGGCCAGAAACTCGGACTTGTAACGAGAGGAGAGCGCGAGCTGCTCGGCCTTTTCCTCGAGCGCGGCCTTTGCCTGCTCGACTTCCCGATTCTTGTACTCGACCTGCTTCATCTGCTCGGAAAGCTGCTCGGCTTTTTCCTGGAGCTGATCGTTGGTGCGCTGCAGCTGCTCCTGCTGATTCTTGAGCAGCCTTTCCGAGTTCTGCAGATTCTCCGCCTGCTGCTCCAGACGGTCGTTGGTCTTCTTGAGCTCGTTCTGCTGGCTTTGCAGCTCCTTCGTGAGCGACTGCGACTGCTTGAGCAGCTCCTTGGTGCGCATGTTCGCCTCGATCGTGTTGAATACGACCCCGATGCTTTCGGTCAACTGGTCGAGGAACGACAGGTGCGTTTCGCTGAACTTCCTGAGGGAAGCGAGCTCGACGACCGCCTTGACCTCGCCTTCAAACAGCACCGGCAGGATGATGACGCTCAATGGCGCGGCGGAACCGAGACCCGAGTCGACGCGGATGTAGTCGTGGGGGACGTCCTCGAGCAGGATGCGCTTTTTCTCGTAGGCGCACTGTCCCACCAGACCCTCGCCGATTCTCAGGGTTTTCGCAAGGCTCTTGCTCGGCTTGGAGGCGTAGCTGGCGAGCAGCTCGAGACAGGGCTCGTCGCCCTGCTTCGACTGGGTGTAGAACACGCCCTGCTGGGCGTTGACCAGCGGCGCCAGCTCCGACAGCACCAGCTTCGACACGGTGACCAGATCGCTGTGGCCTTGCAGCATGCGGGTGAATTTTGCCAGGTTCGTCTTCAGCCAATCCTGCTCGTTGTTCTTGAGGGTCGTATTTTTCAGGTTGCGGATCATCTCGTTGATGTTGTCCTTCAGGACCGCCACTTCCCCCATCGTCTCCACCATGATCGAGCGCGTGAGGTCGCCCTTGGTCACCGCCGTCGCAACCTCGGCGATGGCCCGCACCTGGGTAGTGAGGTTTGCGGCCAGCTGGTTCACGTTGTCGGTGAGGTCCCGCCACAATCCCGCGGCACCCGGTACCCGCGCCTGGCCCCCGAGCTTTCCTTCGATGCCCACCTCGCGTGCCACGTTGGTCACCTGGTCGCCGAATGTCGCCAGCGTGTCGATCATGCCGTTGATGGTGTCGGCCAGAGCCGCGATTTCGCCTTTTGCCTCGAAAACCACTTTCCGCTTCAGGTCGCCCTTCGCCACCGCTGTCGTCACCTCCGTGATGTTGCGCACCTGCCCGGTCAGGTTCGCCGCCATTAGGTTGACGTTGTCGGTGAGGTCCTTCCAGGTCCCCGCCACCCCGGGCACCTGCGCCTGGCCCCCGAGCTTGCCGTCGGTCCCCACCTCGCGCGCCACCCGCGACACTTCGGAGGTGAACCCGTTCAACTGGTCCACCATCGTATTGATCGTGCTCTTCAGCTCCAGAATCTCACCCTTCACGTCCACCGTGATCTTCTTGGTCAGGTCGCCCTTGGCCACCGCCGTGGTCACCTCCGCGATGTTGCGCACCTGCCCGGTCAGGTTCGCCGCCATCAGGTTGACGTTGTCGGTGAGGTCCTTCCAGGTCCCCGCCGCCCCGGGCACCTGCGCCTGGCCCCCGAGCTTGCCGTCGGTGCCCACCT
>WNGL01008145.1_pt1 | contig 12278 bp, 8 predicted proteins | sample 5400591 | NCBI WGS metagenome assembly WNGL01 (sample SAMN13153377, study PRJNA577476) | soil metagenome | isolation source: 80 cm soil or saprolite under Garry oak tree replicate 1 | place: USA:California | collected 2016-06-15
ATCCGAGCTCCTTCATGAGCTTGGTCGGCGCATTGCGCAGATGCGCGGGCACCGGCCGCGACGCGTCTTCCGCCACGAAACCGCGGGCCCGATTATACGCGTCGTACACGGCGTTCGATTTCGCCGCGCACGCGAGATAAATCGCGGCTTCGGCGAGCGCGAGCTCGCCTTCCGGGCTCCCCAGGCGCTCGTAGGTCTCGCAAGCGTCGAGCGCGACCCGCAGCGCGCGCGGGTCGGCAAGACCGATGTCCTCGACGGCCATCCTGACCATGCGCCTGCCGACGTAGAGCGGATCGGCGCCTCCATCGAGCATCCGCACAAGCCAGTACAGGGACGCATCGGGGCTCGAGCCGCGCACCGACTTATGCAGCGCAGAAATCTGGTCGTAGAACGCATCACCGCCCTTGTCGAAGCGGCGCAGGTTGCGCGCGACGGCGTTCTGCACCCAGTCGCCGTCGATTTTGCTCGTCCCCGCCTGCGCCGCGGCCGTTTGGACCAATTCAAGCAGATTGAGCAAACGGCGCGCGTCACCGTCGGCAAGTCCGATCACGCGGTCGCGCGCGCGCGCATCGAACGCGAGCCCCGGGAGCGCTTCCCGCAGGGCGCGGTCGAACAGTTCTCCGAGCTCGGCTTCTGAAAGACTCTTGAGCACGTACACCGAGGTGCGCGAAAGCAGCGCGCCGATCACTTCAAAAGAGGGGTTCTCGGTCGTGGCGCCCACGAAAGTGAGCAGCCCGCGCTCGACGAAAGGCAGGAACGCGTCCTGCTGCCCCTTGTTGAAGCGGTGCACTTCATCGACAAAGAGGATGGTGCGCTTTCCGGATGTCGCAAGCGCCTCCTCGGCCCGCCGCACGGCGTCCTTGATGTCCTTTACGCCGGAGAATACCGCGGAGAGCGCGATGAATTGGGCGTCGAATGCGTCGGCCATCAGACGTGCGAGGGTCGTCTTGCCGACTCCGGGGGGTCCCCACAGGATCATCGAATGCGGCTTGCCTGAGTCGAAAGCAAGACGCAGCGGCTTGCCCGGCCCGAGAAGGTGCTGCTGTCCCACGAATTCGTCGAGCGACCTGGGACGCAGGGCTTCCGCCATCGGCGGCACGGGCGCAGGGGCGGGGAACAGATCGGTCATTCGCTGGCCAAGCGAAGAGGGGCTATTTGACGTCGCCTATCACGTCGGCACCCTTAGGCGGCGAGAACCGGAAGAGTGCAGGATCCAACTCGGGGTTGCGCTCAAGCGACTCGAACCTGAGCACCGTGGTCTGTCCGAAATTGTCGCCAAGCTCCATGACTTCGAGGCCGGAAGGACCGAAGCCCATACGGATCTTCTCGAAATTGCCTTCCTTGTCCCGAGGCAGCGCTTCGAGCCATTCGAGACCGTCCTTCGCACCCTTGTCCGAAAGCTTGAACGCCCGCATGGCTTCGTTATTTCCCGCGAGAAGGGCAGCGGGCGTGGAACCGAGCGCCTGATCGAGTTTCCTCACCGTGACCTGCTTGAGATCTTCGTCATAGATCCATACCCTGGAGCCGTCACCGACGATGAGCTGGGCATAAGGCTTCACGTAGTTCCAGCGAAATTTCCCCGGCCGCGAAAACGCGAGTGCGCCGCGCGACTCCTGCAGCAGCTTGAGGTTGCGATCGAAGATTTTCTGTTCGAATTCTCCCCTTGCGGTGAGGGTCTTGGCGACAAACTCGGCGAAGCGCTCCAGGCTCGAGGCTCCGGCGCCCGACGCCGCACATGCGAGAAGCGCTCCCAGCAAAACCGCCACGGACCCGGAACGCAAGGCCATCGCGGCAGCTAGTCCACTTTCGCGGGCACCAGCACCTCGCGATTGCCGTTCGATTGCATGGAAGATACGAGCCCCGCCTGCTCCATCTGCTCGATGAGACGTGCCGCGCGGTTGTACCCGATCCGCAAATGGCGCTGAACGAGGGAGATCGACGCCCGCCGCGTGCGCATCACGATCTCCACGGCCTGATCGTAAAGCGGATCGGCCTCTTCCCCCTGTTCGTCGAGGCCCAGCTCGGGTCCCCCATCGGTTTCGTCGCCTTCGAGGAGGCCGCCCACGTATTCGGGGCGTCCGAGCGATTTGAGATAGGCGACAACCTTGTGCACTTCCTGGTCGGCGACGTAAGCACCGTGCACGCGCTGGGACATTCCGCTGCCGGGCGGCAAGTAGAGCATGTCGCCCTGGCCGATCAGCGACTCCGCGCCTTGCTGGTCGAGGATGGTGCGCGAATCCACTTTGCTCGAGACCTGGAAGGCGATGCGCGTCGGAATGTTGGCTTTGATGAGCCCGGTAATCACGTCCACGGACGGACGCTGCGTCGCAAGGATCAGGTGCACGCCCGCGGCGCGCGCTTTCTGAGCCAAGCGTGCGATCAGCTCCTCCACTTTCCTGCCCGATACCATCATCAGATCGGCCAGCTCATCGATGATGACGACGATGTAGGGAAGCTTCTCCAGCGGCTGGGGCTCAACCGAGTCGAGCGTGTCCGGGTCCTTGAGCGGGTTACCCGACTTTTCGCCGTCGGCGACCTTGTGGTTGTAGCCGGACAGATTCCTTACTCCGATCCAGGTCATGAGCCGGTAGCGGCGTTCCACCTCGCCCATGCACCAGACCAGAGCGTTGGCCGCCTGCCGCATGTCGGTGACCACGGGCGTGAGCAGATGCGGGATATCCTGGTAAGCGGAGAGCTCAAGCATCTTCGGGTCGACCAGGATGAGCCGCACCTCGCGCGGCTCGGTCTTGTACAGAATCGAAAGAATCATCGCATTGAGGGCGACCGATTTCCCGGAGCCGGTCGTGCCTGCGACCAGCACGTGCGGCATCTTGGCGAGATCGGCAACCACCGGGTTGCCGGCGATGTCCTTGCCGAGCGCTAGCGTGAGGGGAGCGTGCAATTCGTGATAAGCCCGCGAGCTGACGATCTCGGAAAGGCGCACGATCTGGCGGTGCGGATTGGGGATCTCCAGGCCCATGCAGGACTTGCCTGGGATCGACTCGACGACGCGGATGCTATAGACCGACAGCGCGCGCGCGAGGTCCTTCACCAGGCTGACAACCTGACTGCCTTTCACGCCTATGGCGGGCTCCACCTCGTAGCGGGTAATCACGGGCCCCGGGTACGCGGCGAGCACTTTGACCTGAACCCCGAAATCGCCCAGTTTTTTCTCGATCAACCGCGAGGTGTATTCCAGGGTCTCGGCCGACAAGACTTCGATGTCGCTCGCAGCTTCATCGAGGAGCTTGATCGGGGGTAGCGGCGTGTCGGGCAGTTCGCGGAAGAGCGGCTCCTGCCTTTCTCTCTGGACTCTGGAGGATTTTGGAATTTCGACGACGGGGAGCTCTATCCGGATCGGTACGTGTTCCTCGATCAACAGCTCGCGCTTTTCCCCCACAGCCGCCTCGCGCTTCCCCGCGGCGATGGCTCCGGCCTTGCGATCCTGCCACCCCTGCCATTTCTCCAGGGACCAGAGGTACGCGCTCTCGAGCATCCCTCCCAGCTTTTCCATCACGGCCAGCCAGGAAATCCCCGTGAAAAGGGACAGAGTCATCGCGCAAAGCGTGAGAAGGATCAGCGTGGCGCCCGTAAAGCCGAACTCCCCCTGCAGCACCCTTGCAACGACATCACCGACCAAGCCCCCGGGGGCGAGCGGCAGCGCGACCTTCAGTGAGTGAAGGCGCAAGGCTTCGACTCCGCTCGAGCCGGCCAGCAACACGCAAAAACCGGCGAGCGCAATGAAGGATGACCGCCGGTCGCCGATCGAGCTGCCCTCCAGGCGCCGCAGGGTCCAAGTCGCGGTCACCACGAGGAACACGACCCACCACCAGGCTGAAACGCCGAACAGATACAACAGCATATCCGCCAGCCAGGCGCCTACCCTCCCGCCGAGGTTGCGGATCTCGCCCGCCGCAACGCTGTGGGACCACCCGGGGTCTGCCCGGTTAAAAGTGGTGAGGACCAGGGAAAGATATAGGGCGCCTGCGACTAGGACGAACAGCCTCGACTCGCGCAGCAGCGCGGCGACCTTGCCGGGAAGGGGTGCTTGGTTCCGTTTCAAAGAGGTTCTGATTGAGTCAAAACGCCAACTGCGCCCCGTCGGGCAGCGGTTCTGATCGATGCGGGAATTCTAGCAGATGAGGAACCCCTCGCTTCAGCTGCCAGCGTTGGACCCTCAGAGCACGGCGGGGAATCGGCACTGCGGCGGCCGGTCCGGCGCCGAGCGGCCCCTCCGGGACCGGCCCTCAATCGATTGTCAGTATGGTCTCGTGCAGGAAAATCGAACCGGGGCGCACCTCGATGTACCCGCCCGATTGGAGGTCCTTCATCACCCGGCTCACCATCTCGCGCGAGGCTCCGATCATCTTCGCGATGTCCTGCTTGGCGAGCTTTCTCGTGACGACCTTCTGGCCGTTCACGGTTTCCGCCATTTCGAGCAGCAAGCGCGCCACTCTGCCGTACACGTCCATCAGGGCGAGGCTGCCGATCTTTTGGTCGGCTTCGCGAAGCCGCTTGACCAGTCCTCGCATGACCGTCATGGCCATCTCGAAATTTTCGGCAAGGCATTTCTTGAAATCGCGCTTCGAGAGAGTCAGCAGCTCGCAGGCCTCGAGGGTAACCACGCTTGCCGACCGTGGATGATCATCGATCAGGCCCATCTCTCCGAAAAACTCGTTGGGTCCGAGGATCGCAAGGATCACTTCGCGTCCCTCGTCATCGCTCATCATAACCTTGAGCCGACCCGATATCACCACGTAAAGAGACTCCGTTACGTCGCCCGCGGCAATCACGGAGGTCGCCCGGGGAAAGCTCTTGCGGCTCACCACACCGGTGAGGAGCGCCAGCTGATGCTCGGGCAAGGTAGAAAACAGCGGGACGTTGCGCAGAAGCAGCAGCGATACGCTAGCCGGGGCCGTCATCTGGTCTACCTCCCAGGGAACCTGGTTTTACCGGCATATCTTAGCAGACTCGCGAACACCGCTTCACGCTGCGGGTCCAGTCGAAATCGCGGTACTTCAGCAGGCCGCGCCGGCCGGAGCGGCGATTCAACCGGGTTATAATTTGTACCCGCACGGCGATCGAATTGAATTCGCACATCTTCGTCCCCACCATTCCGTCATGTCGAAAAAAACCAGACATTCTCGGTTGTTGATACTGGGATCGGGCCCGGCAGGCTACACCGCCGCCGTCTACGCGGCGCGCGCAAACCTGAACCCCGTCGTCATTACGGGCCTCGCTCCCGGCGGACAGCTCATGACGACGACCGACGTGGACAACTGGCCGGCTGACGTGAAGGGAGTGCAGGGTCCGGAGCTGATGGAGCGTTTCCAGAAGCACGCCGAGCGTTTCGAAACTGAAGTCGTGTTCGATCATATTCACACCGTAAGGCTCAAGGAGCGGCCTCTTCGCCTGCAAGGCGACGCAGGTGAATACACCTGCGATGCGCTGATCGTCGCCACCGGCGCCTCCGCCCGCTATCTCGGGCTCGAATCCGAGAAAAAATTCATGGGAAAGGGCGTCTCCGCCTGCGCGACCTGCGACGGATTCTTCTACAAGGGTCAGGACGTCGCCGTCGTCGGCGGCGGGAACACCGCAGTGGAGGAAGCGCTCTACCTCTCCAATATTACGCGCCGCGTCACTGTGATCCACCGACGAGACAAATTCAGGGCGGAGAAGATTCTTCAGAAAAAGCTCTTCGACAGAAGCAACGTCACGATGCGCTGGAACCACGTTTTGGACGAAGTCCTCGGCGATGCAAAGGGGGTAGCCGGCGCCCGCATCAAGGACACCCTGACCGGCGCTACGCAACAGATCGATGTACAGGGGCTGTTTATCGCAGTGGGCCACACTCCGAATACCGGCATTTTCGAAGGACAGCTCGAGATGAAAGGCGGATACATCGTCACCCGCGGCGGGAGCGAGGGTAACGCCAGCGCAACCAGCATTCCGGGAGTGTTCGCTGCGGGAGACGTACAGGACCACGTCTACCGGCAGGCCGTGACCAGCGCGGGCAGCGGTTGCATCGCAGCGCTTGATGCAGAAAAATATCTGGACGGTCTGCGCTGAGTCCCGCAACAAGCCTCGGATGCAGTGCCGAGGACGAAATCATGCGCAAACGCACGAGTAACGGACTTCCCGAACACGAAGCCGCGCTGTTTCGCGACGCGGTGCGCGATGCGACGCCCCTCGGATCGTCGGCCCGGGTGGAGCCTGGGACCCAGTTGCCGCCGCCCGTGCCGATTCAATCGTTGCTCGACGGGCATGACGCGCTCGTCGAGAGTCTGGCCGGCGCCATTTCCTGGGATCAATCGATGGAGACCGGGAAGGAGCCCTCCCACTTGCGAAGCGGCCTCGCCCGCGATGTGCTGCGCAAACTGAGGCGAGGGCATTGGGTCGTGCAGGACATCGTCGATTTGCACGGCCTGAACCGGCAGGAAGCCCGGTCGTTGCTGGCGGAGTTTCTCGGCGGGTGCCTCAAGCGCGGACTGCGCTGCGTTCGCGTGGTTCATGGAAAGGGTCTGCGCTCGCCCGGACAAGAGCCGGTCTTGAAGGGAAAAGTACAGCAGTGGTTGGCGCAGCGAGACGAAGTCCTCGCCTTCTGCGAGGCCCCGAAGAATCAGGGTGGGAGCGGCGCGCTGCTGGTGCTGCTGAAGGCCTAGGATCGAGGCAAGTCGAGTGGGCTTCTTTCCCTGGGTCCCTCGACCCGCTGACCTCCGATGCCGCCGCTAGACGGCCGCCTCGTTGGTTTCGCCCGTCCGGATACGCACCACCTGCTCCACAGTGCTCACAAAAATCTTCCCGTCGCCGATCTTGCCGGTGCGCGCCGCCTTGACGATAGCCTCGATCGCGCCCTCGAGCATCTTTTCCGTCACCACGACCTCGATCTTGACCTTCGGCAGGAAGTCCACGACATATTCGGCGCCGCGGTAGAGTTCCGTGTGGCCCTTCTGGCGACCGAAGCCTTTCACCTCTGTCACCGTCAGCCCTGTGACTCCGACTTCGGCGAGGGCCTCGCGAACTTCGTCGAGCTTGAAAGGCTTCACCACGGCTTCGATTTTCTTCATGGCCATGCTCCCGCGTTGACTTTCGCTTGCCAGTATAACAAACGGGCGTCGAAACTTGCCTGATCAGGCCCGCGCGCCATCACCGGCTATTCGTACGGCTCCCGGTAGCGCGATGTGATCGGATAGCGCCAATCCTTGCCGAAACCTCGGTGGGTGATGCGAATCCCGATAGGCGCCTGGCGGCGTTTGTATTCGCTGCGGTGGATCATCTCGACGACACGCTTCACGTCCCCGGCGCTAAAACCCCCTGCCACCATTTCCGCAGGGCTCAGGTCGTTCTCCATGTAAGCGGAAATGATGGCATCGAGAACATCATAGGGAGGGAGACTGTCTTGGTCGGTCTGGTTCGGCCTCAGTTCTGCCGAGGGCGCGCGGGTCAGGATACGTTCCGGAATAACACGCCCGATGCCGTTCCGGTGCCGGCATAAGCGGTATACCAGCGTCTTGAGAATGTCCTTGATCACCGCAAAACCACCGGCCATGTCTCCGTAGAGGGTCGCGTAGCCGACCGCCATCTCCGATTTGTTGCCGGTCGTCAGTACGATCGCCCCGAATTTGTTCGACAAGGCCATCAGCAAGGTACCGCGGATTCGCGCCTGAAGATTCTCCTCTGTCGCGTCCACGCGAAGGCGCGCAAACTCCTTTGCAAGCAAAGCGAGAAAAGCCTCGAACGCGGGGCCGATAGGGATCTCGTCGTAGCGCACCCTGAGATTCTTGGCGAGTTCGCGCGAGTCTTCGAGGCTCATTTGGGAGGTATACCGCGAAGGCATCATGACCGCGCGTACCCGCTCTGATCCGAGCGCGTCGCAAGCGATGCACAGCGTCAACGCCGAGTCGACCCCGCCGGAGAGGCCGACCAGGGCCCCAGGAAATCCGTTCTTCCCGACGTAGTCGCGTACCCCGAGGCAAAGCGCCTTGTAGACCTCGGACTCGAGTGACGTCTGCTCTGCGATCCCACCTCGTTGCGGTTCGCCATCGGCCACCGTCACGAATTCCATCGTCTCCTCGAAAACCGGGAGCTGGCATACCACCTCCCCTCGCCGGTCGAGCGCAAACGAGGCGCCATCGAACACCAGCTCGTCCTGCCCTCCCACCATGTTCGCGTAAACGAGCGCCATGCCCGTCTCGATCACGCGCTCGCGCATTACGTCGTGGCGGGACTCCTGCTTGCGCATGTGATACGGCGAAGCGTTGAGCACGAGCAGAACCTGCGCACCCGCCTCGCGGGCCGCCTGCGGCGCCTTCGCCCCCCAGGCATCCGCGCAGATGTTGATTCCGATGCTGACGGCATCCGGCCGGGTCGTCAGCGGCCCCTGTGGCCCCCACGTGTCTTCGCAGATGTTCACGCCGAAGCGGGTCTCTCCTACTTGAAAGACGCACGGAAGATCGCCGGGCACGAAGTAGCGTTCCTCGTCGAACACGGTGTAGTTCGGCAGGACGTGCTTGTAATAGGTTCCCACCACCCGCCCGTCCTTTACGACGGATGCGGCGTTGTGGCGTTTCCCCTGATCTTCATGCGGATGCCCGACGACGAGCGTGATGCCGCGCACCTCGCGCGCCAGGCGCTCGAGCGCGGCGCTGCAGTCGCGATAGAAACCTCCGCGCAGCAGAAGATCTTCGGGGGGGTAGCCGCACAGCGCGAGCTCCGGGGTAAGCATTACGTCCGCGCCTGCGGTGCGCGCACGTTCGCAGTATCCGAGGATCTTGTTGGTGTTGCCGGCGAGGTCACCGACGACACAGTTGATCTGGGCAATCGCGATCTTGACGATGCTCGCCATCCGGCAAGTTTACCATCGGCGGATGAGCCCTCGCGCCGGACGGTTCAATCGATTCTATAATCGGCAACCGTGAGCGCCACCTCGGACCGGGTCGATTGAAGGAAGACACGCCTTCGATCAAGGTTATCGATACGCTCCGCGCCGTTGGGCCGCAAGCATGGAATGCGCTTGCCGCAGGACATCCCTTTCTGCGCCACGAATTTCTGCATGCGCTCCATGAGACGGGGTGTGCCTGCGAGGGCACGGGGTGGTCGCCATGCTATCTGACGCTGTGGCAGGGTGCGTCGCTCGTGGGTGCCATGCCCCTTTACGCCAAGTCGCATTCCTACGGCGAGTACGTCTTCGACTGGGCATGGGCCGATGCCTATCACCGTCATGGGCTTTCGTACTATCCCAAACTGCTCGGCGCAATCCCGTTTTCGCCGGTCACCGGACCCCGTCTGCTCGCGCGCGACGGCGAGACCCGCGCGCTCCTCGTTCGGGCCGCGCTGCGGCTCTCGCTCGAAGTCTCGTCGCTGCACGTGCTGTTTCCCGCCGAGCCCGAAGCACGCGAGATGGAGGCCGCTGGAATGATGCTGCGCCGCTCAGTCCAGTTTCATTGGGAGAACCGTGGCTACGCAAATTTCGCTGAGTTTCTCTCCGATCTCGCTTCCGCGAAGCGCAAGAAAATCCGACAGGAGAGACGACGGGTGCAGGAAGCGGGCGTGCGCGTGCGACGACTGGTCGGACCCGAAATCCGCGACGAGAACTGGAGCTTTTTCACGCGCTGCTACAACAACACCTATCGGGCGCATCACTCGACGCCTTATCTGAACCTGGAGTTCTTTCGGCGGCTCGGCGAGACGCTTCCCGAACACCTCCTCATGGTGCTTGCCGAGCTCGATGGAAAACCGATCGCGAGCGCCCTCAATATTTTCTCGCCGGAAGTGCTGTACGGCCGTTACTGGGGCTCGGTGGCCCAGTTCCCGCTGCTGCATTTCGAGGTCTGCTACTACCAGGCGCTGGAATTCTGCATAGAACGCGGGATCCGGATCTTCGAGGGAGGCGCGCAAGGCGAACACAAGCTCGCGCGAGGTTTCATGCCGAACCCGACGTGGTCTGCGCACTGGTTGCGCCATCCGGAGTTCGCGGACGCGGTGGAAAAGTTTCTTGCTAGGGAGTCGCAGGGAATCGAGCGCTACGTGGACGAGCTCAACGAACGGAGCCCGTTCCGGGCGAAAAACTAGAAGCGCCTACTTGTTCTTGGGCAAGCCGCAGAGCAGCGCGGCGACTTGGCGCCGTGCCTGCCGAGCAGGCGCTGGCCGGGTCGCAACCGAAGTCGCAAGACCCGGCTTGTAGGGAGAGTTGAAAATCGGGTCGACAGCCTTCTGGCCCTGAGCTGCTCGGGTCAATTGGTCGCGTTCTCGATCGCCTTGGCGCGGGCGGCGCTCCCGCGCCGCCGGGTCATGTCGGCTGGTTGACCTGCTCATCATCGAGGGCGCGACACTCAGATCGGGCTCGAATCCCGGAACAATCTTCCTCGGGATGCTGAGCCGGATGGTCTTCTCGATCGCATCGAGCCGTTCGTGCTCCTCGGCGCAAACCAGGGAAATCGCCTCACCGCTCGCCCCGGCCCGGCCGGTGCGACCGATGCGATGGACGTAATCTTCCGGCACGCCAGGGAGCTCGAAATTCACGACGTGGGGCAAGTCTTCGATATCGAGCCCGCGCGCGGCGACATCAGTCGCTACCAGCACGCGAACCTTTCCCGACTTGAAGTCGGCGAGTGCCTGAAGGCGGTCCGGCTGGCTCTTGTCACCGTGGATGGCGGAGGTATGAATGCCGTCGCGGTTGAGCTGGTATGCGAGGCGATTGGCGCCGATGCGGGTTGAAGTGAAGACCAGTACTTGGCGCAAGTCCCGCGACTGCACGAGATATGCGAGCAGCTCGCGCTTGCGCTCGCGCCGGACCGGATGCGCGATGTGCTGAACCAACTCAGCAGCGGCGTTCTGCCGCGCCACCTGCACGAGCACCGGGTTGTGAAGGAACGATTCGGCGAGCGTCCGGATGTCTTCGGACAGGGTGGCCGAAAACAACAAGTTCTGGCGCTGCTTGGGTAGGAGCGCGATGATGCGACGCACGTCCGGGATGAACCCCATGTCGAGCATGCGGTCGGCCTCGTCGAGCACGAAAGCTTCGACTTGCTGCAGATTCACCGTCTTCTGCTGGACGTGGTCAAGCAGCCGGCCGGGAGTCGCCACCAGAAACTCGACGCCCTGCCGCAGGACCGCAGTCTGCGGTTTCATGTCGATCCCCCCGAACACCACGGTGCTGCGCAGAGCGACGTATTTTCCATACGTGCGGACACTCTCCTCCACCTGCGCCGCAAGCTCCCGCGTCGGGGTAAGAATGAGCGCGCGTACCGGATGGCGCGCGGGAGACGCGCTGGCATTGGCGTGCCGTGCGAGCCGCTGCAGGAGCGGGAGCGTGAATCCCGCTGTCTTGCCAGTGCCGGTCTGGGCGCCCCCCAGGACGTCGCGGCCCTGCAACACCAACGGGATGGCCTGCGCCTGGATCGGCGTAGGCTCGACGTACCCTTGTTCCGCAACCGCTTTCAGCAATTCGGGCAGCAGGTCCAGTTCCGCAAAACTCGGCAAACGAATACTCTCCTTCCGCCCTCGGTCCGGGCCGAAGAAAAACTTCAGTCGGTGACGGTAAATCTACCGACAAGGACGCGGCAACCCGGGGCATTATAGCAAAAGGGCGCGGCTGCCCGGACAGTCCTTCTCGAAGGCGCGTTCCGCTGATCAACCGGCTCGGTGACGCTCGAGCGCCCATGCAACGTGCTCGCGCACGAGTGCCGACGAATCCTGCGCCCGCGAATGCAGCGCCGCGAGCACGCACTCGCTCCGGGGAGCATTGCCGAGTCCCACGGCGAGATTGCGCAACCAGCGTTCGTAGCCGATCCTCCGGATTGCGCTGCCGGACATGCGCTGTCGAAATTCGTCTTCGGTCCAAGCGAAAAGCTCGACGAGCCCGGCGCTATCCAGACCGTTACGCACCTGGAAATCCGGCTCCGGCGCAAGCCGCGCGTAGCGGTTCCACGGGCAAACGAGCTGACAATCGTCGCAGCCGAAGACACGGTTGCCAACGAGCGGTCGCAATTCGACCGGAATGCTCCCCTTCAACTCGATCGTGAGGTAGGAAATGCACCGCCGAGCGTCGACGACATAGGGAGCGACAATCGCGCGCGTAGGGCAGACATCGAGACACTTGGTGCAGCTGCCGCAATGCTCGCCCACCGGAGCGTCCAAGGGAAGCGGCAGATCCGTGTAGATGTCCCCGAGAAAGAAGAACGAGCCTGCTTCGCGCGCGATCAGCAGCGTGTGCTTGCCCCGCCAGCCGAGCCCCGCCTTGCGCGCGAGCTCCACTTCCATCACCGGCGCCGAATCGG
>WNGL01063296.1_pt1 | contig 12277 bp, 16 predicted proteins | sample 5400591 | NCBI WGS metagenome assembly WNGL01 (sample SAMN13153377, study PRJNA577476) | soil metagenome | isolation source: 80 cm soil or saprolite under Garry oak tree replicate 1 | place: USA:California | collected 2016-06-15
CGCGCCTGGTTGCCGTCAGTGACCTGCTTGCCGGCCTGGTCGCGGATTTCCTGCGGGAACTTCGCGGGGTCGAGCGCTCCGCTGGTCTTGATCTGGTCGGTGCCAGGGAAGGAGATCTGCTGCGCGGTCAGCTCGTCGTGAATCTGCGTGGTCGTGAAAGACCCCATCGCGAACGCAAATCCAGCCGCTCCGGCTAGAACGAGAACCATGATCGACTGAAGGGTGATGATTCGCCACCGAATTGCCTTGTTCACGCCTATTCCTCCTTGGAATGTGTCCTCTTTCGAGGTTTTGGTTTGAGCTGTTGGACGGCTCTTGAGAACAGTCAACATCTCGACAAGGCCCGCTGCGCGTGCCGTTCGGCCCGCGCCATCAGGTCCCTCGTCCCCCTACGAGAGGGTCCTTCGGCAGTGAGCAAGAGGTAAGGCAGGATCAGAGGCCGAAATTCCCGAGTTGCCCAGGCCGTTCGGCCCTACTGACCCTCCGACACCGCCGACAGAATGGGCCCCATCGCGCACACGGAGGGCATGCATGGACACACCGACGAACTACTTTCACTGGGGATTCATCCTCATCTCAGTGCCGAACCTGCTCGTGATCGTGGGGATGGTCGTCCTTTTTGCGATCGCGCTGTTCGCCCCATTCCCACACGCGAAAGGAGCTGACGATGGGGACAAGAAGTAGCCTCGAAGGCACCCCGGCGCCAACCGACTCGAAGAGCTGGACGCTCCGGCTCCGCCAGACCATCGACCGCCACCTCCCGATGGATCACCTTCTGCCCGATCGCCAGCCGTATTACGTGGGCTCGTGGGTCTACGTATTCGGCGTCGTCACGATCGCCGCGCTCGCATGGGTGGTCGTAAGTGGAATCGTCCTCTCGTTCTTCGGGCCGCAGTGGTGGCACGACTCGGGGGTCGGCCGGTTCTTCAACAGCCTCCACTTCTGGTCGGTGCAGCTCTTTTTCATCTTCATGGTCCTGCACCTCTGGGGCCAGTACTTCATGGCCGGCTGGCGGAACGGACGTGCCGCCACCTGGATGATCGGCGTGGTCATCTTCGCGGTGAGCATCCTCACGGCCTTCACGGGTTACCTGTCCCAGCAGAACTTCGACGCGCAGTTCATCGCCATAAATGCCAAGGACGCGATGAACGCAGGCGGCATCGGCGCCTTCTTCAACGTTTTGAACTTCGGTCAGATGTACGGCTTGCACATCATGCTGCTTCCCATTGGGGTCACCGTCCTGGTGGTGCTCCACATCGTCATGTTGCGCACGCGGGGCGTCGTGAAACCAATCGACCCCGAAGGAGGTGTGCGGCCATGAAGTCGATGGGCGCAACCCAGGAGGAGTACTACCGCGGCGTTCGGATGGTGCCTTACGACCTCGTCAAGGAGCTGTTCCTCGCCCTCGCCGGCGTGGGCTTGCTCACTCTGCTGGCCGCCTTGATTCTTTCGTCGCCGGACGTCTCGCCGGTGACGATCGCGAACTGGGCCCAGTCGGATCCGGTCGATTTCGTCACCACCGCCACCAACGAGCTCGCGGGCGCGAGCACGAGCTCCGCCTACGGCAACCCGTACAACACTGCCGGTCCGGGCCAGAGCTGGGGCCCGATCGCCCCGCAGACGTGGTTTGGCACGCGTATCCCGGTGGATTCAGCCAACGCATTCGTGATCCAGCCCTTGCAGCGGGCGAGCTCCGGCAACACCGACCTTGGCAAGGCGCTTTTCGCGTGGCAGGGCGCGAGCTCGGACCAGCAGGCGAAGTGGCTCGACGCGTACGGCAAAGCTCTTCCCAACGCCACTGTCACCGACGGCAAGGTGACCGTGGCCGATGGCGACTACGGACCGCTACCGGTGATGATGTCGAACCTACTCGGCGTCGCCCAGGCCGGCGGCCTCGACGGGCTGCTGGTGATCAACGGCCGCTTTTACCAGACCGACTACACGCAGCCGCTCCTGTTCATGGGCGATGGCAGCTACCTCGCAGGGCTGGCAGCCGATGCGCATCTGTCCGGCAGCCTGTGGGGAATGATGAACGAGACGGGCAGCTACCCCGGGCAAACCTGGCTGTGGCTGTACACGATGTGGTACCAGGTGCCGCCGTTCACCAGCTCGGAGGGCTTCATCGGCCTCAACGCTTCGAACGCAGACCTGGGGATCATCATCCTCATGACGGTGCTCACCGCCGCGTTGGCGCTGGTGCCGCTAATCCCGATCCTCCGAGACATCCCGCGATGGATTCCGATCCATCGCCTGATCTGGCGCCAGTACTACGCCCCGCGCAAGGCAGCCACTCGAACGTAAACGGCCCGCGGCTAGCCTTCGTTCAGCACCGACAGGATGTTGCCGGCCGGGTCGGTGAACCAGGCGATGTCCGGACCCATGTTCTGCGATCGGCCTCGAGCGATGCCTTTTTCATCGGTCATGTTGTCGTAGTGCTCGAATTTGATGCCTTTGCCGGTCAAGTCGTCAACGGCTTTGTCGATGTCGTCGACTGGGAAATTCAGGATCGTGTATGTCGCGGGAACGTGATTGGGTTTGGGGTAGACGTACACGGGGTTTCGGCCGGCGATCTTCAGTTGTAGGGCGCCGGACGCTTCTTGGACCTCGAGTCCGAGCGTCTGGCCGTAAAACTCTTTCGCCGCCGCCAGGTCGTCGACCGAAAAACCGCTGAATGCCTTGGTGCTTCGGAACATTGGAAACTCCTTACATGAACTTCAGTTCATCGACGAATGGGCCGCCTCGGGATGGACCACCCCTCGCCATATCATTCATCTTTCAGTAGTCTGGCTGAGAGAGGTCTTATGTCTGAGAAAGAACGAGTTGGGATAACACCGAAGAGCTGGACGGGGCAGCGTCATCACGGCGTGCTGCACCTGGGCAAACGCTGGTACGTGTTGAGCGCCGACATCGACGATTCGGGGACCGCCCGCGGCGTTCGTCTCGATGGGCCCTACGACGATCACGCCACGGCCGAAGCCCAGGTCGAGCAGCTTCACCTCGAACCATTTCCGTCAGAGGACTGACGGCGTTGAAGGTGATCGAGCCGGCAACCGAACAGGTGCTGGCCGAGCTCCAGGAAGCCACGGTCGAGGATGCGGACACGGCGGTCGCTCGGGCCAAAGCCGCCTACCCGGCGTGGAGAGCGGTGACCCCGAAGGACCGGGCCAACCTGATGCGCCGGATTGCGGCGGCGATCGACGCGCATTCCGAAGAGCTGGCGCGACTCGAGGCGCGCAGTCGTCGACGTTTTCAACTACTACGCGGGAGCGCCAGAGCGGCTCTTCGGCAAGACCATCCCGGTCGCCGGCGGCGTTGACATGACCTTTCGAGAGCCGCTCGGAGTGGTGGCCCTGATCGTCCCATGGAACTTCCCGATCGCGATCTCGTCATGGAAGGTCGCGCCGGCTCTCGCGGCAGGCAACACCGTCGTCCTCAAGCCGGCGGGGCTGACGCCGCTGACGGCGATCGAGCTCGGGCGCATTGCCCTCGAGGCCGGCCTACCCGAAGGCGTGCTCAACGTCGTGGTCGGAGCCGGTCGGGTTGTGGGGGAGAGGCTCGTGCAGCATCCCGACGTGGCCAAAGTCGCGTTCACCGGCTCGACTGAGGTGGGCAGGCGGATCGGCGCGCTGGCCGCCGAGTCGATCAAGCGCGTGACGCTGGAGCTCGGCGGCAAGTCGGCGAACATCGTGTTCGCCGATGCGGACCTGGAGAAGGCGGCGGCATCGGCGCCGCTGGCGGTGTTCGGCAATGCCGGGCAGGATTGCTGCGCGCGGTCGCGGATTCTGGTCGAGCGGTCGGGGCTGGATCGATTCATGCAGGCGCTGGAAAAGTCGATCAAAGGGCTTCGGGTGGGTGACCCGCTCGACGAGACCACCGAGATGGGCCCGCTGATCTCCGCCGACCACCGCGCCAAGGTCGCTTCGTTTCTTGACGACGGCGCCAGGGTCGCGTTCCGAGGCTCGGCGCCTGAAGGCGCGGGTTTCTGGTTCCCCCCGACGGTGCTCTCGCCGGTTTCGAATACGGACCGCGTCGCGCGCGAAGAGATCTTCGGCCCCATCGCTCCATCTGGACGAGCAACGCAGGCCGCGCGATGCGCGTCGCGCGGGGATTGGAGACTGGAACCATCTCCATCAACTCGAACAGCTCTGTGCGCGTGACGACACCCTTCGGGGGCTTCAAGCAATCCGGTGTGGGTCGCGAGCTGGGACCAGACGCGCTCGACCACTACACAGAGCTGAAGAACGTTTTTCTCTCGACCACCTAACGCGAGCGGAGTATCGTCCGCCTCAGGGGAGGCTGCTCATCCAACGGACGGATGGGTCCCTGGGGGATCGACAGGAGGACTGAATGAAGGCGTTATGCGTGCTCGCCCTTTCTCTTGCGGCGATCGGCCTGTCCACGGCACCAGTTGTGGCGACCGACGCCAATGGCAACCATGAAGCCTACAAATGGGTCGTCGCGGGTGATACGGCAGTGGCCCCCGACGGCTCGACGATCTTCATCAAAGGCAGTGGCACCCTGCAGGCCGGACCGGACGGCGCTGTGACTGGTGGAGGCACCTTCTCGATCAACGGAGGCCCCGCCGAGACCTGGACAGCAACCGCAGTCGACGGCTTCGTGAGCTACGGAACGCGTTTGCCAGGGTCCACGCTGCCGCCGCCCCCGGCCACCGGCGGGAAGGCGACGCTGCGTGTGAGCCTGAGCAACGGCGAGACAGGGGTTCTAACTATCTTCTGCATAATCGGCTCGCCGCCGCCGAGCGTAGGCGAGGGCATCCATCTGATCCTGGGCGGCGGTGTCAGTAACGACTACACCGACGAGGGTCACGGAAACACGATTTTCATCGCGATCTAGAAGGGGCGACCCCGTTGCGAGGATGAGATGAGAAGAATCATCGTGTTCAACAGTCTCAGTCTCGACGGGGTCATGCAGGCGCCTGGCCGGCCGGACGAAGACCGCCGCGGCGGCTTCGAACACGGCGGCTGGGCGCTCCCTTATTCCGACCCGGCGATGGGCAAGGCGGTGGGGGAGAGCATGGCCAGCACAGGCGGCCTGCTGTTCGGCCGGCGGACTTACGAGGACTTCTACAAGGTCTGGCCCAACCGAGCCGACAACCCCTTCACGGAAGTCCTGAACAACACACAGAAGTACGTCGCCTCAGCGATTCTGAAAGAGCCATTGCCGTGGGCCAACTCGACGCTGCTAAAGGGCGATGCCGCAGACGCAGTGGCCAGGCTAAAGGAAGGAGCAGGTAAGGATCTCGTAATCCTGGGGAGCGGCGAGCTGATCCGGTCGTTGATGCCGCTCAACCTCATCGACGAGTACGTCCTCTTGATCCACCCACTCGTTCTTGGATCTGGGCAGCGTCTCTTTCCAGACGAAGGTCCGTTCGTCGCCCTTCGCCTGACTGATTCAAAGCCAACCGGCACCGGCGTGGTGATCGCGACCTACCAGCCGTCTGCCGCCTGAATCGGAAGCGCTATGCGTCCTCGGCGGCCGGCGCGATGGCGACGACCGTCCAGCCTGTCTGCTGCGTGAGCAGGGGCATCAAAAGTGTTTTAGCCTGCTCGAGAGCGAAGCTGGTCGGGGCGAAGCACCGTGACACGACCGCGCTCGAGCCGGATGTACCCGAGCGTCGCGAAGCGACTCAGCGCCCGGTTGACGTTTTCGCGACTTCCGCCCACGAGGCCGGCAAGGTCTCTTTGCGAGAGCTTCATCGTGTTGCCCTGCGCTGTCGCCAGCTCCAGGAGCTTGCGCGCGACGCGGCTGGGAATGTCGTGGAACGCAAGCTCGGCAAAAGCTTCATCTTTGGCGCGCACGTATGCGCTGAGCGTTGTGACGATTTGCCACATCGCCGCCGGGTGAGCCTTCAGGAATTCCACCAGGGCTCTTCGCTCGAGAATCAGGCATTCTGTTTGCACCAGCGCCTGCGCGTCGGCACTCCGCGTTCCGTTCTCCTCCAAGACGCCGATCTCGCCAAATACGTCACCGGCGTGCAGGATCGCGAAGGCGACTTCGCTCCCGGATTCCGTTACGTGGCCGATCTTGACCTCACCGTTGGCGATGAGGTGAAGCTGGTCGGCCGAATCGCCCTCGCGAAATATGTATGACTGAGCAGCGAATTGTCGGGAGCGTACGGCCGGCAGCAGAGGTTCGAGATCAGAGGCGCTGAGGCCATGAAAGAGTCGGGTGCGACTCAAGAGGGCGATCGTTTCGGAGTTCTTCACCTGGCCGGCGCGCGCCCATTCTATGCGCGCGGCCGGCGAACGGTCAGTTGTCGGTCAGCGAGCGCTTCACGTCTCCGAAGTCGCGATTCCACCGGTCCTCGCAGCTCCTCACAAAAGCCATGAGGTCGTCGATCTGGCTTTGCAATGGCCGGTTGGCGCCGCGATCGGCGCGAAGCTCCGCCATCTTCGCCGCGTAGAACTGGTTGTTCTCACTCACTGCTTTAGTCCTTCCTGATGTGGTGATGTGGAGCGGCTAAGGGGTGGTTCGCCGCTCCACACGGTGAAAAGTTAGTGGCCGTGGCTCTCGCTGAAGGGCTTGATGCCCGCCACAGCGCGGTCGATGATCTGCTGCTCGGTCGGGACCTGGCTTGCAGCCAGGATCTCGGCGTTGCGGTCGAGTGCGTCCGGCGCCTGGAAACTGGTTACGACGTGTGTCGCCGCCGGCGCGCTCGCCGAGCTCATGCCCTTGGCCAGATAGACGCTCGCGGCTGCAAGCAGCAGAGCTGCAAGCAGCGCGGCGACGACGATCCAATTCGGCTTCGAGCTCGTCACTCCTCCCTGAAAAGTCCTTCTCGCTTCCATCTCATTTCCTCGCGGTGTTCGGTCTGCCGGGAACGAGGTGAGAGTAGGGAGGGATGGCTTGCGCTCCTATGCCACGCATCACACGTGGGATGTGACGTTCGACACGCGCCTTAACAAGGCGCCGCCGGCAGTTATAGCGGACTCGGCTTAAGTCCCAGTCAGAGTGGAGAGGTCAACTCCAGCTGAATGTTGTCGGGATCTCGAAAAGGCAGCACGCAGATCCCGAAGGAGGTGAGCTCGCGGACTTCGCCCCGAGACACGCCGCGCTCGTCCAGCATCCTGATCGCCTCGTTGAGTGCGGCCCGGCTCTCCACGCTGAAGCTCAGATGGTCCAATCCCACCCGATCTTCGTCGAAGCGATCGCCCTTTTTGGCAACCGGTCGGAGCCCGAGCAAATAGTTGCCCTTTGCCATCACGCACCCGCCCCAGAGCACCGGGTAGCTGGGGTCGGACTGGGGGTCCTCCGAGGCTGGAGCCTCGGCCGCAACGTTGAATCCCAAAAGGGTGGTGTAAAACTCACGACTCCGCTCGATGTCGGTGACCGTCAGGCGTATGTGGTGGATGTTGCCCAGCCCAATGTCCCCAGCCATGGCCTCCTCCTTGATGCGGGTAGGTGATCTGTGCCGCCGTGCCCAGAGGCTCATTATCTCCGCGCCTTGGGATCGCGCCAGGTACTGGTAAACAACCACTATGCTTCGAAGCCGATGGCCGACCGTAAGAAGAGCGGGCAGGAGCACCTGCGTTTAGAAGGCCAGGTGGTTGGACTCTGGTTTCAGATGCAGGCCCGTCTCGAAGCGCATTTCACGGAGCTCGCCACCCAGCACGGGCTCTCCGCCGTGCAGGCCAAGGTGCTTCTGCAGCTGCCGGCTGACGGGGCGATGACGATGAGAGCGCTTGCGGCCCAGCTGCAGTACGACGCTTCCAATTGACCACCCTGCGCACTCTCCTGTCCGCGGCGGTGGCTCCGCCGGCCTGACGTTCAGGTCAGGGAACCTCGATCCGCTGAGGGCAATCTCGTCGTTAGCAGTGCGGCGACCACGGAGACTACAGCTGCCGTCCACAGGACGGTGTTGAGGCCGTCGCGCACCAGAATCGCTCCCACGATTGCGCCCGCGATCGATGAGAAGTAGATCGGCAGCAAGACCAGGTTGAGGGTGGTGGCACGGCGCTCTTCGGGAACCGCGGTGGCCAGGACCGCGAACACCATCGAGATCGCGGTGGCGCTCGCGGCTCCGAGCGCGACCGCGCCTGCCGTAAGCCAGACCAGATTCGGTGCCAACGCCAGCTCGGCCAGGCTCGCGGCGGCCAGCACGCACGCTCCGGCGAGCAGCGGCCGGAATCCATAGCGATCGCCGGCAGCGCCCGCAAGCGGGGAGAGGAGCGCACCCAGCAAGGCCGAGGCGCCGAAGACGATGCCGATCTGGCCGGCCGCGCCCGACGTGGCACCAACGAGCCTGATCACTAGAAGAGGTAGGAAGGGGTTGGCGATCTGTTGGGCGAAATAGGCCAGGCCGAAGACGCCGAATACGATCAAAGTCACGCGCCCCGTAAGTGCAAGTCGCAGTGCCGCGAGGGCGAGCCGCGTGGCCGATCCAGTGGGCCCTCGCGGGCGGGTTCCCTCCCGCGCGAAAGCAACGAGCATGACGCCGGCGGCGAGCGACAGCACGGCGTCGAGGGCGAACAGAGTGTGCAGGTTCAGGAGGCCGTGATCGACGAGCCAGCCACCAAACGTCGGTCCCAAGGCGAAGCCCAGCGATGGGGTGACGCCGAAAAGAGAGATCGCAAACCCGACCCGACCATGCGGGGTGACTGCGCGAAGGGCCGTCAGCATGACGCCCGTGTTCCCAAGTTGAAATCCGACAAGGAGCAATCCAAACGCAGCCTGCCAGCGGTTCTGTGCTAGCCACAGCACACCGAAGACCACCATCTCGACGAATGCGCTGCGAGCAATGATCGGGATGCGTCCATATCGTTCGGCCCAGACTCCCCAGAACGGCACCAATGGCAGGCCGAACAGGAAGAACGCCGCGTTGAGGTATCCGGTCCACGCCGGTACCTCCGGTGGCGGCACGTGCACGGTCCCGAGGTAGAGAGGCAAGAAGCGGAACACATGGGAAACGGAGAACGCCTCGACCGTCGACGTGATCCCGAACAGGATGAGCAGCGCGATCCACCCGGATGCCCTTCGGCTCAACGGCGGGGCCAGTTCCATTTATTCAGATTGAACTAACAGCAAGGCATGCACCTGCATTCCGTTACGGAGTGCAGGGGGGATACATCATGAATAGTCGACTACACCTCCAGAAGCTCGGCGCCGCGACGGCCGGGGCTGTCATGCTCTGGGCGGTCGCAGTCACACAGTCCGCGGTGGCAGCCGCGTCGCCGGTGACGATCGGCATTGTGCAGGGAACGTTCTATCTGAATCCTGCCAACAGCGGCAGCTTCGATCAATCTGTCCTGACGAGCCCCGCGTTCACTCAGGAATTTCCTGTGATTGCGTTCAATCCGCCGGACGTCGCCTTGATGTGCTCGAACATCACCGCAGCGGATGTCAATCTCTTCTCCCGCCCGATAACCGATGTCGTCCCCAACGCCGATGGCACGTGCTCGCTCGTGTCTGCCATGGGCAACGGCCTTCAGGCCGGGATCGATTCGCTCTTCAACTTCCAGGCGGTCTTCATCGCTGATCTGAATGTCGCGTCGGCTGGGCAGCTCACATTGAATGTGTCTTCAGACGATGGGTTCGTGCTGGCCATCGGTCCGCAAGGAGCCAACCAGCCGACTCGGATATCCGGCACGATGGTGAACCCACCGGCCAATGACATCACGATCGACTTCCCCGTCGCGGGCACATACCCACTGGAGCTCGACTACACAGAGTGCTGTGCCGGCTTCCTGTCGCTCAGGCTCGGTTTCAACGGGACGATCCTGCCGCCGGCTCCGCCCGCTCCGCCCTCCACGCACGCGACCGTGATCACGTATACCGGTGACCGTTCAGCCGACTTCAACGATCCGGCAACCCTCTCCGCGACCCTGCAGGACACTTCGGTGAGTCCAGCCGCCCCTGTCTCGAATGAGCCCGTGACCATGAACCTGGGCGCACAGAGCTGCACCAGTACAACCGACGCGACGGGCGTTGCCGCCTGCACAGTGAATCCAAACGGTGCCGCCGGTAACTATTCGGCCTCGGCGAGCTTCGCTGGAGACGCAACGTTCCAGGGGAGCAGCACCTCCGCTCCCTTTGTAGTCACGCTGGAAGAAGCCAGCCTCACCTACACCGGAGCCGTCAACGTGGCCAACGGGAATTCGGCCATGTTGTCGGGCACGCTTCCGGAGGACGGCACAGCCCCGGTTACAGGCCGCAGCATCGTCTTCACCCTGGGCAGCGGCCCTACAGCCCAGAGCTGCACGGGCATCACAAATTCGTTGGGATCGGCTGCGTGCGCGATCCCTGTCGCCCAGCCGCTTGGACCTGGCAACATTGCGGCCAACTTCGCCTCTGACGGTTTCTATCGGTCCGCATCGGCGGTTGCGAGTGCCCTCGTCTACGAGAATCTGGCAAGCGGCGCATTTGTGATCGGGGACAACAGCGCGTCTCCTGGATCACCGGTCAATTTCTGGGGCGCGCGGTGGGCCGCGGGCAACTCTCTGAGCGGAGGCCCGGCGCCTAGCAGCTTCAAGGGGTTCGCGGACAGTGTCGGCGCCACGCCGTCAACCTGCGGCTCGACATGGTCGACTGATACTGGAAACAGCTCAGAACCGCCGGCCACCGTGCCGTCCTTCGTCGCGGTCGTGGTCACGAGCTCGGTTTCGCAAACGGACTCCGTCGTGTCGGGAACCGTTTCAGAGATCGTCGTGGTCAGCACGAATCCGGGCTATCTCAACGACCCCGGAGATACCGGGGCCGGGACCGTAGTGGCCATCCTTTGTCATAGCTGAAAGACCGATCATGGTCAATCGGCTTGAACACCTTGCCCAGCCCGCGACATCCCCACTATCCGGCTGTACTTCTCTTTGGGGGCGCAGCTGCAATCGTCGTCGCCATTCACCTGGCAACCAACGGCACTCTCGGTTTTCATACCGATGAGCTCTACTACCTCGCCTCCGGCCGTCATCCAGCGCTTGGCTATGTCGACTTCCCACCGATCGTCCCACTCCTTGCCCGACTAGAGAGCGGACTCCTCGGGGTCAGTCCCTGGACGCTCCGCCTGCTGCCCTCGCTGCTCGGTGGTTTCCTGACGGTACTCTCCGCGCTCTACGTCCGCAGACTTGGCGGATCGCTGCTGCTCCAGGGACTTGCGCTGCTAGGTGCGATTGCGGCGCCATTCCTCCTCGGTACGAACTGGGTCTTCCAGACGGTGACCTTCGATCAGGTGACCTGGATGGTCGCCCTTTACTGGTTTCTCGGCGTCGTCCTCGACGGGCGGCCTCGCTACTGGATCCTCCTGGGTATCACGCTCGGCATCGGGCTCGAGGTGAAGTTCACCATCGTCGGCCTCATCCTGGGCGTCGCTGTCGCCGTCCTGCTCACACCCTCGCTGCGGACGGAGCTCCGGACTAGATACCCCTGGATCGCCGTCGGGCTCGCACTCATCATCTGGGCACCGAATCTCGCCTGGCAGGTCGCCGAGGGCTTCCCATCGCTCATCTACGTCACCAACCATCGTGGTGGGGCCAACGGCCCCCTCGTTTACCTCATCGAATTCGGCGTCTACTTCTCCTTTCTGATCCCCCTGTGGCTGGCGGGGATGATCTCGATGTTCCGCTCGCCGCAGCTGCGCCCCATCGCAGTCGCCTCAGCCGTCCCGCTGCTGCTCTTCCTCTTCGTCGGCAAGTCTTACTACGCAGCCGGCACGGTTCCGATCGCGATGGCCGCAGGGCTGCTGGCGATCTCACGGATCGAGCGTAGAAGGCTTCGCGTCCGCCTCGAGATCGCTGTCGCGGTGGCAAGCGTGCTCGAGTTCGCCACGTTCTTTTTCCTCGTCGTCCCGGTCACACCTCCCGATCGGATTCATGCCACGAAGCTGGACACAGTCAACGAGGTATTTGCGGACAGCGTCGGTTGGAAGGACATCGCAGACCAGGTGAGCACGATCTACGGCGATCTACCCGCGTCGCAACGCAGCGACACAGTCATCATCTCGGCGTACTACGGCGTTCCGGGCGCGCTCGATGTCTATGGCAACCCGAACGCTCTACCCGTTGTTATCAGCCCACAGCTGAGTGACTGGTACTGGCTGCCGAGCAAACTCAAGGCGACCAACGCGCTGATGATCGATTACACGCCGTCTGACGTGGAATGGATGTGCGCATCGCCAACGCTCGTCACGCATCTCACGGTGCCATATGGCGTGATGGGCCTGGAGCAGGGAGCTCCGGTCACCTTCTGCCAGCTAAAAGGCTCGGTCTCGGAATTCTGGGGGAAGCTTCGCAACTTCTCCTGATCGGTAACGTGGCGGCCTTTACCG
>WNGL01009667.1_pt1 | contig 12271 bp, 9 predicted proteins | sample 5400591 | NCBI WGS metagenome assembly WNGL01 (sample SAMN13153377, study PRJNA577476) | soil metagenome | isolation source: 80 cm soil or saprolite under Garry oak tree replicate 1 | place: USA:California | collected 2016-06-15
TGACCGGTGCCTACCCGACCGCGATCGGGCACCTGTTCCTGTACAACGCGGGCAAGGGCTAGGGCCTCCTGAGCTAGCGCACTCCCTGGCTCTTGGAGTGCGCTAGCTCACGAAGGGATGCAGTCCGGATGGCTACCGAGAACCGGGCCAGGGCCGACACGCACGGACACGATCACGGGCACCACCACCGGGATGTGTCCGGTGGCTGGCTCCGGCCGGCCGTGTTCGGCGCCATGGACGGGCTGGTCACCAACGTGTCGCTGATCGCCGGGGTGGGCGGCGGCGGCGGGAGCGCGCACACCATCGTGCTGACCGGCCTGGCCGGGCTGGCCGCGGGCGCCTGCTCGATGGCGGCCGGCGAGTACGTGTCGGTCTCCTCGCAGAACGAGCTCATCTACGCCGAGGTCGACAAGGAACGGCTCGAGCTGGAGAACAACGCCGCCGCCGAGCAGGCCGAACTGGCCACCATGCTGCGGGCCCGCGGCGTCAGCGCCGTCACCGCGCGGCAGGCCGCCGCGGAGATCTCGGCGCACCCCGAGAAGGCGCTGGCCGTGCACGCGCTGGAAGAGCTAGGGGTGGATCCCGGCGAGCTGCCGTCGCCGGTGGTGGCGGCGGGCGCGTCGCTGGCCTCGTTCGCGGTCGGCGCGGTCATCCCGCTCGCCCCGTACCTGGCGGGCCTGCATCTGCTGGGCGTCGCGCTCGGCCTCGCCGCCGTCGCCGCGATCGTCGGCGGGGGCATGGTGGCCCGGCTGACCGGCCGGCCGTTCTGGCGCGGCGCGGTGCGGCAGCTGCTCCTGGGCGCCGCCGCCGCCGGGATCACCTACCTGATCGGCATGGCCGTCGGCCAGGTGGCCTCCTGAGTTACGGCGCCGGGCCAGGATGAGGGCGGTGGCCGTGGCCGCGGTGAAGATCGCGGTCAGGTGCCCGAGGGCGGACACGTCGAGCTGGCTAAGCCCGGCGAAGATGTGCCCGGGAAACACCAGCACCACGAGATCGACGGCGGCCAGGGCCCGCGCGGGCCAGCTGCCGCAGGCCAGCGCGATCACGACGGCCGAGACCACCACGTAGGACGGCCCCACGTCGGTGAGGTGCCTGTTCGCGACGTCCAGCTGCCCGGCGTCCACCCGGTAGGCCACGATGCCCTCGCTGACCAGCGACCCGACCAGGTGCCCGGCCAGGCAGACCAGCGCCGTCCTGGCGTTGCCGAGCGCGCGGTTCGCGCCGAAGGTGGCCAGCGCCATCAGCACCGGCCAGGCGGCGAAGGACCCCGGCGTGACGAGCGCGGACAGCAGCACCGGGCCGACCGGCTCGTGCTCCAGGTTGGCCACGCTCGTGCTGGCCCACGCGATCAGCCTGGCCTGAGCGTCCGGGTCCAGCAAGGTGTAGACGAGCTCGGCGGCGACGAAGCAGCCCAGGTACGCCCCGGCGAAGGCGTACCGCTGGCGCCAGCGAGCCGCCGTCACGTCACGGAGCCCGTCATGTCAAGGAGCCCCGTCATGTCCAGGGCGCCGGGCTGGTCAGGGCCTGTCCGGCGACCGGGACGCCCTGCTGCAGGACCAGCCAGATGCGGGCGGGTTCGGAGAGCAGGTGCGGCTCGGCCAGCGGGTCGCCGTCCACGACGATCAGGTCGGCCAGCTTGCCCTCGGTCACGGTGCCGATGTGCTCGTCCAGGCCGAGCGCCTCGGCTGCGGTCCTGGTCGCGGCGGCCAGGGCCTGGCCGGGGGTGAGGCCGTGCCGCACCATCCGCTGGAACTCGAGCCCGGTGGCCAGGCTCACGTCGCTGCCGAGCGCGATCTTGACCCCGGCCTGGCGCGCGGCCCGCATGCTGGCGGCGCCCTCGGTCAGGTTGTGCTGCGCCAACTCGGTCAGCACCGGCGGCATCCGGGGATCGGCGTGCGGCGCCTCGGGGTCGAGGGCCTCCCCCGGGCCCGCCGTCGGGTCGACCGCCTCGCCGAGGCCGGCCATCCAGTAGTAGCCCGACAGCGTGGGTACCAGGAACTGGCCCGCGGCGGCCATCGCCTCCAGCAGGTCCGGGCGGTGGTGCAGGTACATGCCGTGCTCGATGGTGTCCACACCGTGCCTGATCGCCGCCGCGCAGCCGTCCAGGCCCTCGGCGTGCGCGGCTACCCGGTAGCCCAGCCGGTGCGCCTCGTCGGTGACGACGGCCAGTTCCGGCTCGGTGAGCTGCAGCGGATCAGGGTCCTCCAGCTCGTTGGAGCGGGCGCCTGTCGTCATCACCTTGACGAAGTCGGCGCCGGCCCTGATCTGCTCCCTGACCGCCCGCCTGATGTCGTCGGGGCCGTCGGCTTCCCGGTACATGTCGCCGTAGAAGCGCCCGCCCGGCGCCGTCGCCGAGATGATCTTTCCGCAGGTCAGCAGCCGCGGGCCGCGGAAGGCGCCGTACCGCATGGCCTGCCTGGCCTGCTGCGGCAGCAGCCCCTGCGAGCCGCAGACGCGGATGGTGGTGACGCCGTAGCGCAGGTAGTCACGGAGTTCGGCCTGGAGGAAATGCGCGTCGACGCCCGGCAGCGGCTCCTCGGCGCCCTTGGCGGTGTGCGGGACGCGGCCGGACGCGTGCGTGTGCGCGTCGGTCAGCCCCGGCATGAGCACCCGCTGGCCCAGGTCCACCGGGCGGGCGCCGTCCGGGCAGCGCTCCCTGTCGTCGGCGACGCGGCGGATGACGCCGTCCTCGACCAGGATCGCGGTGTTCGGCCGCAGCGGCGCCCCGGTCCCGTCGACGGTGCCGTCAAATAGGCGCGCCCCGGTCAGCCAGAGCCGCCCCCGCGCCGTGGCCGGAGCCGCGATCAGCGCCGGAAACCTGTGCGTCACGTAAGTACCATCCTTGCTGGCCGGGAATCCCGCAACTGTTGTCACGCACGTCGCGCCACGGCTCCCATGGTGGCCGGCGCGATGTGACGCGTGAAGCGGATGGTACGCGAGGGAACCGGCTCGGGCCGGGCCGAGGCTGACAGCCGGGCCGGGGCTCGCGGCCGGCACCAGGGCCGGGGCTTGCGGCCGGCAGCCGGGCGCGGATGACCCCGGTTCACTTGAGCCCGTTCCATAAGCACGGGGCTACCGGGTGGTAAGGTGCCCCGTGGTTATCTTGAACCGCCCGCTGCGCATCGCGCTGCTCTCGTACCGCAGCAAGCCGCACTGCGGCGGCCAGGGTGTCTACGTCCGCCATCTGAGCAGGGAACTTCATGCGCTGGGGCATCACGTCGAGGTGTTCTCCGGCCAGCCGTACCCCCAACTCGATCCCGGCCCGCTGCTGCGCGAGGTCCCCAGCCTCGACCTGTACCGTGACGGCGACCCGTTCCGCACGCCGCACTGGCACGAGTACCGGGACTGGGCGGACGTGCTCGAGACCGCGATGATGTGGGGCGGCGCCTTCCCCGAGCCGCTGACCTTCAGCGTCAGGGCCCGGCGGGCGCTGGCCGCGCGGGCGGCGGACTTCGACGTGGTACACGACAACCAGGGCCTGGGCTACGGCATGCTCGGCCTCAAGCGGCTCGGGCTGCCGCTGGTGACCAGCGTCCACCACCCGATCAGCGTGGACAAGCGGATCGACCTGGCGGCCTCCGGCTGGCTCACCGCGCTGTCGAAGCGGCGCTGGTACGGGTTCGTCCGGATGCAGGCCCGGGTGGCCCGCCGGGTCGCCGGGCGGGGACCGCTGATCACCGTGTCCGAGTCGTCCAAGCGCGACATCTGCCGCGACTTCCGGGTCCGGCCCGGCCAGGTGCGCATCATCCCGCTGGGCGTGGACACTCGGGAGTTCCGGCCACGCAAGGCGCCCCGGGTACCCGGCCGTATCATCGCGGTGGCCAGCGCCGACGCCCCGATCAAGGGGATCGGCACGCTTCTGCGCGCGGTGGGCAAGCTCGTCACGGACACCGACGCGCACCTGGTCGTCGTGGGCAAGCCCGCGCCCGCCACCGAACGGCTGGCCGCCCAGCTGTCCCTGGCCGACCGGGTCACGTTCACCCACGGGCTGTGCGACGAGGCGTTCTCCGCGCTGCTGGCCAGCGCCGAGATTTCCGTGGTGCCCTCGCTGTACGAGGGCTTCTCGCTGCCCGCGGTGGAGCACATGGCCTCGGGCACCCCGCTGGTGGCCAGCCGCACCGGGGCGCTGCCCGAGGTGGCCGGCGACGCCGCCGTCCTGGTCACGCCGGGCGAAGACGAGGAACTCGCCGCGGTGCTGCGGCGGCTGCACGACTCCCCGCCCGAGCGGGCCGAACTCGCCGACCGTGCCCTGCGCCGGGTCGGCGAGCGGTTCGCCTGGTCCGCGGTGGCCAGGGCGACCGCCGGGCAGTACGCCGAGGCCATCGAAGGGCTCCCCCGGTGCTGACCGTCGACTTCCGCCGGTTCCCGGTCCGGCCCGGCCAGCGCGTGCTCGACCTGGGCTGCGGCGGCGGCCGGCACGCGTTCGAGGTGTACCGCCGCGGCGCCGACGTGGTCGCGTTCGACATCGACCCGGCCGAGCTGGCCCCGGTGACCGGGATGTTCGGCGCGATGCGGGCGGCCGGCGAAGCCGGCGAGCAGGCCGGCGCGACCGCCATCTCCGGGGACGCCACCGCCATGCCGTTCGGCGACGGCGCGTTCGACCGGGTGATCGCGGCCGAGGTGCTCGAGCACGTGCTGGACGATCAGCGGGCGATGTACGAGCTGGCCCGCGTGCTGCGGCCGGGCGGCCTGGCCGCGATCACGGTGCCGAGTTTCCTGCCCGAACGGGTCTGCTGGGCGCTGTCCACGGAGTATCACGAGGTCCCCGGGGGGCATGTGCGCATCTACACACGGGTCGAGCTGGAAGCCAAGCTGGCCAGGGCCGGGCTGAGGGCGCTGTGGCACCACCACGCGCACGGGCTGCACTCGCCGTACTGGTGGCTCAAGTGCGCGGTCGGCGTGCACGACGACAAGCACCGGCTGGCCGCCGCGTACCACCGGCTGCTGGTGTGGGACATCATGCGCAAGCCGGCCGTCACCCGGCTCGCCGAGCAGGCGCTGAACCCGCTCATCGGGAAGAGCCTGGTGGTGTACGCGGTCAAAACGGGACGGGCGGATGGCTGAGGGGGAACAGCAGGCCGGGGAACAGCAGGCCGGGGAACAGCAGGCCGGGGAGCCGCTGGCGCGGGCCGACATGCTCGCGACCGGTCAGTCCATCGCCCGGATGCAGGAACGGTCGGGGGCGATCGCCTGGCCGGACGGGCACGTCGACGCGTGGGATCACGTCGAGTGCGCGATGGCCCTGAGCGCCTGCGGGCTGCGCGAGCCGGCCAGGCGCGCCTACCGGTGGCTGCGGGAGACGCAGCGCGCGGACGGGTCCTGGCCCCGGTCCGTGGCGGGCGGCCGGGTCGCCGACCAGGCGGCCGAGAGCCACCACGCCGCCTACGTCGCGGTCGGCGCCTGGCACGACTACCTGGTGACCGGCGACGAGCGGCACGCCCTGGCCATGTGGCCGACGGTGCGCCGGGCGGTGGAATGGGCGATCGCGCTGCGCTCGCCGCGCGGCGAGGTCAGGTGGGAGCGTGACGCGGCCGGCGCGCCGGGGACGTACGCGCTGCTGTCCGGCTGCTCGAGCATCCACCAGAGCCTGCGCTGCGCGGTGGCGCTGGCCAAGCTGGCCGACGACCCGCGGCCCGACTGGGAGTTCGCGGCGGACCGGCTGGGGCACCTGGTGGCCCGCCACCCGGAGGCGTTCGCGGACAAGAGCCGGTTCGCCATGGACTGGTACTACCCGGTGCTCGGCGGCGCGGTCCGCGGCGCCGACGCGGACGGCCGGCTGGCGTCGGGCTGGGACACGTTCGTGGTCCCCGGCCTGGGCGTGCGCTGCGTGAGCGACCAGCCGTGGGTCACCGCGGCCGAAACGTGCGAGCTCGTCATCGCGCTCGACGCCTGCGGCATGCGCGCGCAGGCGCTGGAGGTGTTCGCCAGCGTCCAGCACCTGCGGCACCGGGACGGGTCCTACTGGACCGGCTGGCAGTACGCCAACCAGGCGCCGTTCCCCGACGAGCGGTCGAGCTGGACCGCGGCTGCGGTGGTCCTGGCGGCCGACGCGCTCACCGGCTTCAGCGGCGGCGCGGGAATCTTCAGGGACGCCGCGGACGGCACGAGCCAGGACGGGGATCGGCCGGCCTGCGCCGGAAACGGGCACTGCGCCGCCGCGGGCCCCGGATCACCCGGTCTCAGGTAGCCGGACTGCCATCCGACGGACATCTGCCCGGCTCGCCATCGTGCTCAGCGAGCAGCACGCAGAGCCTGTCCCTGAAGCTCGCGGAGCGTGTACCGGATGGTAACCGTTTCCCCGCTCAGGCGGGGAATGCGGGTTTGCCATGTGCATGAACTGGGGACGCCAGGTCAGCCGATCCCGTCGCCGGTGCGCTCCAGCAGGCGGAGCGAGCCTTCCTGGCTGGCCTCGGTGAACGCGCCGGACCGCAGCGCGCGCTGGAAGATCCGGTACGGCGCCTGGCCGCCCTCGGCCGGGTCGGCGAACACGTCGTGGATGGCCAGCACGCCGCCGGGCGCGACCCACGGCGCCCAGCCCTCGTAGTCGGCCACGGCCGCGGCTTCGGTGTGGCCGCCGTCGATGAACAGCATGCCGAGCGGCGTCCGCCACAGCCTGGCCACCTCGGCGGACCGTCCCACCACGACGACCACGTCGTCCTCGAGCCCGGCCGCGGCCAGCGTGGCGCGCAGCCTGGGCAGCGTGTCGAGGCGCCCGGTCGCCGGGTCCACCAGCCGCGAGTCGTGGTACTCCCAGCCCGGCTGGTGCTCTTCCGAGCCGCGGTGATGGTCGACGGTGACGACCAGCTGGCCCGCCTGGCGGGCTGCCGCGGCCAGGTAGATGGTGGACTTGCCGCAGTAGCTGCCGACCTCGAGCACCGGCCCGCGGCCGACGTAGCGCGCGGCCGCGCCGAACAGGGCCAGGCCCTCGGCGGTGGGCATGAAGCCCGTGGCCGCCTCGGCCACCCGCCGCAGCTCGGCATTCATCTCGGTCATCGGATCGCGTTCGTCAGGATTCAAACGTCGATGATTCCCTTGGTCCGGCCGCTGCCCGGCGAGCGCCCCGGGGCAGTTCCGGGGCGCCAGCCACCGCTGCGGCGATCACGAAACCGTGCGCAGTGAGCAGCCTGACCGGGCCTTCCCTTGGCATGAAGAGGTCTTCGCCGATGCACACGGTACCTCGTTGGCATCCTCCGCCGCCCCTGAGGGCGGGGATTCCAGCCGCGACCGCAGTCGCGCTGTTGGTTCGCGGTTCACAGGCCCGGCACCCCGGAAGCCTCCCCGCGCAGCCACGGCGTGCCCCGCCGCGGTCCCGGTCAAGCCGCTTGGCTATCACGGACGCGCTGAGAGTAGCACGCCGCACTGACATTAAAGGGAAGGAACTACCGCGATCTCGATTACGACGATGATGGGCCCCGCGGACCGATGGGTGTCCGCCTGCTTGGCCGGCTGGCCGCGCGGGAGACGAGACCCGTGTCCCGGCGCTATCTGGCGGCGACAAGTAGCGGCGCGGGCATCGGCCCGCGGTTCGTTCCGTTGCGGCCTCGCCGCTGTCCCCTAATACGGGCGAACGGCGGATGATCAGGTTCGGGAGAGCCGGGACAGCCGGTTGAGGGCCTCGGTGAGTACCTCGGGGCGCTTGCAGAACGCGAAGCGGACGTGGCTGCGGGCCGCTTCTGGGTGGTCGTAGAAGATGGCGGTGGGGATGGCGACCACGCCGGCGCGGTCCGGCAGGGTGCGACAGAACTCCACGCCGTCACGCTCGCCCAGGCCGCTGATGTCGGCGGTGACGAAGTAGGTGCCCTGCGGCTCGTACACCTCGAAGCCGATCTCGCTCAGGCCGGCGCAGAGCAGGTCGCGCTGGGCCATCAGGCCGTCGCGGAGCCCGGCGTAGTACTCGCCGGGCAGGGCGAGCGCCTGCGCCACGGCGTACTGGAACGGGCCGCCGCTGACGAAGGTCAGGAACTGCTTGACCGTCTTCACCGCGGCCACCAGCTCGGGCGCCGCCTTGACCCAGCCGATCTTCCATCCGGTGAACGAGAACGTCTTGCCCGCCGAGCTGACCGACACGGTCCGCTCGCGCATGCCGGGGAACTGCGCTATCGGCACGTGCTCGCCGTCGAAGACCAGGTGCTCGTAGACCTCGTCGGTGACCACGAGCAGGTCGCGCTCGACGGCCAGGCTCGCGATCGCGGCGAGCTCGTCGCGAGTGAAGACCGAACCGGTCGGGTTGTGCGGGCTGTTCAGCAGGATGAGCCTGGTCCGGCTCGTCACCGCCTTGGCCAGCTCGCCCAGGTCCGGGCGCAAGTACGGCGGGCGCAGCGTGACCGGGACGCGGACGCCGCCGGCCATGGCGATGTTCGCCGCGTAGGAGTCGTAGTACGGCTCGAACGCGACGACCTCGTCGCCCGGCTCCACCAGCGCGAGCATGGCGGCGGCGATCGCCTCGGTGGCGCCCGCGGTGACCAGCACCTCCTGCGCCGGGTCGTAGCGCAGCCCCCAGAACCGCTGGTCGTGTTCGGCGATCGCCTGGCGCAGCTCGGGGACGCCGGGGCCCGGCGGGTACTGGTTGCCGCGCCCGGCCAGGATGGCGTCGGCCGCCGCCCGGGCGATGTCCGCCGGGCCGTCCCGGTCGGGGAAGCCCTGGCCCAGGTTGATGGCCCCGGTCACCAGCGCGCGGGCGGACATCTCGGCGAAGATCGTCGTCCCGAGGCCCTCCAGGCGCCTGTTCAGTAGCGGTCGGCTCATCCGCCCATGATGCCGCAGACAGTCAGGCACTGCTGGCTCTGGGGGAACGACCCCCCCTGGACCCCCCGAGCTACGCTTCGAGTATGCGTGTCGCACTGTGCCAGATCCCGGTCAGCTCCCATCCCGAGGTCAACTCCGGGCGGGTCAGGGCGGCCCTGGCCGAGGCCGCCGACAAGGGCGCCGACCTGGCGGTGTTCCCCGAGGCGACCCAGGTCAGGTTCGGCTCGGACCTGCGCGCGGCGGCCGAGCCGCTGGACGGCCCGTTCTGCTCCGGGCTGGCCGACGCGGCCAAGCAGGCCGGGGTGGCGCTCGTGGCCTGCGTCTTCGAGCCCGCCCCCGACGGCCGGGTGCACAACACCGCGGTGGCCTACGACCAGGCCGGCGAGCTGGTCGCCGCCTACCGCAAGCTGCACCTGTTCGACGCGTTCGGGCACCGCGAGTCCGACGAGGTCGCGCCTGGGTCCGTCCCGGTCCTCTGCACGCTCGGCGGGGTGCGCGTGGGCCTGGCGATCTGCTACGACGTGCGGTTCGGCGAGCTGTCCCGGGCGCTGGCGGTCGCCGGGGCCGAACTGCTCGTGCTGCCCGCCGCCTGGGCCGCCGGGCTGGGCAAGGAGGAGCACTGGGTCACGCTGGTGCGCGCGCGGGCCATCGAGAACACCATGTGGGTCGCCGCGGTGGACCAGGTGCCCGACCCGGACGAGCGGCCCACCCGGGCCGCGACCGGGGTCGGGCGCAGCCTGCTGGTCGACCCGCTGGGCGTGGTCCGGGCCGACCTCGGGTCCGGGCCGGGCGTGACGGTGGCCGAGGTCGACACCGGCCTGATCGGCACGGTCCGGGCCAGCCTGCCCAGCCTGGACCACCGGCGGGACGACGTGTTCGGCCGCCCGCCCGCGATCACCTGATCGGGGCCTACCTGATGGGGGATTGCCAGAAGACGGGCTGCTCGCCGGCCGGCGAGGCGGTGAACCCGACGCCGGCCAGCGTGCTGCCGGCCACAGCCAGGCCCGTGATGGCCTGGATGCCCGCGCCGGTCAGGCCCTGCCCGGCGGGCTCGGCCGCCTGCCACGCCGACCCGTTCGGCGACGTCCACACGACCACGTCCTGGTGGCCGGGGGTGCTGCCGTAGGTTCCCGTGGCGGTGAACACGCCGCCGGCCGCGGCCAGCGCGGTGACCGAGACCAGGCTCGCGGGCAGCGGCAGCGCCGACTCCGTCCAGCTGGCCCCGCCGTCGGAGGAGCTGGCCGCGAACGGCACGAGCTGGCCGTCCCTGGTGACCGCGGTGCCGACGGCGGCCACGGTGGCGCCGGTGCTGGCCACGTGCTCCAGGGCCGCCCGGGTGGCGCCGGCCGGCAGCGGCAGGTCGGCCTGCTGCCATGTCCGGCCGTTCGCCGAGGTCCAGGCCGACGGCTGGTCGCCGTGCGAGCCCACCGCGACGAACCCCGCCGACCTGACCGCGACGGCGGTCATCCGCCGGTCACCCGGGCCGTCCAGGGCGCCCAGCGTCGCGTCCCCGGTCCGCTGCCAGCCGTTCAGGGTGGCCGACCACCAGGCCGCGGCGACGGTGTGGCCGGCCGCGACCTGGTAACCGACGATGACGTAGCCCTGGCCGTCCGCGGCCGCCTGCTCGGTGAACAGGCCGGACGAGGAGAAGGCACCCTCGCTGTCGGCCGCCTGCCAGCCGCTGCCGTCGGCCGAGACGACCACGACCGGGTGCTCGGCGGCGCCTCGGGGCGAGCCGGCGGGCGAGGGCACGGCGCCGCCCACCGCGAGCCAGCCCAGGTTGCCGTGCGTCACGCTGGTCAGCTGCCGCGTCCCCGGCCGGCCGAACACCGCCGGGGTGGCGCCGGTGGCACGGATCCACGAGGTGCCGCCGTCGGCCGATGTCCACGCGGCCGGGAAGCCGTTGGCGCTGCCCACCGCGACCTGCGTGCTGCCGGCGGCGGCGAGGCCGTTGACGGCCAGCTGAGGCTGGACCGCGCCGGGGATCTTCGCGATGTCCACCTGGTCCGCGGCGCCGCTGGTCCCGGTCAGCGTGATCACCGGCTGCCTGCTGTCCTGGCCCGCGCTGATGCCCGTCGTGATCACGGCGCCGTCCGGGGCCAGCGCCACGCCCGAGACCGCCTCGGAGGCCGGGGCCCCCAGGGGCGTGATCTGCTGCCAGGCCCGGCCGTTCGCCGACACGAACCCGGTCAGCGCTTGGCCCGTCTCGCCGGTGACCGCGGCGCCGGACGGACCGCCGTTGGCCATCCGGGCGGTGAACCCGGCCGCCGCGGTGAGGGTGGCCTGGAAGGTGAAAGCCAGCCCGTTCGGCGAAAAATAGGCGTCGACGGCCGGCCGCTTGGCTACGGTGGCGGGCCGCAGCAGGACGAACCCGCCGCCGGCCGCCGCCAGCCCGGTCACCTGCGGCTGCGCGCCCGGGCCCTTCCCGGCCGCCGCCACGTACCGCAGGTCGAGGGCGCGGCCCGGGCCGGCCGGGAGGTAAGGTTGCCGCCGCTGCCAGGTGGTCCCGTTGGCCGAACGGAAGATCACCGGGGTGGACCTGGCCGCGTCGCCGCCGGGCATGTTCACGCCGACGGCGATGAAGCCGTCCGCCGTCCGCTTCACCGCGCTGATCTGGTCGCCGGGTCGCAACGGCATCCCGGCGCCCGGCGCCAGCGTCCAGGTCCGGCCGTCCTCGCTGGTCCAGATCGAGCCGGGACCGAGGGCGACCCAGGCGCCCGCGCTGCCGGCCACGAAGATGGCGCCGTGCCCGGGCGGCGGCACGCCGCCGTCGGCGGACCGGACGGTGCCCATCGTCCAGGTGCGCCCGTCGTCGACCGAGACGAAGAACTGGGCCCGGGCGATGCGGCCGCCGGCCTGCGAGCCCACCGCCACGACCGTGTCGCCGACGCTGGTCACCCGGCCCAGCGTCTGGCTGATGCCGCGGGCGCTGGCCGCCGCGGTGAAGTCCTGGCCCGCCAGGGTCGCGGGCGGGAAGCCGAGCGCGGTCACCGGCGGCGCGGGGCCCGGGTGGCTGTTCGCCCCGGCGATCACGACGACGGCCACGCCGAAGACGACCATGGCCAGGATGGGGATCGCCACCCTGAGCCCCCAGCCGCGGAACTCCAGGCCGTTCAGGAACTCACGGGACCAGCGGCGCTTGACCGGTTCGGGCAGCAGCGAGCGCAGCAGCCTGGCCCATTCGGCGGTGGCGGGCGGCGTCCCGGCCTGGACCCCGCCCGGGCCGGGCTGGCCCGGGCCCGGCGGGCGCCGGCGGGGGCCTGGCGGGCGCGGGCGCGGCTGCGCTGGCTCGCCGGATTCGTAGACGTTCCGCCCGGGCTGGTCCGCGCCGGCCCACGGCGGCGGGGGCACCGGCCGCGGCTGGCTCACCGTCGTGGTGTACCGGAAACGCCGCGGCTCGCCGGGCGGGGCGTCGCGTGGCGGCTGGTCGCGCAGCGCGGGCTGAGGCGCGGTGTCGCGGCGGGCTTCCTGAGGGCCGGTGTCGCGGCGGGCTTCCTGGGGGCCGGTGTCGCGGCGGGCTTCCTGG
>WNGL01013328.1_pt1 | contig 12270 bp, 8 predicted proteins | sample 5400591 | NCBI WGS metagenome assembly WNGL01 (sample SAMN13153377, study PRJNA577476) | soil metagenome | isolation source: 80 cm soil or saprolite under Garry oak tree replicate 1 | place: USA:California | collected 2016-06-15
GCGCAGGCGGTCCGCGACCAGCGCACCGCGACGATCGGCTACACCAAGAACAACCAACCGCCGCGTCGCCTCCCCGGCACGCTCGGCATCGCACTCGATCGACGGTTTTGAGCCGGCAAACCGGGGGAGGCGGCGTCAGGCGGCAGATTCGGTTGCCGTCCGGCAGGGTTTCGTTTAGTTTTATACTGTACGATGTCTTGTGGCTATACACGGTTAATTTTACGTTAACTTGAAAAATTGCGGCAATAGGCAATAATCATGGTCTCCACGATCGGCGTACCCATCGTCGACTACATCATGGCGACAAAGAACCAGGCGCAATATCTGGCGCAGTTCCAGAAAACGCCGAGCTATGCGCAAGCGGTGGCACATTACCGCGACAATATCGGCAACGTTACTTCGGTCGACGCGCTGCTCAAGGACCGCAAGCTGCTCACCGTCGCCCTCTCCGCCTTTCAGCTCGAATCGCAAATCAACAACACCGGTATCATCCGCAAGCTGTTGAGCGAGGATCCGACCAGCAAGACATCGCTGGCCCAGCAACTCATCGACCCGCGCTACCTGCGCTTCGCGCAGACCTTCGCCGCCTTGCGCTCGGACGGCGGCGCGAGCCTGCAGAACCCGAACAGTATCAATTCCGTCCTCGCCGGTTACCAGACGAACGAGTATGACAAGTGGGTGGCCAACACCACCAACGATTCGACGGTCCGCCAAGCGCTCTATTTCCAGCAGACGATCCAGGACACGCTCGATATCTCGGATACCGGCAAGCTGTTCAGCCGGTTCCAGCAATCGAGCGATGTCGAGCAGGCTGTCAACGACTACAAGAGCGGCGTCAAGCAGGTAACCTCGATCAACGATCTGCTCAACAATCCAAAAGTCCTCGATGTCGCCCTCGCGGCTTTCAACATCGATCCGAAAACGGTCACGCCCGACACGCTGCGCCGGGTTCTCGGCGAGCCGACGACCAGCCCGGTGTTAAACGCCAACGCGCCGTCGCTGGCCACCGATCCGCTCGCCTCATCCGATCTTCGGCTCGCCCAGTTCGCCATCAGCTTCAACTCGCTTGCGACCGATGGCGGCGCCGCGATCCAGGGATCGACCAGCATCGACGACACCATCGCCCGTTATCAGAGAAATCAGTTCGCGAAGACGCTCGCCACCAACGCCCCGGCGACCATCACCTTCGATTTCGGGGACCAAGGTTCGACGACGATCAAAAGGCTGCTTAAGGATTTTCAGACGACGTCGGGCATTTCGACCTCGGTCAACTACTATCAAAACAACATCGGCGGGGTCTCCTCGGTCGACGACCTCGTCAACGACCCACAGCTTCTCACCGTCGCGCTCGGCGCGTTCAACCTCGATGCGACGAAGGTGACGAGCGACGTGGCGCGCCAGCTCCTGACCAACGATCCGAAGGCTTCGGCCACTGTGCAGGCCGCAGCCGAGACCCTGCTGCAGACCGATCCGGACGTCGCCGCCTTCGTCAAGACGTTCAGCTCGCTGAGCGCGAAGGGTGACGGCGGCTTCGCGGCCATCGGCGATCTCTTCAAGCAGTTTAAGCAGCTGACCGCGGTGCAGAGCGCCGTCACCTATTTCCAGAACAACATCGGCAATGTGAAGTCGGTTGCCGACCTGACCGGCAATTCGCAATTGCTCGACGTCGCGCTCGGCGCCTTTGGCCTCGACCCGACCGCCGTATCGGCAAGCACGGTCTCGCAGCTTCTCACCGAAACGCCGGCGCAACAGGTCGCCGACCCGCTGGTGATATCGGATTCGCGTTTCGCGCAATTCATCGAGACATTCGGCTCGCTGAACACTGACAAAGGGACACAACTCAAGGCGCAAAATGCCGTCGCCGCCATCACCAGCGCGTACCAGACCAACCTCTTCGCCCAGACTTTGGCGACCAATGATCCAACGACGACCGCGGCGGATTTCGCCGACGGTTCGATCACGATCAACAAGCTGGCCAGCAATTTTGCGGCAGGTTCCGGGGTCTCGCAGTCGATCAGCTACTACCGGGATCACATCGGCAGCGTGACCTCGGTCGCCGACCTCGTCGCCGACCCGAAACTGCTCAAGGTTGCGCTGGGCGCCTTCAATCTCGATCCGACGAATCTGTCGGCCAACACGATCATCGATCTGCTCGGCGGCGCGCCGAGTGCTGACGCGACGGCGCTGACGCAGGCCAATCCCGACGTCGCGAAATTCGTCGCCGCCTTCGGTTCGCTAAATTCCGATAACGGCGTCGCGAGCGGCTCGACGGCGAATGTCGCCAGCATAACCATTGCCTACCAGACCAATCAGTTCAAGCAATCGATCGAGGCAAAAACCGAAGCGGTGAACGCCAATCCGGACCTCGCCAGCAGCACGATCGCTCCGTTCACCGACCCGGCCGGCATCGCCAAGATCGTCGACGCCTTCCAGAACAACCAGTTCGTCCAGAAGATCACATCTTCGGTGCAGAATCTGACGACGACCAGCAGCCTCGGGACCATCTCGACAAATCAGATCCTCGCCAACGCGACGCTGTCTGCGGTGGTGCGCGGCGCGCTCGGTCTTCCCGATTCGCTAGCCGCCCTCTCGGTCGACCAGCAGACGGCCGCCTTGAAGAGGGCCGGTTTCGATTCGGCCAAACTGGTCGACAGCAGCTACCTGAAGACCTTCATCAACCAGTTCCTCGGCAACGCCGGACTACAGCAATCGAACGCCGATCCGCTGACGGCGCTGTTCCAGCCGGGCACCGCGAACGATATTCCGGACCCGACCACCCCACCGACACCGGTCGATTTCTCGTTCCTCACCGGCGGCAGCGGCGGCGGCAGCATCCTCGACCTCTTCGCCTGAAACTCGTTCGGCCGCCGAGGACGCGTCTCGGCGGCCGATCAGTGTTGCGCCGCCGCGACGCCGCGGCGGATCGGTCAGACGGCGCCGAGCTGGGCGATCGTCGCAGCCGGCGTGGTGGCGGCGACAGGATCGGCACTCAATCCTTCAAGGATATTCCTGTTGACGGCGATCAACGGATCCGGCGAGGCGGAACCGCGCATTACCTCGGGCGTGTAGCGCTGCACCCACAGTGACAGCGAAATCAGCCGCGCCTTGAGATCGACGGGCAGCGCGTTCTCCTGCAGCACAAGATCCGCCTGCAGCGTGCTCCACAGCTGGTAGTTCAGATAGCAAGCGTCGATCAGCCGGCGGCCGCCCGCTTCCTTGCCGCCTTCCAGCTTGCCGATGACGATCGAGAAGGCGCGACGCTCTAGTTCTCGCGGCTTTTCTGCCGCCTCTTGTCGGCGGCGATACGCGGATATCGACATAGCACCTCAACGGTCTTGATTGCTCGTGTAGCGAGGCCACGATAGGGCACGAGTGATTAAACCGGATTTAACGGGCATACGATTCTTTGCGCCTGCGGATGACGGCAGATTTTGCCGCGCGCGGCAGGCTTTGCCTGCGGCGGCAGTGGGCGGTGCAAAAGATCGGCGGAAAACCGCGGTCGTCGCGGACATCTCCTATTGGCATGCTTCTCGCAATTTGCCTGACCAGCGCACTCCTTTGGGAAGATCGCAGGGTTGAGGCAGAAATCGAGATCGATAGGCAGGTCAGCACGCGAATGGCCAATCCGTGAGATGATCGCGTCGGCAACCGCGTCGCTCGAGGCTGGCCGCCGTGGCGAGGCCTTGGCGCACTATGCGCGGGCGATGGCGGCGATGCCGCGTGACGACGAGTCGATGTTCGCGTTGGGCAGCCTTGCGCTGCGTCTTAACGATGTAAATCGTGCCGTCCTCTATCTCCGTCGGGCGATCGACCACAATCCCGAGGTTGCCGCCTACCACCTGCAGCTGGGCAATGCGCTTCTCGCGCGGGAGCAGCTCGAGGAGGCTGAGTTCGCAGTACGGCGCGCCATCGACATCGCGCCGGCATTTGCCGAGGCCTACTGCAATCTTGGCTGCATCCTCGTACGGCGGAACGATTGCGCCGCTGCCATCGGGCCGCTTCAGCGCGCGGTCGAGATCAATCCGCGACTTGCCAGCGCACACCAGAATCTCGGCACAGCATTGTTCAGACAGGGACGCATCAGCGACGCGACCGGCAGCTTTCGCCACGCCATCGCCAACGACGCGCATTTCGCCCAGGCCTATGAGGGCCTAGGCAAGTGCCTCAACTTTCTGCCCGACGTCCCCCATGGCCTGATCGCCGAAACGGCGTGGCGCTGGTCGCGCCTGCTGCCGCGCCCGGCGGAGTTGGCCATCGCTGCCAATTCAGCAGAACCGGACCGTCGCCTGCGCATCGGGTATGTCTCGGCAGATTTCCGCGAGCATTCGGTGGCCCATTTTCTCGACAACGTCCTCGCCGCCCACGACCGCTCGGTGCTCGACGTGCTCTGCTACAGCAACACGCAGAGCGAGGACGACACCACTGCGCGATTGAAGCGCTCGGCCGATGGTTGGCGATCGATCGTCGAGCTCGACGACGATGCGACCGCCACGGCGATCCGCGCCGACGGCATCGACGTCCTGGTCGACCTCTCCGGGCACACCGAGGGCGAGCGGCTGGCAGTATTCGCGCGCAAGCCGGCGCCGGTTCAATGCACGTGGCTCGGCTACTATGCGACGACCGGGTTGCCGGAGATCGACTACATCATCGCCGACCGCTTCGTCATTCCCGAGGGGCACGAGGGATTCTACAGCGAGAAGCCTTACCGGCTGCCCGACAGCTATCTCTGCTTCTCGCCGCCGGATCTGCCGATCGCCGTCGATACGCTGCCGGCGTCGCGCAACGGCTTCGTCACCTTCGGCAGCTGCAACAACGTTCTGAAAATCAATGGGCGCGTCATCGAGCTGTGGAGCCGGCTGTTGCAAGCCGTCCCAGCTGCGCGCCTCGTCTTGCGCACCGGCTTCCTTACCGTCGCCGCGGTGCGCGAGGAGATCACCCGCCAATTCGCCGCCGCCGGCGTCGCCGCCGAGCGCCTCGACCTGCGTGCCGGCGCCGACCGTGCCGGATTGCTTGCCACCTACAATGACATCGACATCGCGCTCGACCCATTCCCCTACGGCGGCGGCACGACGACGGCCGAGGCGTTGTGGATGGGCGTTCCGGTCGTCAGCCTGCGCTGCGACCGTTTCTCCGGCCGCGTCGGCGAGAGCATCCTGACGACCGTCGGCCTGCCCGCACTGGTCGCCGACGATGCGGCCGCCTACCTCGCGACGGCGAGCAGCCTCGCCGCCGACCTGAAGCGTCTCGCCGATCTGCGGGCAGGGCTGCGCGCCACGGTCGTCGGTTCGCCGCTCTGCGACGGCGACCGTTTTGCCCGTCATCTTGAAAGCGCCTACCGCGCGATGTGGCGCCGTTGGTGCACAGGCAGGGAGCAAGCTGCATGACCGACAGCGCTACGGCCGATCATCTGCACGAAGCGACCTGCCCCGCTTGCGGCCACCATGTCGCGGTGACGTTCTTCACCGGCGCGCAACCTCTCGCCACCATCGCCTGGCCGGCGAGCGCCGACGAAGCGCGGACGATGGCGCGCCTGCCCCTTGATTTCGTGCGCTGCGTCGATTGCGGACACATCTTCAACACCGGTTTCGACTACACCGCGGTGCCTTATTCGCAAAAGCCCAATCTGATGTTCAACCGCGGCACCATGTGGTCAGGGTTCCTCGCCGGTTTGCGCGAGAGCCTGCTGGCGCGGTTGCCCGAACGTCCGGTCGTCGTCGAGATCGGCCATGGCGATGGCAGCTTCATCGCCGGGCTCGCCGCCGCCCGACCCGACGGCACCTATTTCGGCTTCGATCCGCATGGCGCGTCGACCGGCGCCGGACCCGTCACCTTGCGCGCCGAGCTCTTCGAACCGATCCGCCATTTGGCCGAGCTCAGGCCGGATCTTGTCATTACCCGGCACGTCCTCGAGCATCTCGCCAACCCGCTTGGCTTCCTGCAGCATTTGTCATTCGCTGCCGCCCGCACGGGCACCGGTTGCCTCATCTATCTCGAGGTGCCGTGCATCGACCGCGTTATCGAGACCGGTCGTACCGTCGATCTCTACTACGAGCACAACTCGCAATTCACCAGCAATTCCTTCCGGCGAATGCTGGCGCGCTGCGTCTCGCAGGTCGAGGAGATCGGCCACGGCTATGACGGTGAGGTGATTTTCGGCCTCGCCCGCATCGGGGGTTCGTTGGAGCAAGTCGCCACTGCCGCCGAAGCGGCGCTCTACGGCGATGCGGCGAAGCGTGCCGAACGCATCATTCGTGAGCAGCTCTCCGTCATCCACGCTGCCGGCCGGCCGGTCGCGATCTGGGGCGGGACAGGCAAGTCGGCAGCCTTCATGAATCGCTACGACGTCGATGCCGTACGCTTTCCCCTCGTCGTCGATTCCGATCCCGCCAAAGTCGGCACCTTCGTGCCGGGAACCGGCCAGCAGATCCGTTGCCGCGACTGGCTGCTCGCCGCGCCGGCATACACGATCATCATCCCGCCGCAATGGCGTGCCGCCGACATCGTCGCTGAAATGGCGCAAGCCGGCATCGCCGCGAATCACGTCGCCATCGAGCATAACGGGCGACTGATCGACTATTTCGACGACTGCCATCCTTACCGGCAGATGCCCCGCCCAGCGCATTGGCTCGCCGGTGACCAGCGCCGTGCGCTCGCCTAGACGCATCAGGATCAGGAGGATCGGCGATGAATAGAACGATGCTCGGCCAAACCAAACGAAGCTTGCCGCCGGCCGCCGCGAATTGCGATCCCATGGCCGCGCTGGCGCCGAGCGATCCGACCGCGCAACAGCGCCCGACTCCCGTGCCGAGTGCACCGGCGAATGCCGAGCCGCACTTCAAGTTCCAGCTCGGCAACCTCTTATTCGCGCAAGGCGAGTTCGCCGCGGCGGCACGGCTATTCTACGATGTGCTCGACGGCCATCCCGCTGCGCCTGACGTTCACAACAATCTCGGAAACGCCCTCAGCAAGCTCGGCCAGACGGCAACAGCGGTGGCGCATTACCGGCACGCCATCAGCCTCGCCCCGGCGATGGTCGAGGCGCATAACAACCTCGCCTGCGCCCTCTTCCTGCTCGGTCAACTCGGCCCGGCGATCGCCCATTACAAGCAGGCGATCGGCCTCGATCCGGTGCGGCCGGACGCCTATGCCAATCTCGTCCTCGCGCTCCACTACGTTCCCGGCGTCAGCAATGCGCTGATCCACGAGACAACGCGGCGATGGGCGGATCTGATTGCGCAGCGTCCGATGTCGGCTGCGTGGCGAGCCGGCGCAGAGCGGCGGGATCAGAGATTGCGGATCGGCTACGTCTCTGGCGATTTCCGTAGCCATCCGGTGGCTTTTTTTGTCGAGAACGTCATCGCCTCACATAATCGCGAAGCGGTCGAGGTCTATTGCTACAGCAATGCCGGCGTCAGCGATGGCACTACGGCACGCATCGCCGGCAGCGCCGATTACTGGCGCGACATCGCTGGCCTTGGTGACGACGATGCGGCAAGGCGCGTCACCGATGACGCGATCGACATCCTGATCGACCTCTCCGGCCATACCGCCGGCAACCGACTGACGATGTTCGCACGCAAGCCGGCGCCGATTCAATGCACCTGGCTCGGCTATGTCGGCACCACCGGGTTGAGCGAGATCGACTACATCATCGCCGATCGCTACGTCATCCCGCCGGGGGAAGAGCACCACTACAGCGAGCAGCCCTATCGCCTGCCCCACAGCTATCTCTGCTTCACGCCACCGGAGCATGAGATCGGGGTCGGCACGCTGCCCAGCCTTCGTAACGGCTCGCCGACATTCGGCTGCTTCAACAATCTGCTGAAGATCAACGGCACCGTGGTCGAGCTGTGGAGCGCGCTTCTCGCCGCGGTGCCGAATTCCCGGCTCTATCTCAAGACCGCGCAGCTCGACGATGAAGCAGTGCGTGCAAATATCGCCGACGCATTCGCCGCGGGTGGGATCGGCGCCGAGCGGCTCCGCCTGGCCGGCGCGTCGCCGCGTCACGAACTACTCGCCGCCTATAACGACGTCGATATCGCACTCGACCCCTTTCCGTTCGGCGGCGGCACGACGACGCTCGAAGCGCTCTGGATGGGCGTACCGGTGGTCACGCTACGCGGCACGGGGTTTGTCGGCCGTGTCGGCGAGAGCATCCTGACAACGCTCGGTCTCGGCGGCCTGGTGGCGGCAAGCCCGGAGGACTATCTGACGCTCGCCCGCGATCTCGCCGCCGACGAGCCGCGGCTTGCCGCACTGCGCGCCGGTCTGCACCAGCGCCTTGTCGACTCGCCGCTCTGCGATGCCAAAACGTTTGCTGGCGACCTCGAGACCGCATACCGCGCGATGTGGCAGGCGCGCCGACAAAACCGCGAGCGCGCCGCGTGATCCAGATAGCCTGGCCGGGCAATGCGAGGCTTTAACGCGAGCTTTACCATAACGCTGAGATAGTGCCCCAGATCGTCGGCCAGGGCCGACGCATCAGACTCATGAGGCACGACTTTGGCTCTGTCGGAGCAGATCCGGGCAAATCCGCACCTAGGCAAGGTCGCAACCGACTTTCAGGCAGCGGTGGCACATCATCAGGCCGGCCGGCTCGATCGCGCCGAGCTCCTATACAAAAAGGTGCTGCGCAAGGCGCCCACGATGCCCGATGCGCTACACCTGCTGGGCCTGATTGCGCTCAGCCACGGCCGCGCGGCGCGTGCCGTCGAGCTCATCCAGAAAGCGCTGAAACACTACTCCGCCGATATCGCCGAGGTGCATATGAACCTCGGCAACGCTTATCTCGCCGCTGAGCGGCGAGCCGACGCCGAGGCGAGCTACCGCCGGGCGATTGCCCTCGACCCGCGCCTCGCTGCGGCCCATTGCAATCTCGGCAAGGTGCTGATCGACCGGGGCGAGTTCATTGGAGCATTGGCAGAGTGCCGTTCTGCCCTGACGCTCGACAAGACGCTCGCCGAGGCCTATGTCAACGCGGCCGCCGCGCTCAGGGCGCTCGGGAGCTTGACCGAAGCTGAATCGGAGCTTCGCCGGGCCTTGCAAATCCAGCCCAATCGACCGGACGTGCTGCGGGCACTCGCCGTGGCGCTCGGTGAGCTCGATCGCTTCGATGAGGCAATCACCGTCCATGAGCTCGGGATCAACCTTCAGCCCAATGACGCGGTAGCGCATTCGGCATTCTCGAGTACGCTCCTGCGGATGCATGACGGCGCGCGAGCGCTGGTGCACGCCGGTCGCGCCGTCGCGCTTGCTCCCGGCGCCGCTTCCTGCTGGCTTGCCCTGGGGCTCGCCGAACGCATGCTGGGACGCTTCGACGCTGCCGAGCGTCGAGATCGATCCCGAGATGACCGAGGCGCGCAGCCATCTTGCCTTCATCGGCCGCCATCGGGCCGATAGTGACGAGGCAGCACGTCTCGCCGCGACGCTCGCGCGCGACAGCACGCCGGTGTCGGAGCGCATCGTCGCGGGTTTTGCCCTCGGCAAGATGATGGACGATGCCGATCGCTTCGATGAAGCCTTCACGCTCTTTGCCGAGGCAAACCACCTATTCCGCAGGGTGCGAGCCGAGGTCGGCGAGCGCTTCGACGCCGCCGAATTCGCCGAAGCTGTCGACCGGCTCATCGAGCAGAGCCCTCCGGAACTCCTCGCCGGCCTGCCGCGTTGGCGAAACCCATCGGAGTTGCCGGTCTTCGTCGTCGGCATGCCGCGCTCCGGCACGACCCTAATCGAGCAGATCGCGGCCAGCCACTCGCAGGTTTTCGGTGCCGGCGAAATATCGGATCTCAACGCCATTTCGTCACAGCTCGCCGCGAAGAACCGTGATATCCCGCAGCTGCAAGACTGGGATGCCGACTATTCCCGTAGCCTTGCCGATTTCTATGTCGATCGGCTACACAAGCTTGGCGGCGACGCGCGACGGGTGATCAACAAGACACCCGACAACATCATGCTCCTCGGGCTCGTCGCGCTATTGTTTCCGGGTGCCCGGGTCGTCTTCGCCAGTCGCGATGCGCGTGACACCTGTCTCTCCAATTTCTTTCAGCGTTTCGCCCACGGCAATCTATTTTCCTACGATCTCGCCGATTGTGGCGCACGCGCGAAAGCCGTTGCCAGGCTGGCGCAACATTGGCTGCGCGTCCTTCCGCTGCGCATGCTGAGGGTCGACTACGGGTCGCTCGTCAGCGACCTCGAAGGCGAGAGCCGACGGCTGATCGATTTCCTCGGACTGGACTGGGAGCCCGCCTGCCTCGATTTCCACCGCACCGAACGTGCCGTCACGACCTTGAGCGTTTGGCAGGTCCGCCAGAAAATCTACACGCGATCTGTCAGTCGCTGGCGCCACTACGAACGCCATCTCGGGCCGCTGCTCGAGGCTCTGCGCTGAAGGCTCCGTCTGTTCAATCCGGTGCCTGGTAAAAGAGAACCGGCGCCGACCAGAGGTCGGCGCCGGTGTCGTGCCCGCGCGAAGCGGGTTTAGGCGTAGGCTTAACGGAACAGGGTGAGGACGGCGCCCGGACCCTGGTTGGCAATCGACAGTGCCTGGATGCCCAGCTGCTGCTTGGTCTGCAGCGACTGGAGATTGGCGCTCTCGGCCGCGAGGTCGGCGTCGACCAGCTGACTGACACCGCCGATCAGCGAGTCGGTCAGCGACTTGACGAAGTTGGTCTGCGTGGTGATTTGGTTCGCTGCCGTGCCGAGCTGGCTCAGCGCCGTCTTGACCGAGTTGATGGCAGTTTCAACCGTGGTCAGAGCAGTGGCGGTAGTCGAAGCCAAACCGAAAGTGCCAGTGAGACCCGCATTGCTCGATGTGACCGCCGTAATGTCACCCGCCCCGGAAGTCAGGATGAGGTTGCCTTGGCTGTCGAAGGAGCTGTTGATCCCCTTGCCGGACAGCGCCGTGCCGAGGTTGGCGACGGTCGCGCCGTTGGTCGCGCCGATGACGACGGCGGTATTGCCGGCGGCGGTCAGCGGATCGGTCAGGGCGGTGACGAATTCGAAGGTCTTCGTCGTGCCGCCTGCGGTGACCGAGATCGTATCGGCCAGCGCCGGCGTCCAGGTCGCGCCGATGGCGATCTTGCCGCTTGCGTTGGCAACGTTGAGGCCGTTGACGCTCAAGCCTGCCGAGGTCAGGTTCTGCGCGTTGACGGTGATCGTCGCCGTCGAGATCGTCGAGCCCACGCGATTGAGTGAGGACAGCACGTTCTGGTTGGTCGAGCCGGCATTGATCAGGTTGACGCCGTTGAACTGAGCGGCTGCGGCAACGCTGTCGATCTGGGCAAGGAATGCCTGGATGTCATTGTTGATCGAGCTGTGATCCTGCGTCGGATCCTGGGCCTGGACAACCTTGGCTTTGATCTGGTTCAGGGTATCGGAAATCGTCTGCGCGCCGTTGAGAGCGACGTTGACGAAGGCCGAGCCGAGAGCCAGCGAGTTGCTGATCGCCTGGAAGCCGGCGATGTCACCGCGCTGACCCTGCGCGATGGCGAAGGTCGAAGCGTCGTCCGCGGCGCCGGCGACTTTGAGGCCGGTGCTGACGCGAGCCTGGGTCTTGGTCAGCGACTGCTGGGTGAGGTTGAGGGTCTCGAGCGCGGCGAGCGCATTGGAGTTGGTATTGACCGAAAACGTCATCGAAGATTCTCCTGTGTGGAGGCTATCCGGCGCCTTGTGGGCCGAAGCCGAGCCTCTGCCCGACACGGGAGATTTGATCGCAAACTCTTTAACGACCTCTGAATGTTACTGGTTAAAATGAAGTAAATCTCACAATTACTTAAGAAAATCGATGAGATTCAGCGTCGAGAGCTCCGCGGTGAGCTTATACGAGGCGCCGAGCTCTGTTTGCAGCTGCGATAGCCTGGTCGAGGCATCGGCAAGATTGACCTGCTCGATGTCGTCGATTTGCGTCTGCAAGACGGTCAGCGTCGCGTCATGCGCATTGGACGTGTCGGTCAGTAGCTGCTCGTTGCGGCCGTTCTTTTCCGTCAGGCTCTGCAATTGGGTCAAGCCCTGTGAGATCGTCGAAGCAGCGGCCTGTGCCGTCGCGTCGAAATCGGCGTCGGTGATGTTGGGCGGTGTCGCCGTCGTGCCGACGGGTTGCGGCAGCGAGGCAAGCGTGTAAAGGCCTTGCATCATCGTCAGGAAAGCCGGGTCGCCGGCGGTCATGCTGTAATCGACGGTGAGGCCCTGGTCGATCTGGCTCGGTGCGTGGGCCGGGCCGCCGAGGTAGTAGCTAGCCGAGGTCGCGATGACCCCCGTCCCGCCGCTGACCGC
>WNGL01008154.1_pt1 | contig 12268 bp, 6 predicted proteins | sample 5400591 | NCBI WGS metagenome assembly WNGL01 (sample SAMN13153377, study PRJNA577476) | soil metagenome | isolation source: 80 cm soil or saprolite under Garry oak tree replicate 1 | place: USA:California | collected 2016-06-15
CCTGCAGGGAGATGAGCACTTTAATCTTCCCAGACAACAACCCGCACGTGCATTGCGTTTAGCCCAGAACTGGCTTTGCAAACTGACGAATAACAACCTATACACCTATCTGGGCGATAGCAGTTCTGCGCAATATATCTCTCCAAGACTGAGAGTAGAGCAACTGCCACTTTTACGCCAAGCAATTCGCCAAGGCCGGGGAGATGAACATCCCTATGCAGACCCGTATTACTGGGCTCCTTTTGTCTACTATGGCACATTGTAATGAAGGAGAAAGAGCCATGCACCTTGGTGTCTGTTGTCTAACAAACAATGCCATTATTCAGACTTAACCAGAGACTTCGCCACCTCAGCGTAGGCGCTAGAAATTGATCGACGAGAACTACTGAAACATTGTCTACCAGGGTCATGCTGACAACTTCTAGAAAATCAGTAGGGAGTTTAGTATAATGAGGCAACAAAGAGTTAAAGTAGCAAGCGAGGAGCGATATGGACTCCAATATATTGACCGTTCTATTAGGTCTCACAGCCAATAGCCTCACCTCACTTCTCGCATTTTCCGGTCATAAAGTTGGGGAACTCCTCGTAGGAAAGGAGTTCCGTGAGAAGTGGGAACTGGAGAAAGCGGCTCTTCAGCCCGTGCTGCAGAAAGCCATCACGGATATCGCAGAAACCGTGGAGTGGGAGGGGCCTGCCAGAGAAGAAATCGTGTGCTTGTTTCTACTTTCCCCCGAAGTAGAGGAAATCGTACGGCAGATCTACGCGACGGGGCTTGACAAAGGCAAAGTGCAGAACACCCTTCCCGCAATTCGCAAAATATTCTTGAGGTCTCTGACCCAGTTTGTGACTTCTTACGGCTCAGAAGCAGACCTGAAAGATGAGCAGCTTGCTGAAGCGTCAGATCTGCTCTTTGAGACGCTGGTGAAAGAATGCAATCTCTTTCTTGACCTTGCTATCGATAGAGGGGTGCTTGCCGCGCATGAGGCAAAATCTGCTTTTCGCCACCATATCATCGAGAGCGAGATGGCATCAATCCAGAGGAAACTGGATTTTCTCGTGAATCAACATACGACGAATATTCGTGACATTCTGGAGTTTGAGAAGCGATATCGCCAGCAAGTTAGTCATCGCCATGGATCCATCACTCCTCCCAATTTTGACTTCACGCGCAGAATCCCCATTGATTCTCTGTACGTCCCTCCCAGGTTCTACGCCGACAATGTAATCTTCGATATGGAAGCATTCCTCTCCCGCATCTACCGAGCTGTCCTTCTAGGGAATCCGGGTGGAGGGAAGTCAACATTTGCCGCTAAACTATGCAATACATTAGCCATCAACTCCTCAAAGCGTTTTTTTGCCGGTAGAAGAGATATCACACCTATCCTCGTCACTCTGCGCGATTATGCGGCTGAAAAGAAAGAGAGAAAATGTTCTATTCTCGAGTTTATCGAGGATGAGGCTATAGCAAAATACCAACTCTCAGCCCCTCCTCTGGGCACGTTTGAATATCTGTTTACGAGTGGGAGAGCAGCAGTGATCTTTGATGGCCTGGATGAACTGCTCGATACAAGCTATCGGCAAGAAATTAGTGGTGATATAGAATCGTTTTGCAACCTCTACCCGTCGGTTCCGGCCCTGGTAACATCCCGAGAGGTTGGCTACGAGCAAGCGCCGCTTGATGAGGCGCGCTTCGAAGTATTCCACCTGGCTCCATTTGATGAGAACCAGGTAGAAATGTATGTAACGAAATGGTTTAAGCTAGAAACGGACTTACCATCCCACCAAAGGAAGCATAAAGTAGAGGCGTTTCTAGAGGAGAGTCAAAGCGTTTTCGACCTGCGCCGTAGCCCACTTATGCTATCGTTAATGTGTAACATCTACAGAGGGGAGAACTACATCCCGAGGAACCGACCAGATGTCTACGAGAAGTGCGCTACGATGCTGTTCGAGAGATGGGATAAGAGCCGAGGCATACGCGTTCAGCTTCCATTTGAGGCGCTTATCAGTCCCACAATGAAATACTTAGCCTACTGGATCTACGCGGACGAAAGGTTTCATAGCGGTGTCACCGAGAGGATGCTCATTGCGAAAACGGTAGACTATCTCTGTCAAAAGCGTTTCGAAGATCCTGACTTGGCCGAGGAGGCTGCCCGCGCATTCATAGAATTCTGTCGAGGTCGCGCGTGGGTGTTTACCGATGTAGGAACGACAAAGGAAGGCGAGCGCCTCTATCAGTTTACTCACCGAACATTTCTGGAATACTTCGCAGCCTCCTATTTAGTCCGCATACACCCTACACCTGACATGCTGATGGCGGTCCTAGAACCAAGGATAGCAAAGCAGGAATGGGATGTAGTGGCACAGTTGGCCTTTCAAATCCAAAGTAAGAATTTGGAGGACGCGGGAGATGCTCTACTTATGGCGTTGATACAGCAGGCGAGCGTATCCACAGGAAGAACCGGTTGGAATTTATTATACTTCGCGGTAAGATGTCTTGAATTCTTGATACCCGCCCCTCAGGTGACGAGAAGCCTCACGAAAGCCTGCATTGAGTATATACTCAGCTGGGGCGTGATGCGAAAGCAAATGAATGAGGGGATAGGAAACACGCATGGGAACAGCGGTCAGGCAGATGAATGAGCCGGAGATTCTCATGAGCTATCTGCTTTCTGCTGCAAACGAAAACAGTGCAGCAATTGCCGATAGCCTTGAGAAAGTACTCACCGATCGAATTAGTCTCGGGACAGAAGACGAGGCGCTCTTTTCACTAGAGCTTACTTCGCGTCTCGGATGGCCTCTACATACGATAGCCAGAACGAGACGCGAAGTCTTCGAATCATGGGAAAGTGCCGCTAGCCGCATCTTCGATAACTGCTCCAATCGTATTGCCTTTTTGTCCACGAAATACTTCTCTGTTTGCTGTGAGGCAGTATGGCGAGGAAAAGTCTCTGTGCGCGATCTCATCAATTGTTACGGTTTCGAGGGCTTATTTCGTCGAACATACTTCACATTATTTCCTGAAGAGAATTTTGCACCTCTTTTAATTGAGTTTATTAATGAGCTGCGGTCTGCGATCTATCCTTCCGAACAGGCAAGGAAGTTCGTAAACTGGATCGAAGGATTAAAAGAGATAAGTCAGATTGCCCTTGTGTCCCAGCCACCATTGATTATCCACACCGCAAATTGGCTTTGGCAAGAACAGAATATATTAGTGAATTCTTCTTTAATAAAAGAGGATACACAGCACGATCCCTCAGCAGAGGCATTAAACCTCGATAATGAAGCGCTATTAGGAGTTTTCATCCTCATGGCTCTTTCCTTAGAGTTATTTTCCAACGAGAGAGTAGATGTAGTACAACGTCACTTGGCAAATATCCTGCCTGTTCTCGTCCCTCTCCGTTCGATTCTTATCGCCCGTCTGGCACCCGAAGAGATAGACTCGGCACGAGCCGCTATAGATGCCTGTAACTTTACAGAAGAGCAGCAAGAGTTCATCCAGAGATGGATGAGAAAAGAATTTAACCTGACGCTTCTTGAAACGTCGAGGGAAGAAGGTGATGAGGAAGTGAGTAACTTGCGTTGAGTGACATTTCATCGAGCAAGGGAGGCTATAAAGGACCGGAGTGCCTATAGCCGACCTCCCCTGTCTGGCATCTTTGCAAGTTGGTTACCGCTTGCGAATCTAATTACCATACGTGGTTCAACCAAATCAACAAACTCTTACCTGTGCTGTGTTCTTCATTGGGACTGAAAAATTGGTTACCGCTTGCGAATCTAATTACCATACGTGGTTCAACCAAATCAACAAACTCTTACCTGTGCTGTGTTCTTCATTGGGACTGAAAAAAAGGAATTGGCTTGTAGGGTCGTATTAACTTGCTTTAAGCCTCACTTTAATACTATCGCCAATGATGAAGGCAGCATCTGATTTCTTTCTTTTTCTAAACTACAGAAACACCTCGTGTGTTTTTCTTTTCCTGAATCAGATCAAAAAGACGTTGCTTGTGTGAGCTGCTCGGCTGCGCTCCTTGTCCACGGTGCGGAATACTCCGCGACCAAATAGGTGCCAGCGGCCCGCGCTCTTTTAGCATTACCTCGGTAGTCGCCCAGACGATCAATCCAGGAATATGCGGCAGATTCACTTGAGCCATGCGCTGCACCCGCCTCTCCTGAGCGATATCCGGCGCGACGCAGACGAGCCATGGTAGCGTTGCCCATTCTCTCGCCCACTCGCGCGAGCCGATGTAGTGCGCGTACGAGAGAAACTTGGTCGCCAAGTCCCGCACATTCATAGTCCCGCGATCCCATTCGAACCAAAAGTGAACCTGCTTCGGACCGGCGCGATATTCTGCCAGAGCATCTGGTCTTAGATTGTGCCACTGCTCGCCCGCCCGGTAGCGCCGTTCACACACCGCCCCCGTTTCCCACCAGCAGAGTTCCTGCCCAGGTTGCTGCCTCGCTGCACGCGCCAATGTCGCAAAGAAGCCATAGACTCCGGCCGTGTGCTGGATATGCTGCAACAACCAGGCTTCTCCCCGCTGTTCGATGTGTGACGCGTTTTCCTCTGCCTCATCACCGGATGCTACCACGAAATTGCGGAGATGCAGGTGGTTCGCTACGGCCACCAGGCGCAACCCGCGCTCACGCAGATGCCAACGCTTCCCGGCTGGCGTTGAGATCGGCTCCAAACACCCCTGTGCATGAAGCGTGTAGAGAGAAGAGCGTACCGACTTCATCTCCAGGCCCAGCAATCCCGACAGTTCCTCATCTGAAAGCAGCGGGTGTGCCAGCAGCAGGCGCACTATGTTCCAATGGCACGGGTTCAGGCGCAACCCCAGCAGGGCGATAACCTCCCGTTCCTCCAGATCACTCCGCGTGATACTGGCGGCACGACTCGCCAGATTTCCCACCACGAGGCGGGTAGGCCTCTCGGAGGGTCCCGAAGCACCTGAAGCATTGCGCAGTGCCCGTGCATGCTGCTGCTCCTCCTCGCCTTCCTCTAGATCCAGGAAGGGAGTGAAGACCGCGGGTGGTACCACCCTTAACAGATCACTCAGTTGACAGGGATGGTTGGTCGAGAGGGTACGCCAGGCGAGCCTCCAGGGATTCACATGCACGTGATCCTTCTGAGATAGATCGGCCAGCGCTCCTCTCAGAGGATCAAGGCACAGTTTCAATGCGGAGGTCTCGACCGCGTGCTGCCAGTGTTCCCCCTGCCTGGGCGAGGCTGCCAGGATGAGCACCGGCAGCATGTGCTGGTAGGACGACCAGCGTTCGGGTGACTCGCGCCAGCACAGCAGACGCTCCAGGCGCAGGCGCATCAACCGCTCGTCGTCGAGCTGTGTGGAGAGGAGGAACATTCCGTACCACTGGTCTAGCATGGTGCCGTCTCTTTGTGGCGCGCGAATGCAGAGCGCCACCGCCCCATCGACAAACATGCGCATCGCCTGTTCACGGTACTGGAACCGGTGGACGATATCGCTCTGCCAGGTCCAGCGCACGAGTTGGGGGCGCCGCCCCTGAGAGGTCATGGCCTCTGCTGCGCCCGCGACCAGGCCGTTCACCACCTCCTGGAGCATCAGCAGCGTGGGAAGACGTGCCAGCCTGCGCAGCAGTCCCGCTTCACCTGCCTGCCACTCTCGGGCGAGCTCGGGCGCCGGTCTTTCCAGGTGCCTTGCCTGCACATGCAGGCCGAGGTTGCTCAGATAGTAGAGCCGCTTGCCCGTTCCGGGTGTTTTCGGCAAGACGCTTTCCACGAGCCCGCTCGCCTCCAATCCCTGGAGGTGGCGGTAGACTGTTGCGCGGCTGGCCCACCTGGCGACACCCACGACCAGGTCATCCGCTCGCTGCAAGGGATACCGCAGCAGCCAGTGGAGGATCCGCCAATCGATCTCCACCAGAGGCGTTTCCGCCTTTCTCAGCATCTCCACTGTGAGCCTTGATCCACGGTGCTTCTCAGGCGTGGTCACCGGCATTGGCAGCACCTCTTTCCTCCTCGTCGCCGCGACTGGGAACGTCTTCCTCCTCTTCGCGATACATCAGATGCACGTGCAATGGGGCCGCTTGCACCCCTTGCTGCTCGTGGCAGCCACTGCCGCGCTTCTTGTGGCGTCGTGTGCTTTCTGCTTCTCCTTTGACGTGCCCAGCAACTCTGGGCAGCTCGTCCTCATTATTCCCGGTCATCGCTCGTGGTTTGGTCGGTGAGGCGGTTCGCTGGCGTGCCTGGCTCGCTCGAATCAGGTCATCGACCGCCCCGGCAGGACGCGCGTCCCGACTACGACTGCGCAGGCGCACGAAGTGTGCCAGTTCCTCATCAGGCCGGGGTGGCGCGTCCAGAGCGAGTGAAAAGACGGGCAGGCGGTAGCCACCCAGCGAGAGCTTGACGTAGCACTGGAAATCGTCCAGACTCGTCACGTCCTCTTCGAGGATGCCGTCCAGTTCGTGCAGGAGGCGGGCATCCTCCCCGGCCATGTGGAAGGCGAAGAGGTGGTCGATGTTCGCCAGCACCGTGGCCCGCAGCGTCCTGTCCAGGCGGTCGAGGTAGGCCAGCGACTGGGTGGCCAACGCGAAGCTGCCGCCGTACTTGCGCAGCTCGGCCAGCATCGCCTGGTAGTTGGCGTTGCGGTACACCTGGAACTCGTCGATCAGCACCAGGTAGCGCCTGCGCTGCTCGAACGGCACCGAAGCCTGTTCGGCCAGTGCCGCCTCGAAGAGACCTAAGAGGACGATGCCTATTAATTCAGAGAGGTCTGCCCCGACCACGCCGCTGGCAGTGCTGACCAGCAGGAGCTTGCCCTGACGGACCACCTCGCGCAGGTCCAGGGTGGAGCGCGGCTGGCCCAGGATGCGGCGGGCCACGCGGGAACTGGCGAACTTGGAGAGCTTGGTGATGACCGAGGAGGTGATCTCGCGCTGCTGGTGGGCATCCATCGGCTCGTAGTAGTGCTGCCACCAGTCCAGGAGTAGCCCGTCGCGTACCTGTTCCATCACGGCATGCCGGAAGCTGGGCAGGCGCAAGAGTGGCACCACGTCCAGCAGCGTGTACTGTCGGTCCGGCCCCTGAGAGGGATCGCTCTGGATGAAGCCCTCGTTGGCGTCGGCCAGGGTCTTGAGCGCATATTCCAGCACGTTTTCGGTGCGCGAGCCGTAGCTGGCCGCCCACAGGTGCTCAGAGAGCGTGATGAGGGTGTCGACCGCTTTATCGCGATCGCGGCCCGCCATATCGAGCGGGTTGATGCCCACCGGGTAGTCGCCGTCGGCCAGATCGACCAGCACTACATTGTCTCGTTCACGAGGAGGCAGCAAACCGCAGAGGGCGCGCACGACATCGCCGTGCGGCTCGATGAAGGCCAGGCCGGGGCGCACCACCTCGTCTATGCCAGCCCGCGCAAGGCAGAGCGCCTGGGCCAGGTGCTGGAAGAGCGTGCTCTTGCCCTTGCCGGTGCTGGCCACGGCCAGGAGGTTGTGACGCAAGCATTCCGGTGGCAGGAAAACTGGGACGGTGTGCCCAGCATGGTTCGATGTGCCCACGCGCCAGCCCTGGCCGAGTGAGAGAATGCGAGGGGCGAGCGCAGTGCGAGCGCGAGCGCGTTCCAGGTAGGGCAGATCGGCCAGATCGTGGGCCTGCGGCAGGTGCCACAGCGCCGCCAGGTCGGCTATGCTCAGCCGGTGGGACGAGCGCGAGAGACCCTCTGCCCAACCGGGGAAGTGCGCGCGTCGCCACCTGGCTTGCCTTCCCACCAAGCGTGTAGCTTTGCGTTGTGAGAGACGATGCGGGACGAAATAGCCGCCGGAAGCGGTGTGGTACTGCCGGTAGGCGGCTGCCAACTGGTCTAGCACCTCAACGCGCGCCGCGCGCCCCTGCCGTAGTTGCCGTGCCTCTTTGCGCCAGGACTCATACATACGCAGAAGTGATGCGATGTCGAGCGGCTGTTGATAGAGTTTCCGCAGAACCGCCCACCAGGAAGGATGGTTCATGACTGCTACTGGGCCAGGATCGGTTGAAAAGACGAAAAGGCACAGACGCACGCGGTACGCCGGGCGCGCCGTCTTCTCCTCCACCAGGCGCCTGTCGTAGATGGATGTCCCACCCAGGCGGCTCTGTATCTGCATTCCGAGGAAGGCCAGACAGAAGAGTGCGACGAACGCCACGATGCCCGCGATGACGAGCAGCGACGCCTGCCCCTGTGAGAGTTGTGGCGCCTTGCCGTGCAGCAGCGACAAACCGGCCTGCACGACCCAGGCGGGAATGTGCGCGTTGATCTGCCGCTGGAAGCGCCACCACAGCAGCAGCAGCGCGACCAAGACACCCAGGCCAACCAGTTGGAACGTACCAGGCCCGCTCGCCTGTCTCCCGCTCATGTCGAGTCGGGCGCGCAGGTGCTCCTGTTCCAGAGGGTGTTCGACCGCCTTGCGCAGGTACGGACTCGACCAGGTCGGGGACGCCGGCAGCAGCGCGAGTGGGGTGACGACGCGCATCTGTAGCGGGAGATGGTTGAACACCCCCAGGATACCCAGCAGCGGGTCGGCTCCCTATTGCTGCCACTCCCGTTCGCGGAACGCCCGCAGGGGCAGATAGGCTGCCGCGCCTGGGCACAGTTCAATCACCGAGACCTTTTCTCCCTGGCGTAGGGCCAGAGGATCATTTTCGTGAGATACCGGCTGGATGATGGCCTGAGGGTAGCGCGCCTGTATCTGGCCGCAGAGATGCGAGAGCGACATGGCCGAGGTCGCCCGTAGCAAGAAGCCGCGCGAGGAGGCCGTGGCAGCCAGTTCGAGGGCCACCGGGTGCCGGTCGTCCTGGGCCAGGCCCTGCATGGCGGTTTCAAGCGCCACGATGTCTCTCGTACTGGCGGCGCGCGGCACGAGCACCGAGGCCAGGAAGCACTCCTGTGATGCTTGTGGCAGCCCCATCTGTTGGACGCTCATGCTGTTGCAGGTGTCTGCCATCTCTTCCTCCCGTTTTACAGGTTGCTCGCTGCGCATTGTTTCCCCGGCTGCTGGTGATTGGTTCCCTGCACTGTGGTTGCTTCGATCCCTGCTGCTCGTTCTCGCTGTTGCTGCTCTCCAGGTGAAACGAGTGGCCCGGTCTTCTGACGGCTGAGCGTCAGTCGATAGGCCTCAAGTGACGTGTCGTCCGTCTCTCCATAGGCTCTCCCGTTGGCACTGCTCATGGGAACCTCCCCAGCGCGTTCGACCGGGTTGGTGGTGATGAGGGCATGTTCGCGCGGGCTGGCCGGGATACTGATGATGACGCGCTTGCCTCCGGCCAGCACCAGCGCCTCGTGGCTGCCAAAGGTGAGCAGGCGCTGCTGCTCGCTCCTGGTCAGGTGGAAACGCTCGGCCACGGCTGCCGCACTGGTGGCATCTTGCGTCTTGAGGACCTTGATGGCGGCGTTGGCGGCCACGACACTGCCCCAGGGGTCCTGCACAAACTGTTCGGGGTTCTGGGTCATCGTCACCAGGCGCAGGTAGCGCTTGCGCGCCCGGCGGGAGAGCGCCGCCAGGAACTGCCCGCCCGCCGGGTGCTCGATAAGGGAGGCCGCCTCGTCGATGTAGAGCGAGCGTGGGGTACGACTGTCGTAGAGCGCCTGCGTCCACACCCGGTCGGCGATGAGGGCGATGGCGAGCGGGCGCAGTTCGCCGCGCATCTCACGGATGTCCCACACCACCAGGTGACTCCCCAGATCGACCGAGGTGAAGTCTGAGAAGAGGCTCGACAGGCTGCCGGAGACGTAGCGGGAGAGCCGTCCAGCCAGGTCGGTCTCATCCGGCCCATAGCGTCCGCTCTTCAAGATGTCGTACACGTCGCACAGGAGCGGCGGGTGGCGGCTGTGGGTACGCGGGTCGCCGGTGATGCCCTCTTGCCGATACGCCTCGTAAAGCGCGCAGTCCAATAGCCCCTTCTCCCGTTTGGTCAGCATGCCGCTACCGGGCACAGCAGGAGAGGCGTCCTCGGCCAGCAGAATATCCAGCATAGCATGCAGGTCCAGGATCTTTTCGGCCAGCCGGTCTCCTCGGCTGGCCGTTGCCAGATAGGTATGAAAGTCGCAGCGCGGGGGCAGCAGGTCGAAGGGGTTGAGGCGCTGCAGTGAGCCAGGGGCCAGCCGTACCACCGTGCCGCCCATGGCCGCGGCAAGCTGCTGGTATTCGAGGTCGGGGTCGATCACGAAGATCTGGTCGCCGCGCTGCACATGCATGAGCAGATCGCGCTCGACGAGCAGCTTGCCGAGGTAGCTCTTGCCAGAGCCGGTCACCCCGCCGATGAAGGTATGGGGATTCTCCAGCGCCTCGTCCCAGGCGTTCAGCATCACCGGTTCGCCGGTGCCGGTGATGCCCACGAGGACTCCCCCCGGCATGTAGAGCGAGTTGGAGATAAAGGGGAAGGCCGTGGCCAGGCTGGTGGTGTCCAGGGTAAAGGTGCGCATCAACTCGTCGCGCACCTCGGGCAGAAACGAGCGGAAGGCCTGGGCGTGTTCGAAGGTGGTGGGATGGGCGGCGCCGTCCAGCAAGAGCATGCCCAGGACGGCCATCATGCGCTCGGTGCGCTCATCGAGGGTGTGCTTATCGTAGGCGCGCACCAGCACGTAGAAGCCGAGGTCAAACAAGCGCTCCTCACCGCTCGCCACCTGACCCATGAGGGTGGTGACGTCCTCCTCGGCTACCTCCATCTCCGGATCGTCCAGCCGCCCCTGCCTCCGGTTGAAGTGCCTGGTGGAGACATAACCGGCCCGGCGCCGCTTGAGCTGGCGCAGCATGGCCGAGGAGTCCTGCGGGTGGAAGTGCCACACCAGTTCGGCGACCTCGTCGTGTACGAGCAGCGGGGCCAGCCAGCCGCCGGGCGAAACCTCCCGCGGAAACTCGGTGATGGCGATGCCGCGCACGTATTCGTTCTCCACACAGAGGGCGTCCCTCGTCACCTCGACGCTCGCCGGCGCCAGGAGGTCGGCCAGGTGGGGCAGGTCGGGAAGAGGAACGGGCGGCTGCCCGTCCTGCCCTTCCTGTACCTGCGCCGACGGGGAGAGGACCAGTTGGCCGCCCGGGCCTCCTTGCCCACGCTTTGCGTATGGGTATGGCATGGCCTGTATGGGCGCACCCGTCTTCCTCGTTTTGACGCGCTTGGGACGCCCGACGCCAGCGAGATAGGCGCCGGTCAGCGGGTGGCTGATGGCACGCTCCGGGGTCAGGCAGCTGTGGTAGAAAGCCGCAAGTTCTTCCCCTCCCAGGCGGCGGCTGCGCAGGCCGATGGCGGCCAGCTGTTGCATCACCATCTCCGAGCGGACGTCGAGGTCCTGCCGGGCTCGCTCGCGCGTTTCTGCGGTCAGTTGCCGGCGCTGTTTGCGGCCAACAAACGGAAGGGGCAAGAAGAGGGTGTGCCCTGCTCCCACGCCGGTGGGAGAAGCCGGGATGATGATGTAAAAGTGCCGTTCAATCAAGGTGCGCTGTGAGGCCAGTTTTTGCACGAAGTCCCCCAGGCTTGCAGAAAGTTCCCGCCAGGCGGATGGGCCGGGAGCTGCCGCCGGGTTCTCGCCGCTCAGGCGCTGGATATAGCTGCGCAGGTCGAGGCGCTGATTGCGGATCACGATCTGCACGGGGAAGGTGAGCGCTTTGAGCAGGGCGCGGTAGCCGGCGATGATGGCCTCCTGTTCATCCTCGGATTTCAAGGTAAAGTTGATGGCGGACATCTCCAGGACGGCCCGGTACGTGCGCTGTGTCGGCGAGGAGGGAGAGGCAAGACAGAGCATGCCCCCCGAGATTTCCCGCAGTCGCACATATTCCTGTTGCACACTGGATCGGACGGTTTGCTGTCGCATCGGTTACTCACTTTCTCGCAGTCGTGCTTCTTCTGCTTCCCTTGCTTCTCCTTCAGGATCCGGGGAGAACTCTGCTTGCCGCGTACGCACGCTCCTCCAGACAGCTCTCCTGGGTTGACAGCAGTAGCGCAGCAGCACGAAGAACCACACTTCCAGGGGACGGCCGGCAATATGTGCCAGCGCGAAGGCGAGCGCCAGGAGCGCCGGCGCCAGGGCGATGCAGAGGCGTATCACCTGGCCAACGGGGGCGTACGCGCTCAGCATATGCAACTGGTGCCAGAGGTTGTACCCAAGACTGCTCCCGATGAGGACGATGAGGAATTGCCTGGCCGTGAGGCTCACAGGACCGATCGTCAGAACTTTGTCCGGGACGTTCACGCGCGTCGGGACTTTGTGTTTGCCCTGGCCTGGTCGCGCCTGTATCATCGCCTTGCCCTCTCCTTCTCTTTTTCTCA
>WNGL01008155.1_pt1 | contig 12268 bp, 13 predicted proteins | sample 5400591 | NCBI WGS metagenome assembly WNGL01 (sample SAMN13153377, study PRJNA577476) | soil metagenome | isolation source: 80 cm soil or saprolite under Garry oak tree replicate 1 | place: USA:California | collected 2016-06-15
GCTCGGCGACGATCGCGCCGTCCGCCTCCCAGGTGCGGACGAGCTTCAGCTTCGAGTCGCCGCCCGAGACGCCCACGAGCAGGTCGGGCTTCCCGTCGCCGAGATCGGCCGCGACGACGAGGGCGGGCCGGAACGCGAACGGATAGACGAGCCCGTGGAGCGGCACCGGAGACGGGAGCACCGCGTCGGTCACGGCATCGACGATGGTGAGGTCGTCGGTCTGCGCGTTCGCGACGGCGAGGTGCGGCGAATACGGATTCGCGTGGCCGGGCCGGTCGGCGGTGCCGTGCGCGCTCGTCACGCCGCGGAACACCGCGACGGCGGTCGGCTCGGCGAGGTTCGCGATCGGCGACGTGGCGGTCTTCGAGCCGCACGCGGCGAGCGCGGCGAGCCCGACGAGGGCGGCGAGACGGACGCGGGCGGCTCCCCAGGGGGCCCTCGAAGCGGAGCGCGGCTTGGCGGCGGAGACGGAGCTCGTCACGGCGTCCCCCCGCTGATCCGATGCCGCGTCCCGCCGGTGAAATTGGCGTTCCAGGGGGCGTCGAGCGGAACGTCGATGGGCGTCACGAAGTCGTCCTGGAAGGAGCCCACCCACAGGCGGGCGGTGGAGCCGACGACGTCGGGATCGACCGCGAGCCCGGCGGGCGAGTGGCCCAGCACGGACGCGCCGGTGACGGCGTCGCGGCCGAAGGAGGCGAGCTCGAGGCTCTCGTCGTCGTGGATCCAGAGGATGCCCTCGTCCACCGCGGTCGTCGCGACCACGTCGCGGCGCCGGTTCCCGACCCCGTCGAAGCGCGCGGGCAGCACCCGGACGTCCTGCAGCCCGCGCCCGAGCGTCCCGCTCTCGGGGACGATCCGCACGAGCGTGGGGGTCACGCCGCCGTGCGCGTCCTCGACCAGGTCGACGACCACGAGCAGCCCGCCGTAGTCCGTGGTGCGGCCGCCCGCGATGGAGGCGGAGGCGAGGTCGTAGAGGCGGACGGTGACGTACGCGCGCTGCGGCGCGCCCGGGAAGGGGTGCGCGAGCGCGATGGAGCGGATCTCGGAGCCGGCGGGGATGCCCGGGATGGTCGCCGCGGAGACGCTGCAGCCGATCGCGGCGCTCGCGGCGCCGAAGGTGCAGCCGCCGAGCTCCACCCACCGGAGCGGCGTCGGCTGCGACGTGGCGAGCTGCGCGACGTAGAGCCGATCGTGCGCGGCGTCGTAGGCGAGGGAGCGGACGAGCCCCGCGCCGATGGTCGCCGTGTGGACCCCGCCGGTGAGGAGGTCGATCTCGCTCAGCCAGCCCTGGCCGAGCTGCGCGCCGAGGTAGCCGACGAAGGCGCGCGGCTTCCCGGGTGCGCAGGCGATCGCCGCCGGGAACGGGTCGGCGTAGGCGCCGGACGAGCGGATGCCGCAGAACCGGCAGCTCATCCGGCCGCCGGCGTCGACGGAGAGGACGTTGAGCGTGTTCGAGCCCCGCGTCGCGAACACCGCGCGCGCCGCGTCGGAGATGTCCGGGCCGCAGTGGTCCGCCTCGGGCGCTCCCGCCGTCTGCAGCAGGGTGCGCGCCACCGCGAGCTCGCCCGCGAAGCTGCGGACGTTCAGCGCGCCGTCCACCCGGACCGTGTCGAGCGAGCCGGGATCGAGGGCGAGGATCGCGCCGCCCGTGTCCTGGTCGTAGCGGAGGTCGGCATTGGAGGACGCGACGAGCAGGCGGCCGTCGAGCACCGCGAGCCCGGTCGGCCGGTGCATCCGGTCGAGCGGGCCCGACTGGAGGCCGGCCTCGGAGCCGCAGGCGGCGAGCGCCAGCCCGAGGCATGCCACGCTTCGCAAGCCCGCGCTCCTCACGCCTGCGGGGCCCGCGGCTGGGGCGGGAGCTCCGCCTGGATCTTGCGGAAGTCGGCGAGGTCGGCGAACAGCGACGCCACCCGCCGCAGCAGGCCGAGCCGGTTCGCGCGGAGCGCCGGCTCCTCCGCCATGACGAGGACGTCGTCGAAGAACCGGGCCACCGCCGGCTCGAGCGTCGCCACGTTGCGGAGCACCGCCGGGTAGTTCCGGCGCTCCCGCAGCGCGGCCGACTCGGCCTCGACGCGCTCGAGCGCCGCGAGGAGCTCGCGCTCGGCCTCGTCGCGCAGGAGCGCCGGGTCCACCTTCGCGGTGCCGGGGCCGCCCGCCTTCTCCTGGATGTTCGCGACCCGCTTGAACGCGACGGCGAGCGGGACGAAGTCCGGCCGGGCCTTCACCTCGGCGAGCGCCTGGAGCCGCTGGCGCGCGTCCACGGCGTCGTCGAAGCCCGCCGCGAGGACGGCCTCGACGAGGTCCGCCGGGAGCTCCTCCGCCCACTGCGCGCGGAGCCGGCCCCGGAGGAAGTCGAGCACCTGCTCGGCGACGACCGCGCGGTCCTGCGCGAGCTTCACGCCCTGCAGCGCGTCGAGCGTCGCCTCCACCGCCGCCGAGAGCGACAGGTGGTACCCGCGGTCGAGCAGGAGGCGCAGGATCCCGATCGCGGCGCGGCGCAGGCCGTACGGATCGGCGGCGCCCGTCGCCTTCTCGCCGATGCCGATGATGCCGACGAGCTGGTGGAGCCGGTCGGCGATCCCGACGAGGGCTCCCAGGTCGCCGCGGGGCATCAGCTCCGAGGCGCCGATGGGGCGGTAGTGGTCCTCGATCGCCTCGGCGATCTCCGCCTTCATCCCCTCGTGCCGGGCGTAGTGCGCGCCCATGATCCCCTGCAGCTCGGGGAACTCGCCGACCATCCCGGTGCCGAGATCGGTCTTCGCGAGGCGCGCCGCCTCGAGCAGGTCGGGGAGGAGCGCCTCCTTCCCGACGGCGCGCGCGAGGGCGCTCGCGACCTGGCCGATCCGGTGGGTCCGGTCGAGCTCGGAGCCGAGCTTCGCCTGGTAGGTCCGGCGGCCGAGCGGCTCGATCCGGTCGCGCAGCGTCTTCTTCCGGTCCTCCTCGAAGAAGAACCGCGCGTCGGCGAGCCGCGCCCGCAGCACGCGCTCGTACCCGTGGCGCGCGACCTTCGGATCCTTCACCGGCGTGCCGGCGACCGCGATGAAGCGGTTCTTGAGCTTCCCGGCGCCGTCCACCACCGCGAAGTAGCGCTGGTGGCTCCGCATCTCGGAGATCACCACCTCCGGCGGCAACTCCAGATTGGATTTCTCGAACTCGCCCGGGATCGCGGTCGGCCACTCGACGAGGTAGGTCACCTCGTCGACGAGCCCGGGGTTCGGGAGGACCTTCCCGCCGGCCGCCTTCGCCGCCCGGGCGATCTCCTTCTCCACCAGCGCGCGCCGCTCGGCCGGGTCCACCACCACGAAGGCCTTCCGCAGCTTCGCGACGTAGTCCTCGGGCGTGCCCCGGAGCGCGATCGGCCTCGGCGCCTTGAAGCGGTGGCCCAGCGTCGTCTTCCCCGAGGCGACCTCGCCGAACCGGATCTTGAGAGGCCGGCCGCCGAGCAGCGCGACGAGCCAGCGGACCGGGCGCGCGAACGTCACGTCGTCGAAGCGCGAGCGCATCGACTTGCGGAACCGGATCGACCCGACCAGCCGCTCGAGGAGCGCCGGGAGCACCTGCTCCGCCTTCCGCCCCTTCTCGACCTTCGTCAGCGCGAGCCGCTCGCCCTTGGGGGTCTGGACCCGCTCCAGCGCCGCGACCTCCACGCCCTGGCTCCTCGCGAACCCGGCGGCGGCCTGGGTCGGCTTCCCCTCCGCGTCGAACGCGTGCGCGACCGGCGGCCCGAGCGCCTGCGACTGGGCGTCGGTCTGGCGCGCGGCGACGTCGCGGGCCCACACCGCGAGCCGCCGCGGCGTGCCGACCGCCTTCACCTCGCCATGGGAGAGCCGCGCGTCGTCGAGCGCCTTCGCGAGGTCGCGCTCGAGCTGGTCGATCGCCGCCGGGACGAAGCCCGCCGGGATCTCCTCCGCGCCGATCTCGAAGAGAAGGTCGGCCATGGTCACTTCGTCTCCCGCGCTTCGCGCGCCGCGCGAGCCGCCTCGACCGCCTTCGTGCGCTGGGCGGCCGGCAACAGCGGGAACCCGAGCGCCTCGCGCGAGTCGAGGTATCCCTTCGCGCACCCGTGCGCGAGCGCGCGGACGCGGCCGATGTACGCGGCGCGCTCGGTCACGCTGATCGCGCCGCGCGCGTCGAGGTTGTTGAACGTGTGCGAGCACTTCAGGCAGTAGTCGTAGGCCGGCAGCGGGAGCTTCGCGGCGATGAGCCGCTTGCACTCCGCTTCGTAGGTCTCGAAGAGCCCGAAGAGCATCTTCGGGTCGGAGGCGCGGAACGAGTACTCGCTCATCTCCACCTCGTTGCGGTGGAAGACCTCGCGGTACCGGACGCCCTTCACCCACTCGACGTCGAAGACGTTCTCGACGTCTTGCAGGTACATCGCGATGCGCTCGAGCCCGTAGGTGAGCTCCGCCGCGACGGGCCGAACCTCGAACCCGCCCGCCTGCTGGAAGTAGGTGTACTGGGTGATCTCCATCCCGTCGCACCAGACCTCCCAGCCGAGGCCCCAGGCGCCGAGCGTCGGGCTCTCCCAGTCGTCCTCGACGAAGCGGATGTCGTGCGCGAGCGGGTCGATCCCGATCGCGCGGAGCGAGCCGAGGTAGAGCTCCTGCACGTCGGGCGGGTTCGGCTTCAGGATCACCTGGAACTGATGGTGCTGGTAGAGGCGGTTCGGGTTCTCGCCGAAGCGCCCATCCGCGGGGCGCCGCGAGGGCTCCACGTACGCGACGCTCCAGGGCTCCGGTCCGAGGACGCGCAGGTAGGTGGCCGGGTTCATCGTCCCCGCGCCGACCTCCTGGTCGTAGCCCTGCGCGAGGATGCAGTTCCGGCTCGCCCAGTAGGACTGGAGCTTGAGGATGAGATCCTGGAAGTACACGAGTCTTCTCCTGGGGTTCGCGCGCGCGAAGGCACGGGCGGCGCGGCCTCCGGGGGGCCTTCGGGAATCGGCACGGTAGGGCCGCAAGCCCGCGATGTCAAACCAGATCTTCGCGCTATCCCGAGAGGAGCGATCCCATCTCGTCGAGGAACCTCCGCGCCGCGAGCCGGTGCCCGAGGTGGTGCTCGAGGAAGGCCGCGAGCGCGTCCCGCGCCTCGCGCCCGGCGGGCGGCAGGAGCGGTTCCGCCTCGGCCGCGGCGACCCCGCCGTCCGCGAGCCGCCGCAGCGCGGCGAGGGTCGCGGGGCCGATGCGGGGCGACGCGGGCGAGGCGAAGGGGACGCAGCCCGCGCAGAGCGCGCCACCATGCCCGGGGTCGAGCCGGATCGGCGGGACCTCCGCGATCCCCCTCCCCAGCCCCGCTTCGCGGGGCGAAGGAAGTCCGGGGACAAGCGGACCACCGCACCGCGCGCACGCGTCGAGGCGCGGCGCGAGCCCCGCCGCACGCAGCGCGACGAGCTCGAAGGCGCGGAGCCCCGCGGGCCGCGCCGGCGCGGCGTCGAGCGCGGCGAGGTAGGTGCCGAGGAGCTCGAAGAGCTCCTCGTGCGGCTCGTGGTCTCGCACCAGCTCGCGCGCGAGCTCGACCGCGTACGCGGCGCAGGCGATCCGCGCGAGGTCGCCCCGGATCCCGCCGTAGGCGCGGAGCGGGGACACCGAGTCGAGGCCGAGGAGCTCGGCCCCGGGCCGCTCGCGCACCTCCGCCGCGACGAGCGTGAACGGCTCGAGCGCCCCGCCGAAGCGCCGGCGCGAGGCCCGCGCGGCGCGCGCGAACGCCGACACCTTGCCGCGCTCGCGGGTGAGGAGCGTGACGACCCGGTCCGCCTCGCCGGTGTCGACGGTGCGCAGGACGAACCCCGTGAGCTTCGCGGGCGTGGTCACGCGGCCGGGAGCCTACCCGCGGGTGCAGTACCGCGCGTCACGAACGGAGCAGGGTCCAGCCGACCGCGGCGGCGACCAGGGCGAGGACGATCACGCCGGCGAGCCGCGCCCACGTCGGCGTCGGCGGGCGACGGCCGGCTGCCTGCGCGGGCCCGAGCGCCTCCTCGAAGCGGAGCACCACCTCGTCGGCCGCGAGCCCCACCGCGGCCGCATACGCCCGCAGGTAGCCGACCGCGTACGCGCGCGGGGGGATTCGACCCTCCTCGCCCGACTCGAGGGCCTCGACGACGCCGGGCGTGAGCTTCGTCGCGCGGACCACCTCGTCGCGCGCGAGGCCGCGCAGCTCGCGCTCGCGCGCGAGCCAGCGTCCGAAGGTGGCGAGCCGCTCTCGCGTGTCGGGGAGCTCGCTCACGCGTCACTCGAGGAGGGCGAGGCTCTTGCGGCACTCCTCGCCGTCGCGCGTGCCGTCGCCGAGCTCGCGGCACCGGACGAACTCCGTCTTGGCGCCCGCGACGTCGCCCGCCTTCATCCGGGCGAGGCCGAGCTGCAGGTGCGCGTCCGGGATCCGCTCGCAGAAGCGGGCGTAGGTGGAGAGCTCCTCGAGCGCCTCCTTCGTCCGCTTGTCGTCGAGGAGCGCCCGCCCGAGGTCGCGGTGGCCGCGGCAGTAGGCGGGCCAGGTCCCGACGCAGGAGCGCAGCTGCGCGAGCCCCTCCTCCTTGCGTCCGGCGCCCCAGATCGCGAGCCCCTTGTTGCAGCGGGCGACGAAGGGCTCCTTGTAGAGCATGTTCTCGAGCGCGAGGTCGAACTCGCGGACGGCCTCGTCCGAGCGGCCGGTGCGGGCGAGGAGCTGGCCGAGGTCGTTGTGCACCTCGGAGAACGAGGGGCGCAGCTCGACGGCGCGGCGGTAGGCCTTCTCCGCCTCCGGGAGCCGGCCGAACCCGTGATCGAGCACGAGGCCGCGCCCGCGGTGGGCGTCGGCGAGCGTGTCGTCCGCCTCGATCGCGAGGTCGAACTCCTTCAGCGCCTCGGGGAACCGGCCCTGGCGAAGCGCGTCCACCCCGAGGTCGTGGTGGATCTCGGCGGTCTTCCGCTCGCGAGCGGACGGGCTGTGGACGCAGGCGAGGAGTGAGGCGACCGCGGCGAGCGCTGCGAGTCGGGGGAGCGAGTGGAGGGGCATGGGCGGCGCAGTCTAGAACGAGGAGAGGAGGCGCGCGACCCGCGCCGGGTCGGTCCCGGCCGGCCGCGCGGTGCCGCCGGGCCCGGCGGCGGCGCCCGCAGGGCGCGGCGGCGAGAAGAGCGGGATCCGCTTCAGCGTCGCATCCTGCGCCTCGGGCGCGAGGTTCCGGAAGTTGAGGTTGTCGAGCATGAACCCCATCGACTCGAGGAACTGCAGCCCCTCGACCTCGATGTCGCGGTACTCCTCCACGGTGAGCTGCCGGCGGGCGTGAACGTAGACGACGTTCTCGCCGCTCTTCGGCAGGTGGAGCCCGACGTAGATCGAGAAGGTGTTGTTGGCGTTGCGGATCCCGACGAGGTGGCCGAAGACCTGCTGCGAGGCCTTCCCCGGGATCGACACCTGCGGCTGGTTGATGCTCTCGACGATCGCGACGACGGCGTCCCGCGTGGCGGGGATCCAGGCGACGCTCGGCTCGGGCTGGAACACGCGGGCTCCTCGCGCGATCAGCGCGCGTCGAAGACGAACTCCTCGGTCTTGTCGTCCATCTCCGCCGCCGTCCGCGTCGTCTCGAACAGCGGCACGTCGATCATCACGTGGTCGCCGCCCACGTTCCCCTCCCCGCCCACCACCTTCAGCGTCACCTCCCGCCCGTAGGCGAGCCGCTGGCCGGCGAGCCGCTTCGTGGCCGCGAGCGTCACCCTGTTCTGCCCGGCCCGCAAGTACTTGGTGATCTCGATGACGGCGGAGGGCTCGGCCGACTTCACCTCGCGGATCCACTGTGCGTTCACGAAGATGGCGAGGTCGTACTGGGTGCCGGGGGGCGTGTTCTCGACCGCGACGAAGTACCTGCGGCTCATCTTCCCGGCCGCGGCGCCCGGCCCGCCCGCGCCGCCGCCGGCGCCCGTCTGCGGGCGCTGCTTCACCGTGATCTCGGTCGAGCGGGCCTCGTAGCCCTTCACCTGGATGTCGACGTTCCCCTGTGCGTCGATGACCACGGTGGCGTGGTCGAACCGCTGGCTCGTGACCCCGTCGATGTTGACGCCGTTCAGGCTCACCGAGGGCGGGGCGGCCGCGGAGGCGGACGCGCCGAGCAGCGCGGCGGCCGCGAAGGCGAGTGTAAGTGGGCGCATCCTCAGGTGTTCCTAGCCCCGCGCCGGTGCGGGAGTCAAGAAGCCGGCTGGCGCGGCGGACCGCCGGCTCCCCTCCTCCGACGCGCGAGGGGCGCCGCGCATTCCACGCGCTGCCGGGGTGGGTCAGACGCCTCGCGTGCCCGCGCCCCAGACCACCTTGTGGATCTGGAGCGAGAGGCGCGCGTCGAGCCCGCTCTCGAGCAGCCAGCGGGCGAGGTCCTTCGGCTCCACCGACCCCCAGACGGGCGAGAAGAGCACGTTCGTGCGCTCCGCGAGCCGGTGCTCCCGGACGATCCGCTCGGACCAGCGGAAGTCGTCCTCCGAGCAGACCACGAACTTCACCTCGTCGTGCGGCATGAGCCGGTCGAGGTAGGAGAGGTCCTTCGCGGGCTCGCCCGAGCCGGGTGTCTTCACGTCCACGATCCGGATCGCGGCCGGCGGCAGCTCGTCGAGGGGCCGCTGCCCGTGGGTCTCGATGGCGACCTCGTACCCCGCGTCGATGAGGTCGTGGACCAGCGCGGGGAGCTCCTTCTGCAGGAGCGGCTCGCCGCCGGTGAGCAGGACGAAGCGCGTCGGGTGCGGCGCGAGCGCCGCGACGATCTGCGCCCGCGTCATCTCCTCGCCGCCGTGGAAGGCGTAGGCGGTGTCGCAGTAGCCGCAGCGCAGGTCGCAGCCGGTGAACCGAACGAAGGCGCAGGGACGCCCGGCCCGGCTCCCCTCGCCCTGGATCGAGAAGAAGATCTCGGTGACCCGCACCGGGCTCTTCTAGCGTGGCGGCGCGACGGAAGCGACCCCGGCCCGGTGGGACGGGGCGAGGACCGCGAACGCCACCGCGGTCGGGCGCGGCGAATTCCTCCCCAGCCCGGCTTCGCCGGGCGAAGGAAGTCCGGGGACAGGCCAGCCGCGGCGCAGCCGGCGGACCTCCGCCTTGACCCGCCGCGGATACACGCGGAAGCGCTCCGGGATCTCGCCGTCCCCCTCGCGCAGGTAGCCGAGGATCCGGTTCGGGCCCGCGTTGTACGCCATGAGGGCGTGCTCTTCGCGTCCGAACGCGTCGAGCAGGCGGCGCAGGTAGCGGATCCCCGCCCGCACGTTGACGGCGGGATCGGCGAGGTCCGGGCAGTCGATGCCGGACCGCTCCACCTCGCGCCGCAGGGTCGGCTCGCGGAGCTGCATGAGCCCCTGCGCGCCGCGATGGGAGCGAGCGTCCGGGTCGAACGCGGACTCGACCTCGATGATGCCGAGCACGAGGAGCGGGTCGATCCGCGCGAGCTCGGCCTCGAGCACGAGCGCCCGCGCGATCTCGCGGCGCTCCGGGAGCTCGACGCTCGGCATCCGCTCTCCGAGCCGCTCGTCGACGCGGTCGACGAGGCCGGGTGGGCCCGGCTCCTCCGCCGGGGTCCCGTCGGGACCCCCGGCGACGAGCCAGCCGTCCGCGACCTGCGCGGGCACGAACACGGCGGCGCCGAGGGCGATCGCGCCCGCGGCCACGCCTGCCGCGCGTGCGGCCCGCGCGAGCCTCATCCGGGCTTCTTCTCCTGCGTGAGCGCCTCGACCCGCGCGGTGACCTCGTCCACGCGCTTCGAGAGCGCGTCGATGTCGGCCCGGGTCGGGAGCCGGAACCGGTTCGCGGTCCGGCGCACCGCCTCGTCGATGGCCTTCTCGAGGTCCTTCCGCTGCGTGACGAGCCGGTCCCCGAGCTCGCGCGCGTGGCGCTTCATCTCGTCGGGCGAGAGCCCGGCCGCGTCGGCGAGCTTGACGAGGACCTTCTCCGCCTCGGCCTCGGCCGCATTCACGCCGGCGAGGGCGCTCGACCAGGCCTCCTTGAATGTCTCCCGGATGTCTGGCATGGCCTAAGCCTCCCCTGCGTGCCGGGCGCCCTTCTTGCCCTTCTTCGCGCCGGCCTTCTCGATCCTCTTCGCGAGACGCTCGATCTCGCGCGACAGCTCGACGACCTGCTCGCGGGACGCGACGCCGAGGAACGAGATCGCCCGGCCCTGCAGGTCCACCACCCGCTCCATCGCCTCCACCCGGAACGTCTCGGCCTTGCCGCGAAGCTCCACGGCCCGCTCGACGCCCTGCTCACGAAGCTTGTCGATCCGGTTCTTCATCTCCGGGAACGTCCAGTCCTGCTTCGAAAGCCGGGCGACGATCTGCTCGAACTCCTTCCGGCCTGCACGTCCCCTGTTCATGAGATCCTTCAGGACGCGCTCCGCGTCCACTTCCAGGCGCTCGATCCGCGCCTGCGCTGCCTCGAGCGGTTCCCGCAGAAATTCCGGGATCTTCACCGCCCTGCTTCCATTCGTCCTCTGCGTCTCGGCCATGGCTGCCTCCAGGGGGCGGTCATCCTACCTGCCCCGTGAATCGACCGTAACGCACCGCGTCAGGCGAGTCAAAGAGGCAACGCATCGCGTCACCTCCGGGGCGCCACATGATTGGCGCCGATGGGCGACGAGTAGGACTGCCCTAAGGGGTCGGAGCCACACCGGGGGTGCGGCAGAACGTCCCTTCGCCCCTCTGGTCCGCGCCGACGGCGTCCGCGACCCGCGTGAAGCCGTCGCGCGCGAGGAGCCGCGCGAGCCCCTCGTTCACGTTCCGTACGAAGGCCGGCCCGCCGTAGACGAGGCCGGTGTAGACCTGCACGAGCGACGCGCCTGCCCGGATCTTCGCGTAGGCGTCCTCGGCCGACATCACGCCGCCCGCCCCGACGATCGGGATCCGCCCCTTCGCGCGCACGGCGCAGCGCCGCACCGCCTCGGTGGCGCGCCGCTCGAGCGGCGCGCCGGAGAGCCCGCCCTGCTCCTTCGCGCACGGGTGCCCCTCGACGCCCGCGCGAGAGAGCGTGGTGTTGGTCGCGATGATGCCGGCCGCCCCCGCCTCGATCGCGACGTCCACCGCCTCGTCGAGCGCCTCGGGCGCGAGGTCCGGGGCGAGCTTCACGAGGAGCGGCTTCCCGGGCGCGCGCTCCGCGAGCCGGGCGACGCACGCGCGGAGGAGCCGGTCGAGGGCGGATCGCTCTTGCAGCGCGCGGAGGCCGGGCGTGTTCGGGGACGAGATGTTCACCACCACGTAGTCGGCGTAGGGGTGCAGCCGGTCGATGCAGGCGAGGTAGTCCGCCTCGGCCTGCTCGTTCGGCGTGACCTTGTTCTTCCCGACGTTGATCCCGACCGGCCCGAGCCGCGCCTGGGGAGGCAGCGCCGCGAGCCGCGCCGCGCACGCCTCCGCCCCCTCGTTGTTGAAGCCCATCCGGTTCACGAGGGCGCGGTGCTCCGGGAGCCGGAACAGGCGAGGCTTGTCGTTCCCCGGCTGCGGCCTCGGCGTGATGGTGCCGATCTCCACGTGCGAGAAGCCGAGGGCGAAGAGCCCCGCCACCGCGACGTCCCCCTTGTCGAACCCGGCGGCGAGGCCGACGGGCGAGTCGAAGCGCAGCCCGAGGACGTTCACCTCGAGGGAGGGCGGCGGGATCGGCCGGCGGCGGCGCGCGCGCTCGGGCGTCACGCGCCGCAGGAGGCGGTGCGCGAGGCGGTGGGCGGCCTCCGGATCGAGCCGGAAGAGCAGAAAGCGGAGGGCGGGCCAGAGCATTGGGCGCCCCTTTACCCGATCCTCCGCGCCGAGTGAAGCGCGGATCCCCCGCCTGGCCCCCTCCCTACGAGGCGGCGCCTTGGGTCCGGCTCCCACGCCCCGGTGACTTCGTGTCGTATCCCCAGAGTGGTATGCGTGACCCTTCCGGCAGGATCACGCCCTGGGTGCCCGCATGAGAATCGCCGCCGCCATCGCCGCTGCACTGCTGGCGCTCCCTTGCGCCGCGGAGGAGCTGCAGGCCGTGGCCGAGCGCGGCGCCGCCGAGATCACCGCGGCGCTGCAGCGCTCGCCGGCGGTGAAGCGCGTCGCGGTCCTGCCGTTCACGGAGTCGGGCGCGGTGAAGGGCCTCGGCGCGGCGGCGGAGTCGCTGGTCGCGACCCGGCTCTCGAAGGCCGGCGTCGCGGAGGTGGTCGACCGCGCGAAGCTCGCCGCGATCCTCGGCGAGCAGAAGCTCCAGTCGATGCTCGGCAGCGGCAAGGGCGCGCCCGACCCCGCCCTGATGGACCGCGCCGGGGCGCAGGCGGTGCTCTCCGGGCAGCTCTCGGACGCGGGCGAACGCGCCATGCTCCAGC
>WNGL01008157.1_pt1 | contig 12268 bp, 3 predicted proteins | sample 5400591 | NCBI WGS metagenome assembly WNGL01 (sample SAMN13153377, study PRJNA577476) | soil metagenome | isolation source: 80 cm soil or saprolite under Garry oak tree replicate 1 | place: USA:California | collected 2016-06-15
CGGGCTGGTGGTCGCGACTGCGGTCAAGGGGAAGATCGCGGAGACCATCGGCGACTCGGTCGCCGACGTGGACCCGGACCTCGACGCCTCGATCGCGCTCGCCGACGTGCCCGCCTTAGTGAAGGATCCGAGCGCAGTACTGGGCGGCGCGTCCTCGCGGATGCTCTACGACTTGTGGGCCTACCAGCGCACGCGGGACGCGGCGCAGCCTGCTCTGCCCGTCGTCTACACCGTGAGTCGAGAAACACACGTGAGCGATCTGGTGAAGAAGGATCAGCCGACGCTGTATCAGCAAGCATTCGCCTATTCCGATGGATTCGGGCGCGAGATCCAGAAAAAGGTCCAGGCCGAGCCGGGTCCGATGGAGGACGGGGGCCCGACCGTGCAACGGTGGGTGGGCTCCGGCTGGGCCATCTACAACAACAAGGGTAAGCCGGTCCGAAAGTACGAGCCGTTCTTCACCGCGACGCCGAGCTTCGAATTCGCCGCGACTCACGGCGTGAGCTCGGTGCAGTTCTACGACGCGGCCGAGCGCGTGATTGCGACACTGCACCCGAACGCCACCTGGGAGAAGGTCGTCTTCGACCAGTGGGCGCAACAGACTTGGGACGTCAACGACACCGTATCGATTCCCGATCCCCGCGAGGATGTGGATGTCGGTCCTTGGTTTCTCCGCCACCTCGGTCCCGACCCGAATGCGTTCACCTCATGGTATGACCAACGGATCGGGAGTGCTCCTGGGACGCCGGAGCGGGAAGCTGCGGAGAAGACGTGGGCGCACCGGGAGACGTGGACAGCCACGCACTTCGACACGCTCGGCCGCACCTGCCTGACGGTCGCGGCCAACGCCGCGGATGGCCGGTACCCTACTCGCACGGCGCTCGACACCGAGGGCAAGCCACTCGCGGTGTTCGACGCGTTGGGGCGGCGCGTGTTCGAGTACTGCCTGCGCGAGCCGCAGGGCGCCAGCTTCCGCTACATCGCAGGGACCGACTTAGCCGGCAACGGGATCTACCAGAACGGCATGGACGGCGGAGCGCGGCGGACCCTGGCCAATGTTACCGGGAAGCCGTGCCGGTTGTGGGACGCACGCGATCACGCCTTTCAACTTGTATACGACCTCGCGCAGCGCCCGACGCACCGGTACGTCAGCACCACGGGCGCGGATCCCGTGCTCCTCGAGCGGTCGGTGTATGGCGAGGGGCTAGCCGACTACAACCTCTGCGGCAAGCTCTTCCGCCAGTACGACGAGGCAGGGCTGGCGAGTAACGAGCTCTACGACTTCAAGGGGAATCTCACGCGGAGCGCGCGACAGCTCGCCAAAGACTATCGGCGGACGGTGGACTGGTCCCCGCTCGCCACCCTCACCACAGCGGCGCAGCTCGACGTGGCGGCACAGCCCGTGCTCATCACGGCCGAGCGGTTCGTCTCGACTACGCGGTACGATGCGCTCAATCGTCCGATTCAAGTGGTTACCCCGCACAGCGCGACGATGCGGCCGAACGTCATCCGGCCTTCGTACAATGAGGCCAATCTATTGAATCACGTGGACGTCTGGCTGCAGCAGCCGGCCGTCCCGGCGGATCTGCTCGATCCCACGACCGCCGACCTCCAAGCCATCACCAACGTCGATTACAACGCGCGCGGGCAGCGGGTCACGCTGTCGTTGGGGAATGGCACGATCACGAGCTACGACCACGACCCGCTGACGTTTCGGCTCACACACCTGACCACCACCCGCCCCACCTCCTTTGCGAAGGAAGAGCGTGTCGTGCAGGACTTGGCGTACACTTACGATCCTGCGGGGAACATCACTCGCATCCAGGACGATGCCGACACCCAGCCGGTGATCTTCTTCTCGAATCAGCGTGTCGAGCCGTCAGCGCACTACACCTACGACGCCATCTACCGTCTCAAGAGCGCGACGGGCCGTGAGCACTTGGGCCAGAATGGCGCGGGGTTGAAGCCGTCGGTGGAGGTGACCGATGACGACGGCCCGCGCATGCGGAATGGGACCGGCCAGCGGCTGGTCAACCCCAGCGACGGCCGGGCGATGGGGCAGTATACCGAGACGTACAGGTACGATGACGTCGGCAACATACTCTCGATGATTCACCAGGTGAGCAGCGGCGGGTGGACGCGCCGCTATACGTACGCCGAGCCTTCTTCGATCACGGCGGCGGAAACGAACAACCAACTTTCCGCCACGAGCCTGCCCGGCGATCCCGAGGGGACATACAGCGCGACGTACGCCCACGATGCACACGGCAACATGATCAACATGCCGCACCTGCCGGGCGGGATGGCGTGGGACGAGCAGGACCGGCTGCGCTCCACGGCGCGACAAGTAGTGAAGGACGCGACCCCGGAGACCGCGTACTACGCCTACGATGCCAACGGCGAGCGGCAACGGAAGGCTACCGATTCGCAGGGCCCGCTGGGTCAGTTCGGGACAAGAATGAAGGAGCGGTACTACCTCGGCGCCGTAGAAGTCTATCGCGAGTTCGCGGCCGGCGGCACGACGGTGACGCTCGAGCGAGAGACGCTCCACGTCACCGCTGGGTCGGAGCCTGTCGCGCTGATCGAAACGCGAACGATCGACACACTGCACGACCCGGCGCCCGCCCAGCTCACTCGGTACCAGTATACCAACCATCTTGGCTCGGCCGCGTTGGAGCTCAACGAGTCCGCGGAAATCCTATCCTACGAAGAGTACTTCCCTTACGGAGCGACCGCTTATCAGGCGGTACGGAACCAGACCGATGCGCCGAAGCGGTACCGGTACACCGCGAAGGAGCGGGATGAGGAGAACGGCCTGTACTACCATGGGGCGCGGTACTATGCGCCGTGGTTGGGAAGATGGACGGGTGCCGATAAGGCAGGATTGGTTGACGGGCAGAATCTCTATGTTCACGTGAAGGGGAATCCGATCGTCTTGGCGGACCGAAATGGGAAGGAGACAGAACCTCCGTCGAAAGCGGACGAGCAGTACCCCGTGAGTGATCTCCATCTGCATAACTTGGCGGTGTCGCCCGCGTCATTGCCGGCGCAGGGTCCCCAGAGGGCTCCAACTAGTACCCATACGTCACAATCTCAGCCCTCATTCAACCTCGCACGCTGGGCGAGCATGGCTCGCTCAGCGCGTTCAATGCTCTCGGGATTCTCCAAGATCGCAAGAGAGGGTGCGACTTTGGCCAAGGATTTGCACCTCCGGTCGATGATCAAGTCGTTAGAGTCTGCTGCCACCGATGACTTCTCCGCTCTTGCGGCATATGATCGGAGTTCAGAGCGAGCGGCGACGCTAGAGCGCACGCTCGGACGTGAAAGCGCCTTCGGCAAGATGCTAAGGGGCGCCAACTACGTTCTGCAGTTTGCGGCAAATATTGGGCGAGGAATGAACTACGGTGAGGCAGCATCAGGAGCGGTCGGGGGTGGTCTGGTTGGGAACGTAACGAGTCGGTACCTGTTTGGTGGGGGCCGGAGCTGGTTTGGGGGCTCGCCGAAAGTCGGGTGGGTAGACACCGCGATCAATCTCGTAAATGCAGGTCTAAATATCGCTGGAGCTCCCAAAGAAGTTACAGGCTTCACGAACGTCGTTGGTTCCGCAACCCCTTCCTCGTTCGCCACGTCTTTGGCCAGCAATGCGGGACGTGGTCTCTGGAATGCAGGGACTTGGGTGTTCACGGGGAACGGGTCTGCGTTGAGGGCCCAAGGGCAGGATATCGTAGGCGGGAACGAGGGTACGCCCCTTCAAGGATACGGCCTCGCAGCGCAACTGGCGTACGGTGCCGTAAGTCGTCGAGGCGTGGTCACGTCGATGAATGAGGTTACTAGCGCACGGGCCGAGCAGGGCGAGCTGGGCTACGCGGTCGCGCTCGGGAACATGATTGGGGATGAATGGCACGAGGTAAACGTCGGGCGGGAGATCCTAAGGGATGTCGCGAATCTGGGTGTCGATATCAAGTGGTCTGTTCAAAAGTGGCTATCCAATCGGTAGGTGAGACGTGCAAGCCATGCCCTTGGTTCGGATGTTTGGGCTGACGGACGACGAGCAAGCACCGTGACCTTGCGGGACAGCACCTCGAGACGTTGAAGGGGAACGCCGATGAAACTAATCCGACGAAACCTGAAGCTGGACCTGACTGGCGACGATGTCCGTCTCCTCCAATCCGAGCTGATCCTGCTCGGCCTTCCAATTCCCAAGGCTGAGCAGGACCGGGCTGCCTTCCTCAAAGGGACCTACGAAGCGGTCGTCCGCTTTCAACGAGAGCACACACTCAAACCGACCGGCGTGGTCAATGCCGAGACTGCGCGCTCCATCAACGCTGCGGTCAGCGCTCTGCCCAGAGTGGGGACGAGTGCGACGGAGGGTGGAGGGCCGCCCCCCCCAACCGCAGGGTCGAACCGACCCTACGGCTTGACGTTGCTCGGCCACGTCGTCAACGACGGGGAGCAGCCCCTTGCCGGGCTTCAGGTCCGCGCGCTCCGAAAGGCCCTGCGGCATGAAAAACCGCTGGGCCAGACGATCAGCGCCTCTGACGGGACTTATCGCATCCAGTGCGAGGACGAATCGCACCCGTCGCCCACGGTGGTCTGCGTCTATGACGGCGCTCGGGAAGTCGCTCGCTCTCGGCTCATCTGCGAGAGTCGCGGCGACGTGATGGTCGACATCCTCGTTCGCGACCAAAAGTTCCGGATGCCGCCAGAGTACGATCGCGTCACGAGGTTGGTGGCGCCGCTCGTGACAGGTGCCCCGATTGTCGGCCTATCGGACGAGGACCTCGATGTCCTCTCCTGCGCGGGCGGCTTGAGTCGAGACCTCCTGGTCGCGTTGCGCGCGGCCGCGCAGATCGTACAAGGAAGCGACGTTCCCGTCAGTGCGGTATACGGCATGCTGCGGCTCGGCCTGCCGCTGACCCGCTCCGGCCTGCTCGCCGAGCCCGAGCGGGTTTGTGCCGCCGCCCTCGCGGGAGCGGTCGCACGCCGCATTGTCGACGCACTCAGCACCGATCAGATCAACCGCATCCTGGCACTGATGCGAACGCTGTCCGTCGACAACGCTCTGGCGCCGCCCAGTGATGGATCGGCGTCGATCTCGTCCATACTGGCGACGGTACTCCCCGAACCGGCGTTGCAACGGGCCGTGCTCACTGCCTACGTCGCTCATGAGGGTACTTCGGAGGAATTTTGGACCAAGACGCTAGCCAACGTCCCGGGGTTCGGGGATGTCCAGACTCGGGACCGTCTGCGATTCGTGGTCGGGTTGGCGGCTATCACCCTTGGTCATGCGCCGCTCGTGAGCGCCCTGCTGGCCGCCAAATGGCCGCGACGGGTCAGCGCGCTGCGGGACCTCGCCTGGCTCAGCGAAGGTGATTGGGCGGCTTTGATCGCCAAGACCGGCGTGCCCGACGGCGTTCCCGGTAGTACGCCCGCCGAGCGGCAATCGACCTACGCCAGCAACGTTGCTCAGATTGTTGCAGAGGCCTTCCCGACCGCAGTCGTCGGGGCGCAACTCGCACAAAATGATTACGGCGCCTCGCGAACGGTCGCCCATTTCTTGGAAGCGAATCCGGACTTTGACCTCGGCACTACCTCCCTCAATCGCTACCTGACGGCTCATCCCAACGCCGGCGCGGCCCTCGGCGTCGCCGGCCGGAGCGGCCTTGAGCAGACGCAGCGTTTGTTCAAGGTGACCAGCAATGCCAAGGAAATCGTAGCGCTGCAGACTGCGGGATTCGGTTCAGCGTGGACGATGACAAGGCTCTCCGCGACCGAGTTTGCGGCCAAGATGACCAGCATGCCGGGGGGCGGCGCCCGGGCCCGAGAGCTTCACGCCGCGGCAACAAGCCGAATGGAAACGGCTCTCTATCTCATGGCGACCTATAAAGACCTCTTGGCGAGTACTGGAACACCAGCTACACCGCCCCCTTCCTCAACTCTGAGCGTCGGGGGAACCAATGGCTGACGATCCCAACGCCGGGGCGAGTCTGGAGGAGCTCTTCGGACCGGATGTGCTGTGCGCGTGCGAGGAATTCGAGTCATTGGATGGCCCGTGGGCCTACTTTGTGTCGCTCCTCGAATTCCTCCCCACGGCAGCGCGAGCCGAGTTGAAGAAACGGCGCTCCGATTTGTGGAACTTGCGATTCGCCAAGGGTAACGCGGAAACCAGCGACCGCTATCTCTCCCTAGCCCTCGAGATCCTCGAGAATGCCGCGATCGACCGCCAGCAGGAGCTGGCGAAGCAGGCGACTCCCGCCTGGCCGACGAACCAGACCACGTGGACGGAAGACCAGTTGGTTCCTTCCCCAGAGCACCCTAACCCGGCTGCGTACGGGCAACTGCTCACGACTGCCTTCCCTTGGACTCTGCCATTCGATGCTGCCGGCGCGGAGGCGCGGGCGTTCGGCCAGGTGCTGGGCGTAGAGCGCTATGCGCTCATGGAAGCGCTGCAAGACCGAAGCGGCGGAACATCGGTACCGTCTGATGAAGCCATCGCCACGGAATACCTGGGCCTTACGAAGATGGGGTGGGACTTGATCACTAACCCGGCCGGCACTAAGGGCGGTGCGGGGCTCTCGGATGTGTATCCAGAAGTCCCGGATTGGACCAAGGCGACTGTGGCGGACCTGCTGGATCGCAGCGGGCTTGCAGCTGATGAACTGGTCACGTTGTTCAATACACGCTTTCTCAACGATCCAAGAACACCGTTCAAAACACGTGTTGGTATCACGTCGGACGACACCTGTAACGCTGCAACTGGTGGATTCCTCAATATCGACGACGCAGCTCTCGATCGGATTCACCGCTTCGTGCGGTTATGGCGAGCGATTGGTTGGCCCATGGCAGACGTGGACCGGGCGGTGTGGGCGCTGGCACAACACACCCTTGACGGCCCCGGTCTCCTCCGCATCGCCGACCTGGCACGCTTGCGGGTGGATGTGAAGCTGTCACTCGACGAGTTGCTCACGTGGTGGGCTTCTATCGATGCCTATGACGACGCCCAAGGCAACTCGCAGTATCGCCGATTGTTTCTGAATCCTACGGTGACCCCCACTCTGGATAATGCGTTCGCTCTCGCCGACCCTCTGATCGATCCGATGGATCTGGCCGACAAGACCAAGCTCCTGGCTGACCATCTTCCGACACTTGTAGCTGCACTCGGCGTACCAGCGGACGACGTAGCGCGGTTGACCGCAGGTGGGACACTGCTCACCCTGTCTGCGCTCTCGGGGCTCTATCGAGACGTATCCTTGGCGCGAGCGTTGAAAGCAACTGTAGCGGACTATGTTGTGTTGCGTGGCCTGATCGCGACCGACCCCTTCGCTAGCGTACGGCAGGCCCGTGAGTTCATGACCAAGGTACGGAAGGCCCAGACATCTGGACTCTCCGTCACTGAGCTCGCCTACTTGCTTGCGGATGATGTGTCGGGCGACGCGACGGGCACACTCGGGCTGGACGACTCCGCCCTTAACTCCCTCATTGCACAACTTCGTACGGCACTCCTGACAGCGGCCACTGCCGAGGCGGCTGCCGCGGTGCTACCGGCAACAGCAGACACGTGGCGTAACCAGCTTGGCGCTCTCCTCCGGCCCTCGGACGTTGACGCGTCGTCCGCGATCATCGAAGGACGTTCCTCTCTATCCCAGCCCGACCAGCAAACCTTCCTTGCAATTCCGTCGCTGAGCTTTCTCGATGCTCCCACACAAGCGCAGCTACTCACGATCCTTCCTCTTGCTGACCCGCAGCGGCGGGATGCCATTCAGAAGAGATACGACACGGTCGTTCCCCTGTTGGTCACGTTTCTTGGCGCTAAGCGCAGGCAAGATGCCCTACTGAAGCAACTCTCCGGCCGGTACCAAGTCGCGGTCGACCTAATTGCTACCCTCTTGGATGCGCCGTTTGTGAGTCCCGTGCCGCTCAAGGGCGAGATCACCTCATCTCCGATCGACGTGCTCACGGACGAGACCTTCTGGGCTGATCCGATCGATGCGACCACGAAGACCGCTGCCCAGGTGGTCCTACGGCGGCTCGATAAGCACGTGCTCCTGGTGCGCCGGCTGCGCCTCCGCAAGGAAGACCTGCCATGGATCGCGACTGCAGTCGCCGATGCGACGCGCGGCTGGTTCGACCTCAACGGGCTGCTCGTGTCGACGAACTCCAGTTCCTTTGGGGCGAAAGCGAGTTTCGAAGCGTTGGAGCATCTAATTGACTACAACACGCTCAGGGGGCGTCAACCTCGAGACGCGGCACCGTTGACTGACGTATTCGATCTCGGGGAAAAGAAGTCTCTGATCACAACGATCGTTCCCGCACTCGCATCGCGGATGGGCTGGAGCGACGAGGACCTCGGAAGCCTGGTGGCGACGATGGGGCTAACGCCAGGCGACTTCCAGGACGAGCGCGCCGTGGCTCGTCTTCAAGCGGCGTTCACCCTCCTCGGCCGTAGCGGAGTGCGAGCTGCAACAGTGGCAGACTGGGTTGCGGATCAGATCCTTCCACCAGTTACCGCCAATATAGTGCGTGCGGCACGGGCGTATGTTGGAGTCGAGCAATGGTCAGGCCGCGCGAAGCAGGTTCGCGACCGGCTGCTGGAAGGTCAGCGTGATGCACTTGTCGCGTACTTCCGCGGCGCCGGACTACCAGAAGTGTCAGCTCTGCCCTCTCCGCCCGCTCCTCCATCGCAGCGGTTCCCGGACGAGAAAGCGATCTTCGATCGGTATCACGTCGACATAGAAATGGGCGCAACCTTCCTGACGACCCGGCTCCGCCTGGCGTTGACCAGCATCCAGCTCTTTACCGAACGATGCCTGATGAACCTCGAGCCATTCCCGCTCAATGACGAGCAGGTGCGCCAGTGGAAGTCGTATATGAGCCGCTATCGGGTATGGCAGGCCGCTATCGACATCCTCTTGCGCCCGCACGAGTACACCGACATCACGCTCTTTACTCCCGAGAACGAGCGTTACCAGACGTTCGGGCGCTCATTAAGCCAGCGAGAGGTTTCACTCGCGAGTATCGAGGACGGCTTTCGGACGTATTTGTCCGGGCTCTTGGATCTCTCTCAGCTCGTGATCGCCGGCATGTACGAGGAGCCAGATTCCGGAATACTGCACGTGGTAGCGCGGACGCCCGCGACCCCACCGATCTACTACTATACACGTAGGGACGGGGCGAGTTGGTCGACGCTGCAGCGCATCACCGCAGACATCAACGCGGAAGGTGCCGTCTACCCCGCGATGTTCTTGAATCTCCTCTACGTGATTTGGCCGATCATCACCTCGAAACCCGACGATGGGTGGAACCAGAACCAGGATGTGCCCCAAGCGGGCGGCTCGGTGACCGTCAACGATCCCCGAAAGCACCTGGAGATCCAGATCGGCTGGACCGTGTTCCGAGATGGCAAGTGGTCGTCGAAGCGTCTTTCCGACACCATTTCGACGTCTTTCGGACCTGAGGACAGTGATGGGATCGCGTTCAAGGCGATGGTGGAGCAAGTGAGTGACGAGAGCGGACCTCACCAGGAACTGCGGGTGGTTTGCGGGTTGGGCACGTCTACAATGGAGGAGTCATGAGTCTTCCCAGCGTGGAGATATCCGACAAACGCGAGCGCATGATCGCCCTGGCACAGTCGGAATTCCGCTTCCACAGCTGCAGCAGCGGAGCAACTATTGTGACGGTCCAGCGCGTTGGAAACCCTGTCGTCCTCCCCGCAGGGACAGGTCTGTGGCGTGGCTTTTTGCTTGAAGCGGGCGACCCACGAATCGGCGACACGGCGGACACGAGGCAAGGAAGCAACCTGGAAGACGCGCTGGTCTTGCTCGCCGGCACGGCACCGCCGGTGTCAGGAGGCGGGTGGCCCAAGGCATCGCCGACCAATGAATGTGTGCTCGACAAGACGCCGGGCTACTTCCGTCTCCTGTTCCCGCATCAGTACTCACATCCGATTGGTCAGTCGTTCTTCTTCATGGATCAGCGGTGGGTTTTCTTCGCCGAGCGGCTCCCCGACAGCTCAGCGCCGATCACTCAGCAGGGCGCTCGCGACCTCTATGCAATCGACGAATTCAGAACCCGGTTTCTCTATCAGGGGAAGTGACTGATGGCACAGGGACAAGGAATCCAAAACGTCGAGCGCAACTTCCAGGCAATGATTCCAAGGTCGCTCGGAGCCGCGCGGGGAGACCCATCGTATCGTTTCTACACCTTCTGTCACCCCCGCGTTTGTGACTTTCTGCGGCGACTCGACGAGGGTGGTTTGGGCGGTCTCCTCCACTGGAACCCGGCGGACCCGGTCCAGAATTCACCCACGGTCAGGGCGACGTTCTTCAAGGACAGGTACGCGCCTGAGGCGGCTGCGGTCGACCTCGCCGCGGAGCACGTTCCGCTCGCCGGCGTCGACTTCAGCACGATGTCGCCCTACGGCCTGGAGAACCAGAACATCTTCTTTTTCCTCGTGCTGCGCGCCACCGCGGCACTCACCGGGTCCGGACAATTCATCGACGCTGACTGGTTGTTGCGGTCCGTGTTCGATCCAGCTGATGGTAGCTCAGAAGCACCGCCGCTACGATTCTGGAAGTACCAGCCCTTTCGAGACGCCAAGCAACAGTTGCTTGGGGACTTCCTTGCGCTACTGAATGGCAGTGACACGGCAGCCCAAAAGGTTCAGGCAGCTGTGCAAGACTGGATCGACCACCCATTCGAGCCGTGGCGCGTCGCGAGCCAGCGTACAGTGGCGTTGATGAAGACCACCGTGCGCTATTACGTCGAGAACCTAGTTGCCCAGGCGGATCAGGATTACGCACGCGCGACGGATCAGGAAATGCTCCTCCGCGCGGCTGCGGCCTACGTCCGGGCCCTCGAGATTCTCGGGCCCACGCCGCAGCCCTTGGTGAGAGGCGACCAGGCTGATGATCCGAGTCTCCACCACACCTACCAGGACTTCGAGACGGACCCGACCCACTTCGCGGCCGTCCCCGAGGCCCTGGAGCTGGCACTTCCACAGGACATTCCAACCAGCAGCCCCCCGGCCGACCGGTTCCCATTCACCGTGTCGACGCGCTTCGCCTTCTGCATCCCGCGCGACGACACCTTCGATCGGCTACGCCGGCACGCTCAGGCGAAACTGGGCGGCATTCGGGCCGGCCTGGGCTTCGACGGAAGCCCACAACAGTTCTCGGTGTATGGACAGCGAATCGACCCCATGTTCCTCGTTCGCGCAGCGGCCGCTGGAGTCGACCTGACGACGGCGATGGGGACCGGCCAGGCACCACGCCCCGTCTACCGATTCTCGGTACTGCTTCAAAAGGCGAAGGAATTCACCAACGAGCTGCGTTCCACGAGCGCGTCATTGCTCTCTGCGCTGACCGAGGACGCCGCGGAGGGCCTCGCTGAGCTTCGCGCCGATCACGAAATCGCGCTACTGGCGGCCATCCAAAAGGTCAAGGAACAGGCGCAGCGGGAAGCGGAGCAGTCCCTCGCGGCACTGCAGACGTACCTGGCAGTGGTGACGAAGCGGAATCAATACTACAACAGTCGCACGCTGATGAGCCCGGGAGAGCTGATCGGCATCGACCTCACAGCGGCAGCAACGCTTCTCCAGGCGGTTGCCCAGGGGATCAGCCTCACGGCAAGCGGGGTGAAGGAGATACCGAACTTCACAACTGGGGCAGCAGGAATCGGGGGGTCACCGGCCGTGCTGGTGGAAGAAGGGGGGGGGAACATCGGAGACAGCCTCAGCGAAGTCTCTGCGGCGCTCAACATGATGGGGACCATTCTCCATGCAGAGGCGGGCCTCGCATCCACGATTGCCGGGTACCAGCGCCGCAAAGATGAGTGGGACATGATGGCGGAGACGACGGCTCTGGAGATGGCCCAGGTCAACCTTCAAATCGCCGCCCAGCAGGCCCGTCGCGATGCAGCGGTCGAGGACCTCAAGGTTCTTCAACAGCAGCAGGATAACGCTCAAGCGGTCCGTGATTTTCTCGCGAATCGGTTCAATAAGGTCGATCTCAGGCAGTACCGCATAGCCCAGCTCTCATCTGTCTCCCATCAGGCCTACCTCGTGGCCTTCGCACTGGCCAAGAGCGCCGAGCGAGCCTTCCAGTTCGAGCGTGGGTATTTCGACGGGACTGAGACGCCGCAGCAAACATTCATCCAGTTCGGCTACTGGCAGAACAACGTCAACGGCGTGACCGCCGCGGAGCAGCTCGGCACCGCACTGCAGCAGCTCGAGGCCGCATACCTCGACCAGAACCGCCGGGACTACGAGGTC
>WNGL01008158.1_pt1 | contig 12268 bp, 9 predicted proteins | sample 5400591 | NCBI WGS metagenome assembly WNGL01 (sample SAMN13153377, study PRJNA577476) | soil metagenome | isolation source: 80 cm soil or saprolite under Garry oak tree replicate 1 | place: USA:California | collected 2016-06-15
GATTACCAGCAAGTCCGGTGTCTCGGCCTTCAGGCGGCGTATCGCTTCCTGAATAATCCCATGTGGATGGTACGCCTGTGACCCGACCTCATCCTTCTCATTGGGGATGCCAAAGAGCAGCACCGCCGGAATGCCCAGGCTGGCAATGCGTTCTGCTTCCCGCCCCAGGTGTTCTAGCGGCCACTGCATAATCCCCGGCATCGAGGGAACCTCGCTGGGCCTGTCCAGCCCTTCAGCTATGAACAGTGGGTAGATGAGCTGCGAGACCTCAAGGTGCGTCTCTCGCACCAGGCCGCGTAGTTTCTCATTCTGTCGTGTGCGCCGCATGCGCACGGTGGGGAAATTGGTCATGGTGATGCTCCTTCCATATCATTCCAGCGATTCCCGCAATGCTACCGCGATGTTTTTTCCAGTTTCTTCAAGCATACCATCGTCCAGCGCCAGCGAGATGAAACAGGTCTCAAATTGGGATGGGGGCAGGTATACGCCTCGTGCCAGCATGTTCCAGAAGAAACGGGCGTAGCGGGCCGTATTTGAGGTTTTAGCGCTTGCATAATCGATCACGTGCTGCGCGGTGAAGAACAGGCCGAACATGGAGCCGAGGCGTGCGAATTGCACCGCGCCCCCTTCCTCGTGTATGGCGCGCGTGATGCCTTCGCCAAGCATCTGCCCTTTACGTTCAAGCTCCTCATACCGCCCCGGCTTGCGCAGCTCGGTCAGTGTCGCGATACCGGCAGCCATCGCCAGGGGGTTGCCTGAGAGCGTCCCCGCCTGGTACACCGGCCCCAGGGGGGCAACCCACTCCAGAATCTCGCGTCGCCCGCCATAGGCCCCCACGGGCAGACCGCCGCCGAGAATCTTGCCCAGGCAGGTCAGATCCGGCATAATCCCTGTGCGCTGCTGCATACCACCCAGCGCTACGCGGAAGCCGGTTATCACTTCATCGAAGATCAAGAGCGCCCCGTACTCATCGGCCAATGCGCGCAATTGTTCCAGGAAGCCCGGCAGTGGCAGCACCAGCCCCATGTTCGCCGCTACTGGCTCAACGATGATGGCGGCAATCTGCTGGGGGTAGGCGCGAAAGAGCTGCTCTACAGCATCGCTATCGTTGTACGGGGCTATCAGTGTATCCTTCGCGGCATCGGGAGGCACGCCGGGACTGTCGGGCAGCGACATCGTCGCGACCCCGGAACCCGCCTGTACCAGCAGCATATCCGCGTGACCATGATAGCAGCCGCTAAACTTGATAATTTTATTGCGTCCCGTATAGGCTCGGGCCAGGCGTAACGCGCTCATCGTCGCCTCGGTACCTGAGTTGACGAAGCGCACCATTTCAATCGATGGCACGGTTTCGATCACCAGCTTTGCCAGCTCGCTCTCGGCCTGCGTGGGCGCACCGAAGCTGAAGCCGCGCATACTGGCCTGCACCACCGCCTGTACCACCGCCGGATGGGCGTGGCCCAGGATCACCGGCCCCCACGACTGTACATAATCGAGGTAGCGATTTCCATCCACATCGTACAGATATGGGCCATGAGCGTGATCGATAAAGACCGGCTCGCCTCCCACGGCGCGAAAGGCCCGCACGGGACTATTGACGCCCCCCGGCAGGAGTTTCTGCGCCTCCGCATATAGGGCTCGCGACCGTGACAGCTTCAGGCTTCGATTTATATTACTTGGATTATCCATGACATGGTCCTCCAGGTCCAGTTCCACCACAAATCGTGGATACGCAACTTCGTATAGGGTAGGGGCGGGGCTTGCCTCCGCCCTGGGAGTGGCGTGTGGCTACGCCCCGATAGCTTCCAATATTTCAGGCAGCGGTTGTGCGACACAGGTAAACATGGGGGTGTCGCGCAGCGTATAGCGGCTGGCCTCGGTCTCACGCAGTTCCTGCACCAGATCGAGGAAGTCGTTGACACTGTCCGACTCGAAGGCAACGACGAATTCCTGGTCATCCAGGCCGAAAGAGTAGGTCGTATTGAGCTTCACCGAGGGATAGGTGATGCCAATGCGAATATGCTCGTTCATCATGCGTTTGCGCTCATCCAGGGGCAGGGCATACCAGGCGCGGGTCTTCACGAACGGGTAGACAAAGAGATACTTTTTGTCTTCGAGCGTAATCACCAGGCGCGGGTCGGACGCGCCCCTGGCATGCTTCCCGACGTAGACGGAACGTTTCGTCATCGAAAGGAATGCATGTGTCTCGCGCAAGTACGGTCCCATCGTGCTGCGCCGGATGCGGCTGCTGAGTCCTTGCAGGTCATCCATGTCGTAGGTGGCCTGCCACAGCATCAAGTCGCAGTCCGAACGCAGTCCATACAGGCCGTAGCTGCGTATCAACGAATGCTGCTCGAATTCGGCAAAGATGTCGAGAAGTTCTTGCTTCCCCTGCTGGCGCGTCTCGCCAGGGAGCAGATACCACTGCGCATCAAGTTTGTAGAAGGTGAAACGTACCAACTGGCGGGGCTGTTGTGGTTTAGCTGGCGCTTCTGCCTGCTCCGCCTGTGTCACTACCGTTTGTTCTGCCATGTTTTCTCCTCGTGTTGAACAATTGCCTCGACAAGACCGTCGATGGTAAACTCGCTCGCCTCGATGTGCACATCCAGGCCAAGTTCCCGCGCGGTCTGCGAGGTGATGGGACCAATAGAAGCAATTTTGCATTGCGGATTGCGCGTTACCAGGTCTGTATATGAACCCGTACCGCCCGCTTTGCAATCATTAAGCCATTGCATAAAGTTGCGCACCGTAGAGGAACTGGTGAAGGTTAACACATCAAGCTGATGAGCTTCCAACAATCGCAGCACCTCGCGCCCCTGCTCATCATCTCTTGCGACAGCGACGGTGCGGTAAGCGGCTACTTCGTCCACCAGGGCGCCTGCCCGTTCTAAGTCAGTAATCAAGACCTTACGAGCTTCGGCAGCGCGCGCCAGCAATATGCGCTTCCCCTCCAACGTCTCTCCACGCTGCCGGGCATCTTCAATCAGCGCGCCGGCAACTCCCTCCGCTATATATTCATCCGGCACCATGTCAGCGCTTAAGCCATAGCGCGCCAGGGCAGCCGCCGTAGCAGGACCAATCGCCGCCACGCGCATCCTTCTTATAGCCATGACATCAAATCCCAGACTGCTGAGGCGCTCAAAGCAAAAATTCACGCCGTTGACGCTGGTAAATACCAGCCAGGTGTAGAAAGGCTCTGGCGACGGTGTACAAAGCCGTCTCAAGGCGCTGTCGAGCGGAGCCAAATCCAGTGGGGGAGCGATGGAAATTGTGGGAAATTCTACTGGTATCGCCCCTGACGCCCTTAAGCGTTCGCTCAGCGCGCTGGCCTGTTGGCGCGTGCGCGTCACCAGGATGCGCTTGCCCTGCAGGGGTAACACTCTCACTCTCGCTTCAGACATGTGAACGCTCCTGCATCTTACTTGCATCTATAGCGTGAATGATTTCATCGGCCCCCTGCGACAAAGCCTGCTCAGCCAGTTGTATACCCAGTTGTTCAGCCAGCTCGATGTTAGCGGCTCGTGTCCATGAGATGCTTTGCCGCGCCCGTACCTGGCGTCGTCCATCCAGGCTAATCACAAGCCCCTGCACAGTCAGCATTTCATCCACAATCTCTCCATACGCGGCAACGGGCAGGTAGCAACCGGCTCCCAGCCGCAGCATGAAGGCGCGCTCAGTGCTCGTTGCCGCCGTCGCTGCCAGATCCTTCAGTGGGGCAACGAGCGTATGCATCTCGGACTGATCTCGTATCTCCAGGCCCAGCGCGGCTTGTCCCGGCGCGGGCATCATCACATCGATTGGGAGATAAGTGATACGACCTGCGAGTCGTTCCTGCATCTCCAGCCTATGCAGTCCGGCAGCTGCCAGCACGATTCCATCGTACTCACCGGCATCTAGCTTACGTAACCGCGTATCAACGTTCCCACGCAGCGGCAAAATCTGTGCATCGGGCCAGCGCGCCAGTATTTGTGCCGTGCGCCGCAGGCTACACGTGCCGATGCGCAGGGGATGACCTTGAGATGGACTGGCAGTTTCCTGATTACCTGTTCCCCTGGCGATGCCATTAAGCCGGAGCGATGAATGCACCTCATCATTCCACACAATCACATCTCGTACATCCTCGCGCGGACCAATCACCACGACACGTAAATCATCGGGCTGGGTAGTAGGCAAATCTTTCAGGCTGTGTACCGCCAGGTCGATGCGTCCAGCGTGCAGGGCGTGTTCGATTTCGGTCACGAAGACGCCATCGCCGCCAATTTGCGTCAAAGGCACATCGAGAATATGGTCGCCCCGGGTGCGAATCTGCTCAATGGTTATCTCTATGTCGGGCCAGTGCTTTTGCAGTCGCGTGATCACTTCGTGTGTCTGGATCATCGCCAGCTTGCTGGCCCGTGTCCCTATCGTTATGCGCTTCATCAATTTGTACTTCCAAATCAAACAAGTATCGTAAGGCTTCAGCATACACGTGCCCCTGGCCCGCCGCCGCCGCTTCCTTCAGGCGGAGGGTGGGTGTATGCAACAGTTTATTTACCAGCCGGGTAGTCAGTTCTTGAATGGCAGCGGCTTCGCGTTCGGAAAGCGTGGAAGTCAGTTGCCGCGTGGTACGCAACAGTTCCTGCTGCCGCAATGCTTCAACGCGCTGGCGCAGGTTGCTGATCGTATCGACGACGCTGAGAGAGCGTAACCAGCGCTCAAACGCGCTCAGCTCTTCGGCGATGATCGACTGCACGTGCTCGACTTCCTGCATGCGCATTTCGATGCCCTGGCTCACCCCGGCTTGCAGATCATCCAGGTTATAGAGATGTACCCCCGGCAAGGCGGCGACAGCAGGATCAATGTCGCGTGGGAGCGCGATGTCGATCAGCAGCAACGGGCGTCCTGCGCGCTGTTCCATGACCCTTTGCATGAAATCGCCGGTGATAATGGCGTGAGGTGCGCTGGTAGAACTGAGTACCACGTCGGCCTCAACCAGGGCGTCGGCAAGTTCCCCAAAAGAGCGATGCTCCGCTCCGAAACGCTGCGCCAGGTCGATGGCGTGATCCTGCGTGCGATTCATGATGAGGAGCCGCCGCGCGCCATTATCACAGAGAATACGCGCCGCCAGTTCGCTCATCTGCCCGGACCCTATCAGCAAGACATTGGCCTCATTGAGCCTGGGAAAGAGCTGCCGCGCCAGTTGTACCGCGACGTGACTGACGGATGCCGCGCTGCGACTGATACCCGTCTCGCTGCGAGCGCGCTTGCCCGCCACCAGCGCGGCGCGAAACAACGCCGAGGTGATTGGTCCGGCAGTGTTGCCCCTATGGGCAAGTTCAAGCGCCTCTGCGACCTGCCCCTGGATCTGTACCTCACCCAGCACGAGGGATTGCAGCCCACAGGCAACTTCAAAGAGATGCCTTTCTGCTTCTTCATGAGTAAAGTAGTAGGAGTGGGCTTGCAGCTCTTCAAGCTCAATCTGGCTGGCCTCGCTCAACATAGCGAGCAGCGTCATCCGGTCCCATTCCGCCGAGCCGACAGCATACCACTCCAGCCGGTTACATGTGGAGAGCAGGACGTTCTCATGCGCTACGCGTCGTGCCGCCTCGAGTACCTGCGGTATCTGAGAAGGTGAAAAGGCGAGCCGTTCACGCAGAGCAATCGGCGCGGTGGTGTGATCGATTCCAGCAACGACAATTTGCATACAATTCTCATTCCATCGTCTTTTGTACAACCGCCGCCAACGCTTTGATGAAGAGCGGCGAGGTGTTGAGCGATTCGGTGCGAGCGAACTGCATGCCAACCGACTCCGCCTGTTCGCGAGCGGCGATCTCAATGTCGTAGAGAATCTCAAGATGGTCGGCCAGGAACTGCACGGGAGCAATCAAGACATGGGTGTTTCCAGCCGCGCGCAGTTCGGGCATCACATCCGCGAAGTCCGGCTTGAGCCATTCCTCCGGCGTGTGGCCCGCGCTCTGGTAACAGAACATCCAGCGCTCAGGCGGAAGTCCCACCAGCTCGGCCACAGCAGCAGCGGTCTCTTTCAGATTTTGAATGTAATCCGGCTCCTTCTCTACTACGCGCTTCGGCATGCTGTGCGCCGTCAACAACACGGGAACTTGCTCGCGCACATCAGCCGGGAAGCGCTCGAGCGCCTGCTGCACCCGTTCTGCCAATGCCTGTAAGAAGAGCGGCTCCAGGTGCCAATCGCCCGCAATCCGTAGTTCGAGATCATTTCGCTGCAGATCCTCAACGGCGTCCTCCAGGGTGCGGACGTAGCCGCTCATGATAATCGGGGAGTACTGCGGCGACATAATCACGCCGATCAACTGCTGCGCTCCAACAGCAGCTTCGGGCACACTATCAGCAATAAAAGGCGGCGCGAAACGCATACCGGCCACGACATGAAACTCCGGGCCACCAGGATGCTGCTGGTTCAATTCCTCTTGCAGCGCCGCGGCCTGCTCGCGCGTGATGTGCAGGAGCGGTGAGCCTCCGATCAGGCGATAGCGCCGTTGGAACTCGGTAATTAACGCATCGTCGGCAGGGCGCCCACCGCGCACATTTTTGAGATAGGTGGGAATATCATCAAGGGTAGCTGGCGAACCATAGGTCATTAAAATGACCCCTACATGGGAAGTGTTCGTTGTTCTGATATCCTTCATAACTCTGCTGTACCCCTATCTTCTTGCCGTTATTTCGTGAACAGCTTCAACCAGTCGGCGCAGCATGTCCGGGTCGGTGGGAGCCAGCACGCCATGTCCCAGGTTAAAGATATGTCCAGGGCGATTATTGGCGCGCCGCAGCACATCGAGCATGCCTTGCGCGATCGTATCCCAGGAGGTCAGCAGCAGTGTCGGGTCGAGGTTGCCCTGGATGCCCCGGTCGTAGCCGATACGTGCCCAGGCCTCGTCCAGGTCAACGCGCCAATCGACGCTGATTACATCGCCGCCAGCGTCGGCCATCAACTCTAACAGGCTGGCGGTACCCGTGCCAAAGTGAATAGAGGGAATATCAGCCTGTTTGATCGCCTCGAAGATGCGCTGCGAATAGGGCTGCACGAAGCGTTTGTAGGCGCTGGGGCCAAGCGAACCGACCCAGCTGTCGAAGAGCTGCACGGCGTCAACCCCCGCCTCGATCTGCGCCAGCAGGTAGCCAGTGACGACCTCGGTCAGCTTATGCATGAGGGCATCCCACACCTCCGGCTGCCCATACATGAGCGACTTGGCGATGCCATAATCGCGGGAGGGGCGGCCTTCGATCATATAGCAGGCGAGTGTGAACGGCGCGCCGGAAAATCCAATCACGGCCTGTTTCCCTTCCAGTTCACGGTGTACGAGCCGGATGGCTTCCATCACATAGGGGGTGGACTCCTCGGCGTCGAGAATGCGCAGGGCTTCCACGTCTCGCATCGAGCGCACCGGATTGTGGATGATGGGGCCGATCTCCGGCTCAATCTCAAATGAGATGCCCATACCCTCCAACGGCAGCATGATATCGGCGTAGAGCACGGCTGCATCTACCCCAAACTGCTCAACAGGCATCAGTGTCACCTGGGTGCAGAGATCGGGCGTCTTTGCCATAGTCAGGATGTCGTAGCGTTTGCGTAGCTCACGATACTGGGCGAGGCAGCGACCGGCCTGGCGCATGAACCAGATGGGAGTGGCGTCGGGCTGTCGGCGGTAGCAAGCAGCAAGAAAACGCGCTGCTCCAGTGTGCGGCGTCATTCTTTCGTTTCCTTCTTTATTTATTTGGTGTGATGTATGCGGATAAATCTCAAAATCTTATGATTATAAGATAATCTATAGAGATTTTAGCGTTTTTTTCCCAATAGTCAAGGGGAAGAAAAAAAGCCGCCGCTTGTTGTGGGGATTTCTGCCGGATGTACTATGCTTCTTCTGCATCCGGCAGGGGCACATAATAGCCGACGCCCAGTTCGTTGCGCAGGAAGCGCGGCTGCGCCGGGTCTGGTTCGAGCTTGCGCCGCAGGTGGCGGATGAAGGTGCGCAGGTAGGTGTTCTCCCCGCTATAGTCCGGCCCCCAGACGCGCTGGAGGAGTTCCCGGTGGGTCAAGACCTTTCCGGGATTGTGGGTGAGTTCGCTGAGCAGATCGTATTCGGTGGGAGTCAGGTGCACCTCGTTGCCGCCGGAGCGTACCAGCCGGTGCGCGAAATCAACCACCAGGCCGTTGGGGCCACCGCAGCGATAGACGGGGCGTGAGTTATCTCCCCCCGCCGCGCCGCTGCGCAGGCGCGCTACTTCATCCGCGCGGCGCATGGCTGCTCGCACCCGCGCCAATAATTCGTTCAGGCTAAATGGTTTGGTCAGGTAATCGTCCGCGCCTGCGTCAAGCGCCTTAATCTTGACCGACTCCTCGTCTCGTGCCGAAAGCACGATCACAGGCGCCTTACTCCACTCGCGCAATCGTCGTAAAAAGGCTAACCCATCCAGTGTCGGCAAGGCAAGGTCGAGCAGCACCAGTTCTGGTTCAAAGATGGCCGCCTGGTCGATGGCCTGCGCGCCATCGCGCACGGCCTGCACCTGGTGCCCCCTCGCTCTCAACTGCGCCAGCAGAAAGGTGCGCATCTGTGGATCATCTTCTACGCAAAGAATGCGAACTTTGCGATCGGTCGTGGTCATACTCTTCCCCTTATAGTTCCGAGAACCCTAGCGTTTCATTGTACCGCTATCATTCTCGGTTTCGCAAGGGTCATCCTTGCTGGATGGACTACATAGGAAGTTATCCTGCCATCCTCTACACCCTCCGACCCGAAGGCATCAGGTGCTACTTTACGCACAATGTTGTACGCGCCGTTTACGTCGGCATTGATGTACCGATTCCCAGAAGCGCAGTATAACCCGCGCTTGACTCGTTTGCCGCTAAAGGTGTGCCTGGTGTCATCGTTTGGGTCACGGACAGGCAGCGGGTCACGATCAAGGAAGCTCGCCTTGCTCGTGTAGGACTCTTCTGTGATGAACACGGTGATGCCGACCAGTTCGGCCTTGTAGGTGAGCATCTGGATAAAACGGGCATGCGGGATTTGCACAAAGTTCTGGTTATTGCGCTTGCCCATCTCTATTTCCTGCTTCCACCCATCGTTTTTGCCGATGACTAGCGTACCTATGCCCTCTTTCACCAGCAGGTCGATGACCTTGCGGCTAGCGGTATGCAGGTAGTGGTCAACGCGGCGGTTGCGCTTGGTGGTGATGCGTTCCATGCGCGCGGTGGTGCCGATGTGCCCAAGCTTGTGCTGTAGCTCTGCTCTGCGCTTGTTGTAGAACTGGTTGGTGGACTTGACTGGACGCCCGTTAACGACTACAGGGGAGAACCCTGGTTTGTTTGAGGCTAGCGCTGCCAGGTTGTTCAGACCAATGTCTATGCCAGCGTAGTAGGCAGGGTTGACGGGGGCTTGCTTTGGGGCTTGCTCGTAGACCACTTCCACCACGTAGAAGCCTTTTCGGGGGACAATGCGCACTTGATCGATGCTCTCTGCATGCTTAGTCTTGACCTCAATGGCGAGCATGGAGGGCCGGATGAGGCCATGCTGTAAGCCGCGCTTGCCCAGTGCCTGCATGGTGTACACCAGGAGATTACGCCCCTCGCTCTTGTGCTTGTACCTGGGGAGTTGTGGGCGTCCCAGGAATTTGGAGGGGTCCCACCGGTAGCTCTCCCACGCCTCGCGGAAGGACTTCCAGTTGGTGACCAGTCCCTTGAGCACCCACTGCGCGACTTTGGCCGGAAGCGCCTGGTACGCCTCGTGGGACTGCATGAGCTTGTCCAGCTGGTTGTAGGAGAGGAAGCGCCCCTGGTGGATGAAGGCCTGCCGCAGCTCGTACAGTGCGGCGTTGTACAGGTTCTTGGAGGCAAAGGCGGCAGCATCAATGGCGGCGTAGCGCGGGTCACGCTTGTCGATGACGTGTTGCTCAACTAACTGCATGCGGCTCACCTCTTGCTTCTATTTCTCATACTGCTACTCATACATTCTTTTTCATCTGCTGTTGGACGGTAACGAGTCGGCGCTCTCTTTGGGCTAGGCGGTTTGCTCTCCCAAGAACGCTTTCCGAATTTCGCTGATGTGGGCGGGCGAAATGGTGATGCCCTGTTCGGCTGCCTTGCGCTGAATGTCGGTATTGCGCATGTTCGGTGTTTCGGTAAGACACTGCCGAACGAACGCCCCTTTATCGCTTTCGGTACTGTTGGCTCTGCGCGTTCGCTCTTTCGGTGTCTGGTGTTCGCTGTTTGCTTCCACGACCGAAAGTTTCGGTCTTTCGGTATGCGGTACCGACTTTCGGCGTGGGTCGGTGTTGGATTCCATTGCCGCTTTCATCTCTTGCTGCACGACTGTGTGTACCTGCGTTTGTATCGCTTGCTGTAGCCGCTCGAACAAGCCAGGAAGCGCTGCCAGTTCTGCAAGCGTTTGGGTATGTGCCTGCACGGTTTCGGTGAGATGCGCATGTTCGCTGTGGGTTGGATGTTCACCGAACTTGCGCTCAAGTTGTTCGGTGAAGTGCACTGAAAGTCTGGCCGCTGTTCGCTGTACCAGTTCGCTACACTGTTCGGTCACGCGCTGTTCGCTTTCGCTGATGCGCTGGGAAAGTTCGCTGAAGTGTTCGGTCAACGCGGCGTGCTCTCTCTGTGTCCCTACCCGACGCAGGCCGTGAATGACGTGGCCGTAGATGACCGTCATAATCACCCGTACCAGGATGAGGCCCTTTTCCGCCGTGCTCGTGTAACTTGTGGCAGCAGGCCACAGGAGGCCGATAGAGACCAAGAGGAGCGTCAGTATCATGATGCCGATGAGCAATGCGCCTGTGACGGAGGCGCGGCGGGCGGCTCGTTCGTCCCCCTGCTGGCGTGCCTGATCGCCCATGCTCGCTAAGCTGAAGCCGCCCACGTCCAGCATCACCACCTGGGTACCCAGCACGATATTGCTGACCGACGGCCAGAGCGCGACGCCAGGCAGGATCTGAATGATGTTCATAATCATGCAGCCGAACAAGACCCATTCCGCAATGCGACCAGCATAGGTCTTGGTGACTTCCCAGGCGTCCGTGATCATCTCCGATTTCGCCAGGGCGGTTTCTTTCCAACTGGCTGCCGATCGAGGCTGCGGTGGTGTGGTAGTTGTCATCGCTCCTACTCCTTTGTGTGCGTGCGCGTGCGCGGTGGTGTTCGCACTTTTGAGCGTGTCAGAGGCTCCCACATGCCACACACGCACGCACGCGCACACTATTTGATGCCTTTTGCCATCTTCACCTCTTCCAACACCTGCCGGACTTGCCAGGGGGTAATCCCCAATGCTGCCGCCAATTTCGGGCCGGTGGTGTATCCCTGGTCGTAGGCTTTGATGGCACGCTCTAGTAACGTTGGCTCCGCCTGGACAGCCTCCTGTCCAGGCTCCGGTGTGGCGGGCTGGACTGGCGGGGTCGTGACGCGCCTCATCGAGTGGTCGGCTGAGGGTACGGCCGCCCTCTCCGGTCGGTACATGGGCATGCTGGCATAGCGATAGGCCGCTTCCGCCTGGGGGGTCGAGGAACGCTTGCCCGATGACTCCCGCTCGTGGAACTGGGTCACGAGCTGGCTGCCATCTGAGGCGATGTAGACGCCTTGCCCAGGGCGGAACTGCGCTATGTGCTCTTTGGTCGCGATCTCCTCCCGCACGTACTCCATGCAGCGTTTGAGGTCGGTATCATGGGTCTGCCGCAGCAGGAAAAAGACTTCCGACTGGGCCATGATCTTATTGTTGACCTGCGCGAAGCGTTGGGTCAGGATGACCGGGGCGAGGCCGCGCTTGCCGCCAATGGCGATGATATCCATGTAGCAGCGCAGCAGCTCTGCCAGTAACGCCCTGTCCAGGATGACCGAATCGGAGAGCGTTTGCGGCAGGTAGCGCTGCGCTTCGTCGAGAAACACGTGGCAGGGCACGCGCTTGTCAGCATGCGTGTTTGCCCAGTAGAACAGGCCGCGAATGATGTTGATCTGGATGGCGACCCCCTGGTCGAGGGTCGCATAGGAGGACAGATCGAGCACGACCTGGTAGCCCCGCTCGAAGATGTCGTAGCCTAACTGATGCGCCGCTTGCACGCTGTCCAGGGCGGCGAACTCAGAGGCCCGGTACTGCTTGCCAGAGCGAGAATGACCGGCGATCACGGCGCGCGGCAGCACCTCGGCCAAACTCAGATAGTCCCCCTCCAGGCAAGGGATGAACAAGGGAAGGTAGTGTCTGCCTAACTGCTCCGCCAGCAGCGCGCCCAGGGTCGTTTTTCCCTGCCGACGGATGCCGCAGAT
>WNGL01008160.1_pt1 | contig 12267 bp, 9 predicted proteins | sample 5400591 | NCBI WGS metagenome assembly WNGL01 (sample SAMN13153377, study PRJNA577476) | soil metagenome | isolation source: 80 cm soil or saprolite under Garry oak tree replicate 1 | place: USA:California | collected 2016-06-15
TCTGTGGGACAAGCTCAGCCGTCTCGTCCGTCGAGCAGTCGTCAACAACTATTACTTCGAAACGCGCCTGTTCCTCGGTAGTTTGGAGCGATCCAAGGCATGCGTGTGTGTATTGAAACTGATTGAATACCGGAATGATGATTGAAATTTCGACCTGTTCGTGAACCGGAAACTCGATTGGACGCGTTGGCACGGGAGGTTCGTAAATACCTGCTGACGATGTCGCGCGCGCGTTCTGCCCGGGGGCTGAGACTGCGCCTGAAATTAGGGTCCGGATTTGCTCATTAATCGCAGCCACCTCGGGATGGGTGGTTCGCCACTTCTGATAAGTCGAGACGATCTTTTCCAAATGTCCGTAGCCTAACGAGCTGCGTGCAGGAGAAAATTTTGCCTTTAAGGCGGCAACCGGATTCGCAATTTGCCAGCGACGGGAAGAGCGCAGGCGCGCGGCGGCGTCTTCAACATCATCAAGCAAACGCAACAGCCTCCGAGTATCCCAAAGCTGTTTGCGCAACCGATCTGTCAGCTCGACGACGCGTCGCTCTTGTTCTGCCAGGCTTATGCTTTTGGAATGCAGTAACCGGTTGCGCTGTTTCAGCTCCTCTTCCGAGCGATGGACCGCGGCCGATATTCGCTCAATGTGCGCATTCAAGCGCTCAAACTCGGCGCCGTGTTGGGCGAGCTGTTTTCGTAATCGATCTGCTTCAAGAGCGGCAAGATTTAGGACCGGCGATCCGTGGTGACTCATCGCCCCTGTCGTGAGCGCGTTCTCGCTAGCCTCACGTTTTCCCGACCGTCGCTGCCCCGCTTCGCTTGGTGCCGCAACTGCGGCGCTCGCCGCTAACTCTGCCTCAATGACTCGACCGGCCTCGGCGGAAAGCTTTTGATACAACTCAAAAAGCTGGGGCCGAATCTGAGCGCCGAGGAGCTGCTCCGTCGTGAAATGAGTGTGCCGTCGCTCCTTTGAGATCAGCGCCGCTGCCTTTGCCACTTTCGAATCTGGCAGGCCGAGAAAAGAGATTATCCGCAGAAGCTCCGCGTGCGGGTCATAAAAAAACGAGTCGTAATGCGATACGATCCGATTTTCGGGCGTGGTCGCGGATAAGGCATGCTGGTTGTAGACCCCCCAAAGCGAGAGACCCAAGTGAAGCGAAAGGCCGTTGCGCTGATGTAACGAGTGCGCAACCTCGAGGGGATTTCGCACGACAAGGATCGTGCGCAGCTCCGGGATGATCGTGCCCCAGAACGAAAGAGTCAGGCTATTGCGTGGGTCTTTCCAACCCCACGGCGTACTCGGATCGAATTGCTGTATCAGAAGCTGGGCCTTGGTGCGCAGCGGCTCGAAGCGTTTATCGCTGAAGTCTTCCTCAATTTGTGGTGGCAGATCCCAGGCGCCGCCCAATTCATTCAACAATTCGTCGTTCAGCGCCACGAACCCCAAATGTTCCCAGAAACCATCGGGGTTATCGGCCTGCGCGGGCATCAACTCGTTTTCTGGGCCCAAATAGAGGCCGCAAGCATGCAATAGCCTCGTGAGCATCGACGTTCCTGAGCGATGCGCGCCGGCGATGCAAACAGCGGTGTTGGAGGTCGACGAATCCTTCAAGTGTTTTCGCTTTAAAAAGCAGGCAAATACCTATGCCGAATAACGAACGCGTACCATAGATGGCGCGCATGGTAAACGCCAGTCTGAACAAACAATTTCTTCAGCGAGGGTTCGAGTCACTTGCTGTGCGGGTTTGATCGCTGGCTTCAAGGCGAGATCAGGGGGCCTTTATTACCTTTCAATGTTTCAACGACGGTGCCGACAGCCGCGATTCTGGAAGCGAACAATGCGTTGGTCTTTTCAAACCATTAGGTAAGATTGAGGACTGCAAATCGTCGGGATAAATGAAATCCTATTGGCAATGTGATCTGACGGGCCATGAACTCGCCTGAGGCGCGCCCGAAGCTTTCGGTCGTGGTCGTTTGCTATGAGATGGCCGCGCAGATTAAGAACACTCTGCGCTCCCTTCTCCCTCCTTATCAGCGCGGCGTCAGGACGAGCGATTACGAGATCATCCTGATCGATAACGGCTCAGCGAAGATCCTGGATGACGAGACGCGAACAATTTCGCCGAACCTGCAATACATTTACGTCCCGCCTAACGAGTCGATCCCCAATCCCGCTTCGGCGATGAACCGCGCCGCAGCGCTCGCACGCGCTCCGTTGCTTTGCTTAATGATCGATGGCGCACGCATGCTTACTCCGGGAGTGTTGTCGTGGGGAATACGCCTGCTTGAATTGGCCCCGGGCGCTATAGTGGAAGTGCGGGGCTGGCATCTCGGGCCCAAATGGCAACCGGAAAGCGTAGCGGAAGGTTACAACCATGACATTGAGTCTCACCTGCTCGATCAGGTGCGTTGGTGGGAAAACGGCTATCGGCTTTTCGATATTTCGTCAGGCAGCGCGCAAACCAAGCTGGGAGTTTCACAACCGGCTTCGGAATCGAATTGTCTTTTGGTCAGTCGCGCACTCTTTGATCGACTTGATGGGTTCGACGAACGCTATGAGGAAGCCGGCGGCGGATTGGTCAACCTCGACTTTTATGCGCGCGCGGTGGCCGCAGCGGATCATGTTTGGACGCTTCTCGGAGAAGGGACATTTCACCAGGTGCATGGAGGCGCTGCGACCAGCCTTTCCCTGGAGGAACTGCGACTTGCGATAGTCCGCTGGGGTGCGGAATCCTCCAGACTACGCGGCCCCCTGCCACCCCTCGACCCTGCTAAATTCATTCTGGCTGGCCACATTCCACGGGAATTTCAGGCATGGCTAAGTCGGATGACCAGTACGCGGCAGACCTAACCATTCTTGGAATGAGCGAAATCAATCAGTATTATCAGCAATTAACTCAAGAACAGATCAACGCTGGAACACATCGCGATATGGTCGGGGGGATGTGGGAAGAAATCGGAAGACTACAATTCGAATTCCTACGCGCGCGTGGTTTGAAGCCAAGCCATCGGCTCCTTGACATCGGGTGCGGCTCTCTTCGTGGCGGGATTCACGCGATCGAATATCTGAAGGCCGGAAATTATTACGGGTTGGACATTAATCCTTCGCTGATCGAAGCAGGCCGGCATGAGATCAGGCTCGCCGGCTTAACCCACAAAAATCCTCATCTGGCGGTGAGCGATCGTTTCGAACTGGGTCTGTTCCGCGAAAAGTTTGACTACCTGCTCGCGCTCTCCCTCTTTACGCACCTCTTCGCGAACCATATTATTCGCTGCCTTGCCGAGGTTCGTGAAGTGCTGGCGCCAGAAGGTCGGTTTTTTGCGACGTTCTTTTTGGCGCCGCACAGCGTGCACCTCGCCCCGATCGTTCACGAGCCCGGAGGAGTTAAGACGGAATACGACCGCGATCCTTTCCATTACTCTGCGGATGAAATTCGAGCGATGGCAAAACTGGTCAATTTATCGGCGGAAATTATTGGTGATTGGAATCACCCTCGCGCGCAACAGATGGTAATGTTTTTATCATGACTGCCATTCGCTCAGTGAGGATCCGCTAAACGGTAATGCTGCGTCCGCAGCTGCGTTAATTCCTCGAGCTGTGCGCTCGGTCAGCTTTTTCGCCCGAGATAGGGCAGCGTGTCGGATGCATCTCGATGGGTTTCATTCCTTCGTGTGGTCTGGGAAGGTAAGATTACGAATGTGCGTCTCGTGCAACTTGCCAAATGATCAACGTGTGTTCCCGGTTCTCCCAGAGGCGAGTCAGGCAGTCGGGCGGGTGGACTGGCCATGGGTGATCCTGGAATTCGAGTATGTGCGTGATCGGTGTGGACCGAAGCAGGCTGGAGAATTGAGCGTCGCTGGCGGCTGACCAGAGAGCTTTTGTGATTGCGACGCGATCATCTCGAGCATTTAATTTGAGGGCTTGTTTGTCCACGGGATTTCCAGGGAGCTCCTGATAAGCGGCTCGTCCGGCCAAGCCGCTGACAACGAATTGGTAGGCGCCCCAGGATTTGTTTGTCAGGACGACCGAATCCGGAGGAGTGTGTTCTCTGAGATAGACAAACGCGGGCCACTCCTCAGCTTTAATTGCGAGACGCGTTTGACGGTTAAAAAGTGTCAGCGGTGACGCCGGTCCGGCGGTACGATATAGCAGTCCAGCAACCAGGACGATCGAAACAAGAAACGTCCAGACCGCAGCCGGCCAGGAAAAGCGTTTCTGAAGAAATCGACCTATCCTCCAAAGCGCTACGCCCGCAAATGGAAACAGATACCAGCGCGTGTGGAGGGGAAATTGCCCTCCCAGTGAATAACGGTCGTAGTCCGATGCGAGAATGATTGCGAAACCGATTGAAGTCGCCACGGCCGAAAAGATGAGAAAGTTGAAGGGACCAAAGACCCGCCGGGCGCGGTCGCTCGTCAGATAGATCGAGATCGCGGCCAGAAGAGGAATGCCAATCACGTTCAGCAGGGAAAAAATAGAGAGGCAGGTCGCTTCCCATGCCCACTTCGTCACGTCCGGCCGAGGGATCGCTCGCGTGATCCAATTGTGTACTGCAGACGCGAACGGCCATGAACTGGTAAAGCGCGGAAGAGGGTTCAAACCAAAACGCACATCAGACGCTCCTTGGAGATAACCCGGCGTTCGCATTTCGAGATAGAGCAGGCCCGCCACAGCCGCGGCGCCGAGGCCAGCAAGCAATAACACGCTTTGATGTTTTTTTCGCCAAAGATGCAACGTTATCAACAGGAATGCGGGGAGGACGGCAAGAGCGATGTGGATTCTAAACCGTGTCGTCGTGGCCAAAGTAAGAGCCGCTGCTAAGGTAAGAACGGGAGCCCTGAATCCCAGTTTGTCGCGCTCCAAGAACAGCAGTAGTCCCAGCATACCGGCGTATAGTACGACTAGGCCTGAATACATTTGCGGGGACGACAGCGCGACGGGATCAAGGCCGCTACTCAGATGCGGGAAAACTGTGAAATAGAAAAATGGAAATGTCTTAAATGGAAGGCCCGTCGGCGCAGCTACCGGCCAAAGATTGGGGGCGGGAGGTACGGCGACATACATCAAAGCTAGGGCGCAATACCCGGCTACAGGCGAGGCCGCTAATGTTTTTCCGATGCCATACAACAACAAACACATCAACACCTGAATCACGGCGTAGTGATAAACCAGGTGGGCGCGCAGCATGTCGGGCTGGCCGGTGTAGCGATCGATTAGCATCGTCGTGAGATGCATAAAGTTATGGTAAGCCCGCTCAGGCGAGCCACCCCGGATAGTCGCCTGCCGCGGAGGGATGTGTCGCGACAGCTCGTAAGCTTGCCCGACATGATAGAGGTGATCCATAAAGCCGTCGTAGATCATTCCCCCGGTTTGGGCATCCCTCCTCCAGACCGATTGCGTGGAAATATTTGCCACCATGCTTGCCGCAACCAGTGCCGCCAACACCCAGTCGAAACGCCTGAAGCATTTTGCGCGTGGCACCAGAGTCCATCTGTTTTCAATCGCGTAGTAGATTAAGCCCGCCCCCGCAACAGCCTGCGCAGAATAGAAAAGCCAATTACAATGAAGCGTGGCTGCCGCAAAGTAGAAGAGGGTCGTCAGCGCGTAACTGCTGGCGGCGCTGAGGGCGATTCGGATTGTCCGGTCAGGCAGCTCGTTTCGTAACAACAAATAGAGCCAGCCGCCCAGCGGCATCCAAAGGGCCAGCGCTCCCGTCACAAAGCGGACTAACTCGAGCGCTCCCAGATTCAACTCCTTGCAATAATAGGCTGCCAGATATCCCGTGATGCATCCGAGGACGATTTTCGTGAATGGCCAATGTCTTATATTCATTGTGAAACCGCTGGTTGAGGACATTGGGCGTTTGAGTGCCGTGCTATTTCAAGAGGCAAGGCCAGTATTCACACGACAGTCCTCGCCTTGAGGAACGCCTTTCGCATGACAAGCCAAGATCACGGCAGGAATATGCCCATCATGTCGGTGCCTTCGATTCTCTGATACTGCGGTTGAGGGTGCAGCACCACGTTACATTGAAAACGCATGGTTTCCGGTTTCAGTCGTCGTGCTATCGCGGTGCTTGGACGAATTGCCATCTCGCGTGTGTTGCGCGGGCAGAGGAGGTCGGACGTTCGAGTAAAAAGTTCGCAATTTTCGCATCTTGCCCGAAAGTTCTTGTCACTTGTCGACACCCCGGGAGAGATCAATCTTCACCATCTTATGATTGTGACATCCGATTCAGATCGGAACAACCTGAAAAGGCTGGCGAAGGCGAGGCAACGCTGTGCGGCCAAAATTCTTGAGCTGTACAAAATGGCTGGCGCAGGCCATATCGGTTCGTCGCTGAGTTGCCTTGAGATTTTGGTCGATCTTTGTTTTGGCCGAATGGAGAAGGACGATGTCCTTGTGCTTTCCAAGGGTCACGCCGCGGCTGCACTCTACACGACGCTTTCATTATCGGACCGGTTGCCTGAAACTGAACTTTCTACTTTCTACAAGGATGGCACCGTTCTGTCCGCCCACCCCCCGTGTTCAGGCGCGATTCGCGCCATCCCGTTCGGGACCGGCAGTCTCGGGCACGGTTTGGGTCTCGCCTGCGGGATTGCGTTTTCGTGCCGCTTTACTGGGAAATCATTCAAGGTTTTCGCGGTGTTGTCGGATGGCGATTGCAATGAAGGGTCCACTTGGGAGGCGGCGTTGTTTGCCAGGCAGCAGAAGCTATCCGCTTTGACTGTTGTCGTTGACCTAAATGGTGTCCAGGGGATTGGGTATACAAAGAATATTCTTAACTTGGAACCAATCGTCGATAAGTGGACCTCGTTCGGCTTCGCAGTTGCGGTCGCCGATGACGGTAACGATTTCGGCAGCCTTTGCCGCGCCCATGAGGCGGTCAAGAACTCGGCGGAGCCTCGATGTATCATCGCTCGAACCGTCAAGGGGCACGGAATCTCGTATATGGAGAACCGTGTGGAATGGCATTATTTGCCGATGAAAGATGAGCAGTACGCGCAGGCGTTATCCGAACTTGCAGATGCTAGCCTACATTAACCTTGCTCTAACACCTCCTATGCGTAAAGAATTTTCAAGCTGGATCGAGAACTTTGGCCGAAATGAGAGGCGGTTCATCTTCCTTACCGGCGATCTTGGTTTTGGGGCGCTCGAGAACGTGCAGGCAGCGCTACAGGAACGTTTCGTGAACATGGGCGTCTGCGAGCAGAACATGATATCGGTGGGGGCGGGACTTGCTCAGCAGGGGCTTATGCCCCTCTGCTATAGTATAGCACCCTTTGCGGTTTTCAGGCCCTATGAGCAGATCCGAGTGGATCTGGCCTTGCACCAAATGAACGTCAAGATTGTAGGCAACGGCGGCGGTTACGGCTATGGGATCATGGGAGCGACTCATCATGCTCTTGAGGACATCGCCGTCCTATCTGCCTTGCAGCACTTCGCTTGCTTCATCCCGCTGTGCAATTCGGATGTGGATGGCGCGTGCGCCGCGCTTTTCCGGTATATCGGGCCTTCCTACCTTAGGCTAGGTTTTGCCGTGTGGCCCGATGATGCCGGAGAGCTAGAGGGATTCAAGCCCATAAGGAAGCTGGCCGGCAGTCGCCTGACGCGCCCGAAGGCGACGATCGTGGGCCTCGGGCCGGTTCTGCTGAATGTACTTCCCTGGATATTGGAAGGGGCTGAAACCGATGTTTTCGCTGTTTCCCAAATGCCGCTGGTCGATCTTTCAGACGAATTGCTCGCGAGTCTCCGAGCCTCTGGCTTGCTATGGGTGATAGAGGAGCATAGAGCTCGAGGAGGCTTAGGGGAACACTTGGCTGCGCGCATGGCGCAACAGGGAGTTCCATTCCGCCTCCATCACACATACGCGGTTGGCTATCCCGATGGTCTGTATGGCAGCCAATCATATCACCAAACTCGCTCGGGTCTCGATCCCGTTTCATTGCAGCAAACGTTCCAGCAGTTGTCCTCTTAGATAGCGCGAATGTCTGCCAACATGACCCACCAAGACGGCGACCTTTGCTCGGACACGTGGACTGAAGCTGACCGCGAGGAAGTTCAAAAGCTTCCCGGTCCGATATGGGTCGTAGGCGCTTCAGGTTTTATCGGGGCTAAGCTTTTCTTCTCGATCGCTCGAACCCGCTGTGACGTTTTCGCGGTCTCAGATCTCGTTGAGAGCAGTTGGCGCTTGCTGCACTCCCCTTATGACAACCGGATAGCTTGTGACATTACTCGAATGCAGGATGTAAATGCTGCCGTTCGAAAAAACCGGCCTCGGACTATCTTCAATCTCGCCGCCTACGGTAGTTACGAGCGGCAGAATGCAGCGACTCAAATTCATACGGTTAATTACCTGGGCACGCTCAATCTGGTGACGGCGCTGCGCGATGCTGGATGTGATGCGTTCGTTCAGGCAGGAACATCTTCGGAATATGGCCTGAACTGCGCTGGCCCGGATGAATCGGCATCGTTAGAGCCTAACAGCGATTACGCTGTCTCGAAGGTGGCGACAAGTTATCTCATGAACTATTACGGTCGATTGGAGAACTTTCCTTGCACGCACCTGCGGGTTTATTCAGTCTATGGGCCTTGGGAGGAACGTGATCGTCTCGTGCCGCGCCTGATCAGCCTGGGACTGCAAGGGCGCTACCCACCACTAGTCGATCCTCATATCTCTCGCGATTTTATTTACGTTGATGATTGCACGAGGGCTTTTGTGCGCGCCGCGCTCACCACCTGCCGCTCCGCGCCCGGACAAATATTTAATATCGCTACAGGTCGCAAGACATCGCTCCGCGAAATCGCACTGCAGGTGGGAGCCCTCTTCAGTATACCGAAAGAGCCAGAGTTCGGGTCGATGCCGAATCGCAGGTGGGACCTTTCGAATTGGTTTGGCGATCCTCGGCTGGCTCATGAAAAGCTGGGCTGGACCCACAGGCACAGCCTCGAAGACGGGCTTCGGCTCACCGCAGAATGGGAGCGTCTTGCAGACTCGCAAATCCGTTTCGGTATCTTGCCACGGAAACCGGAACGACTCTCGGCTATCATCGCATGTTATGGGGACGAGCAGGCGATACCCATCATGTACGAGCGCCTGACGCACATCTTCGCACAACTAGGCGTAGATTATGAGATTATTTTCGTTAACGATTGCAGTCCCGCAAATGATGAAGCGATGATTCGCCAACTGTGTGACCAGGATTCCCATGTCATTGGCATTTCCCACTCGCGGAATTTTGGCTCACAAAGTGCCTTTCTGAGCGGGATGGAGATCGCGACCGGTGACGCAGTTATTCTTCTGGATGGCGACCTTCAGGATCCGCCAGCGATGATTGAAGCGTTCTATCGCCAGTGGAAACAGGGGTATGAAGTGGTCTACGGGATACGTATCAAGCGCCAAGCTTCGTGGTATATGCAGATGCTTTACAAGGCGTTTTACCGCGTTTTTAAACATCTTTCGGAGGTCGAAATTCCACTTGATGCCGGCGACTTTTCACTGATCGACCGGAAGGCGGTCGAACATTTGCTCCGTTTTCGCGAGCGCGATCTGTTTGTCCGCGGCTTGCGGGCGTGGATCGGTTTCAAACAGGCGGGGGTGCCGTATATGCGGCCGGAGCGCATGTTTGGGCGAAGTACGAACAAGTTTTTAAAGAATGTCTGGTGGGCCAAGAAGGGCATATTTTCATTCAGTCTCAAACCGCTCTATTACATTCAGGGATTTGGCCTTCTCATTTTTGCCGTCAGCATCGCCCTGGCGCTATTCTATTTGTTTTACTACCTCTTGCACCCATCGGCGCGAGTGCCAGGCATCACAACAATCATATTACTCATACTGGGCTTGAGCGGTATTCAGCTTCTCTCGCTCAGCATTCTAGGCGACTACCTTGGCAAAGTGCTTGAGGAGGCCAAGGCCCGTCCTCGATTCATCCGTTCGAAAATAATCAGGGGCGCCGACACAATCAGCTCTGAGACCGAAATCGAGTCACTAATCAAGGACTGCAGAGAAACCGCTACTGCACGCAGCAATGTCAAGTATAGTTGACGAACGCGGGTTCAATCAGGGTTATCAATTAAGCATTGCGCAAAAAACCCGACTGCAGCGGCGAGCGAGAGCAATAGTGTCCGAAATGCGCCTGCCCGTGCGGGAGCGTGGCCGCAAGCTCGACGTGCATATCCTTGAACTGGGCTGCGGAACGGGTGAGCTCGCTTTTGAACTCGCAAAGATCGCCGGTGCGCATGTAACGGGAGTTGATCGTTCCCAAAAGTTTATCGACTACGCGAGTGCCAACTATCGTCACCCCAATCTTCGCTTCTTCGTCGCAAATTTCAGCGACTCCTTGCCCGGAGCTGCTCAGGAAAAATATGACTATATCGTTGGCAATGGAATCCTACATCATCTTTACTACCGACTGGACAATTTTCTGCCAACATTAGCGCGTTGGCTGGTCCCAGGCGGCCGACTGATCTTTTGGGAGCCCAACTTAAAAAACCCCTACATCCTTCTAATTTTTAAGGTAGCTGCATTACGGCGTATGGCGCGACTTGAGCCGGAAGAAATGGCATTCACGCCAAGATTTATTCAACGGAAACTCACCACCGCGGGTTTTTGTCAGGTACGCGCTATCACGCGCGACTTCCTTTTGCCCAACACGCCGGCGAGGTTGATTTCATCCGTAGTCAAAATCGGCGATTTTCTGGAGAAGGTGCCGGTTGTAAGGGGGTGCGCACAATCTATATTTCTGACTGCGACTGCGAGCTAACCGAGGATAGCTCTGCAGGCGAATTTAGTCGAGGACCAACCGTTGCAATCGCTGGAGGTGAAGAAAGAGCTTGGTCACCAAACATCAGCCTCACGTCCCCCGCCGTGCGACGATAACTGTCACAGCGCATCCGAGCCTGTTCACAAAGGGGAGAGCTTCAACGACCGGCTCCAGCGCCTTCATAGTTCGTGCGATCACAGAAGGACAAAACATCGGCACAAATCCAGCGAACCGTTGGTAAGCGATCACGCCGCCGCTCTCTTCGATCCAGCGTCTCATCTGGCTGGAAGTATAGGATTTTTCATTGTGCTCTCGATGGTAGCGGGAAAGCTTTTCAATGACCTTGAGACCCAAATTATTTCCGTTTGGCTCGTGGATGACAATCTCGGGCGCAACACGAAATGCTTCGCGGATGACATCCTTCGGGTTGTCGTCGTGGTGCAAAATGCTTTGGACAAGTGCAACGTCGAAGCTGCTGTCCGGGAACGGCAGTTGGTGGGCATCGCCGACAAGAAATTGCACTGGTCGATTTTCCTTATTTGTATTCGCGACCGCGATGGCGTGACCCGCAGGGTCAAGGCCGACCATTGATTTTGGTTGGGCTCTATCCCAAAACCGAATTGTGTAGAAGCCATCGCCGCAACCGACATCCACAACCGAACGATTGAATAGACGCTCTGTAGCGAGAATCGCGTCCGTCGAACGTTGCGTGGCGAGTCGACAACTTAGTCGAACACTCTTAGTGTAATAGTAACCTTTATTGGTCTCGGCATCACGATCGAACACATCCACGTTTTTCCTTTGGCCGCCAGTCGAGAGTGATTGCTCAGGCAGGCTCATTCGTTGTGAGAACTGTGTATGAAATAGTGAAGGATTGTCTATGCCGAACTGTAAAGCCTTTGCTTTCGGAGGAGAATCGAGGAGCAGCTGCGGAGTGGCCACTTCCATAATATCTCCAACTACAGGCTGAGATTGTCTGATGCAAAGTCTAAGCGTGGGGCCAAACAACGGCAAATCTTGAAAGGGGACGGGATCCTTGCGCTAAAACGGATGATATGACAAAATCAGGCTCGATTGTGCAACGCTCGCTCACCGTCCACGTCTATGCAACCTGCTGGAATGAGGAAAAAATGTTGCCTTATTTCTTCCGTCACTACGACACCTTGGTTTCCCGATATTTCGTTTTCAATGACGGATCTACCGATCATTCCGCGAACTAGCTTCCTGGGCCGAAACGAACGGAGCCCGGCTCCCGATCGTCCCACCCGAATGCGAACAGAGTTACCACATGTTTTATTTGATCATGCCTTCTTCCAAGAGCGGGCAGGCCTTGATCTCGCATCTCGCAGGTCTCGGGATTCTGGCCGTGTTTCATTATATGGCGCTGCATCTGTCTCCGATGGGTCTGCGGTTTGGCGGAGGCGAAGGCGACTGTCCCGTCACGGAGATCTCGCGGATCGCCCGCTGCGTTTTCCGTTTTTCACCGGACTGAGGAGTTCGGAACAGGCG